>Ga0172372_10002074_pt1 | contig 30742 bp, 27 predicted proteins | sample LakKiv5m_2_FD_114544 | JGI IMG/M metagenome (GOLD analysis project Ga0172372, IMG submission 114544) | Freshwater microbial communities from Kabuno Bay, South-Kivu, Congo - kab_092012_9.5m | ecosystem: Environmental > Aquatic > Freshwater > Lake | place: Democratic Republic of the Congo...
AACCTTAAAACCGTTTTGATATTTATCGACCCCCATAGCTTGGAGTCTTCTGGTCATAACTTCAGCGTAGCAATGCTGGCAGCCAACAGAGATTTTGTTACAGCCAGTAACGGGATTCCACGTAGCCTCCGTCCATTCAATTTTAGAGGTTTTCATGTCTGCACCACTTTAAATATTATAGGCTCCTTCTTTAAATTGTAAATATCCTCATAGTTTAATCTTAGTGCTCTTGGGTGTGATGATTTAATTTCTTTGTTTTTAATAAGTGACTTAATGAATTGGTTTGCATGAGTAGGTCTAAACCCCTTTTTTAACGTAAATTCATATATTTGTTTATTGTTAACTTGTTTTGAGTTTATGATGAATTGTTTTAAATCCTTGTGGAATCTGTCAGTCTTGGTTTCCCCTTGAGTCGTATCAAAAAGATTAGTCTGTTGTTTCCTGGCATCTATATCTCTGTTAGCAGAACCACTATCAGGGTCTATTGTCCATGCAACTTCAAGAAATTTATCTACGCCTCTAATGTTGTGCGTGCCAAAGATTAAACCGTAAACATTTTTGGGACCGTGTGATTTAACAAGAGTGAATGGATATAATCGGGTTTCTGTATGTGATACCTTCTCGCGTAATAATTCACAGAGTGTATTATGGACATCATATTTATCAGTAACACTTAAATTATCTAAGTCATAGCCCGAAAGTTTATTTTTGAACTCGGGTGTATCTTTAAATCGTTTTATATAGCCAGAAGTAATGAAAATCAAAAAATCTGTATAATGTAGCTTTGATAAGAAGTCTAGAAGGCTGACACCACCAATACCATAGGGATCTATGAAAACCAAATTAAAGTCTTTCTGTCTGGTTTGCAAAGTCTCTGTTAAGAAGGAATCACCATCCTTACAGCTAATTTTGATATTTAGACTGTCATATATTTTATTGGTGGAGATTAATTTCTCTAAAGCTTTTATTTTTGACTTGGATTGATCGTTTAAATAGACTGTTAAATTTGACAGCCTAGATCTTTTTTTAAATTCTTCTGATGAGATTAGTACATCAAGTATTCTTAAGGCGCTGCCTCGCACTCCTAAATCATCTTGACCTGAGCCACAATAGGCATCAATTATGTTAGCTTTTGGTCGGGCCGGTTTTCGATAAAAAATAGCGACCCATGCTTCTAAGTATTTTTCTAAAATATCCAGCTTGGTTTTAGTAGCCCCATCAAAAGCTTTTAATTTGGCAGATTTCGACATGGCACTAATGATATCATATTTATGTAAGGGTAGGTATTGTATAATGAGGCTTTATTTATTAATTGTCGTTACAGCATCACGACAATTGATGCTTTAATTTGGCACACAGTGTGTGCTAAATCTCTAGAATCAGCTCTCACAGCTGCTTTAACCATATTCCCGACGTCGGGAATATGGTCGTACTTCAGTGGTAATCAGGCTTTTAGCTTTTGTTGATTTCCTTATAAGCCTCTTTATTAGCTCTTAGAGCTGATTTTGAGTAAATGGTTACATTCTGTAACTGGTTGCAAGTTTCTATTGGCGGCAATTTGTCAGCAACTCAGTTACCAGGAAATTTCTGATAACTAACCCCCTCTAATTCCGGAGAATTAACAGTGTAGACTGAGTTATGTAATGGCAGACTTGGATAAGTTAAAACAAGCACTTCTAGAGTTTAGAGATGAACGTGAGTGGTCTCAGTTTCACAACCCTAAGGATCTTGCATTGGCTTTAAGTGTTGAAGCTGCGGAATTATTAGAGCTTTATCTCTGGAAGAAGGCTGAGGATGCAGATCCAAGTAAGGTCGCTGATGAGTTGGCTGATATTGTTTCTTACGCAATACTTTTAGCTGATAAATATGATTTTGATATTTCTACGCTTGTGCTAAGTAAAATCGAGAAGAATAAGCACAGGTATCCAGTTGGTCTTGCCAAAGGGAAATCCACAAAGTACTCTGAACTTAAATGATAGTTTATGAATCTGATAAAAATAAATTCTTAGAAGATGTTGATACAAACCAGATTGATGAAATTATTTTAGAATCTGTTCGCAAAAGCCTACATAGGTCAACTTCTCCAAGTGAGATTGATTCTTGGAAAAATTCTATGAATTATATGTATAGGATTCTTGCTGATCCTGAGATCCCCAATGATTGTGGTATTGCGATTGAATATCAACTACCTCAAACATCAAAGCGATTAGATTTTATTATTACTGGGCGTGACCAAGAGCGTCATGACCATGCAATGATCATAGAGCTTAAGCAGTGGTCTAGTGCGAAGTCCACTAATAAAGACGGTTTGGTGAGGGTGAGGTTTAAACATGGGGAGACTGAGACACCGCACCCCTCGTATCAGGCATGGTCTTATGCCAGTTACCTTAACGACTTTAATGAAGCCGTATATTCAGGTCAAATAGCTTTAGTTCCTTGCGCATATCTTCATAACTATCCTGATGATGGAGTAATCACTAATAGCTTTTATGATACATATCTTGCTAAAGCTCCTGTGTTCCTGGAAAATGATGCTAAGAAGCTTAGAAACTTTATTAAGCAGTTTATAAAGTATGGTGACAAGCGTGAAGTACTTTATACGATTGAAGCTGGCAAGATTAAACCTTCTAAAGATCTTGCTGATTCATTAAGCTCAATGCTTAGTGGCAATCCTGAGTTTTTGATGCTTGATGAACAAAAAATTGTTTATGAAAATGCTTTAAGCCTTGTTGCTACCGCGCAAGCTGGACCTAAACAGGTTCTTATTGTAGAAGGCGGTCCAGGAACTGGTAAGTCGGTAGTAGCACTAAACCTACTAGGCGAGTTAACTAGGCGGGGTTTAGTGGCGCAATATGTGTCAAAAAATGCAGCTCCTAGAAATGTTTATGAAAATAAGTTAACAGGGAGCTTAAAGGCAAGTAGAATCAGAAATTTATTAAAGGGGTCTGGTTCTTATACTGAAACAGCGATCAACTCGGTTGATGCACTTGTTATTGATGAGGCGCATCGCTTGAACGAGAAGTCGGGCATATTTTCTAATAAAGGAGAGAATCAAATTCATGAGTTGATCCATTCTGCTAAATGTTCAATCTTTTTTATTGATGAGAATCAAAAAGTCAGTTTCAAAGATATTGGCAGTAAGGATGAAGTATACAAGTGGGCGAAAATGAATGGCGCAACTGTGACAGAGTTTGCGTTAAGCTCTCAGTTTAGATGTAATGGCTCAGATGGTTATATAGCATGGCTTGATAATAGTTTGCAGATCAGAGCTACAGCAAATATAAATCTAACCGAGGCTAGTTATGATTTTAAAATATTCGACTCTCCTTCTAGACTTAGAGAAGCTATTTTTGAAATGAACAAGTTCCATAATAAGGCACGGTTGGTAGCGGGATACTGCTGGGATTGGGCTAGTAAGAAAGATCCGAGTTTGTTTGATATTAATATTCCTGAGTTCGATTTTGCTGCTAAGTGGAATCTCGCTTCTGATGGAAGTCTTTGGATTATTCTTCCAGATTCAGTTAGTGAAGTTGGTTGTATACATACTTGTCAAGGGCTTGAGTTGGAGTACGTTGGGGTTATTATAGGACCCGACTTAATTGTTAGAAATGATCAAGTGCTAACGTTCCCTGCCGCTAGAGCTAAGACTGACAAATCTCTTCATGGCTATAAAAAAATGTTTGATAAAGATCCAGATGCTGCAAATAAGCTTGCTGATCAAATAATCAAAAACACATATAGAACTCTTATGACTAGAGGCATGAAAGGGTGTTACGTTTATTTTACTGATAAAGAAACTGAGGCTTATTTTAGGAAGCTAATATAGGGCAAGTTGTTGTATCACACAATTCGCGATCTCAGCCTAAAGCTACAATAATCCCATGCCCCCAACCATCACCCCTAGACTCCCTATCAGCGCAGACTTCAATACTAAGCATGGCGCTAAGACCACTAGTTTTGCTGGCTGGACTATGCCGACTTTTTTTAGAAGCATTATGTCAGAGTATGAAGCGGTACGCTCGCGATTAGGGCTCTTCGATGTAAGTCATATGGGCAGGCAGATTATTGAAGGCAGAGACGCAGAGAAGTTTTTAGCGCATATCACTACTAATAATCTAAGCGCACTGCAAGCTGGTCGCGCGCACTACAGCGCGCTGCTTAATGAAGAGGGCGGAATTATTGATGACCTGATTATTTATAAGCAGTCGGAGACTAAGTTCCTAGTGGTGAATAATGCTGGTAACCACGAGACAGTCTGTGCTTGGTACGCTAAGCAGCGCAGAGATTATGATCTCAGTATCACAGATGTCACCCTCACCATGGGGCAGATAGCAGTTCAGGGGCCTGAGGCGGTAGCGGCGGTGAATAAGCTCTTGGGGATCACAGAGGAGCTTAAGTATTTTTCGCATCTTACTGTGCAGGTTAGTGGCGGCATGGGGATTGCTTCGCCTTCGGCTCGCAATGACGTGATGCTAAGTGCCACCGGCTACACCGGCGAGCGCGGTTATGAGATCTACGCTGAGCCGTCTATCCTTATGCAAATTTGGCAGCAGCTTATCGACCAGTACCAAGCTGAACCCTGCGGCCTTGGTGCACGGGATTTATTAAGACTAGAAGCTGGCTACTGCTTGCATGGTAATGACATAAGTCTGGATACTAGCCCCTATGAAGCTGGGCTAGCTTGGATAGTCAAGAACCCCGGTGATTTTATTGGCAAAACCCTAGCTAGTCGCAGGACTAAGAAACTAGTGGGGCTCGGCTTTGCTCAAGGCTCTAAAATCTTAGCCCGCCATGGTTTTGAAGTTTTTGACACAAAACATAATCTTATTGGTACTATAACTAGCGGTAATTATTCAGCGAGGCTGGGACGGGGGATAGCTCTTGCCTACCTTAGTGAATTAAGCCTTAACTGCGGTGATACGGTACTGGTCAAAATACGCGACCAGTATCAGATGGCAAGAATTGCCGAGCCGTGGTTTTATAGAAACATAAGGAAACAAGAGATACAGGACATAGCATGAAGCAATATTTTAAGACCCACGAGTGGATACAAACAACTGAGAGCGGCAAATTTCGCATGGGCATAAGTCAGTACGCTTGTGATCAGCTCGGTGATATAGTTTTTGTCGAGCCCAAATCGCTTGGTGAAGAAATCGCCGAGGGCGAGTCTCTGGCGATATTAGAGTCAGTCAAAGCTGTCGGTGATGTTTATGCGCCGTTTACAGCTAAGGTCACAGCAGTGAATGAGGATGCGGTTAATAGCCCTGAAGAGATTAATGGTGATACTTGGATAGTAGAGCTGGAGCCAGTTGCAGCCAAGATAGATATTTCTGATCTTGATACTTTTGATAAAGACGATTACGAAGAGCTATTAGATAAACTAGCTGCAAACTGAACTGCCACAGCCAAGCTTGCGTTCCATAGCTGCTGTTAGCATAGGGTTGCGTACGGCTTTGACTTCATCGAAGCGAGCTAACTTAGTAGAGTTAGGCGCTGATTTGATAAGTGCCCTGCCCTCTTCAGTTTGAGCCTCGGTGATTATCGATTCAAGAGCAGTAACTAAAGAGTCTAATGCTTCTTGGCTTTCGGTCTCTGTCGGCTCTATCATGATGCATTCAGGCACAGTTAGCGGGAAATATATAGTAGGTGCGTGGATACCATGATCTAATAGACGCTTAGCGATATCAAGAGCTGTTATGCCATATAGTTCTTTGGCGCGGCTAGCACTTAGTATGAACTCGTGTTTGCAGACTCTATTGAAATAAGGAGCTAATACTGGGCTCAGTATTGCACTGCTTTTAATTTTTTGCTGCAAATAATTAGCATTAAGAGTCGCTATCTCGGCTATGCTTCTTATGCCTTCGGCGCCATGACGCTTAATATAGGCTAGTGCTCTTATTAGCACATTGAAGTTGCCGTGGAAGCTGCGTATGCGACCTATGCTACTAGCACTGGTGGCAGCCCAATAGTAATCACCATCTGGGTTCTGTTTGACTTGCTGTCCGGGCAGATAGGCAGCTAGTGCTTTAGCTGCACCGACAGGTCCAGCGCCGGGTCCACCACCACCATGAGGCGTGGAGAAAGTTTTGTGCAGATTAAGATGTATAAGATCGAAGCCCATATCGCCGGGTCTAACTAGTCCAGCGATAGCGTTGAGATTGGCGCCATCGTAGTACATAAGTCCGCCGAGTTTATGAATGATGCTAACTACTTCAGTTATATTACGTACGAATAAACCTAGGGTGCTGGGGTTAGTCAGCATGAATACTGCGATGCGATCAGAGTATTTAGCGCAGATTTCTTTAAGGTGATCTAGATCGACATCACCATCAGCTAGAGATTTAATAGTGACAGTATCAAAACCAGCCATAGTTGCACTAGCCGGATTAGTGCCGTGAGCTGAGTCGGGCACCAGTACTATATCCCGCTGGGAGCCTGTACTCGCATGCCTAGCATCTGGGCGCTTTTCGGCTAGGCTCTGATCAGCGAAGTATTTGCGCGCCATCAGCAGCGCTGCTAGCTCGCCGTGCGCGCCAGCAGAAGGCATGAGGCTGAACTGATGCATGCCGGTTATTTCACAGAGAGATTTATTGAGTTCATCATAGATAGCAAGTGCCCCTTGAGCATTCGCTTCTGTATCATATGGATGCAAGTCGGTCCAGGGAGAGGCGCTGGCGATATAGTCATTGATCTTGGGATTGTACTTCATGGTACAAGAGCCCAGAGGATAAAAATTAGTATCTATAGAAAAATTCTTTTGTGATAAGTTGGTGAATAATCTACAGATGGCAAGTTCACTCTGATCGCTAATATTAATAGCCACTGTCGGGCAGTCTTTTAGATCACTGGTGTTTATTTGTGGTGTCGGCAGAGTAGTGCCAGTCTCACTGTGTATCTCTGAGACTCGCTTCAGTACTTGGTTTAGGTCTTGTAGTTGGTGCAGCTCTGAGACGGTGAGGATGTATTGCTTTGCATTGTGGATTGCTTCGTCGCCTGCGGCTCCTCGCAATGACGTTTCACCCTGCTTTGCGTCACTTGCAGTGACGGTGACCCCAATTTCAGCTAGGTATTTTTGTAGCGCCGGCAACTTAGTCTCGACGGTGAATTCATTGAAAATATTTTTCGATAGTATGCTTATCTCTGGAAATACTGCTAAGGCATTTTTGAGTGCGTTAGCTTTTGCCCAGATGTCTTTAGCGATTTTACTAAGACCGCCAGCACCCATTTGACTGAGATATACAGCTACAGCAAGTGCGTGTAGTGACTGGTTAGTGCAGATGTTAGAGCTGGCGCGCTCGCGTTTGATATGCTGTTCGCGAGCCTGAAAAGTAAGCACATAACCTTCGTTACCATTGCGGTCAGTGGTCTTGCCAACTATGCGTCCAGGTAATTGGCGTATATAGGCTTCTTGGCAAGCGACGAAACCTACTTGCGCGCCGCCATAGTGCACAGGATTGCCGAAGGACTGAGCCGAGCCGCAAGAGATACGCGCGCCTAGTTCACTGGGTTTAGGTCCTATGACCAGAGCCATTGGTTCAACTGTTACGCAGATCAAGAACAAGTCCTTAGCTGCGATCTTGCTTGCTATTAACGGTGCTGAGCTAGCATCAAGGCACTCGCCGCTATAGTCTGGATTCTGCAAAGCTACTATCGCTGATTCTGGTACTTCATCAATGCTACTGAATTGTTTAAGCTCAAGACCAAGAGCATCAAGATAGTTAGTAGCTACTTCTATATACTCAGGGTGGATTTTGTTGGAGATGTAGATAGGACGGCGTTTATCGCTGCGATGCGCCATGCTTAGTGCTTCAGCGAGAGCGGTGGCACCATCATACATAGATGCGTTGCAGACATCCATGCCTGTAAGCTCTGCAATATAAGTCTGGAATCTATATATAGCTTCTAGTGTGCCTTGACTAACTTCGGCTTGATAGGGAGTGTAGGCGGTGAGGAACTCACCTCTACTAGTTATAGCTCTTACTAACGCTGGCACATGATGTCTGTAGCAGCCGGCACCCTTAAAATCATATTTATTAGTTTTATTGCGCGCAGCTAGATCTTCGAAGTATCTTTCTAGATCACATTCGCTGTAGCCAGTTTCTAAATTCAATTTGCGCCCTAATAATAAGTTCTCGGGTATATCGACGAAAAGAGCATCAGTGCTAGTGATGCCAAGCATCTCGAGCATTTGAGATTTGCTGCTGGGGCTAATTCCGAGGTAAGGCATGGTTTAATTATAAGTCATTTACTGCTAAGGCATTGTATTAATCTATTGGGTGGCAGTATGGGGATTGCTTCGCTTCGCTCGCAATGACGAAGCTTATGTCATTGCGAGGCGACGTAGTCGCCGTGGCAATCTGCTAAGCGATAGCACACTTCGTTGGCAATGACGCCCAGTGCTAAACTGAGCTAAGTCGTGACTGGTTTTTGTATAGTTTGGTTTAGAAGAGATTTGCGGGTTACTGCCAATCCAGCTCTTGAAGCCGCTTTAAGTTCTGGCTATAAGATCTTGCCTGTATATATAGAAGACGAAGCTGAGCTTGCTAAGCCCGCCTTAAATGTTTTTAAGCATTATGCACTTGCTAATTTGACTAGAAGTCTTGCTGAAATTGGACTTAAGTTCAATCTCTATAAAGGCGATAGTGCTTCAATAATTAAGCAGCTAGCACTAGGAGCTAAGGCCATCTACTGGAATAGAGTCTATGAGCCAGATGCTATTTTGCGTGATACTAAGCTTAAGTCAGAGCTTAATATAGAAGTCAAATCCTTTAATGGCTCGCTTTTGCTTGAACCTTGGCAAATACTTAATAAGCAAGGTGAGCCGTTTAAAGTTTTTACTGCTTATTATAGGCGTCATGCTGAGTTGATGCATGATTTGGAGCCGCAGCTAAGTAGCGGCATGGTGGATTGCTTTGCCGCGCTGGCAAGCGCTAACGCTCCTTGCAACGCCGCCGCCCCTAAATCATTAGACTTGCAAGAACTAAATCTCTTACCCGAATCACCGGGCTTAGCTTCAAGCAAATATACCTGGCACCATAGTATAGAAAATTACTGGCAGCTTAAGCAAGCGCCGCAAGCATTAACTGAGCTGCTTGCAGATTTTGATCCCAGTGCTTACCCTGATCTGCGCAACAGACCAGATCTAGATGGGGTCTCCAAGCTCTCTCCCTATCTGGCTTTGGGCGTAGTGAGCCCGCAGATGATATACGCGCATCTCTTGCAGCGTGGCAAGCTTAGCGCTGGCGCGCGTGAATATATTCGTCAGCTTGGCTGGAGAGATTATGCTTATCATCTTATTTATCATATGCCCGAGCTTGCCAGCAGCCCGCAGCGCAAAGAGTTTAATAAATTCCCGTGGCAAATAAACCCAGAGATATTAGCAGCCTGGCAGCAAGGGCGCACAGGTTATCCCATCGTAGATGCTGGAATGCGTCAGTTGTGGCAGACTGGCTGGATGCATAATAGAGTGCGCATGATAGTCGCTTCGTTTTTGGTCAAAGATTTATTTATTGATTGGCGTGAAGGTGCTAAGTGGTTTATGCACACTCTGGTTGATGCAGATCTTGCGAACAATACTATGGGCTGGCAGTGGTGTGCGGGTTGTGGCGTAGATGCGGCACCATATTTTAGGATTTTTAATCCTAGTACCCAAGCAGAGAAGTTTGATCCAGATGCTAGTTATATTCGCCGCTATTTGCCTGAGTTAGCGCGGCTACCGCAGCAATATATTTATCAGCCTTGGCTTGCACCTCAGACTATACTTGAGCAAGCTGGACTAGAGCTTGGTAGAGATTATCCCTATCCCTTAGTTGATCATGCTAGTGCGCGCTTGCGGGCGCTGGAGATATATAAATCTCTTCGCTAGAGGGATTGCTTCGCTGCGCTCGCAATGACACGCGCCAGTTGGCAATGACGGGATTAGGGGTATATTATAGTTATGCTCGACAAAAACAAAATCCTAGAGCTTGCTAAAGACTATTTCAAGGCCTTTGAGACTAAAGATTTGAATAAATTAGCTGAGCTATTTGATGATCATATTATTCTTTATGATCCAGTAATTAAGGAAATCAAGAGTAAAGAAAAAGTCCTTAAAGCTAATCAGTTAATTTTTGACAATTCTACTGAAATTAAATTCCTGTTCAAGCGTTTACTTGTTGATCAATTCTCTAATACTTGCGTTGCTGAGCTTAAGATACATTTTGATGGCAAGCTTATTGAAGTTGTCGATATAGTTGAGTTTACTGAGTCTGGCAAGATTAGTAAAATTACCGCCTATCTAGATACTGGCAGCCATTAGTTCGCGCCGCTGCCGAGGATGAAGTCTTCGGTTTTATACTGATAATCGAAATAGTAGCGAATTTTAATTGGCTTATTGGTTTCTGGGCTTGCTGCAAAAGGAGCAGCTAGTTTGACAGAGCTGAGTGCATAAGCATCGAACTCACTGTTGCCACTTTTTTTCTCAAGATTTATTTTTCTAAGACTGCCATCTTGATTTACTTCAAGAATTGCAGTTGCATAATACGACTCGAGAAAACCTTTAGGTTTCCATTTCTCGGTGATCATATCGCGCACGCTATCAACGTAGTTCGCCCAGATGCGCGTGCTGGTCTCCTCAGCTTGAGCTGCGCTAGCAATAACTATTAGTGTGATAGCAATTAACCACCTCATGCTCTGAAATTTTATCAGTGCTTGCTTAGTTGGTCTTGCTAAGATATTTTCCACTGTTAAGATATGCCCCGACTCAAGGCTAGATAGCTAGCTATATAAGATGGTGTTACAGGGTCGATCAGCCTAATTTTATTATAATAATATTATTATTTAGTTATTACAGCAATCACCTGATTTCCTTATATTAGAGCCATTGTTGCTTCTACCCTGTCATTTTCATATTAAGTTAATACGCTTTGCGCTAGAATATGTATTGATATGTCGCCTTGGGCGGCAGATATCAGCGCATGCCAGATATACATGGCACTACTAATAGCAGTCTTATGCGGGCCGGAACTCAGGCTAGTAGAGAAGCGCGCGCAGATGCTAGTCATGCGAGCTCAAACCAGGCTAATGCCTTACTAAATGAGCGCGAGCATAATAAGGCAGACGGAAATTTTCACATAGGCTCTAATCGTAAATTGCATGATTCGGATAAGGATCAGATAGATCTAGCAGAACCAAAGCAGCCAAGCAATACTGAAACAGCAAACGCTAAATTGAAAAATGGCAATAGTGATTTTCTGCAAAAAATACTTAGAGATGCTAATTATCGTAGTAGCATAGTTTCTAAAATTAATGGCGTCTTGCACGCAGCAGCTTCAGTGACTGCTTTTGCCCATGGTTCTAAGGGTCCACTTGGTATAGTAAATAAGTTTTTTGATAAAGTTGCTTTTGCTTTTACTAAGTTCGTCGCACCGATTATTTCTTATGGCTTAAGAGGTTTTGATTCGCTAAGACATAAGAATATTCTTGAAGCCGTGATTAAGTTTATACCACCGTTCTTGATGCCGTTTATCGGCGATGCCAATGTGGATGTGGTTTACGGCTTGAGTACAGGGCTTAACTGCATGCATGATCTAGCACAGGATAGTGCTAATAATAAAGCTAAGTCTGATAGTAATTTTGCAGATAAAGTAGAGCAAAGTAAAAAATCTTATAGACAATATGCCAGCATGCTGCTTAAAGAAGTCAAAGATATATGCGTCAAATTTGTTAAAGGCGGTTTGGATAAATTACAGTGGGGTACGACTTTGGCTTCATTTATGATTTTTGGTGGTGCTTTGCCGATTATATTATTTGCGCGTAATGCTAGAGATTCTATTTTTGCTCGTGCTGTTGGTCTGTTCAGAAATATCGGTGGTATTGTTGGCGATGTGTATTTTATGTTAGATAAAAAAGATGCACACAAGCGTAAGACTGGCTTCCTCTGTGCGCTTGCTGGTCTCTGTGATATCGCTAAGCGTTGGGTCGGCGATAAGTGGGGTCAGATATTTATCCACGCTGCCGCTGCCTTCAACGTCTCTGGTTATGCGGTGTGGAACTCGCGTGATCATAACAAGACGCCAGAAGCTGCAGCTTAATTTGAATGCAGCCGCATCGCCAAAGGCAGGCTGGATCCAGGTCCTTGGGAACACGTCTTCTATGCTGAGTTTGATGGCATGCGCAAGAAGCGGGTTTTAGTTAAAGTGATTGGAGGCTAAAGCGCGCCGCTGAATTTACCAGATATATTAGTCCCAGCCGTGCGAGTCTCTTCACCAGTAAGATCACCTTGCAGTGGGTTGGTTACGGTCTTAAGTACGTTAGTGATTTTAGCGTTATAAGTAGCCGTGAAACTATCATCATCAACGGCTGTGATTTTGAAGCTGCCTTTAGATAGACTAGACTCTTCGTCACTAGCAAGTATAGTAGATTTGCCGCTAGTAGCTGTAGAAGTATAACCGAAGTTCATATTAACGCTGCCGCTCTCTACATCTTGACCTGTGGTGACATCGAAGCTTGCACCCTTAACGATTTGTGATTTAATTCCTTTAAGAATAATAGTCATAGTACCAGTACTGGCTCCGCCAAGACCGGCTTTAGAGCCAGTCATAGAGACGGTTATATCTTCGCCGCTAGTTATAGTAGTAGTGACTGGATCTACTGCTGCTTTGAAAGGTACATTACCGATCTTGAATTGGCTATTTGCAGAGTACGCTGCAAGGCTGGTCGTGGTTAGTATCGCTAAAGCAAGTTTGAAGTTTTTCATCATTGTGCTTATTTTAGCGTGTAGATTATTATGCTGCCTAGGGGTCGTTTTTGCTCAACCTAGCCCAGGTCTATCACTAAGCACTATGCGATTCTTGTCAAAACTAATACAGTTGTGGGGATCTTTCGCTAGCAATAAACTACCATCAAGATCGGTGTAATCCACTAGCGGACTAATATGCGCGAAGGCTGCTATCGAAAGACTGGTCTCAGTAAAACAACCGAGCATGATTTTAAGTCCGAGGGCACGTGCGGCGGCTATCATTCTCAGCGCTTCTGTGATACCACCAGATTTACCTTGCTTAATATTGATCGAGTGAAAATACTTAGCGCAGTGGCTGATGTCTTGAAGCGTGTGGCAGCTCTCATCAGCCATTAATGGTATTGGGCTAGCTGAAAATAGAGTAGCGTAATCATCTGTTGAAGTTCCCAGCTTAAGAGGTTCTTCAACAAACTCTACATCTAGTCGTTGAAGTTCTTGTACCATGCTAAGAGCAGATTTAAGATCCCAAGCTGCATTAGCATCTACTCTTATAGTTGCCTCAGGGGCTAGCGAGCGCACCAGTTCTATGATCTTAAGATCATCAGGGCAGCCAAGTTTGACTTTGAGTATGTTGTAGCCGCGACTAAGTGCAGTCTCGGTCTTATGGCGAATAGTATCAAGATCAGCTATGCCGATAGTGTAAGAAGTAGGCGGGCAGCGCTTAGGATCTAAGCCCAGATATTTGTATAAAGGTAGCTTGAGTATTTTGCAGCGCAGGTCGTAAAGAGCCATATCGAGCGCCGCAATAGCAGCTTGATGATTAGTGCCATCAGCTAGATTAAGCATGCGTGCTTCGAAATTTTGATGATTAAAAGGGTCTAGATTATCAAGAGTTTTTTCGCTGATGATTTTATCGTAGAACTTAGTAACACTCTCTTCAGTTTCTTGATAGAAACGCGAATACACAGCCTCGCCTCTAGCTAAGATACCCTCATGCTCTAGATTAACAATCACTGTGCGTGTGCTCGAGCTAGACGAGCGCGAGATGGCGAAGGTGAACTCCAAGTCTAGCTCTATAGTTTTATAACTGAGCTGCATACTTATATTATAGCGATCTAAATATTTTCTCTGCGCCATAGCGCACTGGATCGGTGCAGGGCAGCCCAGTCTCATCTTCTGCAGTCTTAATTAAACTATCAGCCTCGATGGCATTAAGCCCAAAAGTGTTAAGTGCAAGTGCCTGAACTCGTGCTGGCTGCTGCCCAGGGAGTCTAACCCAATTAGCAGCTTCCTCGTAGATTTCGATTAATTTTGTCCACGATGGTATAGCGATATCATAGTCACCTTGAATTTTAGTGAGCCCTGCTTTGTGACAGAGCACCATAGCATCAGGGCTCGAACCATGTATTAGAGCAAGAGTGACACTAGAGTATGCTGGGTGCAGTAGCGAGCCCTGTCCTTCAACAAAAACATAATCAGCTTCGCCAGCTTCAATGATGCTAGCCTCAGTGGCGCCAGCCATAAAATCACCGATCACTCTATCTAGTGGTATGCCGCTACCTGAGATCATTATGCCTGTCTGACCAGTGGCGACGAAGCTAGCTCTATGACCAGAGTTGCGTGCAGAGCGTGTGAGTTCTAGAGCCACTGTCATCTTGCCGACATTACAATCAGCACCGACCATGGTTATGACTTTAGCCCGGTGCGGCAATTGACGGGTGATGGGATTAGTTGCACTAGCTGGATAGAGGCGAGGATCGCGGACATCCCATAGATGAACGCCATGTTTAGTAGCTAGCTCCACTAGTTCAGGTATATCTTGCAAGAACTCATGCAGCCCGCTAATAATATGCAAGCCATTTTTAATTGCATCTTTGATAACCAGCAGCCAGGATTCTGGTATGCGTCCGCCCGGTGGTGCTATACCGATAAGTAGCGCTTGGGGATTAGTTTTGAGAGCTTCAGTGAGATCGCGCAGCAGGGGTATTTGCGGGCTTGCAAGTCCTAGCATTTGTGCAGCGTCATTGCCCGCAGATTTGCTGTCGATAACCGACACTACTTGCCATTCACCATAGCGAATTACGCCGATGGCGGTCTTGGCTTCACGGCTATTGAAGTAGCCTTCAGCAAGTATGGTGAGTCTAGTTGAGCGCGGGTCGAGCACATTAATATGCTAACACTTGTAGTAGTGGATTGCTTCGCTTCGCTCGCAATGACGTTAAGCGTAGTGACGCGTGATTAGATCATTCTGTATCCACAAGAGTTTTGCAAAAGATCTTATCGCCTGATCTTTGGCGGCTTGCGGGATATCAAGCCCTTGGATAGTAGCGTTAACGGCATCAGCAACAAAACCCATTAGCGCATTCATCTGCACCAAGGGCACATCTAGAGCTGGGTTGCCGGCAGCTGGCGTGTGTATTTTGCCGACCAGATCTAGGTATTTGACCATATTGATGTCATAAGGTCCGCTTACTAGTTTTACTAGATATTTAGTTAAATGTTCTTGCCTGAATTTAATTAGCGGGTGTTCGTGCGAGAAACTCTCTATATCACTGGGCACTGAACCTTCATAACCATGCTGCTTAATCATGAAGTGGCGTTTAGTGGCGTCGTAGCTAAATAGTTTATCGTAAACAGCTGTTACTAAACCTGGTACTACTGGTGCTAGTAGTGGTGCTGCGCCTAATATGGTTTTGATATCGGTTTCACCAAAACCCATAAACTCGCAGAGATAGTTAAATCTATACTCAAGGTCTGTTTCTAGTTTTTGTTCATCTATATGTTTCATTTTTATTATCCTCCTGTGAGAAGTTGTTGATTGTGCATTCTTGGTTTAGAGCACAAAAGCGTGACTAATGTTACACTTTTGCTATGGGCTTATCTTGTTTTGCGGTGCCCTTATACTTATAGTATCGACTGTTTATAGAATCAGCTCTTGACTTAAGTCAAGAAATTGAGCCTAGAATATTAAGTATCTACTAAGAAGAGCCGCGCCTTATTAGAATATGCCAAGAGTTAATTACTGCAAGAAGAATGACATAGAACAGTGCCTAGCGCGTCGAGTGCTTTGTATTTGTAATGTAATTTTACAGCACCCGTTGTTTACTGGTATTCAAAGAGAAGAAACGCACAAATTAAGTTCTATTGCCGATGTAGTTTATCGAGATAAAGGTGAGTATCTTTTGACTTCTGGTGCGCGAGCAGAGTGGATATATTTTGTGCTTGAAGGTTCAATGAAGATTTATGCTCGTGATAATGACTCAACTAAGGAGTTTATTCATACTATAGCTAATTGTGGTGATGCTATTGGGCTTGAACGTATTTTTATTGAAGATGCTAATTACGATTTTGCTATTCAGAGTCTTACAAAATCAACTATTCTTATGCTTAAGCGAGAGAGCTTCGCTAAGATTATTAGCAAATCTCCTGTAATATCGCAAAACTTAATCAAGTTTTTGTCGCGAGATTTGCAGAAGCTAAAAGCTCAGATGGAATCTTTGGTTCTTGATGAAGTGAGTGCTAGGGTGCTAGCTTATTTGCGTTCTCTTGGCTCAAAGCCTGTTGTGGAGCTGCCTCTAACTAAGGCTGATACGGCATCGCTGCTGGGTACGGTGCCGGCGACTTTTTCTCGTGCGCTTAAAGAGCTCAAAACAGCCCGGCTGATTACTAAAGTCGATAAATCTAGAATTACTCTTGCTTGTAATTAATAATTTGCTCTGCCATACCTTCGAAAAGTAAATGGTGTACTGGCACAAGTGAGTACCAATATAATCTACCTAAGAGCCCATGCGGTCTAAAGGTAGCTTTCTGTATAAAAGTATAAGTACCGTCAGCATTATCGCGAACACGAAATTCTAACCAAGCTTCACCGGGGACTTTCATCTCAGCATAGAGAATTAGGTGTCTGCCACTGTAATCAGCTTTAAGCACTCGCCAAAAATCAAGAGCATCACCAGTTTTAAGTTCTTTATCTTCGCGCCGGCCGCGTCTAAGCCCAACACCACCAAGTACTTTATCTAGTTCTCCTCGTATTTGCCATAGCCAATCGAGGTAGTACCAACCTCGCTTGCCGCCTATCATCCAGATATTATCGCGAACATTGTCTGGGTTACTTGTGAACTTAATTTCACGCAGATCAAAAAGACAACCATGCTCTGGTACCGGTATATGAGAGAAATTACTGATAATTTGATGAGGTTTAAGATTAAGAGCGTCGCGCCACGAAGATGGGATTTCATCCTGAGAGATTTTGTATAAGGTTTTGCTTATAGCTTCTTCAAAACCCAGTAAAGTAGTAGGCACTATTTTTTCTATACCTAGATGCTTGCAAATAACTTCATTACGCAGGCTGCTTACTAAAGTTCTAGCTAGTGTGTAGTTAGTAGCTGTAATAAAGTGCAGCCAATATGACGATAAGCGTACGGTCATAAACGGCACTGTGATTATATAGCGATTTAGTTTGCGTACTTTTGCGTAGCCAAGAAGCATATCCTTGTAAGTGACGATATCTGGTCCACCAATATCAAAGACTCGGTCGTAAGCTTCTGTCTTGAGTGCAACACCAGTCAGATATTGGATTACGTTGCGAATGGCTATAGGCTGGCAACGCACGCTAAGCCATTTAGGGGCTATCATCACTGGTAGTTTTTCTACTAGATCACGAATAATCTCGAATGATGCACTTCCAGAGCCGATGATAATTGCCGCTCTAAGTACAGTTAAATGATATGAACCTTGTCTGAGAATTTCTTCAACGAAACGGCGTGAGCGAAGATGTTTTGAGAGGTTTGTGTCGTTGCTTATGCCACCTAGATACACAACTTGCTTTACGGGGTTGTCTTTGAGAGCATTAACGAAATTCTGCGCGCATAGTGATTCTAAATGTTCGAAGTCTTTTCGATTATGTGAGCTCATAGAATGCACTAGGTAGTATGCGACATCTATGTCTTGAGGTATTGAGTTTAAACTTTTAGGCTCAAGCAGATCTCCTTGCGCAACCTCGAGGTTTCCGGCACCCGGTTTAATCACACAGTGCTCTACTCCGTCTGGTATATATAGAGAGCCATCGTAACCTAGTAGTTTTTCTTTATCGAAACGACTAGGGTCTCTTACTAGTGCTACTACTTGGTGACCTTGGCAGAGCAAGGATAGTATCAGTCTTTGACCGATATAGCCGTTGGCGCCAGTGACTAGTACTTTCATCCATTTACATTCTAGTGCAATTTTAACTATTAGACTTGTTGCGGAATTGTCCAGAACGATGCTTACAAATTTGAGGCAGCGGAGTTGACTCATCTTGTCAATGAGCATGCCGAGGAGGAGCGTAACGAAGTTATGGGCGATTCCGTAACAAGTTAGAGCCAGCTACATATCCAGATGCCCAAGCCCACTGTAGGTTATAGCCACCAAGCCAGCCGGTGACATCGACGCACTCGCCGATAAAATAAAGTCCCGGAACTTTTTTAGACATCATAGTTTTAGAATCTAATTCCCGGGTATCTATGCCACCAGAGCTAACCTCGGCTTTGGCGTAACCTTCAGTGCCGCTTGGCTTAAGCTGCCACTCTTGAATAGCTTTAGCGATGGCTTCAAGCTCGCGATCTGGATATTCAGCTAGGATTTTATTTAGCGAGTGAGTTTGAGCCAGATAATCTAAGAATTTTTCTGGGAAAATTTGTTTACGGTTGATTTTGTCTTTAAGCTCTTCGCGGCGAGATTCTGGCAGCTCGAGCGAGCGCAATAGAGTGATTAATTGTCGTTTCGGCCAGTTGTGCGCGTCGTCATTGCTAGACGTAGCCGAAGCAATCCATTCCTTGTTATGGATTGCTTCGTCGTACTGACGTACTCCTCGCAATGACGAGGCTTTCCCGTACTTATATGCTAGTAATAATTCAGCTAGGTCAAATTCCGGACAAAGATCAATACTAATAGGCAAGTCATTTTGCCAGTAGCTAGATATCTGTAATATGGCTGGTCCACTGAGACCGCGATGGGTGAATAATATATTTTCGCGAAAGCTAGTCTTGCCGCAGCTAACTCTTGCGTCCATGGTAAGACCCGCTAATTCTTCTAAGCCATTAACGAGCATGGGGACTAATGCTGGTCTAGGTTCTATAACTTTAAGATCAAACTGCTTTGCGATATCATAAGCAAAACTGCTAGCACCCATTTGCGGGATAGATAGACCGCCTGTTGCAATTACTAATGATTTGCAGGTATATTCGCCTTGGTTAATAGCAAAAACAAGCCCGACGGCTTGTTTTTGCGCTTCACGCCGTGAGTGCATAGTTTCAAGCTCTGCGTTATGGATTGCTTCGTCGCTAACGCTCCTCGCAATGACGGGCGTTACTTCGCTCGCAATGACGGGTGCAGTTTCGCTCGCAATGACACTATGTACTTTATAAGGGTAATTTAATTTAACACCGTATAATTTAGCCTCGCTAAATAACATTTGGATAATATCATTTGAGCCATTGTTGCAGAAGAGTTGTCCGAGTTTTTTTTCGTGATAGCCGATGTCGTAAGATTCCACTAAGGCAATAAATTTCTCGCTAGGATATTGTGCTAGAGCTGACTTGCAGAAATGAGGATTATTAGAAATATAGTTATCAGCACTAGCACCCAGATTAGTAAAATTACAGCGCGAGCCACCAGAGATACGTACTTTCTCAAGCACCTTGGCGCTAGCATCGATTAGCATTACAGACAGTCCACGTTTGGCTGCGGTAATCGCTGCCATAAAGCCTGCTGCACCTGCGCCGATTACTATAACATCGTAGTGCTTCATCTGAGATTGATATGTACTGCAGCTAATATCCCGTGGTTGATATTACCGTCGTCTTCGAAAAAATGCTGCAGTTGATAACCCAGCCAAAGATTAGTCTGTTCATTGAGTTGTTTGATGAAGCCAAGGTAAACTCGATTTTGTTCTACGCCAGCATCGCTGCGCTGATTGCCGTTTAGATTAACTAGAATCTCATCACTAAGTACAAGAGTCCAGGTTCTATTGAGGGCATATTCAGCAGCAAGCATATATCGACTGCGTACTAGCGTATCGGTATTCTCAAGCATACGCTCGTCTATTCTAACTCTATGGTAGGCTCTAAGCTTGTCTATGCCCGTATCATGGCGATAATATATTTGTTGCCAAAGTCTATTTTCGTAGTCAGAGCTGCTATCGGCTCTTAAAAACCAATCGTAGGCAGCTGTGACAATGAAGTCTCTATTGAATTCATAGTTCAAACTACTGCGAATTAATTGAGTGTTGAAGTGCTGAAGATTATCCTCAAACCTAGTACTTAAGGTCTCACGCAAGAAGATGTTGTTGGTTACGGGTAGGTCTAAGTGTAGAGTGTTCCAGGAAACTAGCTGATTAGTTGTAGCGTGAGCAGGATTGAACACCACGCAGCACAGTATTGTTAGTAGTAGATTGCTCCGTCGCACTAGTGTGTTCCTCGCATTGACATTGCTCGTGTCATCGCGAGCCTGCGTAGCAGGCGTGGCGATCCGTTTGTGATCAGCAATGACTTACTCATCTAGAAAATATCGTACTGTGGTTACCACTTTACCGCGGCGGAAGCGTAGTAGAGTTTTGAGCAATAATGCGGTTTGATTATGCAATAAATTATGCCAAGCTTTTTTGGTAACGAATTCAGGAACTATTATCGTTACGATATCATGCTCATAGCGGTCTTCAACTTCATCTACATATTTGAGTATAGGATCTATAATCGAGCGGTACGGTGATTCTAGTACCACTAGTGGTACGTTGCAACCCCAACGTTCCCATTCTTGTTTTAGTCTCTCTGTCCCTGCTGGATTGAGTTTGACGTGTACGGCTTCTACTCTAGCGGAGATGGTCTTGGCGTACTGCAAGGCTGGAATAGTACCACGATTAAGTGAAGATACAAGCACTAATACCGTATGCTCTATAGCGATAGGACAAGCTGCGCCATCTGAGGGCAGGGCTAGTTGTTTGGACATAGAGTTATAGTGGCTCTTAATACATAAGAAGAAGTAGATCAGAACAGGAATAGCTACTAGCACCATCCATGCACCTTCGAAGAATTTTTCGTAAGCGAGGAGTATGGTAACTGCACCAGTGGTGATTGCACCGATACCGTTAATCGCGATGCCTCTAGCTGAGTGTTTAGTCGCTAGGCGTAGATGATGTACTACCATGCCTGCTTGCGCTAAGGTGAAGGATAGGAACACACCTACTGCATATAGTGGTATTAGTGCATGGGTATCAGCGTGATAAAGCCAGATCAATAAAGTCGAAATAAAACTAAGTAGAATAATGCCATTGGAGAATACAAGCCTGTCACCAAGCGTCATTAACTGGCGTGGCAGATAGTAGTCAGTCGCAAGAAGAGTCGCAAGACGAGGGAAACCAGCGAAGCTAGTATTAGCCGCAAGCACCAAAATAATCATGGTGGTGATTTGAATGGCAAAATACATAAAACTATTACCACCAAATACAGCACGAGCTACTTGCGAAATAATAGTCTCGCTATGACTAGGAAGAATATGATAGTGATAAGCAAGATAGGTAACCCCGATAAAGATGCTGCCTAGTATTGCAGCCATTAAGACCATGGTGTGGTTGGCGTTACGATCCGAAGGTTCTTTAAAAGCTTTAACGCCATTAGAGATAGCTTCTATACCAGTGAGAGCCGCGCAGCCATGAGAGAAAGCTTTCAGCAGAGCAAGTATCAGTGCCGTATCAAAAACAAGTCCTGTGATGCCAGAGTGTGCCACTGTAAAGCTAGCGTGGATACTATGATCATCTATATGCCCCGGCTCTATAAAACCCCAGAGTATTAAGCCAGACATCACGGCTATGAAGCTATAAGCTGGAAACGCCACTACTGAGCCTGATTCACGAATACCACGTAGATTAATAAAAGTGATAAAGAGGGTGAATATAATCGCAAGATTATCCTTAAGATGAAGTGGTACAAGTCCAGTTGAAGTAATAGCAGCAGCTCCAGCTGACACACTCACAGCTACAGTGAGTACATAATCAAGTAGTAGAGACGCGCCAGCGATAAGACAAGGGATTTCGCCGAGGTTCTCTTTCGCGACTATATAAGCTCCACCACCATCATGATAGGCGCGTATCACTTGACGGTAAGAAAACACCACTATCACCATTAGCAAGCAAATCGCAACAGCAATAGGTAGAGATAGTAGCCCTGCTTGCACTGAGTAAGCACTAGAGACAAGAGCGATAAGTATTTCTTCGGTAGCGTAAGCTGTAGAAGATAAAGCATCAGCAGCAAATACGGCTAAGCCAAGAGGAATATTAAGTCTCTCTTCATGCTCTCTATTAGTTTCAAGAGGTTTGCCAAATATTAACTTGCGCCATTCCATGGTTTCTGTCTTTGCGAGCCCGAAGGGCGAAGCAATCTGTGGTTGCCGTCATTGCGAGCCCGAAGGGCGAAGCAATCCATCTTATATAGAGTTTAACTCTCAGATAGCTGAAGGGCAAATTATTAATATTTACTACCTATTTTCAAGCAGCTTCAAGTATAATCGTCTCTGCTTATGAATTTTATAAACAAGTTATTACGTAAAAAAACCATTACTCAGCTTAATGATGAACCTGTCGATAGCGGCGGACATATTAGTCTCAATAAAATCCTTACAACCAGAGATCTAACAGCTCTGGGTGTAGCCGCGATTATTGGTGCCGGAGTTTTTTCTACTATAGGTAGAGCTTGTTTTAATGGCGGTCCTGCAGTTTCATTATTATTTATTTTTACAGCTATTACATGTACGTTTTGTGCTCTGTGTTACGCAGAGTTCGCTTCGCGAGTACCAGTATCTGGCAGTGCCTACACTTATAGTTATGTAGCTTTTGGTGAGTTGTGGGCTTGGATTATTGGCTGGACTCTTATTCTTGAGTACGCCATTGGTAATATTACTGTTGCTATAGCTTGGTCAGCTAATCTCACCAGCTTCCTTGCTGGTCTCGGTATTCATCTGCCAGCTTTTCTTTCTACTAGTTATTTGGCTGCCGAAAAAGCGCATGAGAAATTCAATGAATTGAGTGCTGCTGCTCTTGATATCCCTGAGCATATAACCCAGCTCAATCTCTTATGGGAAACAGCTCCTAGGGTTTTCGGTAATTTGCCTTTAATTTTCAATTTACCAGCTTTTATTGTTGTTGCTGCTATCACGGCTTTAGTTTATGTCGGTGTTAAGGAATCGCGCAATACTACAATATTTATGGTCGCTTTTAAGGTCATCGTAGTTATACTGGTTATCCTTATCGGTGCTTTCTATGTTAATCCAGAGAACTGGCATCCATTTGCACCTAATGGTGTAACTGGTGTGATGCGCGGAGTCTCAGCAGTGTTCTTCGCTTATGTTGGTTTTGATGCTGTTTCTACTACAGCGGAAGAATGCCGCAATCCCCAAAAAGATCTACCACAAGGCATGATCAATTCACTAATGATTTGTACTTTTCTATATATTGCTATATCTATAGTGCTTACAGGTATGGTTAATTACACTAAGCTTGGCGTGGGTGACTTCTTGGTAGTTGCATTTGAATCTGTAGGTCTTAACTGGCTCGGCGGCATACTTGCTCTAAGTGCAGTTGTTGCCACGACTAGCGTTCTGCTAGTGTTTCAGTTAGCACAGCCGCGTATTTGGATGACTATGAGCCGTGATGGATTGTTACCTAAGAAATTCGCTGAGATACACCCAGAGTTCCGTACTCCTAGTTTCGCTACTATTGTTATGGGCTTTATGGTTGCAGTTCCGGCTTTATTCTTAGATGCTGAGCTAGCGACAGATATGAATAGTATTGGTACTTTGTTTGCATTTGTTTCCGTGTGCGCAGGGATTCTACTGTTACCCAAGAACAACCACAAAGGTAAGTTCACTGTTCCGTATATTAATGGTAGGTATATAGTGCCGGGTATTGTTTTGATAGTAGCTATGCTACTGATGGTTTATCAGCCTAGTTTTTTCCCTGAGTTCTTTAGTCTTAGCTCGCCCGGCATGACTCCTGCTGAAGTATTGGCTCATAAAACCCCATATTTCACTTTCTTTGCTCTAATTGTTCTTATGACTATTCTTAGTGCAGCTAAGAAGCTCTCTCTTATACCTGTTTTCGGTCTAATTTCATGCTTCTATCTTATGACTGAGCTAGGTATTGCTAACTGGCAGAGATTTATTGCCTGGCTAGCAATAGGATTAGTGATTTATTTCGCTTATGGCATACGCAATAGTAAGATGAATAGCAAAAACGTGACCGACGTCACGTTTTTGCGCTCTCAACCATGAGTGCACCATTTTAATGTTGCCGTTGTGCTTTGCATGGGGATTGCTTCGCCCTTCGGGCTCGCAATGACGTTTTGCTACGCTTGCGATGACGATCTGTTATTTAGTAGTTTTAGCGATAACTAATCCAGCTATAAACAGAGTTAAGAAACCATCAGCTATACCGACTAGAGTATAGTCAACTGCAAAACCCCACCAATTCCAGTTAGGGATATTAGCCCATAGACTAGCCACTAGAGCGATCGCTGCAATAAACTTAAGGCGCTTAGTATAAGTATCTTGCTTAGCTTGAATAACGAGATAAGCCATGATTAATGCCAGTACTGAGTCTAAGCAATATTCTTTAAGTAGTTTAATTGGCGAGAATTTGCCGCCCTTAGGTGATAGGGCTATCAGTGCTCTGGGTCCGCCCTTATCTTTCTTGCCTTGATGCATAGCTGGCAGTGAATAAACTACTTTATCCATACTCGTGATGTTCTCTAAGAGGCAAGCTCTTACAGCTTCGTCGTCTTTGAAGTAGCCTATGCTGTTTTTGTGCCAAGGCAATACCATCCACGATAAGCTCACCCATAAGAAAGCGGCTAGTCCACCGAGTAATGCTGATTTAATTAGTTTTGAAGTCATGGCTATTATTCTATCTCAAATATAGCTTCAACTTCTACGGCGCAGTTAGCAGGCAGGCTAGCCATGCCTATAGTAGAGCGGGCATGACGCCCAGCATCACCGAGTATTTCTACCATAAGATCTGAAACGCCATTAGCTATTGGCGGGAGGTTGGTGAAATCTTCGGCGGTATTGATAAACACTGTAAGTTTAACGCAACGTTTAACGCGCTCAAGATCGCCATCGCAGGCTTTTTTAATTTGAGCAAGTAAATTAAGCCCGCAAATACGAGCTGCTGCTTGAGCTTCTTCTACGCTTATATCCCGGCCGACTTTGCCGCTAATGAGCTTGTCGCCAAGCTTGCTTATTTGTCCTGAGATAAACACTAGATTGCCGCTGATAGCGTAGGAGACATAGTTCGCCACTGGGCTAGCAGCTTCAGGTAGCTCTATCTTAAGTTCTTGGAGTCTACTTGTGATTGTGCTTGGCATAATAAGGGATATTCTAGCAGTTTCATTTGCTTAGTTGCCAAAGCTTGATGCTTACATTAAGTAGTAGCTTTTAGGTGCTTCTCTACTTATAGCTTCAAGCCCTACTATTTCTCTGAGATTGTTCTCGATTTTTTCTGCAATTGCAGTCATCGGTGTATCTGTGGGTCTGTTTTCGAATGGGTCTTGCTTATAGACAGAAGTTTTTTCAATTAAGAAGAATACGGATAACAGTGTGATGGTAAGGATAATCTCGATGAATACAGAGAAGTTTGCCAGACTTAGTGGGAATATGGTTGCAAATATATAAATTAAAGAATGTAATAAGGCTGAATATGTTTTTGGGAATATGGTGCTTTTAATTCTTTCACAAGCGCCCATGGCGTCAGTAAGTGAAGATAGGGTATCTTCCAGTCTCACTTGCTGTATGCTGTCTATTTTGTTCTCGTCAAAAGCTTTGCGAATAGCTTCTTGATGAAGCAGCAGTATGGCATTGGGGCTGTGTTCAAACCCTGATATTTTTTGGATTTCATCTTGGCTAAGATACTTATTAATAGTTGCTTCTGAGCTTAAGCCGCGAAGTTTTTCGCCCAAGACATAGCACCAGGCGATCTGTCTGTTTATCCATGGTTTGAGAAACTCATTATCTCTACCTTCTGAATGAAATGCTCTAACCTGTCTGATAAAAGTCCTGGAGTTGTTAACTATTGAGCCCCACAACAGGCGTGCTTCCCACCAGCGATCATAAGATTGGTTGGTGCGAAAAGCGAGAAGTAGTGAAATTGTAGTACCTAGTATTGAAGGCACTGCAAGTGGTATAGCTAAGTGTAGTTCTGTTACGTTTTGGTCAAAAGCTGCAATAATTGCTGTAAAAAAAGATACCGCGAGCAATTCCCCTTTAATTTTGCCAAGTATATACCAAAAGGGTATTCTTTTATTTAGAAGCATTATTACATTGTACCCAATTTCATTAGTGCTGAAACGTTGAGCTGGAGCCTGTTGTCACAGGTGATTATGTTTAGTATTATGGTGTCATTGTGTTAAATAGTTTTAAACTAATTATTCCAATATTTATTCCCTCTTGGCAATTCTTCAAGGAGATAGCTCCTTCACCGCGCATAGAGTTCGCCCTGCTCGCTAATGAAGATGAACAGCTGAAGTGGCAAGAGCTTAGTCCGCCTGCACGCAGGAATTTTATCAGCAGCTTGTTCTATAACCCTGATTGGAATAGATTTCTCTATATTATGAATTGCGCTGAGCGATTAGTGCTTCATGAAGATGAGCGTGATGCGCGTGAAATAATTAATTACATAGCCTCGCGCGCCCAAGTCACAAGCCCTTACTTGCAATTCAGGTTGGTTTTTATTGATCGTGTGGATAAAGAGCTGCGTAGCACGGTGCTTTATAGTTCTGAGAGGGCTAGCCTGTGAGCCCAGAGCTAGTTATTGAGAAGCTTCTAGCCTTGGCTCTTATGCAGCAAAGCTTTGAGCATTTGGCTTTTAGCGAGCGGCGGCTGTTCTTGCCAAGAATTTTACTAGTGATTTTGCTTTTTCTGGGTTTGTGGACTAAATGGGTTTTATTGGTTTTATTTATTCACGCGATTTTTGTGCTGAGACGCTTCGCTGGTCCTTATAACGGTGGCAGTGATCGCATGAGTTTATTGGTTCTTGCTTGTCTTTGTTTGGCGGCTTGGTTGCCTGCTTATAAGATTTATTTTCTAGCTTATTTAGCTCTGCAATTAGTTCTTTCGTATTTCGTCGCTGGGGTCTATAAGCTGCTTAATTCAGACTGGCGCAGCGGCAGAGCTTTAGTAGATTTGTTTAGTTTTTCGGTGTATTCGGCACATCCTCAGTTAGCTCAGCACCGTCGTTTATTGCTGCTGCTTTCTTGGTTGGTAATTATTTTTGAGTTGGCTTTTCCTCTGCTGTTGTTGGGGCGCACGACTATGCTGATTGGACTTGGGGCGGCAATGATTTTTCATTTGGCTAATGCTTATTTCTTCGGTTTGAATAGATTTGTTTGGGCTTGGCTGGCGGCCTATCCGGCGCTGTGGTGCTGGTAGACGTTATTATTCTAGTAAGTCTTGAACGAAAACTAGCATTGTGACTGGATTATTAGTTGTGCTGGCAGGGTGAGTCTCGGTTTTTTGTTGGGGATTCTTATCGTTTAGGAATTCAAATATAGATTGCCAGTACTTAGTTAAGTCCTGCTTGCGGAATGGACTGTGACCCACACCTTCAAGCTTCAAATAGTGATAGGGAGTTGTATTTGGTAGCTTAGCTGTTAGTGCGTCTAGCTGAGCTTCAGAGCCCATGTCGCCGTGGTTTTGCTGGCCAACTATAAACATCATAGCTGTAGTTATAATAGGCTTAATAGCAACTTCACTGCCTGTCCACGCTTGGGTTCGCAGGTGTGTCCCTATGTTTAGTGGGGCATGTTCTTTGATGAATTTTGGATCTGCTGTCAAGTCTACTATAGGGGCCGAGGCGATAATTTTTTTAAATGTTTTTTGGGTTCCATTTGCTTCTATTTCTGCTACTTTGGTGTTGGTGTAGCCACCGAAGGAATGGCCGAATAATGATATATTCTCTGGTCTAATTAAGCCTTGAGAGATGGCATCTCGTGTAGCAGCAATAGTGTCATGTGCAGCTAGAGCTTGATTGCCACCACCAATATCTGTAGCGAATTTATTGCCATGATCTGATGAGCCGCGATGATTAAGAGCAAGAACTGTATAGCCTTGGCTGCACAAGATCTGAATAGCTTCCATTATGCCATCAAAATTATTGCTTATTGAGGAGTGCGGTCCACCATGGGTCATAACTATCACGGGTGAATTCTTAGTGTCTTGCTTGCCTTGTGCTGCAAAAAGCATTGCTGATACAGGGGTGCCTTCGTGCCCTTTAAGGCTAATTACTTTAGCTGGGCTTAGCTCTTCGGTTTTAAGTTTTTGTGGCTGCTCGGCGGCTTTTAGCTCTGAGAACTCGCCAGTCGCAGAGTCGCGTTTTAGGTAGTGTTTAATTCTGGGTTGAGTCGCGGAGCTTGCAATAGTAGTCCATGTTTCACCATGTTCAGGACTCTGCTCAACTCTTATCATCTCAAGACTTAGTTGATTATTCTTAGTTGCATTTTGCAAATACTGGCTGAGTTTATCAAAATCTGCTTGCCGATTAGGGCTCTGCCATTTGACGCACAAATTACTAGTGTCTAGATAGGAATATGCGATTAGCTCATTCTTGTCATCAAGTAAAACATGGCGTATATCATGATTAGGATCTGAAGCTATACTGCGCACATTGTTAGGTTTCTCGGGGTCTAGTAGTAGTGCTTCCGCTCTGCCGCCATTCCTCGGGTAGCAATAAATTATTTTATTATCGACAGTAATTTGGCGATGAAAAAAATTATCAGCGTAGTATTGTTTGCCGTTAGGATCAAGGGGCTCTCGAAAAACTTCAACATAGTCTCCTTGTTTATTTTTGGCAAAAATAACTCTAGTACCATCATCTAAGGTTGTGCTTAGGGCTTGTAGACCAGACTTGTGGCAAAGAGGGTTATAGTTTTGTTGCCCGTATTTCTTTTTGAGAGCTTCCAAGGCTGGGTCTGCTTGCGCCGTGCTCGGGGCTGCTGGTGGACTGCTAGCCTCAGTCTCATAAATATATAGACCATCCATGAAAGCAGATAGCTCTCTCTGTTGCGCAAGGGCTGGAGGTATTATTGCTGGGGCTGCAGTGTTAGGGAGTGGGACAGTAGGAGTAGGAGTAGGAGCAGAAGCTGTTGCTGGCGGAGTTGCAGGTCTGGAGTTAAAGGGTTGAGCTTGTTGAGCTGGTGTGATTGGTGGCAGCATAGCGCTAAGCTACAAAGCTAAATGTCAGAAGTTTTTGATATATAAATGGTGGAGGCGGAGGGGAGTTGCACCCCTCGTCCAAAAACAAATTACTAAGAACGTACTACGAGCGTATTCATTCATTCAGAGCTTTTGCCGTGCTCATGCGGATAGACACGCAACGGGTTCTAAGCTTATGTCTTAGACTTTGAACTAAACTTATCAAAGTTCAAAGTAGCACTATCCAAGTCAGCAACATCTAAGCAACCTTGTTTAGCCCATTAGCTTAGACGATTGAGTGTCCAGTATGTCGGACTACGCAGCAAGTGCTAGCTCGCTAGGAGCAGCAGTTACTACAACATCAAATTCTTTTGTTGCATTTATTTTTGTTTGGATTTTGACGAGGTTCCAAACAGCCCTCGACTCGCAGTTCAGAGCGCAATGTCTCTGTCAAAGCTACACGCCCCCATAGCAAAAACGTGATGTTGATCACGTTTTTGCGCTTTCAACCACGAGTGCACAATTTGTGCTGCCGCGATCGAGCGCAAAAAATATAGGAAACGGTTTCCACCAAATTATCAGTATTCTGTTTGTCCTAGAGTGTATTCTAGCAAGCCTAGGTTATGGCTGTATTAAGCCTATCTAATAGGCTTTAGGCTATATACCCAATTTAATTAAACGTCTGAATTCATAAAAACATGAATTGAAGCGCTTAATTGAGAGATTAAAGTTCAAGGTGGCATATTATAATAAAGTTATAATATTAAATAAATATGCTTATCTTGATTTTCTGCGCAATAAAGTCTGATAATTAGCTAGTAATGTCTACAGCTACTAGTTTAATTGAAACTTGCGTGCTTAGACACCCAATGGACTTAGCTCGCTCAAACCAAGCGGGTAAAACCACTCAAAAAATTCAAGCAGTTAGAGAAATCGCCAGCACTATTTCTGCTTCAAATCCGCGCGAAGGCTTTGCTAAAGAGCTGCATATGTTTCAAGCTGAGACGCTTGATAAAGACTCTGATTATTGTGCTGGTAATTTTGCAGATCGTGTTTCTGACGAGGCTAAGGAGCTTGAGCCTATAAGGTTTATGCAAAATATCTCTACTGATTACTATGCAACAGCCAAAGATTATTTTAGAATCCAGTTTGCTCTTCTTCGTAAATTACATAAAGAGCTTGCTGCTGGTAATAAGCTTGGCTCAGCAGCAATTCAGTGGCTAGTAGAAGCTTTAGCTTTAATTGATAAGCAAATGTATTATAAGGTTGGTTTTGCTTCAAAAGCTTTTATTGATGAAATTGTTTTAGCAGCGCTATTCCCGGATGAAGCTTACAAAAATACAGAGAGTGTTGAGACTAAGTTTAATGGCTTATTAAAGGTTATGCCAGCTGATAAGCTGGCTATCTTATTGCAGCAAATACAAGCCAGATTTGGGGTAGAACATTTTATTAGTGATGATAAATATTTCGATGCAGTTAAAGCTGCAAAACAACGCTTTGCTAGTGCAAAACCTGCTTAGATTTCAAACTATCAATAAACTTAGTGAAAGCTTCTAGCTTGCTATCTTCTTCCATCACTCTAATCGCCTTCGATCCGATGATAGCTATATCTGCTCCTTGTTCGTATGCTTCGTGCACGCGCTCAGGGCTATCTATACCGAAACCCAGTCCTATTAGTTTATCTGGGGCAGCAGCGCGCAGTTTGGCTATCACTTCGCGTAGGCGTGAGCCAGTGTCAGCTACGGCTCCAGCGCGCAGGCTACGTATATCGTCGTTAGAGCCAGTAGTACCTATGCGGCTCACTAGATATATAAA
>Ga0172372_10002078_pt1 | contig 30711 bp, 29 predicted proteins | sample LakKiv5m_2_FD_114544 | JGI IMG/M metagenome (GOLD analysis project Ga0172372, IMG submission 114544) | Freshwater microbial communities from Kabuno Bay, South-Kivu, Congo - kab_092012_9.5m | ecosystem: Environmental > Aquatic > Freshwater > Lake | place: Democratic Republic of the Congo...
GAGAAATTCATTAGAGAAGGCATGTGTGTTACGCCTAGGGTGTGACACGGCTTTTTGCGATACTTTTTGCCACGACAAAAAGTATCAGAAGGAAAGAGAAGGTTTCGGCTTAACCAGTCAGGAAGTAAGTCCTCTCTCTCAGTCAGGACGTAAGTCCTGACTGCACTCGTGTAAGTCCTGACTGCACTCGTGTAAGTCCTGACTGCGCTGACATGAAAAAGAAAAGGCTGCCTCATGTATTGAAACAGCCTTTTCGGAAGTGTTAATAAGAATTACTTGATGCCGAAAGCCTTCTTCAAGTCTTTCACCGCATTCAGTTCTTCCCAAGGGAAAAGTTTCACTTTAACTTTCTTCTCGTTGTGCTTTCCTTTGTTGAAGATCTTCTCTACAACTTTCGATTCGCGACCCATGTGTCCATATGCAGCTGTTTCGCTGTAAATCGGAGTGCGTAGCTTGAATCGCTTCTCAATGAAATAAGGACGCATATCGAATGCAGGGATTTTCGAAATCACATTCGCGATTTCTCCATCTGTCATGTTCACTTTCGCAGTACCGTAAGTGCTCACGTAAAGGCCAACCGGTTGTGCAACTCCGATTGCATACGCAACCTGTACTAGCGCTTCATCACAGACGCCTGCTGCAACAAGATGCTTCGCAATGTGACGTGTTGCATACGCTGCAGAACGGTCAACTTTTGAAGGATCTTTTCCTGAGAATGCACCGCCACCGTGAGCGCCTTTGCCACCGTACGTATCAACGATGATCTTACGTCCTGTAAGACCTGTATCACCATGCGGTCCTCCGATCACAAACTTTCCTGTAGGATTAACGTGATACGTGATTTTATCATTGAAAAGTTTCTGAACGCGCTTCGGTAATTTCTTCATCACGCGAGGAACAAGAATTTCCTTCACGTCTTTCGTGATCTGCTCCTGCATCTTCTTCTCTGCTGCGAAATCATCATGCTGTGTTGAAATTACAATTGTATCAATGCGGATCGGTTGGTGATTTTCATCGTACTCAATTGTAACCTGGCTCTTTGAATCCGGACGCAGATATTTCATTTGCTTGCCTTCACGACGGATCTCAGCTAATTCGCGCAACAACAAATGCGAAAGTTCCAATGGAAGCGGCATCAAATTGTCAGTGTCACGGTTTGCGTAACCGAACATCATTCCCTGGTCACCTGCACCTTGCTCTTCAGGCTTTTTACGCTCAACACCTTGGTTAATGTCGGCTGACTGTTCGTGAATAGCAGAGAAAACACCGCATGAATTAGCTTCGAACATGTATTCCGCTTTCGTGTATCCGATTTTACGGATCACTTCTCGCGCAATTTCCTGTACATCCAAATATGCTTTTGATTTTACTTCACCGGCAAGTACAACCTGACCTGTTGTAACAAGTGTTTCGCACGCTACTTTCGATGATGCATCGTAAGCAAGAAAATTGTCAATTAATGCATCTGAAATCTGATCGGCAACCTTGTCCGGGTGTCCTTCAGAAACAGATTCTGATGTGAATAGGTAAGACATATTCGGTGTTTTTAGTTGTTTTTTTCAATGAATGCCGCTAAATCGCGACGGGCGCTAAAGTACACTTTTTCAATCACCCCTAAAATCAACAGTTTTCAACTACCTGTTGAACGTGAAAGATTTCATGCCATATAATTTGCTTGTTACTTGCTGATCTGCCTATTTTTGACTTAAATTTATGTTGTCCAAATAACTGAAACTCAGGCAAACACGTTTCGCGTTTTTGGATAACATGTTATAGAACAGTGATATGAATAAAAGAGCAACGCTTCTGTTGATTCTTCTTTGTTTGTCGTTGAGCGGTGTTTACGCACAAGGCTCAATTGACTTTGAAGAGAATCGCAATCAATATCCCGACCGTGTGAAATACAAGGTTGGATTGGGCAGTGGTATCACCATGTTCATGGAGAAGAACTGTTTCACGTATGTGAAATACAATCCCCAGCAGCTCGAACAGATTCATGAAAATTCTCATCAGGACATGAACGGCGATACGCGTAAAACCGGAATGGTTGACATGCATGCTTTTCGTGTTCATTTTGATGGCTGCCGTAATGATGCATTGATTTCCGCTAACGGAAAGCGACCTTATCTCACGAATTATTTCAAAGGAAACGATCCTTCGAGATGGGCTTCAGATGTTCCTTCTTACAGCGAAGTTTTTTATACCGGCTTGTATTCGGGAATCAATCTTTCCGCTTATAGTGTGAACAACACATTCAAGTACGATTTCATTGTTGCGCCTTTTACTGATCCGTCTGTGATTCGCATGAGTTTTGATCACACTAATGGAATTGCGGTACAAAACAATATGCTCATCATTCATCTTTCAACCGGTGATATTGTGGAGCAAGTGCCTTATTCTTATCAGGAAATCGGAAACAGTAAAATTCCTGTTGCATGCGAATATCATTTGGAGGCTGACGGAAAAACAGTGACGTTCCGTTTTCCGAACGGATACAATCAGAATTACAAATTGGTGATTGACCCTGTTCTTGTAGCTGCAACGTATTCCGGCGCTCCTGCATCAACAACAACTTACGGCCATTGCGCAACGTATGATCCTGCCGGTAATATTTACACCGGAGGAGAATGTTTTAACGCAGGTTATCCTACGCAAGCCGGTTCGTATCAAACTGCATTCGGTGGTAACGTGGACATTGCTGTAGCAAAGCTTAATCCTAACGGATCATTGTTACTTTGGTCAACATACATCGGTGGTTCAGGCCGTGAGATTCCGAATTCATTATTCGCTGTATCGAACGGTGAACTTTATGTTCTCGGTGCAACAGGTTCAACGAACTATCCGACTTCAGTTGGTTGTTTCGATGCAACACACAATGGAACATCCGGCGCTGATGACGATATCGTAGTAACGCATTTGAGCAACACAGGCGGCGCATTAATCGGCTCTACATACGTTGGTGGTAACGCTAACGATGGTGGCGGTTGGGGCATGCCTTGGAACATGAACGGTCACGACGGAATGCGTGGAGAAATTGTTGTTGACGGAGCAGGCAATGCTTGGGTAGCGAGTTTCACGGAGTCATCAAATTTTCCAACAAGTGTTGGTGCTTATGATGCAACGTTAGGAGGAACTTGGGATGGTGTTGTATTCCGCTTGACACCGAATTGTGCAACATTAGCATGGAGTACATATCTCGGTGGCAGCGCTGCCGATGGCTGTTACGCGTTGCGGGTAAATGCGGCCGGTGAATGTTTCACGGTCGGTGTTACAACCAGTAACGACTTTCCAACATCAGTAGCGTGTTACGACAATTCATACAACGGCGGAATCAGCGACGGATTTCTGACGCATTTCAATGCTGCCGGAAGTGCAGTAATGGCATCCACGTATTTCGGAACTGCTCAGAATGAAATTTGTTATTTCATGGACATGGACGGATCAGGGAGTCCTTATGTGTTCGGATGTTCAACCGGAAACATGCCTGTAACACCGGGTGTGTACAGCAATCCTGGTTCAGGAAACTTTGTGGCCAAGTTCGATCCGATGTTTTTCGCTTTGGATTACGCAACGGTTTTCGGTGGCGGAGCTGCGGGCTATCTCGAACCTGAAGCATTCATGATTGATTCATGTGAAAATATTTATTGCTCAGGATTCAACTCCGGATCAACGTATCCAACAAACGGATTGTACACTTCATTGTATCCTTCTCAGGCATCAGCAGGTGGCGGTTCGTGCTATTTCATTGTGTTGAGTAAAGATGCTCTTTCACTCCAGTTCGGATCATTTTATTATGGTTGGCACGTTGATGGCGGAACAAGTCGTTTCGATCCAAGCGGTCGCATTTATCAGGGAATCTGTATAGGCGGAGGCGGCGCTCCTACACCTGCATGGGCATGGAAAGATAATGTGAACGCACCGGGTTGGGATATGTTTGTTGTGAAGATCGATATGCAGACGGCAGGTGTTACCGCGATTGCACAAGCTGCACCGAACGATACAATCTGTGAAGGACAAAGCATCACATTTATCAATAGCAGTAACGGTTATCAATATCTATGGGATTTTGATGATGGCTCTCAAATTGATACGAACACGACTCCGACACACACATGGCCGGGACCGGGGACTTACAATGTGATGTTGATTGCAGTGGATTCCGCAAGTTGTAATGTTGCAGACACAACATATCTCCAGATTGTAGTATTGCCGCAGCCTGTTGTGAATCTCGGAAATGATACAACGATATGCGGTATTGTCAATGTTACATTGGATGCCACATCACTGGGCTGCACGTACTTGTGGAGTACGGGCGCAACCTCAGCTACAATCACTGCTACAACTGTAAATACCTATTGGGTGATTGTGGATAATGGCGTTTGTACTGCAACAGATACAATGGTTATTTCCGGATTTGCACCGCCGAACATCGGAAGTGATACAACAGTTTGTGCAGGTCAGCAGGTATTGCTTGATGCAGGAAACCCGGGATCAACTTACAACTGGAGTACAGGTGCAACTACACAAACGGTAACTGTAACAACAACCGGTTTGTACTGGGTTGATGTAACCTCTGGTAACTGTACTTTCCGCGATTCAATTGACGTAACCGTGGTAACATTACAACAGCCAAATCTCGGCGCTGACACATTGGTATGTCCTGACGCAACTCTCGATCTCAGCGGTACGGATCCGAATGTGACATACACTTGGTCTGATGGTTCTACCGGTATGACATTTACTGCGGATACAGCAGGAACATATTGGGTAGTTGCCTCTGTTGGTAACTGTATTTTGTCGGATACAATCATTGTCGGATACCTTGCCAATGTAGAATTGGGAAGTTCGATTTCACTCTGTAATCTGCAAAACGGAATTACACTGGATGCAGGAAATCCGGGTTCACAATATGTTTGGAATACAGGCGCAACTTCACAGACAATAATGGTTTCTGAGGCAGGCACGTATTACGTTGATGTAATCAATGCTTCCAACTGCAACCTGACCGATACAATCGATGTTACCGGAGAATTGGGTGGCGGTGTTCTTTACATGCCGAATACATTCACGCCAAACGGCAACAACAGGAATGATGTGTTCTACGCTGTAGGAACGTCTATCGTTGAATTCCACATGCAGATTTACGATCGCTGGGGAATGTTGCTGTTCTCTTCTGATGATATTAATCTCGGATGGGACGGACGATACAAAGGAACTTTAGTACAACAGGATACGTATGTTGTGAAAGTGCAGTATCGAGTAGAGTGCGGAGATCCGAGAATGCAGAAGGAAATCAGACACGTGAACGTGTTGCGCTAACCACTTGCACTGAACCGTAAGCTGTGAACGGTGAACGCGAACAGCGAACGTTCTACTGTTTCTTTCCGGTCAACTCTTTAAACACATCTTCAAGCTTGCGTTCTTCACGCTGCATTCCAAGTACGGACAAACCGTTCTCAACAGCGAATTTGAACACATCAGAGCGAACATCTGTTTGCGGACCGGTTACAATCTGCCACGTATTAGAATTGATGTTGGCTGCATCTTCAACGCCGGTAATTTTCAGTAACTGTGATTTCGAAACCGCTTTATCGAATTCCGCAATGATCACGATCTTGCTCTGATCGCCTTGTTGCAGCACCTGCGTTTCTTTATCGGTGACAATATTTCCTTTGTTGATGATGATCACGCGATCGCAGAGAATTTCAACTTCCTGCATAATATGCGTTGACAGCATCACCGTTTTCTGTTTTCCTATGCGACGAATTAACTCACGAATTTCAGCAAGTTGGTTTGGATCAAGACCGGTTGTAGGTTCGTCCAGAATCAGTACTGCAGGATCGTGAATCAATGCCTGCGCAAGTCCAACACGCTGGCGGTAACCTTTAGAAAGCGCCCCGATTTGTTTGTGTTGCTCAACCGTCAATCCTGTTATCTCAATCATTTCCTCAACACGAGATCGCAATTTGGAAACTTTGTGAAGTCCGCCAATAAATTCAAGATACTCCTTCACGTACATATCCAAATACAGGGGATTGTGTTCGGGAAGATATCCTACGCTTCTGCGTACGTCAATGGATTGTTCCATCACGTCAAATCCATTCACTGTTGCTTTTCCGTTTGAAGGAGGAATGAAGCACGTAAGGATTTTCATCATGGTTGATTTGCCCGCTCCGTTAGGACCAAGGAAACCTACAATTTCACCGGTCTTCACTTCAAAAGACACGTTGTCCAACGCTCTTTGCTGACCGTAAACTTTGCTGATATGTTCTACTACGATTGACACAGAAGTATAACGTAAATGTTATCACGAAAGTACTTAATAAAAGCGAAGGGCTGAAAATTTCAGGACGATACAGGAGGTTCTTCCATTGTTTTCCCTCGTTGATAAGACTAACTTTGAACCGATGAAAGGAATCGTAATCAGATCGACGGGTAGTTGGTACACAGTGGCATTTGAAGATGGTCGCCGGGCGGAATGCCGACTGAAAGGTACCTTCAGGATTAAAGGCGTGAATACGCGCAACACAAATCCGTTGGCGGTAGGTGATCATGTTCAAGTTGAAACAGAACAGAACGGTGATGCGGTGATTTCGGAGTTACACGATCGCAGTAATTATATCATCCGCAGAAGCACAAAGCTTTCAAAGCAAACGCATATTCTTGCCGCAAATGTTGATCGTGCCTGGGTGGTTGCAACACTTAAACAACCGCGAACTTCAACAGGATTTATTGATCGATTTCTGATTACAGCTGAAGCTTATAATATTCCGGCAAGTGTCATCTTCAACAAAAGCGATCTTCTCGACGAAGAAGAAACTGAATATGTGGAAGTGCTCGCGGACTTGTATCGCAATCTGGGATACGGTGCGCATCTGATTTCCTGTAATAATGCTGATGACGTGAAAATGATTCGTGAACTCATGCAGAGCAAGGTCAATCTGATTGCAGGACACAGCGGAGTGGGGAAGAGCACGCTGATTAATTTGCTGGAACCGAATCTCGCTTTGCGCACCGGTGAAATTTCCAAAGCGCACAGCAAGGGAATGCATACAACTACTTTCGCGGAGATGTTTGAAATGAATGGCGGGGGATGGATCATTGATACACCCGGAATTAAAGAATTCGGTATCGTGAATGTGGAGCGCAATGAGTTGTCGCACTTCTTTCCGGAGATGCGAAATCTTTTCGGTGCGTGTAAATATCACGGTTGTCTGCACGATCAGGAACCCGGATGTGCAGTGCGTAAAGCGGTTGACGAAGGAAAGATTGCTGTAACGCGTTACGAATGTTATCTGCAGATTCTCAATGGAGAAGAACTAGAAAAAGAATACGATTAATCATTAGTTATGCGTGTATTGATTCAACGGGTACTGCAAGCTTCAGTTACAATTGAAGAGAAATTACATTCTTCCATTGGAAACGGATTGCTTGTACTTGTCGGTATTGAGGATGCGGATAATGAAGAAGACATTGACTGGCTGGTGCAGAAAATAGTCGGTCTGCGGATTTTCAATGATGCAGAAGGCGTGATGAATATTTCAATTACCGATGTTGGTGGTGAAATTCTTGCTGTGAGTCAATTCACTTTGCACGCGGCAACCAAGAAAGGAAACAGACCTTCTTATATCAAAGCAGCGAAGCCTGATGTTGCAATTCCGCTGTATAATAAGTTTACAGAGCGCTTATCTATAACTTTAGGTTCACAAGTGAAAACCGGTGTTTTCGGCGCAGACATGAAAGTGGCGTTGGTGAATGACGGACCTGTAACTATTTGGATCGATTCGAAAAACAAGGAATAATTATCTTCATCCAATCAAAACAAACCCGCATGAAATTCAGATCGATACTACTTTTTGCAATTCTTTCGATTCCTTTCGCATCTTGTTTTCACAAGGATGTGATGAACGATCCGGCCGATGATATTGAAGAAACTTTACTCTATATAGGTAAAGAAGGAAATATTATAATCAATCATGAATTAATATTTCAGGCAACTTCAAAATCCTCAGGCGGCGGCATGACGCGCATATCCGGATACAATGAAACGCGATTGACAAGTTATGATCTGCAAACAGGTGCTGTTCTTGCAAGAATTGAATTGGGTGAACAGCAGGAAACGACATACGAACTACTGGGAGTTGCAGCAGACAAATTGTGGCTGTATACAACCGATCCTGAATTAGGGATCCACAGTCGCAATCCGAAAACATTGGAAGTGATTGATAAGGAATCTTCAATCACAAGAATTAAATCATTGAAACTTGCCCGACCGGGTTTTGCACAGATCGATCAATATTATGCGTTCGATTACGACTCTTCGAATATTTTTCTAACCGATTTGCAAGGTATTCGTTACTTGTTGAATCCGGTTTCGCTTGCTGTAAGTGAAACGGAAAGAGAATTGCCTCGCGAAGACTTTTCGCCTGATTTCCTTAATTCCACTGTGTACTTTGATAAGGACAAATACATTGCTTTCAGCGGAGATGGAGATCGCAAAAAAATCAATTGGAATAATCAGGATACATCCGCGCAATTACCTTTTATAAAACCTGAAGTTTTTGTTGACATGAATCCCTTGCGTGTTGCAGACCGACGAAATGCTTATCTGAACAAATTGCAGATGCGTGTTGATACTCTTCGAAAGAAACTGGATTCGCTTGGAGTGAAGTATGAAGATGATGAGATATCTCCAAGAGCGTATAAGTGGAACGCTTCAGATGAAGAGCGGGAGCGGGAACGTATGATTTCACAGTTGGGATATGACTATCGTGATGCGGTTTCTGATGTGAATCATGAAATCACGTTCAGTTCTTCATTCGAAGATTATGCGCTAGGAACTGAGAGTAAGTTTGCACTGATTTATTCGGCGACTAATGTTGAAGATACCGCGACTGCACAGATTTCGTTGGTGGATTGTTCTTCCCGCCGCTTTTCGGAAAAGTGGAAGCTGACATTGAACGGATTTTATTACGATTCAGACAAAGCCGAGGGCGCAGGCGTTTTCGAAGACGGAGATCCTGAGTTTCGCTACAAGTGGGCGGAGATTCATGACAACACTTTTGTGATGATTGCTCAATTGAAAATGATCGCAATTGATTTGTCAACCGGTAAAAAAATCTGGGAGATTCAACTTTAATGAACCGTTCATCCGACGGACAACGATTGCGTGTTGTGGTTTCACGTTATCTGCAAACAAGTCTTGCAGAAGCAGCACGCGTGATTACTGAAGGTCGTGTTACTGTGAATGGAAACGCGCAAAAGCCTTCATACAGAGTAGCCGCGCAGGATAAACTGGAATTAGACGGTGCGTTAATTGAACCTCCACAGTTGTATTACGTTGCATTTAACAAACCCAGAGGAATTGAGTGTACGTTGAATCGTGAGTTGCCCGACAATCTGTTAACTGTGTTTCATCACAAAGAACGTTTGTATCCTGTCGGTCGACTTGATAAAGAGTCTGAAGGATTGTTACTGATGACGAACGACGGTTCCATCTATCACGATATTGCGCATTCCGATTCGCAGAAGGAAAAAGAATATTACGTTGAAGTGCATAAACCGATTGATGAGGCGTTCATACGACGTATGAGCGAAGGAATGATTATTCTCGGTCAGCATACAGGAAAGAGTTTGGTTTCCTCGGTGGAAGATGCTCCGAACGCATTTCGCATTGTTCTTACGCGAGGCATGAATCGTCAGATTCGAAGAATGTGTTACAAACTCGGATTCTCCGTGCACAAACTCGTGCGCTTGCGGATTATGCACATTCATTTGGGAGATCTTGCTCCGGGCGCAATGCGCGATCTTTCAGCAAACGAAGTTGCTGAATTCAGAAATTTGTGATTATCCGTTGAGTGATCTTCTCAGATTACTTCTGTAATCTTCGGGAATTACTCCGATACGTTTAGCATCTTCAATCGATGGATGTGCTTTCATGTTACGAAGACCTTCGAGATTATCGCGATTAATCGGCAACGTAACTCCAATCACTTTTGCGCACGCGATCAGGCAGCCGGCAACCCAATACGGAATGCTGATGAATCGCGGTTGAACACCGATCTGCCGGCACAACTCAGAATAGAATTCACGATAGTGTACAGGATCATGTTCGCAGAATGTAAATACACCTGACAATTGCTGCACGATAATCTGTTCAATCGCTTTCGCAAGATCATTCACGTAAACAGTTTGAACCGGTTGTGTTCCTCCATTGAAAACGGGAATGTTCCTTTTCTTCTGCAGATAGGTTTTCATTTTTCCGAAAACTCCCCCGTTGCCGAGAATCAATCCGGGACGTATTGCAGTTCCGTTTTCCTGCAAAAAGATTTTTTCGATCTCCGCTTTTTGTCGACCGTAAATCGCTTTTGATTCCGGATCTGCTGAAATACTGGAGATGAAAATTTTCAGAACGGATGGCGGGAATAATTTCAATAATGCGCGAGTGCCGGTAACATTATGTTCAAAAGCATTAACGTCCGTTCCCGGAATATAAGCGGTGTGAATCAGGACATCAGCGTCGATTCTGTTATCGGAACAGCTTCCGTTTGCGAGATCGAAACGCACATATTTTATATTGCTTTGTTGCTGTTTCGGAACAGAGCGAACCAATGCAATTACGTCGTAACCTTTCGAAAGAAACCATGAGGTTAATGCCGAACCGAGAAATCCGTTCGCACCGGTAATGGCTATCGTTACCTTCGACTGCATAGTACGAAGATACGGAAACGTGACGCGTTAACCTATCTGCACACAACGCATGGAGATGGTGCCGTACTGAAAACCTTCGTAGATGTATTTCAGATTTTCATTCTTGTCTGTTGCGCCAAGCGTATATAGCAGCGGCAAGTAGTGATCATTCGAAGGAACAGCAATACGTGCTGAATTGCCGAAATTCTCGTAAGCGATAATGGAAGGATCGTTTCTCGAATCAAGATTTTTCTTCACGAGCGAATCGAATTGCGCTGCCCAGTCAACAGGTGCAGCATTTTCATCACTCCACACAACGTTACCGAGATTGTGCGTGATATTGCCGCTGGTGATAATCATGATTCCTTTCTTGCGCAACGCTTTCAGCTCCTGTGCCAATTCGTAATGCCACTGCGGCGACTTGTACCAATCAATACTCATTTGAAAAACCGGAACGGAAGCATCAGGCCAAACATGTTTGATGACACTCCAGGCTCCATGATCCAAACCCATATTCGGATCTTCGCCAACAACAGTACCCACAACTGTTTGCTTTACTAATTTGGCTTGTTCAGGTGCGCCCGGTGCCGGATACACAACTTGAGAAAGAGCGGGAGGAAAGCCTCCGAAATCGTAAATGGTTTCCGGTTTTAAAGCGGTGGAAACAAACGTGCCTCGCGTCAGCCAATGTGCGGAAACAATCAGAACCGCTTTCGGTTTTTTCAAAGATGTTCCAAGTGCGTTCAGTGATTGCGTGAACGTATTATTCGCCAATGCGTTCATCGGACTTCCATGCCCGAGAAATAAAGCCGGTTGCAATTCGTCAGATGGTAAATCATCAGTGAATTTTTTCAAATCAGATAGTGTCATTCCTAATGATCCTGCGGCGCCAAGTCCGAGCAATTTAAGAGCGGTGCGACGTTCCATGGCTGTTTGTTTGTGCAAAGATAATAAATATATGTATATACATATATCACCCCGATTTTACTTTGAAGCATTCAGCGCCACATCATGTGCATTGGCCATCAATGAAAGCGTCAGACCTTTGGCGGGTAAATATTTGAAACCTGATCCGTCTGCAACAAAAACATTCTTACATCCGTGAAGTCTTCCGTCACTTGCAAGATGAAATGCTTCTTCCGTTTCGGAAAACGGCAGCACGCCCGCATAATGAACGCTCGCGCCATGTCCGGGCTGAACCTGCTTCAACGCGTATGCGCCCAATGAACGCATTGCTTTTCTATATTGGACTTCCCGCTCTGTAACGCGGCGATCTTTTTCTTCTGTGCGATTGTATTCTGCCATCAGAACATCTCCGGTTTTGCTGTTGCTATCTGAACGCAGTACAACAAATTGTCCTGCTCCGCTTGTTTCGGGATGATGAATTCCGCCAATGATTAAAGCAGGCAACAGATATTTCATCGCAATTCTTCCGTCACGGAAATTCAAAGGAGTTTCCCGAAGCAAACGGAAAAGCATCAACGCGTTGTAGGAATACAATGAAGCCATAGCAATATCGCTGTGTTCTGCATTCGCTGAATGGAAAAGAGAAAGTTGCGCAAAACCAATGTGATCATCCGGAATGGAATTCCCGAGCAATCGCGGAATTAAAAACGGGGTGTAATTGTATGGATTGCATAGGAGCGGAAGTTGCTTTTGCATTCCTCCCTGCATGGATCGTAAAACGATTCTCGCTGTTGCAAGCGGACCTCCTGAAAGAATAAGCTTACGCGCTTTGAATATTTTTTGTTCGCCCGTTTCGAGATTCAGTGCAGTTGCTTCTACAACATTTTCCTGCTCTGAAAATGAGACAACAAGCCATCCTTTTTCGTGACGAACATTGGGCTTCTTAACGACTTCATGCACTGTCATCCATGCGCGCCATGCCGAATGATTGTGATCGTCGTAAAAATCCATATCGCGACGTTCCAGAGCTTTTCTAGAGCCTTTGTCCTGCGTTAACAAAGCCAACGCAGGTCGACCGAGATAAAATCCGTTGCGATTCAAAGAAGCTTTCGTTGCTTCGTAATTTTTAAGCAGATGTTTCGCCTGATGTCCGGGCTCGAATGCCGGTTGAACTCCGCTGATATGAGAGGAAGTGAAAGGACGTGCATCATCATTGTTGCCGGAAATTCCGATTCTGTCTGCAACAACCTGATACGCGCTTTTCATTCGTTGTGAATTCAACCCTGCTGCTTGCAATTCTGCGTCTGAAAAAACACAGCATCCTAATCCCCAACCTCCGCCGAGTCCGCCGATGGCAAGACTTTCAATCGGCTTAAAAGTTTCTGACAACAATGGAATCCACTCCGTAGTTTTCTCAATGAGATACATGCGTGCGGGAGTGAGCTGAGCACCGGTTCCTGTTTTTCCTGAAGGAATACTTTCGAACTTCTTCCCGAGAAGAAATTCATATTGCGAAAGATCATTTCTTCGCAGATGATGATACGGCACATGCGGAATTTTCTCACCTGCTCCTTTATCGTCGATGCCGCCATCAATGAGAACAACGGAAGATCCGGTAGCAACCAGAGTTTCTGCTGCCATTGCGCCGGTACAACCGCTTCCTACTATCAGAAAGTCCGCAACATCCATATTCAAATATACGTTTACGCGATCAACTACAGTTTCGGATTGTTATGATGGCGATCTTTGTCGCGTGCTGCTTTGCGTGTCAGACTTTCAGAAAATTCTTTCTGTAAATCAACACCGGTTTGATTGGCAAGACAAATCAACACAAATAGCACATCAGCCATTTCCTCACCTAATTTCTCCGGGCTTTCATTTTTCTTAAAGGATTGATCGCCGTATTTTCTTGCCATGATGCGGGCCAGCTCCCCGACTTCTTCCATCAATACCGCTGTGTTGGTCAGTTCGCTGAAGTAACGAACGCCATATTCTTTGATCCACGCATCAACGTTTTTCTGCGCATCTGCTATTGTCATAATCGCTGATTTTGAGCTTGCAAGGTAGTATTTGTATCGTTGATTCCGCATTGCTGTTCGTCGTATATTTGCCTCTGTCATGGACTACACCAAGCTTAAAAACAGAGCATCGTGGCCGTTTGAAACAATCGGCGTCGCGATTGCGTTTTCACCGCGACTTGAAAGTATTCTGTGTGAAGCGCGAATATTATCGGAGCGATTTAATGCCAATCTGGTGTTGATGCACGTTGGTGATCGCACACGCAATAAAGAACACAAGCTTTCCGAATTACTGGTGAAAGCGGGAATCAAAGAATCTTCCGTTCGGATTATCTGGAGCGAAGGAGAAGCCGTTCAAACATTACTGCACTTGTGCAAGCTCAATATCGTTGATCTCCTGGTGATGGGAGCAATGAAGAAGGAGAATGTGCTGCAGTATTATCTCGGTACAGTTGCGCGGAAAATTTCACGCAAAGCAAAATGCTCGGTTCTTTTATTGACCGAGCCAAATAAAGAAGGTTCGAAATTCAGAAAGTTAGTGGTGAACATTGCTGAAAGCCCAAAGACATCGCATACACTCAATACAGCCATTTACTTCGCACGTCATAATAAATCGCGTGAAATTGTAGCTGTGAGTGAAATGCATCAGCCCGGACTTGCAATGACCATAGCAGAGGATGTAACGGCAGGAGAAGCTGCGCGTATAAGGAAAGAAATTCGTGAAGGAGCGCATTCCATGCTCAATGATTTACTCGAGGGCTGCAAGGAAGAATGCAACATTGAAATTGTTGAGAAACAGATTACGGGCAAGCCTGGTTACGCAATCAGAGCGTTTGCTGCTCAGAAGAAAGCCGATTTGCTGGTGATCAATTCTCCCGATGTGAAATATGGAATCATCGACAGAATATTCACGCATGGAATGGAGTACATTCTTGAAGATTTGCCAAGTAATCTTTTGATTGTTCACTCACGCGTTAACACTGCAGAATGAGTTTCAGACTCGGCCATAGCGATCTGATTATCCTGCTTCTTGCAATAGCAACGATGCTGATACTTTCACGCATTGTAGCAGAGTTAGGCAAGCGACTCAAGCTGCCTGTTGTGATGGGCGAACTGCTTGTCGGAATTGTCCTGGGACCAACCGTGCTAGGAACTATGTTTCCTGAAGCATTCGCTTTTCTGTTTCCTTTGCAATCCAATGAAAAAGTAGCGTATGCACTAGATGGAATTTTCAGTCTGTCGGTCATTATGCTTTTGTTTGTTGCCGGAATGGAAGTGGAATTGCCGCTGGTACTTCGTCAAGGTAAAGCAGCAATCAGCACCGGATTCGGTAGTATGATCATTCCGTTCTTCACAGGTTTCGCTGTAGCATGGTTTGCACCGGACATTTTCGGTATTCTAGATACCGGAAATAACAAATGGATTTTTTCACTCTTTCTCGGAACCGCATTGTCAATTTCGGCATTGCCGGTAATTGCGCGTATTCTGATGGACATGAACATTTTCAAAACGCGTATCGGAATGATCATCATTGCTGCCGCGATGTTTAATGATCTTGTGGGCTGGTTGATATTCTCTGTTATTCTTTCGCTCAGCGGGAACGGCGGTGATCATGGTCATGTCGGATACACCATTGGTTACGTGATTGCTTTCGGAGCATTTATGTTGTTCATAGGGCGTATACTTATCAATCGTGCGCTTCCGTGGATACAGACAAAATTATCATGGCCCGGCGGTGTGCTTGCAATGTCGTTGGGATTGTGTTTGCTGTGTGCTGCGTTTACCGAGAGTATAGGAATTCACGCCATCCTCGGTGCGTTTATCGCGGGAATTGCCATTGGAGATTCAGTTCATCTGCGAGAACAGGCGCGTGAGATAATACACCAGTTTGTGACCAATTTCTTTGCTCCCTTGTTTTTTGTTTCAATTGGTCTCAAAGTAAATTTCATTGAGAACTTCGATGTTTCCATCGTACTGATTGTACTCGTACTGGCGTACATTGGTAAAGTTGCCGGCGCGGGATTGGGCGGAATTGCCGGTGGATTGAAACGCAACGACGCATTGGCGGTTGGTTTTGGATTGAATGCGCGCGGAGCGATGGAAATTATTCTTGGAACGCTTGCCTACAACGCAGGCATTATCGGTAAGCCCGTTTTTGTGGCTTTGGTTGTAATGGCATTAGTGACAAGTTTAACAAGTGCACCGTTGATGCGCATGTTCATCAAAGATACACCTGAATTGAAGTAATCATAAATCAATTTTATGTTAGGACTCAAACTTCCGACAGATCCGCATTGGGTGAATATTGTAGAAAGCAATATTGATGAAATTCTTACCGATCACGCGTTTTGCGAGCAGAAAGCGGCGTCGAATGCAATTAGCATTATCGTGAATTTTCCTGAGTATTCAGAACTCGTGAAAAGCATGACGGAACTTGTTCAGGAAGAAATGACACATTTTCGTCAGGTTCACGATATCATCACTTCACGCGGCGGAACTTTGGGTAAAGAACGCAAAGATGATTATGTGAATGAGTTGATGAAGTTCATCAAGATTCCACATCGAACACGCGAGGAAATTCTGGTTGATCGTTTGCTCTTTGCAGCAATGATTGAAGCACGCAGTTGCGAACGATTCCGTGTTCTTTCAGAAAATATCAAAGACGAATTTCTTTCCGGATTTTACCGCGACCTCATGATCAGTGAAGCCAATCATTATACGCTTTTCATCGGTTACGCCAGAAAATATGCAAACAGTGTTGATGTCGACAAGCGTTGGCAGGAATTTCTCGAATACGAAGCTGAAGTAGTCAGCCGCTACGGAAAGAAAGAAACTGTTCACGGATGATAATCCTGAAATGGGACTGATCCGCTTTTTACTTGCAGTTGCAGTTGTGGTTTACCACTCGTATTATCTTTTCGGTGAAAAGATGACAGGCGGTATTGTTGCGGTTCAGGCGTTCTACATCATTTCCGGATTTTACATGGCAATGATTCTGAACGAAAAATACACCGATCAGAAAGGCTCCTGGAAGTTATTCATCACGAATCGTTTTTTGAGATTGTATCCCGTTTATTGGGTGGTGCTGCTCATCGCAGTGTTGGTTTCCGTTATCGGTTATTACGGTTGGGGACAACCCTTCTATCTCTATGCGTGGATTACCAAGTGGGAAAATATGCCTTGGCTTGCGATAGTGTTATTCATCTTCGCGAATCTGTTCATGTTCGGCAGTGATTGGATGTTTTTCATGGGGCTTAACAGAGAAAGCAGCGCTTTGGAGTTCACCAAAAACTGTTTCAACTACAAACCCATGTCCATGCACTTTTTATTTGTTCCGCAAATATGGACACTCGGAATTGAGTTGATGTTTTATCTCATAGCTCCGTTCCTCGTGCGCAGAACGTGGTGGATACAACTTGCGGTGATTCTGTTGAGTCTCGCATACCGTTCGTATTTCTACACTGAAAAATTCTGGAGTTGGGATCCGTGGAGTTATCGTTTCTTCCCTTTTGAAATTGCATTGTTTCTTGCCGGAAGTTTAGCGTATCAGGTGTATCGGCTCATTCGCGAAAAGGAATTCAACATTTGGTTGTTGCGTGGTGTGTATCTGATCATTCCGATTCTGATTTTTATGTATCCTAGAATGCAGTTCGTCCAGGAAACACATCGTCGCTGGTGTTTTTATTTTGTTGTTGCGTCATTGATTCCTCTTGTATTCCATTATTCGAAGAATATCAAGGGGGATAGATGGATCGGTGAACTTTCTTTTCCGCTTTATATCGGACATCATGTGGTGATGATGGTGGTAAAACGTTATTTCTGGACACATACAGAACACATGTATTGGTTCGGTATTACAACGCTTGCAGGATCACTGATTTTTGCCGTATTTTTGTGGAAGTCCGTTATTGAACCGATCGAGAAGATTCGTCAACGACGTGTAATGGAAATTCAATCTAAAACAGTAACAACATGATACGCTACATTATTCTGTTCTTATTCGTTTCGCAGGCAGCAACAACAAATTGGGTTGCGAATGATATCACCGGCCTCTGGTGGAACAAAGACAAAGATGCTAAAATCAAAATCTATTCTTCTTACAGTAAGTATTACGGACAGATTCATTGGTTAAAGAATCCGATTGACACAGTTACCGGCAAACCGAAATTAGACAAGAACAATCCGAAGAAAGAAGAACAGAAGCGTCCGATACAGGGATTGCTTATTCTGAAAAATCTCGTTTGGGATGAAGATGATCAGGAATGGAGTGACGGAGATATTTACGATCCGAAATCAGGTAATTCTTACAGTTTAACTTGTAAGATGAAAGACAAGAATACGCTTGAGCTTCGCGGATATATCGGTATTTCGTTATTAGGTCGTACTGACTTTTGGACGCGAGTAGAAGAGGACAAATAAAAAACAGATTATTGAATAGCATCAAGCCAGTTTCGGGGAACCGGAACGGGCTTGTTTTCTTTGTAGTTAAAGCAAACCTGCACTGAGTTTCCCGTCGCGCACACGGTTTCACTTCCGTCCTTTTCCTTTCTGATGATTTCATACATCAATTCAAAACTGGTCGTTCCTGCTTTAGAAAACCATGTCAGCACTTCAATTTTATCTTTCAGATAAATCGGTGTTTTGTATGAAATGGAAGTGTGCGCCAAAATCATTCCTTCGCGTTCCCAGTCTATATCACTCCCAATTGTATCGTCAAAATATTGAATACGCGCCAGCTCAAACCACGTGATGTGTACCGCATTATTTACGTGCCCCAACGCATCTACATCGTTAAAGCGAATCTGAATTTCCGTTCTGTGTTTCATTTCGATGCAAAGTTACCGATCAATTTTATAACTTCAATTCGTAAATGTTCTACTCCGGAAACAGCAGTTCGAGATCAACGCAGAATTTAGGCTATTGCCTTCCACTTACATGTCACCGATGTAATCAGATTTCCTATTGGCATTTGCTTCGCGAAACTTCAAAGCAAAGCGGACCGTTTTTCACTTCTTCCGAAGTGCATCGTTATTCTATCTGTAGCGACAAGTGCAATTACATCGTGGATATTAATAACGAACAGGCACAACGTGCTTTTTATCTGCGCGACAGCACACATGCGTATTTCACAAAACAGATCAATAAGATTGAATACGAAAAGCGACTGAAGCAAAGGAATTACTTGCGCTGATCCAGCTTTTCAAAAACGGAATTATTACTCACGTATTCCGGAACCATCGCTTTCATCTTCGAAACAATTTCAACGTTATTCTGCCCGTTGAAAAGAGAAACCAGCTCCGAAATGTCTGCAGACGCTTTCTCAAATTCATATTCGGCAACTCGAGCAATCATGATTTTCGGATGATGTGTCGGTAACGTATTTTCCTTGTTGTTCAGTAATTCTTCATAGAGCTTTTCGCCGGGACGTAACCCCGTCACTGCAATTTCAATGTCCTTGCCCGGTTCAAGTCCTGAAAGCTGAATCATCTTGCGTGCAAGATCAATGATCTTTACCGACTTGCCCATATCGAAGATGAAAATTTCTCCGCCTTTACCCATGCATCCTGCCTCCAAAACCAAGCGGCACGCCTCAGGTATTGTCATGAAGTATCGCGTGATTTCAGGATCGGTGATGGTTACAGGTCCGCCGCTTTCAATCTGCTGTTTGAAACGCGGAATAACGGAGCCGTTTGATCCAAGTACATTCCCGAATCGCGTTGTTACAAATCGCGTTGTGGTACTCACTTTATTCAGCGCCTGCGTGTAAATTTCCGCAATACGTTTCGACGCACCCATCACGTTTGTCGGATTCACCGCTTTGTCCGTCGACACCATGACGAATTTTTCCGCGCCGTATTTTACTGCAAGATCTGCGGTGTTGCGTGTACCCAGTATGTTCGTAAGAATCGACTCTGATGGATTCAATTCCATCATCGGTACATGTTTGTATGCTGCTGCGTGATAAACAATATTCGGACGGAAAGTGCGGAAGACATTTTCCATTCTTTGGAAATTGCGCACATCGCCGATTACAACTTCTGATTGAACATCACTGAAGTTTTCTCTGCATTCAATTTCGAGTTCATACAGCGGCGATTCTGCTTGGTCCAGAAGTATTAATTTGCCCGGATGAAACTTTGCAACTTGTCGCGCAATTTCACTGCCAATTGAACCTGCAGCACCGGTAACCAGAATGGTTTTGCCTTTGATCTGCGCGCTGATATTCGCTTCATCAAGTTTAATCGGCTCCCGCTCGAGCAAATCTTCAATCTGCACTTTACGGATCTGACGAACGCTGAGTTCGCCGTTGATCCAACGGGAAACAGGCGGTACGTTCAAGACTTTTGTGTTGTGCGATAAACACAAATCAACAATTTCCTGTTTACGTTGCGCAGAAATATTCTGAATGGAAATGATCACTTCTTCTACGTCTTTCTTCTCGAGCAGTGAAGAAAGTTTGGATGTGGGATAAATCGTTGCGCCTTCCAGTTTTCGTCCGGATTTACTTTCGTCATCGTCTACAAAGGCGCGCACGCGTTGATTCGACGCAGCATCACGATCAATGGTTCTTTTGGTGATCAATCCTGATTCTCCGGCACCGTAAATGATCACGTTTTTTTTCTGTGCTGAAGGATTTCGCATTTCAGTCCATAGCGCTTTGTAAATCAAACGCGAACTGACCAATCCGAATGTTGTTGCCAAAAACTCAATCAGCAATATCGAATGAGGAATGTAGTAAACACCATTTACGAATCGATAAGTGATCTGATTGAATCCATAGAAAATTGCTGTACCTGCAAGAACCGTAAGCAGGATGCGCATTGCATCTTTCTGGCTCATGTAGCGAACGATGGCCCAAGGCGTGCGTGCAATAAGAAAACTCAATGCGCGTACTCCTAAAACCATTGGCAGAACAACATGCAAGGTTTCTATTTCCACTTGTGGAATTGAGAAGTCAAAGCGCAATAAATAAGCGACGAACAAGGCAAATGCAGTTATGGCGATGTCGATCAGCCAAACGATCCATCTTGGTGTGTACCCTTCTCTCAGATTGAGCATGGGTGTAAAGATAATCTTTCGTTCAGGTTTACATAGTGATATTGCAGGGAAAACCGATGGAATTCAACTAACACGGGTTATATTTGCGCTTATGGCAATTACACTGGTAACGGGCGGTGCCGGATTCATTGGTGCTCATGTAGCGAATACGCTTTTGCAGAATGGACACACTGTTGTGGTGTTGGATGATCTGTCCGGAGGATTTACGGAGAACGTGCCGCAAGGTGCAGTCTTCGTGAAAGGTTCTGTTACGGATCACAAACTGATTGATGAGTTGTTCGATAAATATCATTTCGAGTATGTGTATCACCTCGCCGCGTACGCCGCAGAAGGACTGAGTCACTTTATCAAGCGATTCAATTACACCAACAATCTCATCGGCAGTGTCAATCTGATCAACGCATCAGTAAAGCATAAAGTGAAATCTTTTGTCTTCACTTCTTCCATTGCGGTTTACGGAGCATTGAAGCCACCAATGCGCGAAGACATGGTTCCTGTTCCTGAAGATCCTTATGGTATTGCCAAGTTGTCTGTTGAACAGGATTTGCGTGTAACGCATGAAATGTTCGGATTGAATTACGTGATCTTCCGTCCGCACAATGTGTACGGTGAATTTCAGAATATCGGTGATCGCTATCGCAACGTGGTTGGTATCTTAATGAATCAGCTCATGCAGAATAAACCTTTAACGGTTTTCGGAGACGGATCTCAAACACGCGCATTCAGTTACATTGGTGATATCGTTCCAGCTATCGTTAACTCAGCATTCCTTCCGGAAGCGCAGAATCAGATCTTCAATATCGGTGCTGATAAAGATTATTCGGTTAACGAACTCGCTACACTCACTATGAAAGCTATGGGAATCAAAGGAGAAATCCGTTATCTCGAAGCGCGGAATGAAGTGGTGCATGCACACGCCGATCACTCCAAAGTGAAAAAGGTTTTCGGAGATGTTCCGTTGACTTCTCTTGAAGACGGTTTGAACCGAATGGCGCAGTGGGCTAAAGACGCCGGCGTTCGCAAGAGCAAACATTTCGGTGAAATAGAAATTCTAGAAAAACTTCCGCCGATCTGGCTGGAAGATTAATCATCTGTGATTCGTAACGGAATGATTCCTTATAACCGTAAACCGCAAGGTAGTGCTGATGTGAACGGAACAGCTGTTGCTGATTTTACGTCTCAGCAAATCAACGCGGACTCGAAAACGGTGGAGTCATTCGGAGAAGAGTGGAATCGTTTCGGAACTTTCACTGAAGCGGAAATTCAGCGTGCAGGTGAACAATATTTCGATATTGTTACGAACGACATGCTGAATAAAGATTCAGTATGTCTTGATATCGGTTGCGGTTCTGGTCGTTGGTCGAAATACATTTCGCAGCGTGCAGGATTCGTTGAAGCCATCGATCCGAGTGAAGCCGTAATTCCTGCAGTGAAACTCACGCAGCCTTGCGGAAATGTTCGCGTAACACGTGCCGGATACGGATGCATTCCGTTCGAAAGAGAATCATTTGATTTTGTGTTCAGTCTCGGTGTTGTTCATCATCTGCCCGATACGCAAGCCGCAATTACAGAAGCTGCAACAATGGTGAAGAAGAACGGATGGTTGCTGTTGTATATTTACTACAGTCTCGACAACCGCAGCGGATTGTACAAATTCATTTTCAGTTGTTCCAACATCGTACGTCGTTTGATTTCTTCCATGCCGCAAGGATTGAAGAATTGCTTCTGTGATTTAATCGCTGTAACGGTTTATCTACCGTTTGTTGCGTTAACGCGATTCGTGCGCTTGTTTTCTGCATCAGCATCAAAGAAAGTTCCGCTTTCCTATTACGCAGATAAACCTTGGAAAGTAATCCGCAATGATTCACTGGATCGCTTCGGCACACCGCTTGAAAAACGTTTCAGTAAAAAAGAAATTACAAACATGCTGCAGAACGCAGGAATGAAGGATATTTGTTTTTCAGAACATGAACCGTACTGGCACGTGGTAGCAAGAAAATGAGCGGAAGCAAGAAAATATTGTTTGTAGCCTCACATCGTGAAGGTCGCGCGCCGGGACAACGCTTCCGGTTCGAACAGTATTTTTCGTTTCTCAAAGCGAACGGATTCGATTGCGAACTTTCGTATATCATCTCAGCTGACGATGATAAAATTCTGTATCAGCCGGGAAATTATTTTGAGAAGTATGGCATTCATCGCAGAGCAGTTCAAACGCGAAAGAGGAACGCTGCTCACGCTGATGATTATGATATCATTTTCATTTTCCGTGAAGCTTTGCTAACTAAATCGATTCGTTTCGAAAAACTGTTCGCCAAATCGAAAGCGAAATTGGTATTTGATTTCGACGACGCGATCTGGCATCTCGATATGTCGGCCGCTAATCGCATGTTCGGCTGGTTGAAGAATCCGCAAAAAACAGGCGACATCATTGCGTTGTGTGATTTGGTATTCGCAGGCAATCAGTATCTCGCAGATTATGCTGCTAAATTCAATCGCAATGTGGTTATTGTTCCCACCACGATTGATACGACAGAATATCGTCGGCTGGACGTGCCTCGTGATTCCGGAAAAATCGTGATCGGTTGGAGCGGCTCATTAACCACCATCAAGCATTTCGAGCATGCCTTGCCTTTTCTTAAAAAGATCAAGGCAAAGTACGGAGACAGAATTGTTATCAAAGTTATTGGTGACGCATCTTACCGTAATGAAGAATTGAACATTACCGGCATTGCCTGGAAGCGCGATGATGAAATCAAAGAGTTATCTTCCTTCGATATCGGAATCATGCCTCTGCCTGAAGATGAATGGGCAAAAGGAAAATGCGGATTAAAAGGTTTGCAGTACATGGCGCTCGGAATTCCTACGATCATGTCGCCTGTTGGTGTGAATACGGAGATCATCTCTCACATGCAGAACGGTTGTCTGGCTTCAGCGGATTCGGAATGGGAAGAATGTCTCGTGCAATTTATTGAATCGAAAGAACTGCGCGAACAACTCGGACAAGCCGGAGCCGCAACGGTAGAGGAGAAGTATTCTGTGAATGCGTGGCAATCTCGATACCTGAATCACTTTCAACAGTTGTTGAAATAATCAATTTCTACTGATTTTCCCTTCGTTTTCTCCCTTTCGTGGGCTGAGAATGTTAAATTTGCTTCTCAATTGAAAATCATGGAAGCAACAGAAACACTCAGAAATACAGCGCTCACTGCAAAACACATTGCTCTCGGAGCGAAAATGGTTCCTTTTGCCGGATACAACATGCCGGTTTCTTACACAGGTTTGAATGAAGAACATTTAACAGTGCGCAACGCTGTTGGTGTGTTCGATGTTTCTCACATGGGAGAATTCATCCTGAAAGGCGACAAGGCGCTGGATCTGATTCAGAAAGTTACTTCCAACGATGCAGCTCAATTGTACGAAGGTCGTGTTCAGTATTCTTGCCTGCCGAATGGCAAAGGCGGCATCGTTGACGATTTGCTCGTGTACCGCATCGACGAGAAGACATACATGCTCGTTGTAAACGCATCCAATATTCAGAAAGACTGGGATTGGATCAGCAAGCACAACACATTCGGTGTTGACATGAAAGATATTTCAGATCGCACTTCATTGCTTGCTGTTCAGGGGCCGAATGCAATCAAAGCATTGCAGAAACTCACTGATGTTGATCTTTCCAAAATGGAATATTATCACTTCACGAAAGGCAAGTTTGCAGGAAAAGATAACGTGGTGATTTCAAACACCGGATACACAGGCGCCGGCGGATTCGAAATTTATTTCGATAACGAAGTTGCTGATGATATGTGGAGCGCCATCTTTGAAGCAGGTGCGGAGTTCGGAATCAAGCCAATCGGTTTGGGTGCGCGCGACACACTGCGTCTCGAAATGGGATTCTGTCTCTACGGAAATGATATTGACGATACAACTTCACCGATCGAAGCAGGTTTGGGCTGGATCACGAAGTTCAACAAAGACTTCAACGATAAAGAACTGCTTCTTTCCCACAAGGAAAAAGGAACTGCACGCAAGCTCGTTGGTTTCGAAATGATTGATCGTGGTATTCCGCGTCACGATTACGAAATCGCAGATGCTTCCGGCAACATTATCGGTAAAGTAACTTCAGGAACTCAATCACCGTCTTTGCAAAAAGGAATCGGAATGGGTTATGTGAAAACGGAATTCAGCAAATCAGGCTCTGAGATTTACATCAAGATCCGTGATAAAGCGCTGAAAGCTCAGGTTGTGAAAATTCCTTTCTTCAAGAAGTAATCGATGAGTGAATCAAAGATTCCTAAAATTGATGCCTGCTTTTCGCCTGCACTTTATCCGGTGTATCGCGACGAAGAAAATATTGTTGTGATCATTGATGTATTGCGTGCAACATCTGCAATCTGTACTGCATTTCACCATGGCGCTGAGAAGATCATTCCTGTTGCTACTGTGGAAGAAGCTCATCGATTGAAAGAATCGGGAATGCTTGCAGGTGCGGAACGTGATGCCATCAAGGTGGAAGGATTTGATTTCGGAAATTCTCCGTTCGACTACATGGGTCCGGATATCGTTGGGAAAACCATTGCGCTCACCACAACTAACGGAACGCAGGCGATTGAAGTTTCAAAGTACGCATACAAAGTTGTTATTGGTGCATTCACGAATATTTCTGCTCTGTGCGATTGGCTTGTAAAGCAGGATCGAAATGTGTTACTCTTGTGTTCGGGATGGAAGAACAGATTCAATCTGGAAGATTCTCTTTTCGCGGGAGCAGTAACTCACGAATTGCTGAAACGTCGTCCCGATTTGCAACTTGGTGACGGTTGCCTCGCGTTGAAATATCTTTTCCAGATGGCTGAAAAATCGCCCGCTCGTTTTCTTGCCAAAGCTTCGCATAAGCAACGTTTATGGAAGCTGGGTTTGAAGGATGACATCCGCTATTGCCTGCAAATGGACATGACTGATGTTATTCCTGTTCTCGAAGACGGCGCATTGGTGAAGATGAAGACTTAACGTCTGCTTATTCCTTTATTCATTTCGATTGAGTAATTTCAACCATGCAGAATTTCATTCGTGTTCTCCTCGTTGTGATCATCGCCGTTCCTCTGGTGTGGATTGCTCTGCCGTCTGAAAAAGCAGAAGCATGGGGATTTTACGGGCACAAACGCATCAATCGCATGGCGGTATTTACTTTGCCTCCGGAGATGATCGGTTTCTACAAGAAACATATTGAATTCATTACCGAGCATGCCGTTGATCCGGACAAACGTCGTTATTCCGTTAAGGAAGAAGCACCTCGACATTACATTGATATCGATCATTACGGACCGATGGCATTCGACAGTATGCCGAAGTTCTGGAAGAAAGCCGTTGCCAAATATTCAGAAGATACTTTGAATGCTTACGGAATTGTTCCTTGGTGGATTGATGTAATGACGTATCGATTGTCAGAAGCTTTTCGTCAAGGTGATGTTGATCGCATTTTGCGTTTGTCCGCAGAGCTTGGACATTACGTGGGTGATGCGCATGTTCCGTTACACACTACAGAGAATTATAACGGACAGCTTACTAATCAGCACGGCATTCATGGTTTCTGGGAATCGCGTGTTCCTGAAGTTTACGGTGAGCAATACGATTATTTTGTAGGACGGGCTTTCTATGTGGAATCGGTGATTACTACTTCGTGGGATATTGTGAAAGCAAGTCACGCTCAAGTGGATTCCGTATTGCAAATTGAAGCTGCGTTGACGAAATCAACACCAACAGACAGAAAGTATGCATTTGAGCAACGTGGCAACATGACAATCAAAACATACAGTCAGGAATTTACAAGTGCATACAATCGTGCTTTGAACGGAATGGTGGAACGCAGAATGCGCGCATCTATTCTCATGGTGGGCAGTTTGTGGTACACGGCTTGGATCAATGCAGGTCAGCCGGATTTAGCAAAGCTTGAAGACAAAGACGTAAGTGATTCAGCGAAGAAAGCCCAGGAGGAAGAAGAATATTTGTGGAAGAACGGAAAGTTGAAGAATGTGAAGGGGCATGATGATTGAGAATTTAGGATTGCGGATTACGAATTACGGATTACGAATTACGCAGCATCCCGATCAGCTCGCAGCGTCTCTAAAGTTTACTGTCTAAAGTCTGTAGAGCCCCATCGGGGCGAAATCTCAATAATAGCACATACAAACACTAAAACAATCCTTGCTACCGCAGGCGATTGATCTCCAATTTCCGTCTTCGTCTTACGTATTTTGAAACACATAGCAACATAGAAATGCATAAGTTTCACATAGGAGATCGGTGACGCATGCGCGTCGATCGGGACAGAACAGATCGTTCGATCATGCTGAAGGCAAACCGATCAGCACGAAGTGCCCCGATCGTGCGCAGCACACCGATCAATGCGAAGCATTTCCGATCAGCACGTAGTGCGCCTCTCAGGTCTCACTTCTCAGGTCTATGCAACTACCAACAAAATAAACTTCCCCACCACCGCCTTACATATAGCGCGGAATCCAACCCAAAGAAATACGAAGAAATAGAACGGAGATCGTTTCTGCGTCAGGAAGAGTGGAGCATATTTCGGATTGCTTTCCAGAATGGCGCTCATCAACAGAAGTTGTCTTCGCAGGATGTGATCGTTGGAGCCGAACGCGAGTGCGCTGTCAATGGCACCGAGAAACAACGGACGTTTCATTGCGAACAAATAAACTTTTCGCTCGGATTCAGGCACAACGAGATCGACGTGTTGCGCAGCATTAAGAAACAAAGTGACAGAATGATTATCAGGAGTTTCACCTCCCAATAAATATTTCCCTAATATGATCGCTTCGCCTTTCATTGCTCAAATGATCATGTGTGAACTACTTTGATTCGTTCCAGGTTTTGTATTGCGTTTGTACGCCCGGATCAAATGGTGCAGGAATACGCAACGGTTCACACTCTTTCAAAGTAGCATGAAGTTCACGTGGTAATTGCTGATACAGCTCCGTTCCTTTCGTCTTCCACTCAATCATTTTATCGCTTACATCTTTCACCACTTTGCCCGGATTTCCGACAACCACTTTGCGTTTTTCAATCACCGAATCTGCTGCAACGAAAGTCAATGCGCCTACGATGCATTCATCACCGAGTTCAACATTGTCCATGAGTACAGCATTCATTCCCACAAGACAGTTTTTCCCAACGTGTGCTCCGTGAATAATTGCTCCATGACCGATGTGCGCGCCTTCTTCAAGCACAACTGTTACACCCGGAAACATGTGAATGGTGCAGTTCTCCTGAACATTGCAACCGTCTTTGATGATGATTTTTCCCCAGTCACCGCGAATGGCAGCGCCGGGTCCGATGTACACATCACGACCGATTTCCACATTGCCTGTAACGCACGCCTGCGGATGCACGAATGAAGATTCGTGAACAACCGGACGGTAACCATTGAATTCGTATATCATCTCACGAAAGTACGAATACTCTGTGCATTGCAACGAGCGTACACCGCAAAACAAAAGCCGCCACCTTTTCAGATGACGGCTTCAGACTGATGTGCGATCAGATTTACTTCACGGTGAATTTACCGCGGTTCATTGTTTCGTTATTCGCATCAACGATAGTGTACGTGTACATTCCTGATGCAAGATCTTCCGTGCTGAGTTGTACGCGACGACCTGTAAACATTTCGTCAGAAATCATGCGGCCCGACATGTCGTAAATACGAACACGTGATGCGTTGTCGTTGTTCACAGTGAATGTTACATTTTCTGTAGCAGGATTCGGGAACACTGCCACTTCTTCACGCTGTGCAGGTGTTTCATCCAATCCAACCCATCCGCTGAAGCTCATGTCATCAACCCAAAGTGTGCTTCCTGCGCGCAGGTAAACGTCATCAGTTGCTGAGCAAAGAATGATGCAGGTATCAGGGAAAGAATCAGGAGAAACAGCAGGGTTGTAATAGAAAGTTGTGCTGTGTTGTGTCCAGTTTGCTTCAGAGTTGATAACGCCGCCAGCCCATGCAATTGTATCTGTAGATGTACCATTCCAATTGGTAAGTACACATAGTACAAATCCTGAATCTCCACCTGCAGTAGGAGTATATCTGCTCCACCAATCGAAGTTTTGCGGACGGCTTGTGAATGCATAACCGAAGTCAACATTCGTTTGAACAAAGTTAAAAGCACCGGTGAACATCACACCTACTGTATCAGGCACGTCTCCGGGAGCAGGATTAGATGTAAGGCCTACGCTGGTCATACGAGCTGCGAAAGAACCTGAATGCGGGTTTGTAGTTTCTTTGAATACAGAAACCGGATTGCCTCCGAACAGCGCATTCGACAATACGTTGAATGTTGTCCAGCTTGCAGGATCTTCGTAAGTACCTGCATTCGTCCATGTTTCAAATCCTGAGTTAGGAATATTTCCTTGCGCAGAAACCGCAATAAACATTGCAGCAGAAGCAACGGTGAGTAATAATTTTTTCATGAGAGAGTTCTTTGTTTGTAGGTTGATGATTCAAAAATAGTCAATCTGCCCCGCATTTAAAGTACATTCTGTGCAAATTGTACGCGTTCAAATGTGCTTTTTGATGCTGTTTGGTCTGATTTCGCGGTAATTTCATAGGAAATTTACAAACGAAGCCGGTATAAGTTATTACACGTCCAACAGCGCATAAATCACTCGTGAAGCAGGATTTCAGATAATATGTTCGTTTTGCGGCTCAGACGAAGCTCTCTCGTTTTCGATTCGAAAAAGAACTGCAGCCTTGTGGCGGCAAATTGCAGACTGATTTTCATTGCATGTACAGAAGTCGTCGGCAAAAACTCCGTCTTCTTCCATCGACCAGGACACGGCATACGCGGAAACTTCCTGTACAACGGATTCAAAATATCCGGGAAGAATTTCTTTCGGTTTACGTACCCATCCTTTCTGAAAGTAGAACCAGCCGCGTTCCAGATTGCGTTCTTCTATTTCATCGCGGAAATTTTCCAACGTAATTGATGCATGACCCATTTGACAAAATATTTTGAATCACTACTTAAAATACAGTGATATTGATATTATTTCTCATTTGTAGTCCAGGATTCTGAAATCCTTATTGCAGTTTACAGTACGTCCAATTAAACTTTCTCAATAATTACGGCATAACCTTGACCTACGCCAATGCACATTGTAACAAGCGCATATTTTTTATTCTGCTCGTGGAGTTCAATTGCAGCAGAATTCAGAATACGTGCTCCGCTCATTCCGAGAGGATGTCCAAGTGCAATAGCGCCGCCGTTAGGGTTTATACGCGGGTCTGTATCGGAAAGCCCAAGGCCGCGCGTTACTGCCAGAGATTGCGCAGCAAATGCTTCGTTAAGTTCAATAACATCAATTTGATCCATTGTAATTCCTGCTTTCTTCAAAGCCATCTGCGTTGCAGGTACAGGACCGATACCCATGATGCGTGGTTCAACACCGGCAAATCCGGACGAAACAATACGCGCAAGTGGTTTCAGGTTGTGATCTTTTATTCCTTGTTCGGAAGCCAACAACACTGCCGCTGCTCCGTCATTCAATCCTGATGCATTTCCGGCAGTAACAGTTCCGTTTTTGCGGAATGATGCTTTCAATGCTGCGAGTCCTTCAAGCGTGGTTTTCGGTTTGATGAATTCATCAGTTCCGAAAACCAAAGCATCACCTTTTCTCTGAGGAATTGATATGGCTGCAATTTCTTTTGCAAATCGACCTGCCACTTGTGCTTTACTCGCTTTCTGCTGTGACCAAAGTGCAAACGCATCCTGATCTTCACGTGAAATGGAATCGCGTTCAGCAAGATTCTCTGCAGTTTCTCCCATTGCATCAGTGCCGAATATTTCTTTCATTTTCGGATTGATGAAACGCCAACCGAAACTGGAATCAAACATTTGTGCATCGCGACCGTACGGCGTAGATGTTTTTGAAATCACCCAAGGTCCGCGTGTCATATTTTCCACACCACCCGCAATCATGATGTCCGATTCAGAAGTCATGATTGTACGTGCTGCAGACATTGCTGCCGACAATC
>Ga0172372_10002079_pt1 | contig 30704 bp, 25 predicted proteins | sample LakKiv5m_2_FD_114544 | JGI IMG/M metagenome (GOLD analysis project Ga0172372, IMG submission 114544) | Freshwater microbial communities from Kabuno Bay, South-Kivu, Congo - kab_092012_9.5m | ecosystem: Environmental > Aquatic > Freshwater > Lake | place: Democratic Republic of the Congo...
AGCGAAAGCGAAGCGAGTCGCGAGCGCTCAGACCAACGCCATCCCCTCCAGAGCGAGCGAAAGCGAAGCGAGTCGCGAGCGCTCAGACCAACGCCATCCCCTCCAGAGCGAGCGAAAGCGAAGCGAGTCGCGAGCGCTCAGACCAACGCCATCCCCTCAAAAGCAAACCCGCGGTCGCCTTGAGCGACCGCGGGTAGAGCGGAGAGGGTGGGATTCGAACCCACGAGTAGGATGAACCCACTACTAGTTTTCGAGACTAGCTCCTTCAACCGCTCGGACACCTCTCCAAAGGCACCGCCCTTGCGGGCTGAGCGGGGTCGGGAGTATCGCCCAAACGGCTGGCCTTGTCCAGCCTTTCGGGCGAAGAGGCTCCGCCAAACTCCGACACCGGGCGCACCGCCCAAGGCGGGCGTTATTGCGGCAATCCACCGGACCCCGGCGCCCCGGCGACGGCGCTCGAGCGGGCAGGCGCAACGGTCAGCAGCACAACCCCTGCGATGATGAGCGCCACCGCGAGCGCCTTCCGCACACTCATCGACTCGCCCAGCACCAGCCAGCCGAGGGTCACACCCACCGCTGGCGCGATGGCGAAGGCGATCGGCTTGACGATCGAGACCTCCCCGATCGACAAGGCCGAATAGAAGAGCACCATCGCAAGTGCGCCGGCGACGACCCCGGAGCCGAGAACAATCTTCATCCAGTTCGAGCCGTCGATCGTGCCGAGGGCGGGTTCCTGACGCAGGCCGCCGAGCGCGCGCATCATCGCGAGATACGCCAGCAGGAGTATCGGAAGGGCGATCATGGATCGCAGCGTGATCGCCGTGATCGGACCGACCTTTCCCGAGTGAAGGGCGCTTCGAGTGCAGACCTCGCCGATGCCCCAGCAGAGCCCGGCGCCGATGGCAAAGATGACCGCCTTCATCCCTGCATTGTGCCAACGTCGGATCACCTCTGCATCAGCCGCAGGCACCCCACCCCTCGAGCACCGCCGAAAGATCGGCGGCCGAGGTCGTGCCGTCACCATCAATGTCGGCCGCCGGGGTTCCCCATCCGAGGAGCACCAGCGAGAGATCCGCCGCGTCGATGCCGCCGTCGCCGTTGAGGTCGCCCGGGCAGTTCGCGGTCTCGGTGAACTCGATCGACAGTTCGCCTTCCACACCGGCCAGCGAGGCCACGCGTACGAGGGCGAATCCATTCTCCTCGACATCGACCGTCACACCGTTGTCGGCGCCGCATGCGCTCGCGCCACTGCAGCTCCGCGCCGACGCGCAGTCGCCGACCGCGACCTCGATGCGTACCGCGGCATCGCCGCTGCAGGCCTCGAAGTGCGCCGTTCCATCGACCGCGAAGGGGCCGATGTGCAACCAGATATCCGCTGGCTCCGAGCCGCACGAAGCGTCGTCGACGTTCGCACGGAGGAGGTCGAATGAAACGCTCTCGCCCGCAGTCGGCAGAGCGACCGTCGAGGCGGCCGCGCAACTGTCGTTTTCCGGAGCCTCGGCGGGCTTCCCCGACTCGGTGACCCGCATCGCGCCGTATCCGATCTCGGCGTCGTGGCCGCCGATCTGAATGAGGTAGCGTTCGCTAGCGATCACGGCGAACTCAAGCACCGCATAGCCCGCGCAACCGAAGCCCTCGTCGTTGCAGGCGAGTGACTCAAGGGTGACGGGATCTCGCATCACGATGATCGAATCGAACTCGGAATACGCACCCGAGCCCGGCTCCGGGCATGTGCTGAAACGCACGGTCCCGGTCACCGACGCGCGGTACTCGAACCAGACGTCGCGCCGGATCGTGTCTCCGAACAGGCCGCCACACGACGGTGGAATCGTCGTCGCGCTTGAATCGGTGGCTCCGACCGTCGAGTACGGCTGCAAGCCGGCGGTCATGAAGATCGGCGCGGAAGGCGCATCGTTGGACGGAATCGGAGCACCGCACACGGGGGCGTCGTTCGCCTGCTGGCGACACACGGCATCCCACTCGGTCGAACAGCAGTAGGGATCGACGGAGCACACGGCGTCGCAGCACTCGGCGTCGGAGCAACCCGGAGTCTGTTGGATCGCGAAGCAACTGCCGGCCGAGGGATCTCCACAGACCTCTCCCGCCAGCGCCGTCGCGCTACACGCTGCGGCGAGCAACGCGCCGCCGACAACTTCGCCGAAACAGCCCGTGCCAATGACACTCTGGATCCCGATTCCACGTTGCATGTCGCCTCCTCAGAAACTCTGACCCGGAAGGAACATACGACGAAAGCGCCGCAGGTGCGACCCCGAACGGCCGAGATTGCGGGACAGAGGTCGACCTAAGGGTGCGGCCAGTCCGGAAACCAGCTCAGCCCCAGCTCGCGAGCAGCGACGAAAGGTCGGCGGCATCCACGGTTCCGTCGCCGTTGATATCGGCCGCGCCTCCCGCCGCACCCCAGGAGCCAAGCAACTGCGAGAGATCAGCGGCGTTCACGGTGCCGTCGCCGTTGATGTCGGCGGGATTCGACGGTTCGCAGTCGTCCGCCAAGCCGTTGCCGTTCGCATCGGTGCAGTCGGTGCCGGGGCCCTTCCAGGTTGCACCCGCGGAGATCGCCTGCGACTGCGTCAACTGCAGGCAAAAGCCGGTCGGGAAGCATGCGGCACCGACCGGTTGCGGGCACGTCGATGGACCACAGGTGGTGTTGTTGCCCTTGAAGACGCCGTTCTGCGCCGCGCACTGCTCCGGGCTCACTGGTCCGATGCAGGTTCCGTCGGGAAGGCAGCACGCGCCGGTCGGAAAGCAGACGTATCCGGTGCAGGTTTGACCGGTCGGTCCAGCCACGCCACCGGCGGCGATGCACGAGGCGGGAGGCAGCGTGATGCAGCCACCGGTCGAGGCGAAGCAGCACGGGCACAGGTTCTGCGCGCAGGCGTCACCAGTGCAGTCCGTACCGTCACCGTTGAACGTGCCGCCAGCGGTCTGGCAGCCCGCCGCGGTCAGCAGCTGGCACGTGCCGTTCGGGAGGCAGCACGCGCCGGGAAGCGCGCAGTTGACCGGTGTCCACGTGACGCGCATCACCCAGTCGCCCGAGGGTCGGCAGAACGTCGGAAGCTGTCCGAAGGTCTTCCATCCCGCAGGGCAGCCGAGCGCCCCGCAATTCAGCAGATAGAGCCAGTTTGTCGTCGGTGCCTGCAGGCCACCGACGTCGGTCGTCGGAAACGCGTTCGAACCCGACGGCGGCGCGACGAGGCAGGGATTCTGCGTCTGGTTGTTGTGATCGTCGATGCGGAAGCCGATGCTGAACGTGCGTGATCCGTTGTCCTGCACGATGATCTGCTCGGGATCACCCGGATCGATGCTGAACTGGATGTTCGTGCCGTTCGTTCCCGGCTGCATCACGAGGTGCGGAAGAAGCTTTCCATCCGAGGAGTAGGTCGCGACGATGTTGCCGGTCGCGGGCGTGCCCTCCCACACGAGGATGCTCCACTTCGTGGTCGTCGTGACGGTGGTGGCGCTGGTCGCGAAGATCATCTCGCAGAGATCGATGCGCAGCGGGAAGTCCGACGCGTTCACGGTGTAGCTGCACGCGGCGATCTCGCCCTCGGCGAAACCGCCCTGCGCCACATACTGGCCGCCCTCGAAGCTCGCGTTCGTGTAGGTCGACGTCACCGGGGGGCAGGCGCCCGCGACGCCACCGTCAGGGCTTCCTGTCAGAAGCGACGAGACGTCGCGCATGCCGACGAGGTCTTCTTCGGCGCGACGTCCGCCGCGGTTCTGGTTGTCCGCAAGCGCGGGGAGCGTGGTCGAGAGCGCGAGCGTGGCGAGAAGCACGGAGCGGAGATCGTTGCGCATCGTCGTGGGTCCTCTGTGGGTCCTCTTCGGAGTTCTGGTAAATCGGTCGGGCCGAAGGTCCAGTTGGCTGGGTCCGGTCTGGAAACCTAGCACCGCGGCGACGCCGTCAAAACCGGGCATCGTGGATTCGGTTGGATTCGGTCGGATTCGGTCGGATTCTGCGGTTTTCACAGCTGGACGCCGCCTCGCAGCCCGAGGGTCGCGAGGCACGTCAGCCAACTCTCCGCGACAACAGGCTCGGAAACGGGCGTCGACCCGGTCAGCCCTCGCGCAAGCCCTCGCGCAAGCCCTCGCGCAAGCCCTCGCGCAAGCCCTCGCGCAAGCCCTCGCGCAAGCCCTCGCGCAAGCCCTCGCGCAAGGCCTCGACCAGCGCGTCGACCAGCTGATCGGGCTCCGGCAGTCGCCCGGGACCGACGGAGCGGCAGGCCTGCCAGCCCGACGCCGGCTCCAGCACGGCGAAACCGTCGGCGCGCAGAGTCGCGAGATTGCGCTGCGTCGCGGGCTGTCGCCACATCGTCTCGTTCATGCTTGGCGCAAGGAGGACCCTCGTCCGCGCCCTGTCGATCGATGCAACGAGCAACGACACCATGCAGTCGGCGCGGCCGGTCGCGAGTCGCGCGAGCATGTCCATCGTGCAAGGAGCCACGAGGCAGAGGTCGAGATTCGCCGCCGCACGGATGTGCTGCGGGTCGGCCGGATTCGCCGAGTCCCACGGACTCGTCAGCACCGGACGCCCGGCAAGCGACTGGAAGACCAACGGCGTCACGAAGCGCTGGGCATCGGCCGTCATTGCCACGGTGACTTCGGCACCCGCCTGCGCGAGCGTGCTGACCACCGAGCAGACCTTGTACGACGCGATACCCGCACAGACACCGACCGCGATCCTTCGGCCCTGGAGCGCCTGAAGGTTGTCGGGGTTGCCCTGGTACATGTGCGATGTGTCGTCGCGCGCACGACGCACCCGTCGGGGTGGTCGCCCGTGCGGGCAGGCTCAGCGCTTGCGCGACGGAGTGCCCTTCATCTTCTCGATGTACTCGGGATCGATCTCAAGCGTGATCTTGTCCTGCATGATCTCGTCGATCACGACTTCGAGGTCGGAACGGCCGTTCCGGTCGACGAGGGGGCGCGCGCCTTCGATCAGTTCGGCAAGGCGGCGCTGGATGAGGGCGGTCAGCTTGAATCGGCCGCCCAACTTCTCGACGATGTGGTCGCTCTTCAGTGCTTCAATCATGGCGTAGGTCCCGATCGGGGCTGTCCTTCGGCGAAGGGGGTTAGTATAGCGCCCAATCCGAGCGCCGCTCGAAGGTCGTTGCTGCCCCGTGGCTTCTGCTTCCAAGAATCCCCCGCCGTCATCAGGACGGCCCCGCCGCCCTGATGCGGAAGGGCCGCCTCGGACGCGTTTTGCGCGGTCCTTCGCCCGCGCCATGGCCCGGTTGGGCCTCCAGCGCGATCGCCGGCTGCTGCTGCTCGCCGCCGCGACGGGAATGGCCCTCGCGATCATCGCGCTCGCATTTATCCGCCCCATCCAGTGGGCCGAACACGCGTCGATGATGTGGCTCCGGGATTACCCGGGGCAGGTCGCGGTCGCGGTCGCCATCGTGCCCGTCATCGGCGCGATCCTGTGCGGTGCGGTCAAGGCGACGTTCCGCATTCGAATTGAGGGACACGGCGTGTCGAGCGTGCTATACGCGATCCACCGCAAGCGCGCGCAGTTGCCGGCGGCGCTCGCGGCGCGCACGTGGCTCGGTGCAACCTCCACGATCGCATCGGGTGGATCCGCCGGCCCCGAGGGACCGATCGTCACGATCGGAGCGACGCTCGGTTCGATGATTGCGCGCGCGCTGCGCGCCGACCCGCAGAGCGCGACCACGCTCGTCGGCTGCGGCGCGGCCGCCGGCATCGCGGCCGTCTTCAACGCCCCGCTCACGGGCATTTTCTTCGTGCTCGAGGTGTTGCTGCGCGACTTCTCCCTGCGCACCTTCACTCCGATCGTGATCGCGGCCATCTTTGCGGCGGCCACGGTGCAGACCATCCTCGGTACGCAGGAGCCGCTCTTCGGTATCGGCGCCGAGATCTTCCGCGGCACCGGTGATGGGCTTTCCATCGCAACCACTCCGGCCTTCGCGATGCTCGGACTCGTGTGCGGCGTCGCAAGCGTCTTCTTCATCCGCACGCTGCAGGCGTCCGAGGTTGCGTTCGGAAAGCTGCCCGTGTCGAAGTGGCTGCTGCCCGCGTGCGGCGCGGGCATGCTCGCGGTGCTCGGAGTCCTGCACGTCGCGTTCGCCTCGAAGTGGCTCGACTTCGGTCAAGGCGCGATTCCGCCCTTCTACGGCAACGGCTACCCGCTCGCGAAGGCGGTACTGGAACCAGCGTTCTACGCGCGCGATACCGCCATCGTGGTCGCGGCGCTCCTCCTCGGACTTGCCGTCGTGAAGGTCGTCGCGACCAGCCTCACGCTCGGCTCGGGCGGTATCGGCGGCCTCTTTGCCCCGAGCCTCCTCGTTGGCGCGCTCGTCGGAGGCGCATTCGGCAGCCTCGGTGAGTTTATTCCGTTCGTCCGTGACGTCGGCCCCGCACCGCTTGCACTCGCGGGCATGGCGGGCGTCGTCGCGGGCAGCACGCATGCCCCGCTTGCCGGCGCGATGCTCGTCTACGAACTCTCGCGCGAACCGAGTGTGCTGCTGCCCGTCATCCTCGTCGCGTCGGTGTCGACGATCGTCGCGCGGCTCTTCGAGCGCCACAGCCTCTACACCGCCGAGTTGGCGACACTCGGACTTCGACTCGGCTCGGCAAGCGACATGTCGGCGCTGCGGCGCCTGCGCGTGGGTGACGTGCCGCTCAAGCCACCGGTCGTCGTGCGCGGCTCGGCGTGGGCGACCTCGCTCGTCGAACTAGCGCGCGGCGGCGACGACTTCATCGTGCTCGACGACGACGGACGACTCGAGGGTATCGTCGGCGCACGGGATCTCCGCATCGCGCTCCTCAATCGCGAAGCGCTGCCGCTTCTTCAGGTGCGCGACATCGCGCGCACAGGAATCCGCGCACTCGACCGCGACCTGCCGCTCGACCATGCGCTCGACCGCCTTGAGCGCGGCCCCCTGCCGGTCCTTGGCGCGAACGGCGAGATGCTCGGCATCATCACGCGCTCGCGCATCATGCGCACCTGGCGCCGCCGCATGGAGAGGGAGCGGTGAATGCACCGCGCAACCGCTTCCGTCGCTCGCAGCGGCTTGCCGGCGCTGGTGTCTTCAAGTCGGTGATCGACGCACGCGCGCGTGTCGACGAAGGCGCGATCACGCTCCATGCGATGCCCGGAGCGACGCCCGTCACGCGCCTCGGTATCTCGATTGGCCGGCGCGTCGGCTGCGCGGCGAAGCGCAACCGGATCAAGCGGCTCCTCCGCGAGGCGTATCGCCTCTCTCAGCACGAACTGGCGCGCGCGGCGCCGGGCCCTTACGACGTGGTGATCGTGGTGAAGCCCCACGAACCGCTCGCGCTCGACGCGTACCGGGCGCGACTTGCCTCGGCGCTCGCTACGCTGCACGCGTTATGGATGAAGCGCGCCCAGAGGAAGGCAAGCGATGCCGCGAGGCCGGCTGCGGATGCGGAAGCCGCGCCGAACGACCGCGCGGGCGGGTCGGCCCCGGCGCCCGATGCATGATCGGCCTCGTGCGCGGATACCAGATCGTGCTTGGCCCCCTGCTCGGCGGACAGTGCCGCTACTCGCCGAGTTGCTCGTTCTACGCAATCGAGGCCTACGAACGACACGGCGCCTGGCGCGGCACGCGCCTTACGATCGCACGGCTCCTCCGCTGCCACCCGTGGGGTGGACAGGGCGACGATCCGGTTCCGTGATCGGAGTGCATGACCCGGGCTCATGCTCATGACCCTCGTTCATGTTTCGAGTTCGTTCATGCCGCGCGAGGCGCGCGCCTACTCCTCACGCACGCGATTCACAAGGTGACCGACGCGCGCGATGCGCACCTCGATCGTGTCGCCATCCTTCAGGAAGAGCGGCGGCGTGCGACCGGCACCGACACCCGCGGGCGTACCTGTGAGGACGATCGTCCCCGCGAGCAGCGTCATGCCGCGCGAGAGTTCGGCGACGAGGAAGCGCACCGGGAAGACCATCAGCTTCGTGCTCGCGTGCTGGACGCGCGTCCCGTTGAGCACGGTCTCGATCTCGAGGTCCTGCGGGTCGGCGATCGCACCGGCCGGGACGAGATCCGTCATCGGGCAGAAGGTGTCGAAGCTCTTGCCCCGGCAGAACTGTCCGCCGGATCCGGTCTTCTGCCACCAGCGCGCGCTCACGTCGTTGGCCACGCGGTAGCCGGCGATGACGGACAGCGCCTCCGACTCGGGCACGTCGCGGCAGTCGCGCGCGATCTCGAAGGCGAGTTCGCCCTCGTAGTCGACCTGCGGACCACCCTCGCGGCAAACGCGCGGGATCACGATCTCGTCGCCGTTGCGACAGACCGCCGCAGGGTTCTTCATGAACACCATCGGACGCTCGTCTGTCTTGGTGCCCATCTCGGCGGCGTGATCGGCGTAGTTGCGGCCGATGGCGAGGATCGCGGGAGGAATGCGCATGCCCGCACTCTACCCGAGCGCCCACGTCGCGAGGACGCGTGCTCGGCCCTCCATCGCTCCGACCGCCCGGACGATGGTCACTGGCGCTCGGCCTCGGAGGTGTTGTCTTTCACCTTCTCCGCCTCGCGCGCCTTAGCCGCCTCGGCCTGCTGCGCGCGGAACTCCGCCAGTCCCGGGGGCTCGGGGAATGCCTGCGCGAACGACATGCCCGTCTGCTGGAGGCGGCTCGACGCGTACTCGCGCTCGAGGTTGGCCCGCACGCGGTCGTACACGACGAGCTTCAGGTCGTCCGGAGCCTTCCGGTAGATCACGAGCCGATCGAGCATGGGTTGCGAGTTGTCGAGCAGGATGCGCGTGAACACCGCGGGGATCGAGTCCTCGAGCGAGCCGAGCAGGTCCTTCATGCGGCCCTCGCCGAACTTCGTCACGAAGTCGTTGGTACTGCTCTCGCGGAAGAAGCGCGTCAGGTCGCGCGCGTACTCGAGGCTGTCTTCGAGGAGTTTCTGGTTGTCGAGGAGCAATCCCTCGCGGAATCCACGCTCGAGCGCCGCATACACGTCGCTGCGCACGACCTCGGGCTGCATCTCGAACTCGCCATAGAGTTGCTCGCGCACGAAGTCCTCGAGCGGCTTCTCGTAGTAGCCGTTCGGATTGAAACTGCCCGAACCGTAGAGGCGGTCGAGCTTGTCGAGAATGCGCTGTGCGCTCTCGGTGTCGCCGAGGCGGTAGAGCTCGCGCACGGCCTGGCGCATGAAGTTCTCGTGCAGGTTGGTGAACGTGTCGGCGCCGGCGCCGCGCGTCTCGTAGTGCTTGTCGTAGAGTTTCTCGAAGTAGCGGTCGAGGACGAGAATCCAGCGCGGATCGTTCAGACGCGTGACATTGTCGCCGCTGAACGGGTCGTAGCTGACGAGGCCCGAGCGCGCAAGCGTCTGCATCGCCTGGATCTCCTGGCGATCGTTGTTGATGACCTTGAATGCCTCGAGCTGATCCCGCAGCAAACGATCCTCGCCGAACTGCGTGCCGCGGCGCGCCCAGTAGAGGGCGTGCGCCGCCGGATGACGCCAGTCGAGCGGACCGGTGTCCCGCGTGAACTCGTACATGAGCTGCGGGTCCATGTTGTAGTGGTCGATCAGCGTGCGCTTCCGGATAAAGGCGATGAGCTTGTCGCCGATCTCGCGGTTTTTTTCGTCGCCGAAGGTGGCGTCGAAGACGCCGATGAGCGCCGCCGCGCCGTCGGTCGAAGCGCGGATCCGCAGCGCCTTCGCGTACGGGGAAACCTGCTGCGCAAGCCACTGGCCGTACAGTTTGAGGAAGCGCTCGCCAGTACCGAACTCGTAGCGCGTGCCGAGCGGCTTCAGCCGCTCCGTGAGGTCGGCCACGAACTCTTTCATGCCCGGAACCTTCGCCTCGAGTTCGGGCATCGTGTCGGGCGCGTCCGCGATCGCCTTGATCCACGCCGTGCGCTGCTCGAGGTCGTACGGCGGCACGCCGAGCATGTACGTCCATTCCTCGGCGAACTTGCGCTTGTAGAAGAGGTGCGCGTCGTCGGCAACGCCGTCGAGCTTGTGCGAGAACCAGAACGACAGTTCCTTGCCGAGGATCAGGTCGTTCGGGTTGTAGCGGATGCCCTCGTTGCGCACGAGGTTGATGCCCGCATTCACCCACGCCCAGCGCTCTTCCTGGGTGTTGGTCATCACCGAGATGTTGTAGGCCATGTTGTGGCCGTGGAACGCCCAGACGTCGGGAAAGCGCGGCTGCAACTTCGTGATGAGGCCGGCGTCGGCCATCACCTCGTAGAAGAGCCCCTTCTCCTTCTGGATCGTCACCTTGATCCACAGATAGTCGACGATCAGGCCGCGTAGCGCGCCGATCGCCGTGCCGATCGCCACGATCGGCGGCGCACCGTCGATCGAGATATCGGTGTAGCGCAGGTCGTCGCGATCCGCGATCGCGACGAGTTTCGGCTGCAGAAATCCTGCCGCGACGAACGAGCCGGCGAGGGCGAGTACGGCACCGGACTGGATCAGTTGGTCGCGCACGTCAGCCTCCCTGCCCGCTGTAGATGGCGATTTCCTTGCGACGGAAGACCACGAGGCTGAGGACGAGCACCACGCCACTCCACGCGATTCCGATCAAGGCGAACGTGCGCAGCACGAGCCCGAGCGACACGAGGCGACCTTCGACGAGCGGCCCGTTCGCGCTCGCCTCTCCGAAGCTTCGCACGCTGAACTCGACGCCGCCCGCAATGCCCTTGATGAACGCCTCGAAAGCCTTCAGCGCCTGCGACTCGGTTCGGATCCGGTACTCCTCGACGCTGGTCGCGAGGTAGGGAGCGATCGAGCCGGCCGCGAAGATCGTGAAGACCACGAGGCACGCGACCGGGAACGAGAGGAACGACGCGAGCGAAACCGCGAGCATGCCGAGGAAGGAGAGCTTGAGGAGATTCACGCACTGGGCTCGCACGAGGTTCGGTCCGAAGTCGCCGACGCGATGCAGAAGCTCGAGTCCGTCGATATCGAAGGCGATCGACGTGCGGCCGGGCAGGAACTCTGGCTCACCGGGCGCCGGATTCGGATTGACCTGCGCGTTCAGGATGCGGATGACAAGCGTTCCGTCGTCGGCAACGGTACTGGCCGGGACGGGTAGCGCGTTCGACTGCGCGGCGACGATCTGGCGGTCGGTCCAGGTCTGGCGGTCGCCATCTCCGATGATGAAGACGACGGGGTAGGTCGCGTGTGGATCGCTCGCGCCGGAGTAGAACTTGTAGCGCAGCGTGAGGTTCGCCTCGTCCGAGTCGCCCTCGTCGTTCACCCGGTCGGAACCGTCCGTCCCGCCGGCCGCTCCCACCGCTCCGTCCCCGCCTTCATCCGGCCTCGCTCCCTTCCGCGGCTTCGGCGGAATGAGGCCGCTGAAGCGGTACTCACGGCTCGCCCCTGGCGGAATCGATCGCAACTGCTTCAGGTAGTCGCCGGCGATGTCGCGCGCGAACTGCTTCTTGATCTCGATCTCCGTGCGCGTGCCGTCGCGGAGGTCGGCCTGCGCGTTGAGATCGGCGCGGAGCCGCTCGTTGACGGCCTCCTGGAGTTCGGCGGATGGCAGCGGCTCGTACTCGGGTCGCGTGCCGACGCGCGCGACGAGCACCTCGTCGCGCACCGCAAGCGCGTCGAACATGTCCTGCGCGGGACGCGCGCGGATCTGGACAAGGAACGCAAACATCGCGAGCGTCGCGACGAGAAGGATGCAGCCGTTCAGGACGACGAGGCCCAGCCACTTGCCGAGGAGATACGAAAACCGCGATACGGGCTTCGTCAGCGTGAGCCACGCCTGTCGGTCGCGGATCTCGAACGCCACCGTCGCGCAGCCAAGGAAGACCGTCAGGAACGCGCAGACGACGTACATGGTGTCCATCGAACGCGCGAGGAAGGTCTGCACCTGATAGCGGAGCGGCGTCTGCGGATCGATCCACTGGGGGAAGAGCGGGATCGCGACGATGGCGATCGCCGCGAACGCGATCGCGATCTTGAGCCGCATCGCCTCGCGGACAACTCCGCAGGCGATCGCGAAGACGGGCGAGGCCCAGTCGAGCGCCACGAGCGCGCCACGGATCACAATCGCGAAGGCGAGCAGGCCAAGCGGGACCGCGGCGAGGCTGATCGCGAGCGATGTCCGTCCGAACAGCGCGAGCGGCAGCGCGATCGCCGCGCAGAGCATCGTCACGCCGACCAGCGCACCCGCAAGCCCGGAGAACACTGCAAAGTTGACGATTGCAAGGAGCAACGCCGCCGCACCGAGCACAAGCCATGGTTCATCGGCGAACGGCGTGGGCAACCACTCGGGTCGCGCAAATCCGAGCAGAAGCGAGGTCACCTCGGCGGCGCGCTCGAGTTCACCGGCGACGCTGTAGAGGCTCGCCATCTGCCGGGCGATCGACTCGCTGCCGACCACGCGTCCTTCGAAGGTCACCGTGCCCTTCTCGGTCAGTTCGAGCGCCGCAGCATCCTTCGCCACGAGATTCGCCTCGCGGAGGATGTCCGGCACCGCCTCGGCGAACCGATCGAGGTACGCCGCCTCCCGGTAGACGACGGTGGCGACCGCGAGAATCGCGAGCGAGTAGAACACCGCCACCGAGATTCGAAATCCCGGCCGGGACACCACGTCGGCCCAGCGACGCCGGAGTGCGGCAATCGGTCCACCCGCGGACGCCGACTCGCTCACGCTCCACCCTCCCGCTTCCTTTGATCATCGGAGAGCAACGAATCGATCAATCCCTGATCGACCTTGGCCGCCTTCGGCACCGGGGGCGCATCGGCCTTCGGCGACGCGACCGGACGCGCGGGCTCCGCAGGCTTGCCCGACACAAGCGCGTCGAGCATCCCCGCATCGGGCCCCTTGGGCGTCGCAGGCGTCGCGGGAGCCGCGAGCGTCGCGCGTGCACGTGCATCGACTGACTGCACAAGTTCCTCGACCACAGCCACGCCATCCTGCCTCGACGCATCCTGCTTCGCGCCCTCTTCTCCCTGGAGGAACGACGCGATGCGGCCGCCGGCCTGCGCGCCGCTCGTCGCGAGTTGTTCGGCCCGGGCCTTCTCGACGATGTCGAGGAAGAGCTGCTCGAGCGTCTGTCGCGGCGCCTCGATGCGATCGATCCCCACACCCTGCGATCGGCGCAATGCCTCCTCGACGGCGCGGATCGTGGCCTCGTCGAGTCTCGGCGTGCGGATCAGCGTGTGGCGGCTGTCGGCGAGGAGTTCGGTCGATGTTCCCGCGGCCCGGATCTTGCCGCCGTAGAGGATCACCATCCGGTCGCACACATCTTCAACATCGGCGAGGAGGTGCGAGGTGAGCAGGATTGTCTTGCCGCGGCGTCCGAGCTCAAGGATCAGGTCCTTCACTTGCTTGGTGCCGATCGGATCTAGCCCTGAGGTTGGCTCGTCGAGGATGAGGAGCTCCGGATCATTGACGAGCGCCTGCGCAAGGCCGAGACGGCGCGCCATGCCCTTCGAGAATTCGCCCGCCGCGCGGTGCGCGACCTGCGAGAGTCCGACCATGTCGAGTAGTTCGCCCGTGCGACGCTTGCGCGTCCGGCGATCGAGACCGAACAACTTGCCGTAGTAGTCAAGGGTCTCGGTCGGATTCAGGAAGCGGTAGAGATAGGTTTCCTCCGGCAGGTAGCCGATCTTCCGCTTCACCGCGACGTCAGATGGATCGCGGCCGAAAACGACGAGCCTCCCCTGCGTCTTGTGCAGGAGGCCGAGGATCATCTTGATCGTGGTCGACTTGCCCGAGCCGTTCGGTCCGAGCAGTCCGAAGATCTCATGGCGATCGATGTGGAAGTCGATGCCATCGACAGCCCGCGCGGTAGCGCGCAGCCAGAAGTCGCTGAAGGTCTTGGTGAGGCCGGCGGCCTCGACGACGCGTTCGCGCTGCGTCGAGGCTCCGGCCGAGCCTGCCGTCGAACTTCCCGTCGATGCGCCAGTCATTCTCGCCGAGTCGCGTCCTGTCGTCATGCGGTCCTCCCGCGCACTGCTCTCACCGTCGATCGAACCGGATGCTCGCGCCGGGCGCGCCGCGGGTTCGGATGAACCGCGCGCGACGCCCTGCGCGACCTTCGCTACCGCCCCACACCGCCGCTCGCATCGCGCTTCAGGCGACGGCCGGGCTTCCCGATGAAGATCTGCTCGCTGTTCGGCGCGTAGAAGCCGCCGGCGTTCTTCCGCTCCTGCTCAGCCTTCTTGCGCTGCGCCTCCGCGTCGCGTCGCGCCTGCATGACCTCGTTCGAACTCTGCATGCGCAGGCTGAGCGCTCCGAGCACGTTCGGCGCCGAGAAGACCTCGGCCTGCGGGTTCTCGAGCACCTCGCGCACGGCATCAAGCCAGAGCTGGCGCACGACCTGCATATTGGCAGCGCCGTCCGTACCCGCGAGGCTCTCAAGCCGCTCGACTTCGCGCTCGAGCCGTGCGCGCAACGAGGCCTCGGAAGCCTTGGCGCGCTGGACCATGCGGGAAACCTCGCCGCCGACGTCGGGAGCCTCCATGCGCGCGCCGAGTTGCGCGAGCACGGCCTCCGCAGCCTCGGTCCTGCCCGCACCGAGGTCCGCCTCGTACTGGCGGATCAGCGTGAGGAGGTCGACGTAGACCTGGCCACCGGCGATGGACGTGAGCGTCGCCCCCGCTTCCTGGCGCGCCTTCTCAACGCTCGACTTCGCGTTCTCGCGCGCGGTCTGCACATCGCGCAGCCGGTTCTGCACCGAGAACGGCGCGCTCCGCTCGATGCCTCGCACCAGCGCGAGCTCGATGCCGGTGTCGAGGCGGTCGAGCGAACGTTGCGCGCGCTCGCGGATCGCAGGACCGAGCAGGTCGCGCGTCTCGGTCAGTTCGCCAAGCGTCAGCGTGCTCGCGGCCTCGACGGTCGCCTGCTCGAGGATGCTCGTCACGAAGCGATCCGCCGACTGCGGACTGGTCGACCTGAGGAATCGCACCGCGTCGGCAACGCGGTACTCCGCCTCGATCTGCGCGTGGGCGATGTCGCCGTCGCGGGTGAGGACGTAGCCGTCGCGTCCGGGGGCGAGGCCGGACTCGGCCGTCGCGCTGTTGATCTGCTGATCGGTCGTCTTCTGCGCGACATCGCCCTGCTGGCGCGCCGACGGCCAAAACTGACGGTCGAGGCGAATGGTGCGCTTCTGCTCGAACACCACGAAGTCGCCCACCGGATACGGCCAGAACGGCTGAAATCCCGGCTGTAGCTGCTCGTCGCCCTCGTCGCCCGCGATTGCTCCGAAGAGTGTCTTGACGCCCGTGTCGCCTTCCTTCACCGACTGGAAGCCAGAGAAGAGAAAGAGGACGACGAGCGCGAGAATGCCGAGCTGGAGGACGCGGTACGAGAGCCGGAGCGCCTCGCCAAGCGACTGGGTCGCTGGATCAAGCGCATCGCGCAGGCCCGCGTCCTCGCGCGCGCCGACCTCGAACCGCGCGCTGGCGGCGCGACGGGGCGCATCGACCGCGTCCGGCCGACCATCCCCGAGCGGACCATCTGGTTCGTTCGCGTCCGGGCTCATCGCGAGGCGTCCTCCGCGGAACCAGAGGCATCGGCTGACTTCGCCGGCGGCTGCGGGACACCGTTTGCATCGAGCGGCGTCGAGAGGTCGAGCAGGTGGAACGGCGCGGTCGTGGTGTCACCGACGAACGTGGTCGAACCACGGAGACCGGCGCGCATCGCATCGATCCACGCGAGGAACGTCGCAAGTTCGGCGTGCTGCTTCATCCGCTCGTAGTAGACGGCGGCCTCCTCGTTGCCCTTGGCCTCGATGCGCGCGGCCCATTGCGCGGCGAACGCGCGGATCGTGTCGGCCTGGCTGTTCGCCTGGCTCTTCAGTGCGTCGGCCTGCGACGTCGCCTTCGCCCCCTCGATGCGCGCGAGCGTGTTCTGCACTTCGCCCATCCGCGAAAGGACGGGCACCGACACGCGCTCCGGCAGCACCACTTGCGCAAGCCCGACGGCGACAGGCTCGACGCCCGTCTTCGTGGTGGCGGAGACGCCAGCGAGAATCGCCTTTTCAGCGTCGGCGAGGCGCGCGTTCGGCCCGACCAACTCGTCGAAGCGGAAACCGGCGACGGCCTTCACCGCGCCCGCGAGCGCCTGTTCGAGGTCCTTCGAGGCGGCGTCGATCGAGCCTCCGTAACTCTGGTAGAACGCCTGCACGTCCGCGTCGGAATCCTTCACCTGCCAGAAGATGTACGCCTGCACGACGACCTGCAGGCCGTCGGCGGTCGCGGTCTGGACGAGCGGGCTCTCGGCGAGCTGCTTGCGACGGTCGATCTTGGTGACGTTGTCGATGAAGAACGGCCACTTGAAGTGGAGTCCGGCGTTGCGCTCGACGCCCGAAGGGACGCCGAAGCGCTCGCGGATCGCGATCTCGTGGAAGTTGACCGTGTAGGTGGTGCTGTAGAGGACCAGCACGGCCACGATGGCAAGTCCGAGTGCGATGGCGGAGGTTCGCTTGTTCATGTCTGTCGTTCCTGTCGTCGCGCGGGGCGCGGTCTGTTGGCATGGGTCGGCGGGTGCTCGCGGGTGTTCGCGGGTGTTCGCGGCGTGCGGCTCTCGTGCGTGGTTACGGCGATTCCTCTGGCTTCTTCTCCAAATAGTCGCCGAGGTTGAGTCCCGAGGTCGTCTCCTGCATCTCGACATCGATCGAGACGCGCGACGGGTCGGGCAGAAGGAGGTACTTCGCGCGCACGCCACCAAGCGCCTCAGCGAGCGCCTCCATCGTGCGTCGCGTGCGGTAGAGCTCGGGATCCGCGCTCCACGCGGGCGCCTGTCCGGTCACTTCAGCGGCGATCGCCTGCGCGTCCATGAGCAGGTTCCAGCGAAGCGCACGGGCGTTCGAGATGACGCTCGCAGCCTGCGCGCGAGCGTCGAGGACGAGCTGCTCGAGACGCGCGCGCAGCGCGTCGGCCTTCGCGCGCGCATCGGCCGAACCATTCTTCGCCTCGCTCTCGAGGCGCGCCAGTTCGGCGATGCCCTTCGTCACCTCGTCGGCCAGCGCAACGTCGCCCATCAGCAGGCTCATCGTCGTATTCACGGCGCTCTGTGCATCCTCGATCTGTCGCCGACCGTTCTGCACGGCCACCGCGAGCTCCACGAACTTGCCGCCCTCGGTACCCGGCGGACGGAGGCGCGGGATCGAGAGACCCACCACCTCGACACCCGTCTCGGCGGCGTCGAACGCAGCCTGGATGTCCTTCACCAGCGCATCGACGAGCGGCGCGTCCGGTGGCGGCGAGAGCACCTCCTCCAGCGTGCGGCTGCTCATCGCGCGGGTCACCTCGCGGAGCGCCATCGCCTTGAGCGCGCGCTCGCGCATTCCCATCGTGTTGCGGCGGCTCTTCACGTCGTTCGAGAAGTTGAGGAACTTCTCGAACTCGCGGTCCCGCACGCGATACTGAAGCACGATGTCGGCCTCGACGATCGCGAAGCGGTCCGTCGCCGAGGAGACGAGCGTGGCAGTGCCCTCCGCTCCGGCGGACGTCGCAGCAGGAGCCGCACCCGCGGTCGCCGACGGCGGCGTCGGGGCCTTCTTCATCCCGAGCATCGACGGATCGGCGGGTTCCGCCCCAAGCGCGACGAGGAAGATGTTTGTCGTCGCAGTGATCTGATCGGTCTCGTCGCCCCACTTGATGACGTCGTCCTTCGTGAACGGCCGCACCACTCCGAGCGGAAGACTGCGCACGAGGTTCACGTCCTCGACGATGGCGGTGTCGATCGGCCAGGGGTACTTCACCATCGGTCCGCCCTGGAAGACGCCGCCGACCGGCGCTCCGAAGCGGAGGCGAATGCCCTGCTCCTGCGGCTTGACCACCACAAGCGCCGTCAGCGCGAGCACGACCACCACGCCCACCGAGAGGAGGCGCACGAAGTTCCGGAGAAGCAGCTGATAGCCCCACGAACTCGTGATGTCGAAGCCGAACTGGTAGTTCACGGCCTCGTTGATCGAGCGCACGATCGAGTCGGGCGCGGCGAAGAGGCTCAGGATCCGCGAGTCGAACGCAGGTCGCGGCGTTTCACCCGCACGCCGCGGCCGATACAGGTTCAGAATGAAGTTGAGGAGGGTCTCGGCCGCGACCACGAACATGAAGATCGCGATGCCCTGCGCGATGCCGCGCATGATGGTGTCGGGCTGGCCGGGCTCCTTCAGGAGCTCGATCACCGTGCCGATGCCGACCGCGAGCGTGACGAGCGCGTTCCCGACCATCACCGCGGCGCCGCCGCGGAGGTTCGACCACGCGACCTGCACGGCCATGCCCGCCACGAAGCGGGAGAAGATGAAGCTGACGAGCGCGATACCGAACGCGACGGCGAGTTGCCAGCCGAGCGCAGAACCCGTGCCGAAGTTGCCCCAGTCGGCGTTCGGATTGCCCTCCTTTTCGAACCAGTAGAGCACCGACCAGCCGAGCGTCACAAGCAGCGCCACGTAGGCGAGGCTCAGCGCGGGCATCAGCACCGAGTGCATCAGGTTGAGGCGCTTGCGCGCCACCCGCGCCTCGTCGGCGGTGAACATCCGCCCCTGGTCGTCCATACGGGCGCCCGCGTCGAGTTCAAGGCTTTCGAGGCGCTCAAGGCGGTGCTGGTAGAAGATCGCCGTGAGACCGAGCCACGGGATGAGTCCCGCAAAGGCCCAGTTCGCGGCGATCGTCAGCGTCGTGTCGTCGGTGTTGAGGCCGAAGACGAGCAACAGCAGCGCGATCGCGAGTTGCGCGAGAAGTCCGCTGGCGGCGATGCCCGTTGCCCGCTGGTACGCGTGGTGATCGATGCGCATCGTGTTCTGTCGAGGTCTGGAACGGAGCCGCACGAACCGACGAGGCGCCGGAGTGCGGGTGGGAGAAATGACCCCTTGCGGACGAAGCCGCGCCGAGGTGATCGGTACTGTAAGGTACTCGCCCAAACCCCGCTCGGGTTCGGCCGTCGTGCGACCGTCTGGATCGTTCGGACACCTCGCCTTCGCAACTGCGAACGGCAGGGCTCGCCGGAGGGATGGACGAGCGCGTCCCGAACGGGGAGACTATCTTCGGAACGCCGCCGGACTCGAGGGCGTCGCCCGAGCCCCGCACCGCGCCGACCGATCAACCCGCGCACAAGCCAGACCGCCCACCGCATGTCCCTCCTCGAGCAGCTCCTCGCGATCCTCCGCAACACCTTCCTCGAGTCGATCCGCCAGCCGGTCGTGCTCGTGGTCTGCGCGGCCGCGTCGATCTTCGTCGTCCTCTCCAATCCGTTCAGCGCGTGGACGATGCAGGACGACCAACGGATGTTCGTCGACATCGGCCTTTCGACGGTCTTCCTCGCCTCGGCCATCCTCGCCGCTTTCATCTCGACAAACGTGCTCGCGCGCGAGATCGAAAACCGCACCGTGCTCACGGTGGTGTCGAAGCCCGTCCCGCGGCCGATCTTCATCCTCGGCAAGTACCTCGGCGTGTCGGCCGCGATGCTCGTGGCGCTCGCCTTCCTCGGGCTTGTCTTCGCGATCGTCGAGGTGCACGGCACGCTGCAGACCGCGCGCGACCCGTTCCACCTCCCGGCGATTCTCTTCGGGCTCGGCGGCATTGTCGCTGCCGTCGGAACGGGCGCCTGGATGAACTACTTCTACGGTCGGAGCTTCGCGGCTTGGACGCTCGGCCTCGCGGTGCCGTTCCTCGGTCTCGCCTACCTGCTCGCGCTTCTCTTCGACGCCGAGTTCAAGAAACTGCCCATCTCGCAGCAGTTCGAACCGGAAATCTGGAAGGCGCTGCTCCTGATCGGGCTCGCGACGATGGTGCTGAACGCGATCGCGATCGCCGCGAGCACACGCCTCGGCCAGGTGCTCACCCTCACGATCGTCGTCGGCATGTTCCTGCTGGGACTCCTCTCCGACTGGCTCTTCGCGCGACCGCTCGCGAGCCTCGCCGAGGAGATGACCACGCTCGCGGCGGCAAACGGCGAGATCACCACGACCATGCACGCGAAGTACCTCGCCCTGAGCGTGCTTCGGGCGGCCATCCCCAACTTCCAGATGTTCTGGCTGGCCGATGCGCTGACGCAGAAGCGCGCCATCCCGATGGACTACATCGCGACGGCGGTGCCCTATACCCTCGCGGTCGTCACCGGATTCCTCGCGATCGCGACGATGCTGTTCCAGCGGCGCGAGGTCGGCTGAACCCACTCCGAGCGGGCGAACCTCGTCTCACGCCGTCGGCGTCGGCGCCTTCCACGAAGCGATCTCCGCGCGCACGTGTCGACGTGTGAGGACAATCGCCATCACAAACGGCCAGGTTGCGGTCGCGACCGACACGATCGCAATGTTGCGGATGCCATCCGCTTGCGCCCGCTCGGCGTCGGGCAACTTCGGAAGCTGGTCCTCCGCGATCCCCTTCTTGCGCATCTCGTCGCGCATCTCGGCGGCAAGCGTCAGTCCCCATTCGGCCTGCGGCTTGATGGTGACCGCCGCGGCGACGAGACCCGCGATCACGAGCAGCAGGCGCCCCACGACCCACACCATCACGAGGCGCGCACCGAGCGGCTTTCGCAGGAAGAGCATCGCGCTTCCCGCGATCAGCACGATGCCGAGCGGAACGATGAGCGCGACCTGCGCGGTCGTGGTCCAGCGAATCACGTCGGGCGGCGGTGTGAGCGTGATCCCGGAACGCGCGATGATCGCATCCCAGAAGGTCACCTGCACCGCGAACGCGGCCTGGAAGCACATGCCGAACACGCCGATGACGATCGAGATCGCCGGGAAGATCACGCGCCAACGGCTCTGACGCATGGCGAGGTCGGAGGCGCCATCCGATGTCGGATAGGGCGCGTAGGGGTCGGTCTGGTGCGCAGGCTGTGGATCAGAGGGCGCCGGAAACTGCTGTTCGGTCATGCGGGGCAGGATCGCAGGATGGCGGACGAGCGCAAGTGGATCGAGAGTGACCGCAACGAGAAACGGCCCCCGCGTGAGCGGGGGCCGTGGGGACTTCGTTGTTGTTGGTCGTGCGAAAGGCGACGCGCGGATCACCCTCCCGCCGGAACACTCAGTTCGCGCGATCTTTCGCACGACGAATCTCGCGGTTGAGGTCCTCAATCACGCCGTCCCAGTACTCGGGGGTACCGAGTGCGGGCTGGTCGTAGGTCATGATCGGGAAGCACTTGTCGAACCACTTCCTGATCTCCTTCGCGGCGCGAAGGCGCGCATTCAACCGCTCGAGCGGCTCAAGCCCCGGCGGGTTCTGGAAGTCGCGTCCGAGCTTGAACTTCGCCTCCTTGCACTGCTTCATGATCGACTGCCAGTCGTTGTGGATCTTGTAGCCAGCCTGCGAAATCTCGACCTTGTCGGGCGAGAGATCGAGGAGCTTGAGGAGATCCGGCACAGTGTCGGCAGTGCCCTGCGAGAACTTGGAGTGCTCGGCCTGCTGGGCGTTGATCGTGAGGTTCTGGACCTTGTCCGACAGGTCGTACTTCCCCTGCAGCGTGTTGTACCAGGTGACGTTGCCCTCCTCGTCCTTGTCGTAGGAGAGCTCGGGTTCGTTGGTCACCATCGCCTCGCCAATCCAGGGATTGCGGTTGGTCGCCGAGCAGACGTCGCCGACCTTCTTGAGCCATGCCTCGAGCTCCGCGCCTTCGATCGCCTTCGTTCCCGCGAACATCGTGATCGCACCGAGGGTACCGACGCGCTGGAAATAGATCTCGTTGCAGTGGAGCGCGGTAAATGCGGCCGCTGAGATCGCTTCGTGGATCCACGCGATCACACGATGACGCTCGCGCAACTTATTGAGGGTTTCATCGATCTTGTCACCCTCGATCACAAGGCCGCCGCCCGAGTTGATCTCGAGGATGATGATCTGGCCGGGGCCGATCTTGTCGGCCTCGGCACCGATCTTCTCGATCTCCTCGTGACGGGCGCCGAGGCCGACCATGTCGACATCGCCGCCAGGGCCACGGCCCCAGGGCAGGATGAAGATCATCTGCTTGCCGCCGGCAGCTGCTGCCGTCGAGGCGGTCCCGCCAGCTGCGGTCTTGGTGGTCGCTGGCTTCGTGCCGTTCGCGCCAGGGGCACCGGGCGCGGATGCCGGCGTGGCGGTGGCTGCGTCGGCGGCGCCGAGCGTCTCGACCTTCTTCAGATCGAACGACGTGATCATCCGCTTCGACTTCTTGCCACCCTCGTCAATCTCGATCTGGAGGAAGCTCTTGTCGGTCTTGATCACCACGCCCTCGACGGTGAGCTCCTTGCCGTTGAGGGTGTAGGTCACGCGCACGCGGGCACCCGCGTCGCCCTTCCATGTCGAGCCGTTCGACAACTTGACGTCGCCTGCAAAGGCCATGGTCGCACCGCCGAAAAGACAGGCGAGCGAAAGCGCGGCAGACGCCACTGTACGAACGCGAAGACTGGTGCTCATCGACTTCATGTCATGCTCCGGGATCGTTGCGATCCTCACCAAACCGGTTTCTCGAACCGTGCCACTCGAATCTGCGGTTCCGCTCGACGGATCCGCGACATGCTTGTGTAAGACTCGCGAAAGGACTCCAGCGAACTTGGTGTCGCGAAGGTCGGTACGCGTCTCGGCGCATTCCGCGACCGTCCCGAACGCCAAACAACTCAGCGGCCGCCGGGCCGACTCATGCCGCCGCCACCGCCACCACCGCCGCCCTGCCGCCCCTGCTTCTCGGCCTCACGCTGGCGCTGGATCTCCTTCTTGATGTCGTCGACCGCACCTTCCAGCGCAATCACTGAAATCCCCTGCTGCTGGATCTCACGGCGCCTCTCGATCATCGGGTAGCGCTTCATCAGCGCGATGGTCTTCTCGTAGAGGTTCTTGCGCTTGCCAAGACCAACCACCGAATCCTCGGTCTCCTGCGCGTCCTCGAGGTTCTTGAAGCAGTCGGCCATCGCCTCGCGCCAGTCCTTCACGAACTGCTCGCCGATCTTCTCACCGGAGTCGATCTTCTGGAACTCGCGGTAGCCGAGCAGATACATCAGGTCGTCGAAGGTGTCCGCGGTGCCGTCCGACAGCATCGTGTCCTCAGAAAGCTGCGCGTCGAAGCCGCACGGAGCCTCGTTGCTCGAGTCGACCACCCACGCGCCGCTCGTGTCGCTCGCCCACTTCGCGCCGCGACCCTCGAAGCTCACCGAAAGCCGGCTCTCCGGGAAGATCAGCGCATCCGCGACCTCGCTCGGATAGCCGCCCACCTCGACGAGACCCTTCATGATGCCGGTCCACGCCGCAACCATCTTCGACCGCACGTCCGGGTCCTCCCACTGCTTCTCCACCATCGACTTGAAGGTGTAGAGGCCGAAGAGGCGCGCGTCGGACACCATGTACATGCGCGGCCAGCCGAGCGCGAAGAGGCTTGAGATGCCGACCGCGTCCTCGACCCACACCACCTGCGGCGTGTCGCGGTACTTGTCGCGCACGTCCTTGAGCATCTGGCGGTACGTGCCGACCTCGCCGGGCAGGCCGAACTCGGCGGGGTTGTCGTTCTTCAGGTAGTCGTTGCGGTCGATATCCGCGCTCTTCAGGCGGAACACGATGATGTCGGGCTTCGCCTTGTCGAGGTCCTTCGTGATCACCTCAAAGCTCGTCTCCGAGATGTCGGTGCCCATCTGCCCGATCAACGGGAAGACGTACACCTTCGGAACGCTCGTTGTCGCCGGGAGCGGAGCGTCCACGCTCTGCGCGGATGCGACGGCGGAGATGCCAAGCGCAAGCGATCCGACGACGAGTGCGCCAGCGCTAGAGCATGCGTTCGAGACATTCAAGCCAAGGGAAAGACGGTTGGGGGTGCGCATCATGGTCTCGTGCGTTCGATGGTTGAGGCGTCGGGCGGTACTCGTGTGGCCTGTCGTGAACCCTGTCGTACGGTCGAAGCAGGGTCTGGACCGGTGGGTGCGCATCGGCTCCCACGGTCGCAGCTCGGAGCGTCCGCGGGCGGCGCCAGCGGGACACACCGACGCACCACCAGCCGGCCCCGCTGCCTACGGGGTCGGAACAATGGTGCACAGGACCGGATAGTACTTCCCACCGGAGCGAAGTTGCGCGCCGTTCGCCATTGTTCGGTGCGAAATGCAGGCCCTTTCGAGATCTTGGCGGGTTCACGCCGACCGGCGGGCCGCCTCGAGCGCGAACCGCAGCGCCTCGTCCCGATCGGCAAACCCGCCTTCGATCTGCCGATCGAGGGTGGCATCGAGCACCGCCTTGAAGCCGGGACCCGGCCTGAGACCGGACCGAACGAGATCGTTCCCGTCGACGAGGGCCGTGGGCAACCGCCGATCTGGGCAGATTTCGTTGGCCCGCGCAAGAAACCGGGCCGACTCGACGGGCATCTCGCCGGAAAGTACCGCGATCGCCGCATCCAAGCCCGGCCGGGAGACGAGCCGGACCTGGGCGGACTTCGGCAGCGACTCGAAGCCCGAAAGCAGCTCCTCTCGACGCCCGAGAAGTTGCTCGAAGAGCGCGAGCTCATGGTTCGAGAGCGTCAGGCGACGCCGGAGTTCCGCCGCCTGTCCCGCGATCGCGTCGGTCGAAGGGCGGGACCCGCCCTGGCCCTCCGTGCGGTCGAGCCACCATGCGGCGAGCGCGACGGCCGGATCCGCATCGACCGCAAGTCCTCCGAGGCGGCGCCACGCGTGCGGTGCGGCGCGTTCGCCGAAGACCGCGGTATCGAGCCCGAGTTCCTCGATCCATCCGGCGGCCCGCGTGCGCCCGGAGTGCGCGAGCATTCGGCGCAACTCGTCACCCACCCGCTCGGCGCTCACCGACGCGAGTTCGCCCGCGTGCGCACGGATCGCGCGCGCGGTCGCCTCGTCGAGCGAGAAACCGAGCCTCGAAGTGAAGCGCACAGCGCGCAGCATGCGCAGGCGATCCTCGCGGATCCGCTCGTGCGGATCCCCGATCGCGCGCACCACGCGAGCCCGAAGATCGCCCTCGCCGCCGACGAAGTCGACGATCGCGGCGGTCTCGGCATCGCGGAAAATGCCGTTGATGGTGAAGTCTCGGCGCAGTGCATCGGCGCGCGCGTCGGCGAAGCGGATGCCGCTCGGTCGACGACCGTCGACATACTTGAGATCCTCTCGGAACGTCGCGACCTCGACGGTCTGTCCGCCGCAACGGACGAGCATGACGCCGAAGGCCTCGCCCACGCCGCGCGCCTTCGGGTAGAGCGCCTTCACCTCGTCGGGTGTCGCGCTCGTCGCGATGTCGTAGTCCTTCGGCACGAGCCCGAGCAGCTCGTCGCGCACGCAGCCGCCCGCGAGGTAGGCCACGTGGCCGGCGCGGGACAGCGTGCGCGCGATCTCGATCGCCGCCTCGCGCGGACCGAGTGCACCCCCCGTGCTCACACCTTCTCTCCACACCAGCGGCGCCGCTCGAGCCTTGCCTCGCCATGGAGCTTCGCCACCGCGTCGCGCATCCGCGCGAGCGCGTCGGCGCCATCGAGCCTCGCCAGTTCCTCGCCCGACATCGGCTCGCCGCAGAGACAGACGACCTTGCCGCGCAGGCGCGGGAACTTCCTTCCCTTCGGCCACGCGTCGAACGTTCCGTCGACCGCCATCGGGAGGATCGTCGGCCGGGCCTTCTTCACGAGGAGCAGCACCCCCCGCTTGAACTCGATCATCGCGCCGTCCGACGAGCGTGTGCCCTCGGGGTAGATGATGACGACGCGACCGGCCTCGAGCTCGGCGAGCGCAGCCTTCATCGCCTCGAGATCGCCGCCTTCGCGCTTGATCGGACGCGCCGACACCGATCGGATGATCCATCCGAGCGGCCCGACGAAGAGCGAGTCGCGCGCGAGCGCGGTGAACTGACGGTCCCACACGGTGACGCCATTCACCATCGGATCGAGGAACGACTGGTGGTTCGAGATCACGAGGATGCCGCCAGTTCTCGGCACGCGCTCGCGATGGAGCCGACGGAGCCCGTAACAGATCTTGAGCGCGCTCCAGCAGAGAAATGCGCAGAAGTCCCACCACGCCGCGCGGACGAAGGAACGGCCGGGCACGCGGCGCCGGTATGCGAACGGGTTCGGGATGGGACTCACGGCGCGCCGGCTCCGCCGAAAGGTGCGCGGAGCGCCGCTCCCGCTCGTCGGCGCACGATCTCCTCGAGCCGATCGATGACGAGGTCGATGTCGATGTCGCTCGTGTCGACGACGTCGGCGCCCTTCGGGCAGACGAGCGGACCGTCGCGACGCGACGAATCCATGTGGTCGCGCGCGATGATCTGCGCAAGCACCTCCGCCTCGGAGATGATGATTCCCTTCGTGGCGAGCTGCTCCACCCGTCGACGCGCCCGCACCTCGGGTCGTGCGTCGAGGTAGATGCGCACGTGCGCGTCGGGGAAGACCACCGAACCCTGGTCGCGCCCCTCGGTCACGAGGCGAGGATGGAGCGACGCGATCTCGCGCTGCGCCTCGACCATCGCCGCGCGCACAGATGGATTCGACGCGACGGCGCTCACCGCGCGGGTGACTTCCTGCGTGCGGATCCGCTCGCCGACGGCGTCTCCATCGACCAGCAGTTCCGGAGGATCGCGACGCCAGTCGAAGCGGATCTCGAGATCGCGGACGAGCGCAGCCACGCGGTCGCCGTCCGACGGATCGATGCCGGTCTCGAGCGCACGCAGCGCCGCGGCGCGGTACATCGCGCCTGTGTCGAGGAACTCGAGCCCGAGGCGCCGCGCAAGCCGATGGGCCACGGTCGACTTGCCCGTGCCAGCGGGCCCGTCGATCGTGACGATGAACTCGGCGGTGGCAGCCACGACGCTCACCTACTCCTCCTCCTCCACGAGCTCCTCCTCGAGCTCGGGCAGCGACGTTGCCGCCTCGAGCACCTGTCGACCTCGGTCGAGCACCTCGATGATGTCGGCGATCGACGGCTTGCGCGCGCCCGTGCGCGGCTTCTTGCCCTCGACCTCGGTCTCTCCGTCGCGGTTCGAGAAATCGAGCGCCAGCGTGTTGCCGTATCCAACGCTGCGCACGCTCTCGACGCACACCTCGAGGCTGTAGCCCTCGTGCGTGCCGTCCTTCGCGAATCCGCGGATGCTCGCGCAGATCGCGGGCGCATACGGCGCAAGCTTTCGCAGCGCCTTCTCGACGTCGCCCGTCGCCGCGGCGTGCGCGAAGCTCGGGTAGCTGCCGATCCGGAATCCGCCGATCTTCTTGATGAGATCGGTCAGCCGCGTCGGGTCGAAGGTCAGCCCCGCGTGCGGCGAGAGCAGGAGGTTGAGTTCGTACCGGTCGATCTCGCGAAGCGCGACCTTGACCCCCTGCACCGTCGCTTCGAACGCCTGTTCGCTGTCGGCGGCCGCTGCGCGCACCGCGATCGACGGACATCCGAGCCGGTTGGCGGCGAGCGCGAGGCGCTTCAGTCGGTCACGTGCTTTCGCAAACCCTTCGCCCCGATCCGTGAAATCGATCGGAGTCTCCTCCGAGAGAAGGAGCACCGGGCAATGCGCGCGGTCCGCCTCGTCACGCAGTCGATCGATGTCGGGCAGTCCGAAGCCTGCAAGGAGCGACGCGGGAAGATTGAGCCCGCGCAACTGGAGATCGGTCGCCACGAACTGGGGGACCTGAAACACCGTCGGGCATCGCGGGTCCTTCTCGGCGATCAGCGGCGCGACCGACCCCGCGGAGAGTGTGAGCAAGATCTCTGGTTGCACGACGGAGTAGCCTCAAGACGCGGCCTGGACATGCGGCTCGCCTGCGCGCGCCGTTCCGGATTCCCACCACTCGCGGAGGAGCCACGCCTCCGTGTGCGCACGGCCCGGCGCCGCGCTGCGAGAGTCTACCAAACCCCCGTGCGACCGACACTCGGCGATCATGCCGAAGCGGCGTTCGGATCGTCGCCGCGATGCGGTGTAAACCGTGCACCGCACGAACCGCTGGGATTCGTCCTCGCGCGGCATGCGCGCGAGCCCATCGCGCTTCCGCCACACTCCGCCGTCGCCTGCGCCGAACGTCGCATGCGACCGGCGAGCATGCTCCGGGAAAGTCACGCGCCAGAGAAAAGAACGCGCCGGCGTGCACGGAGGCGTCGGCGCATTCCAGAGGGAGAAAGTCAGGGAATCAGACGGTTGGTCGGGGCACGTCGGTCGAAAGACCTCGGCTCCCGCGAACAACCGCGAACAACCGCGAACAACCGCAAACAACCGCGAACAACGCAGCGGACTCGTACGGATCGAGCACGCTCCGCACGTTGCTCTAGGCACACGTCCCTCCCGGGTTCGGGGTACGATAACTTCCCAACTCGGATCGTACAAGTGGCCTTTCGGGTGGATCCCGACGGCGGGCGGCGCGCCGCCCCCGGTTGAGCGCCTCCGGCGCCAAGACCCTAGTATCCGCGCCCCGTCCGACCGGACGAGTCCGTTCGCACACCACCGCAAGGATCCCCGCATGTCCACGCCCGCCGATGTCCGCGTCTCCGAAACCCACGAGTGGTTCCGCGTCGAAGGTTCGACCGTCACCATCGGCATCACGCAACACGCGGCGGACCAACTCACCGACGTCACCTATGTGGCGATGAAGTCCGTGGGCACGTCGGTCGACGCCGGTGGCTCGGTCGGCGAGGTCGAGAGCGTGAAGATCACGAGCGACATCTACTCGGCTGCTGCGGGCAAGATCGTCGCCGTCAACGATGCGGCCGTGAAGGATCCGTCGCTCGTCAACAGCGATCCCTATGGGAAGGGCTGGCTAGTGAAGCTTGAGGTTGCCGACGCTTCTGCGATCAACGCGCTCCCGAACGGACCGGCCTACGACGCAAAGATCGGTCACTGACGGGCGGCTCGCATGGAAGCCGCACCGCCGAATCTCTCCTGTCGCGGCGTCGTCAAGACCTACGAACTGGCCTCGCGCCGGGTCGAGGCGCTTCGTGGCGTGGATCTCGAGATCGCGGGCGCGGGCTTCTTCGCCGTGATGGGCGCGTCGGGGAGCGGCAAGAGCACGCTGATGCATCTCGTCGGAGGGCTCGATCGGCCGACCGCGGGCGAGATCACCGTCGCGGGCGCGCGCGTCGACCGCATGAGCGAGTCGGATCTTACGCGCTACCGCCGTCGCACGATCGGAATCGTGTTCCAGCACTTCAACCTGCTGCCTTCGATGTCGGCGCTCGACAACGTGATGCTACCGGCGTTGCTCGACGGACTCTCCCGCAAGGACGCGGAACCCCGCGCGCGCGAACTCCTCGGCGAGCTCGGCGTCGGCGAGCGCGCGTCGCACCGGCCCGACGCCCTTTCGGGTGGCGAGCAGCAGCGCGTGGCGATCGCGCGCGCACTCTTCTTCGCGCCGTCGGTGATCCTCGCCGACGAGCCGACCGGCAACCTCGACAGTGCCGCGGCGGCGCGGCTCTTCGAACTGCTCTCGCGCCTAGCGCGCGAACGGAACACGCTGCTCCTCATGGTGACCCACGAACCCGAGGCCGCCTCCCACTGCGAGCGCGTGATCGTGCTGCGCGACGGGCGCGTCGCGGGCAGTTTCGAGACCTCCGACAGTGCAGGAAGGAGGCTCGATGCGGGCGCTCTGGCCCTTCGCACGCAGGAGCTTGCTCGGTCGGCGGGGTAGGACGGCGCTCTTGATCGCGGCGGTCGCGCTCGCGACCAGCCTCGTCGTCGCCGTCACGAGCGGTCTGCGCACGGCGCAGGCGAGCCTCGAGGCGTCCATCGCCCGCGCGATGGGCGAGACCGATGCCCGCGTGATCCACCGCTACGCCGAACCATTCGACCGCGCACTGCTCGAGGAGGTGCGCGGGTGGCCCGGCGTCGAGCGCGCCGCTGGTCGTCTGTTCGCCTCGGTCACCCTCGAGAATCCCGCCGCGCGCGATGCCGGTGACCGCGCGCACCGCGCGACCGTGCAGGCGCGCGGCGTGATGCCCGACGAGGACGCGTTCTTCCGCGAGGTGGAGATCGAGGCCGGTCGGCGCGTCGAACGCGCGGGCGAGGTGGTGCTCGATCCGCAGACGGCGGAGGCGCTTGCGGCAAAGCCTGGCGAAACGCTGCGCATCGCTCGCTTCGGAAAGCCGATCGAGGTCGTGGTCGCGGGCATCTACAAGCGACCCGTGCTCGGTGCGCTGCAGCGCCCGCTCGTCGAGATCGATCTCGCAACCCTCTCCGACGCGACGAAGCGCGCGGGCAAGCTCACGAGCATCTCGATCGCGCTTGCGGAGGGAACAGACACCGAGGCCTGGTGCGCCGAGCGTGCGAAGCTGCTCCGCGACCCGATCCTCTGCGAACCCGCCGAACGCGTGCGCACCGGGCTCGACAAGCAGGTCGCGGCGAGCGAACTGTCGACGCTCATCGCAACCATGATCGCGTTCCTCTCGTGCGCGGCGATCGTCGCGACCGGCATGACGACCGCCGTCCTCGAGGAACTGAGGGAGATGGGCGTGGCGCGCGCGATCGGCGCGACGCGCAGGCAACTTTTCGGAGCGCAGGTTGTCGTCGGTGGCGCGATCGGGCTCGCGGGCGGCATGCTCGGAGTCCCGCTCGGCGTGGCGCTCGTCGCGATCCTCGCCGCGGTCTACGACGAGTTCATCAAGGCGGGCGTAGCGGTCGATCCGCGCGGCGTCGCGCTCGCGGTCGCGGGTGCACTCATCGCGGGGCTCCTCGGCGCGCTCTTCCCGGCGGTCCGCGCGGCACGAATCTCGCCGCTCGAGGCGCTCGCGATCCGCGCGCGCGAACCTGGCGCGCGGCCGATCGTCCTTGCGTCGCTTGCGGCGCTCGGCGCGATCGGGGTCTGGGCGCTCGGGCTCCTCCCCGACTCGCGCGACACGCGCTTCTGGATCTACATCTTCGGCGGAC
>Ga0172372_10002080_pt1 | contig 30692 bp, 25 predicted proteins | sample LakKiv5m_2_FD_114544 | JGI IMG/M metagenome (GOLD analysis project Ga0172372, IMG submission 114544) | Freshwater microbial communities from Kabuno Bay, South-Kivu, Congo - kab_092012_9.5m | ecosystem: Environmental > Aquatic > Freshwater > Lake | place: Democratic Republic of the Congo...
AGCGCGCTCGACGCGCGATTCGCGAGGAAGGAGCGTGTCGAGACACGCGACTGACGAGCGGCGGCGACCCCGGCCCGGGGGGGCGAGCATGCGACGGGAGGGTTTTGCAGCATCCTGCTAGACGCGGCGTTCGACCGTGAAACGGGCGAGGGCCACCAGGGCGTCGGGGGCCGGGAGGCGGCGGGCGGCCGCGATGGCGCGCTCGGCCTGACGGTGGGCCTCTGCCGCCGTCCCCTCGGGGCCGAGCAGCTTCACGAAGCTGGGCGGACCGGCGGGATCGGCGTCCTGGTCCGCGTCGAGCAGGTCGTCGTGGACCTGGAACGCGAGGCCCAGGGCGTCCCCGTACTCGGAGAGGATCTCGAGCGCGTGGGCATCCGCCCCGCCCGCGATCGCGCCCATGCGGGCGGCGGCACGCAGGAGCGCGCCGGTCTTGCCGCGGTGGAGACGGATCAGCGCCTCGGCGCTCCCGGTGGGGCCGTCCATGCCGACGTCCACGGCCTGCCCGGCGATCATCCCCGCGGCGCCGCCCGCGCGGGCGAGCTCGCGCACCAGCACCGCGGCCCGGGGCCCCGCGTCCGCCAGGACCGCGAACGCCTCGGTGAGCAGCGCATCGCCGACCAGGATGGCGGTGGCCTCGTCGTACCGGACATGGACCGTGGGGTGGCCCCGCCGCTCGGAGTCGTCGTCCATGGCGGGCAGGTCGTCGTGGACCAGCGAGTAGGTGTGGAGCAGCTCCAGCGCCGCCGCGGCGTCGAGCGCGTCCTCGACCCGGCCCCCCACCGCCTCGCAGGCGGCGAAGCAGACCAGGGGGCGCATACGCTTGCCGCCGGTGGCCAGGGGGTAGCGGCAGGCCTCGGCGAGGCGCGGCGGCCAGGCGTCGGCGAAGCAGGCCGCGAGGCGGGCTTCCACCTGCGCGACCCGGGGGGGCGCCCACCGATCCAGCTCCACCGTCATCGCGGCCCCAGCTCGGCGTTCACGAGGGCGAGGTTCTCCGCGATCTCCCTGGCGTACCCGTTCCCCGGATACGCGCGGTTGAGCTCGGTGAGCACCCGGGCGGCCTCTTCGAGTCGCGCGGTGCGCTCGGGCCCGGGCGGCAGCTTGCGGGCGTCCACGTAGATCTGGCCGGCCCGCTCGCGCTCGGTGCGCGCCCACCCGTCCACCGCTTCGCCGCGGAGCATGCGGGCCTCGTTGTCATCCAGGCCCTCCAGCGTGATCAGCGCCTCCTGGTACCGAGACTGGCGGAGCGCCTGGCGGGTGGCCTCCAGGCGCGCTTCGCGCGTGGGCACTCCGGCGGACACGGGCGGCGGCGTCTCGACGGGGGGCGCGAGCTCGGCCGCGGTGGGGGCCGGGATCGCCGCCGGAACGGGGGCCGGCGCCGGGGCCGGAATCGCCGCCGGAACGGGGGTCGGCGCGGGGGCGGGGACCGGCGCGGGGGCGGGGACCGGCGCGGGAGCGGGGGCGGGCAGCTCGATGGGCGCCTCCTCCACGGGGGTGACCAGCGAAGGCCCGTCCATCAAGTCGATCGCCATCGGCCGGGAGCGCTCCTCCACCGCGATCAGGCGCTCCAGGTGCGTGCGCACGATGCGCTGGGACACGGGATCCTCGCCCCGCATCGCGAACATCAGCTCGCGCAGCTCCACGAGGCGATCCCGCCGATCCGCGTCGTTGGTCTCGGCCATGAGGAGCTCGACCCGCTGCTCGAGGTCCGAGAAGCTGACCGGCCCGGCCGCGGCCGTCGCGGTAGCGGTATTGCCCTGGGTGGTCCGGTCGTGCGTGACCGGCGGCAGCTTCAGGAAGCAGCCGGACAGCAGCAGGAGGGGGAGGACCGTCGTTCGCATGGGCGCGCGCGCCGTATCACGGCTCGACCGCCGCGGCCGGCTCCGCCGGGGCCTCCATCGGCGGCGGCGGTGGCTCGGGCGCACCTTCTTCGGGGGGGAGCGGCGCCGGGGGGGTGTCCACCGCGGGCAGCATGGGCGCCGGATCCGCGACGGGGGTGGGAGCGGCGTCGGGGTCCTCCGTGAAGGGAGCGAAGCGCCGCCCGCCGGCGATCGGGACGAGCGCGGTCGCGCCGTCGGGCATCTCCGGATCGGCCGGCACCCTCAGGAGCTGCCCGGAGGGGGTGACCTCCGCCGAGCCGCCCGCCCCGAGCCGGTCCGCCTCGGCCAGCCCGCCCACCAGCCCGAGCCACACCGGCAGCGCCCCGTTCGCGCCCTGCACGCGGAAGCTTCCGCGCCGCATGGACCGGTTGTCGTCGTAGCCGACGTACACGCCGATGGCCCAGCCGGAGCCCCACCGGAGCTCACCCGGAGTGGCCTGGGTGGGGACGAGGCCGAGGAAGGCGGCGTTCCGGTAGTCGTTGGTGGTCCCGGTCTTGCCCACCAGGGGAATGGGCACCCCCCCGAGTTGGACGGCGCTCGCCGCCCGACGACCGGTGCCCACCCGGACCACGTCGCGCAGCACCTCGCCGGTCATCTCCCCCGAGACGGGGTCGGCCACCCGGACGGGGGCGGGGTGCGCCCGGTACAGGACGTTGCCCTCCGCGTCGCGGATCTCGGCGATGAGCGAGACCGGGTCGGCCGAGGCGGGCAACGGGAAGGCGCTGCGCAGCCCCGACACCGAGCCGGTGGCGAAGCCCTGGGCGGCGAAGCCCGCGCGCTCCCCGCGGAGGAGGCCCTGGTAGAGGACCGCCGCGTCCAGCAGCGTGAGGTCGGCGGCGCCCAGGGGGAGGGAGAGCACGGGGGGCACATTGGCGCGCACCCCGTAGGCGGCGACCAGGCGCTGCAGGTAACGGACCCCCACCAGCACCCGAAAGTCCGGGTTCAAGGCGAGCACCTCCGGGTCCCAAGGATCCCGTCCCACCAGTTCGGCGGCGCGACGGTCCACCGCCTCGCGGAGGAGCCGGAGGGTGGAGAGGTGGAGCCGCCCGTCGACCAGGAGGTCCTCGGGGGGGACGAAGGGGGGCCCGGCCAGCGGGGCGTAGCCGGGGGGCACCCGCCCGCAGGCCAACGCACCGTTCGGGTCCGCGGAGAGGAGCCCCGGCTCGCCGTCCAGGCAGGCGCGCGCGAGCTCCTCGAGGGCGAGGAGGTTGTTGCCCAGGGCCACGAGGCGGGCGTCCCGCTCGGGGCTGCGCGCGGCGGCCGCCTGTCGGGCCACCTCGGCGGCGTAGCCGCGGCCGTGCTGGAGGGAGCGGATCGCGACCGCGTCCTCGGGGTGAGGCGCGAAGGCGAGCCCGGAGAGCACATCCGCCCGGGCCAGGGTGAAGGCGTACTCCTCGAAGCGGTCCGGGGTGGAGCGGATGGCCTCGGTGTCCACCAGGCGCCGGACGTGGTCGGAGGCGGACTCCTCCGGGCCCCGGGCCAGGCCCGTGAGCTCGGTCAGCCGGCGCATCTGCTCCGGGTTGAGCCGGTCGGTGAGGTGGTGGAAGAGCCAGACGCTGGCGAGGTTCTCGGAGCGCGCGCCCGTCTCGGCCAGGGAGAGGAACGACGGGCTCGCGTGGTCGGGCCGGGGGTAGTACCAGACGTCGCGGAACAGGAAGGCGTTGCGCCGGTTGTCGAGCTGATCGGTGCCGAGCCAGCCGAGGTTCATCGCCGCCTGGTAGACGAGCGGCTTCCAGGTCGAGCCGAACTGGCGTTGGGCGCTGGTGACCCGGTTGAGGTTGCGGTTGTCGTTGCCGCCCACCATGGCCCGCACCTCCCCGTCCTCCAGGGCCACGACCGCGCCCTGGAGGGCGGGGCGGAGCTCGAGGTCGCAGGTGGTCGCGTCGCGGGCCGACACCAGCACCGCGCTCCCGGCGGGGAGGGCCGCGAGGAGCGCCGTGCGGTCGGCGGCCGCGGCGGGGGCGGTGGCGCGGCCGGTGCGGGCGCGGGTCAGCACGGCGGTGATGCGCGCCAGGCCCGCCTCGTCCACGGTGCAGGGCCGGCCGCCCACGTCGAGGAGGAGGGTCTCTCCCGCCTCGCTCACGCGGGCCACGTAGAAGTCGTGCGGCACGAGCGGCTTGCCCGGTGCCATGACCATCGGGCTGCGGTCGGGCAGGCGCAGCGCGTCCGGGCCGGCGGACTCGAGGAAGCCCCCCAGCTCGGTGAGGTGGTGCCAGAGCGCCCAGGTGGCCTCGCGCTGGGCGACCGGATCGATGGTGGTGACCACCCGGATGCCGGCGGTGGAGGGGTTGTCGATGCCCAGCCGCTGAAAGAGCTCGATGAAGGCTGGCTCCTCCAGCTCCCTCTGCACCTCGTCCACGAGCACCGAGCGATCGTACTGGAAGGTGCCGCGGGAGAAGCGGAGCGGCTCGGCCACGAGCGCGCCGTGGGTGCGCTCGTCGAGGAAGCCGTGGTCCAGCATCTCGTCGAGCACGTAGCGGGTGCGCTTCTCGGCCCGCTCCCGCGCGGCGGCGCGGCGCTCCTCGGACTCGCCGAGGAAGGGGTTGTAGGTGGCCGGAGCCTTCACCATGCCGGCGATGAAGGCGCATTCCTTCGTGGACAGCTGCGCGGGGGTCTTGTCGAAGAAGTAGCGGGCGGCGATGCCCAGACCGCGCCCGTTGGCCGACACGTGGAACTGGTTGGCGTAGAACTCGAGGATGTCCTCCTTCGAGAAGTGCGCCTCCAGCCGGAGCGCGTTGCCGAACTCCTCGATCTTGGCCCGGAAGCTGCGGTCCGGTCGGTAGAACAGGTTCTTCGCGGTCTGCTGCGTCAGCGTGCTCCCGCCGGCCACGACCCGACCGGCGCGCAGGTTCTGGAGCGCGGCGCGGAGGATGTGCTTGGGATCGAAGCCGGGGTGGTCCCAGTAGTTCCCGTCCTCGGAGGCGACGATGGCGTTCACCCAGTCGCGCGGCAGCTCGGCGTAGGGGACGTAGCTGCGGTGCTCCTGGTCGAAGAACACCCCGAGCGGGGTGACGCCGTCGCGGGCGGTGACCGGCGACTCCTGGGCGATGATCTGCTCGATGGCGGCGCGCGAGAAGGCGGGCCCGGGATCGCGGCGCACCTCGAGCTCGTACCAGGCGGCGGCGGTGACCAGCAGCACGACGAGCGACCCGCCGAGCCCGAGGAGCAGGCGCCGCATCACGACGCGGCCTCGACGAGCAGCTCGAGGGTGCGCGCGTAGCAGCGCTCCGGCGTGGCCGAGGCCGCGACGTCCAGCCCCGCGGCGGAGACGCGGGCGCGGAGGTCGGCGTCGGTGAGGCGCTCGAGCGCGGCGCGCGCGGCCGCCACCCCGTCGGCGCGGAGCCAGGGCTCGGGGAGCACCTCGGCGGCGCCGTTGGCGGAGGTGGTGATCACCGGGAGGCCACAGGCCATCGCCTCGAGACAGGCGTTGGCGAAGGGGTCGTAACGGGTGGGGAGGACCATGACGTCTCCCCCTTGCAACAAGCGTTCCGGGTCCTTTGCTCCCCCGAGGAAGCGCACCGTGGGCGGGGCCGCCCAGGGGGCATCGTGCCCCACCACCCAGAGCGTCCAGCCGGGAGGGAGCGCGGCGATCGCCACGTCGAGCCCCTTCCGGGCGAAGCCGTTGCCGAGGAACACCGCCACCGGGCCGTCCGCCCCGAGCTCGGCCCGCACCGCCGCCCGGAGCTGCGGATCGGGGTGGAACCGGGCGCGGTCCACCCCGTTGTAGACCACCTCCACCCGCGCCGGCCGGTAGTCCGCCCGCAGCCCGCGTGCCCCGAGCTCGGAGTTGGCGATCACCACCTTCGCGGACTCCACCGCCCGGCGATCCAGCGCGGTCTCGAGCCAGTCTCCCGGGTCGAGCCAGCGGCGAACCGGGTGGTTGCGCCGGAGGTGGTCCGCGTGGGAACCCCCGCCCGCCCGGTACAGGTGGTGGCCCGGGGTGCGACCGAAGCCCATCACCGCGTCCCACCGCCGCGCCGCCAGGGCCACCGCGGCCGACCGCCACAACGAGAGCAGCTTGGCCGGCCGGATCATGGGGAGGTGCACCAGCTCGACGCCGGGCTCCGCGCGCAGGTCCTCGCGCACCTCGTTGCACAACACGCTCACTGCGTGCCCGCGGGCGACCAGGAAGCGGGCGAAGCCCACCAGGGTGCGCTCGGTGCCCCCGTTGGTGGTGAAGCGGCGGTGGACGAGGGCGACGCGCATCCGGCGGGCCCGACCTAACCCCCGGGAGGCACGACACGATTCGTAGATCGGGGTCTACCGGGACGCCGGCGCCTACGCCGGGGGGACGGACACCCACCCCCGCACCCGTGCCCACTTGAGCAGGGTGTAGAGCGCGCCGATGGCGGCCACGACCAGCCCCGGGACGCCGTCGCGCCAGCCGCCCTCCCACACCCAGGCACGCAGGAAGGCCCAAGGGGGCCGCACGAGGAGGTCACCCCAACCGGCCCGGACCCCGCGGGCCCGCAGCACCTGGGCCGAGCGGGTCGTGTAGCGGTCCACGGTGGCGAGGTGGTCGGCGAGCGAGCGGTAGGGGTGGTGCTCCAGGTCGGCGTCGAGGTCGGCGACGACGCCGGTCACGACGAGGTGATCGTGCGGGTCGTCCCCCTCCCAGCGCGCGCGGTCCTTCCGGGCCAGCCGGACCCGCCGGTCCGGGTACCAGCGACCGTGACGGAGCGGCGTGCCGAGCCAGACGTTGAGGCGCTTGAGCCGGTAGCCGTCCGCGGGCGCGGGGCCGCGGATCGCCGCTTCGACGGCGGCCCGGAGCGCGGGGGTGACGCGCTCGTCCGCGTCGATGGAGAGGACCCAGTCGCCGCGGGCCTCGGCCCAGGCGCGGTTCTTCTGCGCCACGTGTCCGGGCCAGTCCGCCTCCACCACGCGGGCCCCGCGGGCGCGGGCGAGGGCCACCGTCGCGTCGGTGGAGCCGGCGTCCACCACCACCACCTCGTCGGCGAAGGCCACCGAGTCGAGCGCGGCCTCGATCCGATCGGCCTCGTCGCGGGTGATGAGGACCACGGAGAGCACGGCGCGGGTGTAACCGGCGGGGGAGGCCGGCCGGCGGGGAGGCGCGCGCCCACCCGCCGCCTCCGCCTTAAGCGCCCGCCATGTCCTCCCCCTTCTCCGCCTCCTGGGCCCAGGCCCGCGACCGCTTCCGCGCCGCCACCGACGCGCTGCCCCACGGGGCGCTGGAGGTGGTCGACGGGTACACGATCGACTGGGCCTGGTCCGGCCCGGAGGACGCGGAGGCGCTCCTCGTCTACTCGAGCGGGCTGCACGGCGTGGAGGGCTTCGCCGGCAGCGCCGCCCAGCTGGCCATGCTGGCCGAGGAGCGCCCGGTCGCGACGTTGTGGCTGCACGTGCTCAACCCGTGGGGGATGGCGAACCTGCGGCGGGTGAACGAGTCGAACGTGGACCTGAACCGGAACTTCCTGGCCCCGGGGCAGGCCTACCGCTCCGACGACCCGACCTACCGCGAGGTGGACCCGCTGCTGAACCCGGAGAGCCCACCCGGCTTCGAGCTATTCTGGCCGCGGGTGGGCTGGGTGGTGCTCCGGCACGGCTACCAGGCGCTCAAGAACGTGGTCGTGGGCGGGCAGCACCAGAACCCGAAGGGGCTCTTCTACGGCGGCGCGCAGCTGGAGGCGGGCCCGGCCGCGCTCCTCGCCTTCCTGGACCCCGTGCTCGCGCGTCGCAAGCGCGTGGTGCACGTGGACTGGCACACCGGGCTCGGCGCCTACGGCGGGCGCACGCTCCTCCTGGAGGGGCGGAATCCGCCCGAGAAGGTGGAGCGGGTGCGCGCGGCGATGGGCCCCGACGTGAAGGGCTGGGACGCGTCGAACACCGAAGCCTACGAGATCCGCGGCGGCATGCTCATGGAGCTGGGGCGCCGGCACCCCGGGATCCGCTTCGACGGTCTGACCTGCGAGTTCGGCACCTGGCCGAACCTGAAGGTGCTCGCCGCCCTGCGCGCCGAGAACCGCCGCACCCACTGGGGCGCCGGCACCCCCGAGAGCCCCGAGCGGGCCGCCCTGCGGCAGACCTTCGCGCCCACCGACCCGGAGTGGGAGGCCTCGGTATTGCGGCACGCGCGCGACGTGGACGCGGCCGCGGTCCGCCTGCTCGCCGACCTCACTCCGTGATGGGCGTGCGCCGGCAGTCGTAGGTGAGCTCGATGGGCTCGCCCATCTCGAGGAGCTCGAAGTCGGAGGGCTGGATGTCGGCGAGGTCGTGCGGACCCATCAGGTCGGCCCACTTCGCGGTCGTGCTGCGGTCGCTCCGGAAGGTGAGCGCCACCGTTCCGCCGTCGGCCAGGTACATCCCGTGGCGCTGGAGCGCCCGGGCGATCACGCGAGCGGCGTCGTTGGGCAGGCTCTCGACCGGGTAGTCGGCGCGCAGCCGGAGGTGGGCCCCGTAGGGGGGCGCGCTCGGGGGCCCCTCGGCGGCCCCGGTGGAGTGGGTGGCCGGGTGCACGTACTCGGCGGCCCGGATGGACTCGTTGGGGAGAATGAAACGCAGGGCGTGGGCGACCTCCCCCGCGGCGACCTCGTCGGCGGTGGGGAGGAGCGGGGCGATGGGGTAGCCGGCGGCGTCGGCGCTGGTGCACTGCTCGCCGCGGCCTTCGTCCGGGTACACCTGGGTCATGTCCCAGATCGCCAGGCAGCCGCCCCGGAAGGTGTCGCCCTGGATGTCCGCCCGCCACATCTCGTAGAGCCGGTTGGTGGGGAAGTAGGCGACGAGGAGGTGGCAGTCGCCTCCGGTGGTGCAGGCGTACCCGTCCTCCCCTTCCAGCGCGCCGCCTTCGGGCACCGGGACCGGCGCCGGGTCGCAGTCGGGGCTGTAGAAGTCCCGGGTGGGGGTGAAGGCGCGGAGATCGACCTCGCTCATCGTGTCCAGCACCTCGATCGAGAAGTCGATCTGGAAGCGGCCGTTGCCCCACCCGGCGCCGTCGAGCCAGTCGATCACGGTCTCGGAGTCGGGATCCACGGGCGCCGCGGACCAGTCCGCGTACCAGGGGGAGCCGGCGGGGAAGTAGCGACCGGCCGGATCCGTGTCCGCGTCGGCGTCCGCGTCGGCATCCGCGTCCGCATCCGCGTCCGCGTCGGCGTCCGCGTCGGTGTCGGCGTCGGACTCGGTTCCGGGGAGGTTCGTGTCGGCGGGCTTCCCCCCGGTACACGCGAGGAGGAGGAGGGTGGTGAGCATGCCCGCGAGCATACCGCAAGGGTTCCGCAAGGGGTTGACAGCCGCGCCGTATCCCATAGAAGGCCCGGCGCGGCGACGTAGCCAAGTGGCCTAAGGCGGTGGTTTGCAAAACCATTATTCGGCGGTTCAAATCCGCCCGTCGCCTCCAACCCTCCTCGTGTGGATGGCGCTGGTCGGATGCTCCGACCCGCCCGATCCCCCCCCGCTCCATCGCTCAGGCTCGACCGCCCCCTACGTGGAGTGGCGCGATCCCGCCCAGGCGGTGACCCGCCCGGTCGCCCTGGTCGTGGACGCCCCCGGCGGGCCGCTGGACCGCCTGGTCGCGGATCCCGACGTCACCACCTTCCTCAACGACCGCTTCCATCCGGTCTGGGCCGCCTCCTCGCCCTACGCCCCGGTCGGCACCGTCCGCTTCTACACCCCGCGGGGCTGCTCCCTCGGCGATCCGGTGCAGCCGAAGAACGCCGCGGAGCTCATCGCAGCCGCCAACGCGGTGATCGTGCGGCCCGAGGCGAGGGAGGGCCAGTCGCCCCGTCTGGATCTGAGCTGCGGCGCACCCTGACGGGTTACGTCGCCGGCCCCCTCGGGAGGCCCGCGCGATGCTGCAAGAGGAGATGCTCCAGTTCGCCCTCGGCGGCGCCGAGTGGGTGCTGTGGCTCCTGGTCTTCCTCTCGGTGGCCTGCGTGGCCATCGGCCTGGAGCGCGTGGTCTACATGACGCTGAACCGGGCGCCGACGGCCCCGTTCGAGGCCGCGGTGGGCGGGTACCTGAAGGGCGGCGGCCAGGCCGAGGTGGAGAAGGCGCTCGCGGGGATGAAGGGCATGGAGGCCCGGGTCCTCCAGGCGGGCTTCGCGGCGGGTGTGGAAGGCGCCGAGGACGCGATGGCGGGCACGCTGGCCTTCGAGAAGCTCCGCGCCGAGCGGGGGCTCCTGGTGGTGGGGACGGTCGCCTCGAACGCCGCCTACATCGGCCTCTTCGGAACGGTGCTGGGGATCCTCAAGGCCTTCCACGACCTCTCGCTCGAGACCTCGGAGAGCGCCAACGCGGTGATGGCCGGCATCTCCGAGGCGCTGGTGTCCACCGCGGCGGGCCTCGTCGTGGCCATCCTCGCCGTGGTGCTCTTCAACTACCTCACGCGGCAGGTCAAGGCGTCCACCGGGCGGGTGTCCAGCCTGGGCGCCCTGGTGCTCTCCCGCATGCGCGCCGAGCGCGCGGCGTAGGGCGGGCGGATGGCCGGAAAGCTGGGCGGCGACGACGACGAGCCCGTCACCGACATCAACATCGTCCCCCTCGTGGACGTGGCCCTCGTCGTGCTCATCATCTTCATGGTGACCGCCAGCTACATCGTCGCCCCCTCCATCAAGGTGAACCTCCCCGACGCGGTCACCGCCGAGAACGTGGAGCCGTCCTCGCTCGGCATCAGCGTGCTGACCGACGGCTCGCTGCTCCTGGACGGCGAGCCGGTCTCCGAGCCGGATCTGCGGGCCGCGGTGCGCGCCGCCAAGGAGAAGGACAAGGACGTGGTCTGCCTCATCGCGGGAGATGCCGACGCCAAGCACGGCGCGGTGACCCGGGTGATCGACCTGGTCAAGACCGAGGGTGTGGCCAAGTTCGCCATCAACATCGAGCCGATCGAGCCACAGTGACCGGCAACCTCTCCCCCTTTCACGAGCCGCCGCGCTGGCAGCGCTGGCTGCGAGGGGGGGCGGGCGTGGCCTCGGTGGGCCTGCACGCGGCGCTGGCCTTCTTCCTGCTCGGCACCGCCGCGGTGGTCCAGGAGGACACCTGGGTGGAGATGGTGGTGAACGAGGTGAAGCCTCCGCCGCCGCCGCCCCCGCCGCCCCCGCCCGAGCCCCCCAAGCCGAAGCCCACCCCCAAGGCGCCGGTGAAGTTCGAGGACCTGCCGAAGACCCCGCCGCCGGACGCCCCACCGCCCGCGGCCGAGCCCTCCAAGCCGGCCCCGCGCCGCCTCGGCGTCACCATGAACAGCGTGGCCACCGGCGCCAACACCGGGCTCTCGGTCCGCACCGGGAACACCACGGCCACCCGGCAGGACGACACCCGGCTCGGCCCCGACGACGCCGCGTTCAGCACGCGCCCCTTCTACCAGGTGGCGGAGCCGCCCAAGCTCCTCGACTTCCCCCCCCTCCAGGTCACCAAGGAAGCCATCGACGCCGAGATCGAGGGCACCCTGACCGCGCTCGTGGACCTGGACGCCGAAGGTCGCCCCACGCGGGTGCGGGTCGTCAAGGGGCTCGGCTACGGGCTGGACGAGGCCTGCCGGGATGCGTGGATGAAATCCCGCTGGAAGCCGGCGAAGCAGGACGGCGTAGCCGTCGCCGTCACCGGTGTGCCCCGCGAGTGCAAGGTGAAGAAGGAGCAATGACCCCCGCCCTGCTGTACGCGCTCGCCCCCGCCTGGGCGCAGGAGGCGCCGCCCTCCCCCGCTCCGGCCCCCGCTCCGGCGGAGGACGAGCTCCCGCCCATCGTGAAGATGCCCGAGCTCATCGGGTTCGTGGACGCCCCCTACCCGCCCGAGGCCAAGGCCGCGGGGGTCGAGGGCACCGTCGGCCTCGCCATCACCATCGACGAGACGGGCGCGGTCACCGAGGTCCGGGTGTCGCGCAGCTCGGGGGTGCCGGCCTTCGACGAGGCGGCGCTGGCCGCGGCGAGGCAGTTCGGCTTCACCCCCGCCGAGGACACCAACGGCCCGGTGCCGGTGGAGATCGAGTTCAACTACGGCTTCGTGCTGGACGCCTCCAGCCGCGAGGGCGCGGTCCCCGAGGCGCCCCCCGCCGACGCTCCCGTGGCCGAGGCACCGGTCAACCTCGAGGGCGTGCTCGTCGAGATGGGCACCCGCCGCCCCCTCGCGAACGTGCCCGTGCGGGTCGAGCCGGCCGGGCTGGAGGCCACCACCGACGCGGAGGGGCGCTTCCGCTTCCGAGGGGTCGCCCCCGGGTCTGCGAACCTCGTGGTGGTCTACCCGGGGTACGACCGCGTCGAGGAGCCGGTCGAGGTGGTGGCCGCGGAGGTCACCGAGGTGAAGCTCTGGGTGCGCAACCAGTCCTACGGGGACGGCGTGGTGGTGGGCGTGTACCGCAAGGACACCGTCGAGGTGACGCGACGGGCGATCTCGATGGAGGAGATCCGCCGGGTGCCGGGGACCTTCGGCGACCCGATCCGGGTCATCCAGTCCCTGCCCGGCGCGGCCCGCTCCCCCTTCGGCACTGGCTTCCTCGTGATCCGCGGCTCGAACCCGGAGGACTCCGGGGTCTACGTCGATGGCATCCGCATCCCCTACATCTACCACCTGGGCGGCTTCGAGTCCGTCATCAACCCGGACCTGCTGGCCGGGGTGGACTACCTGCCCGGCGGGTACGGCGTGAGCTACGGCCGCACCACCGGCGGCGCCATCGACGTGACCACCGTGACCGAGTTCCCCGACCGAAAGAAGGTCACCTGGTCGACCGACATCCTGGACTCGGGCGGGATGGTGATCGGCCGCTTCGGGAAGAAGCAGCAGCACGGCGTCGGCTTCGCGGCCCGCCGCTCCTACATCGACGCGCTCCTGCCCATCCTCGTGCGCGACACCGGCTTCGTCGTGAAGCCGCGCTGGTACGACTACCAGGCCAAGTACGCCTGGCTCGGCGGCGAGGACACCTTCTCCGTGATGGTGTTCGGGTTCAGGGACGACCTGCTCGCCAGCGCCCCGGAGGGCTCCTCCCAGGGGACCGACGCCTCGACGCAGGGCGACTTCTCCACCAACTACGAGACGCACCGGGTGGTGGTCCGCTGGGAGCACCCCATCGACGACACCCTCGAGCTCCGGGTGCTGCCGGCCTTCGGCTTCGACGGCGCCTCGATCCTGGTCGGGGACCAGTGGCGCATCGAGCAGGGACAGTGGCTGGCTGAGGTCCGGGCCGAGCTGGGCTGGGAACCCTCGGAGCACTTCTCGCTCACCCCCGGTCTGGACTTCCTCGGCGGGGTGTCGCCCTTCTCGATCGCCCTCCCCTTCGACCCCGCCCAGTTCGCCGAGACCGACCCCCTCGCCGAGCGCGAGCCCTACACCGTCTCCGACACCCAGTGGGGCTGGGGCCCGGACCCCTACCTCGCCGCCACCATCCGGCCGCTCGCGAACCCCGACGCGCTCATCCTCACCCCCGGGGTGCGCTACACGCTCGTGTCCATTCCCGGCGAGGTCACCACCTCGGGACTGGACCCTCGCCTCGGGGTGCGCTGGGCGCTCTCGGAGAAGACCCGCCTGAAGGGCTCGGTGGGCCTCTACCACCAACCCCCCCAGCCGTTCGAGAGCTACCGAGCCGACGACGCGCCGGTGGATCTCCTGCAGGAGGAGTCGCTCTCGGCGACGGTGGGGTGGGAGCAGGACGTCGGCGCCGCGATCCACGGCGAGCTGGAGCTCTTCTACAAGGCCTCCTCCAAGCTCATCGTGGGCAACCCCGAGTTCGACAGCCTCGACGACCCCTTCTTCACCAACGAGGGCGTCGGACGGGCCTACGGGCTCGAGATGATCGTGCGCCACGACCCGGTGGGGAAGCTCTTCGGCTGGATCTCCTACACGCTCTCGCGCTCGGAGCGGCGGGACTACCCCGACTCGGACTGGTACCTCTTCGAGCTCGACCAGACGCACATCCTGTCGGTGGTGGCCGGGTACAAGCTCCCCTACGACTTCGAGGTCTCGGCGAAGGGCCAGTACGTCACGGGGAACCCCACCACGCCGTACTCACTGGGCGTCTACGACGTGGACCAGGACTACTATGAGCCGTTCAGCACCGGCGCCTACAACAGCGAGCGGCTCCCGCCCTACTGGGCGGTGTCGGCGCGGATTGACAAACTCTTCACCTTCCGCACCTGGCAGCTGGACCTCTACGTGGACCTGCTGAACGTCATCCACGGCGAAAATCCAGAGTTCGAGCTGTATAATTACGACTACACCGAGAAGACCTACATCTCGGGCCTGCCCTTCATCCCGGGGCCGGGCTTCGAGGCAAAGTTCGAGTTTTGACCATGCTTCTTCCGCTCATCCTCGGATGTGGGGCCACCCAGCTCTCGCAGAGCTGGCAGATCGACCGTCTGCGCGTGCTCGCCGTGGCCGCCGAGCCGGCCGAGCCACGCCCCGGCGACGTGGTCAGCTTCACGTCCCTGACGGTGTCGCCGGCGGTCCCGGTGGCGATGACGACCTGGTTCGTCTGCGTCTTCGAGGACGCGGCGGGATGCGCGATCGATCCGTCGGTCACCGAGGATTTGGAGGGTTTGGACCCCTCCGAGCTCAGCGCGGAGGAGCTGGCCGCCCTCTACGCCGAGCTGCAGGCAGCGGGCTTGATCGGCGTCGAACCGTTCCTCCCGCCCACCTGGGTGGTCCCGGCGGACACGCTGGACGCCCTCGACGCGACCGCGCGCCTGGAGGGCGTCACCGCCACCGTCTCGGTGACCGCCATCCCCGACCAGGAGGTGGTGGACGAGGGCGACCTGGAGCTCGCGTTCAAGCGGGTGCCCGTCTCCGAGGCCACCACGCCGAACCGGAACCCCGGCCCGGTCGGGCTCACGGTGGACGGCCTGGCCTTCCCCGCCGGAACGCGGGTGGCGCTCGAGCGCGGCCAGACCTACACGCTCGCCGTCTCGCTCCCCGACGACGCGATCGAGGACTACACCTACGTCACCCAGGACGGGGTGAGCGAGACCCGGACGGAGGAGCCCTACTTCACCTGGTACCTGCAGGAAGGCAGCTTCGACGAGACAGACACGCTGTACCCCTACGTGGAGGTGCAGTACACCACCCCGGCCAGCCCGACGCTGGAGGAGCAGTCGGTCTGGGTCGTGGTCCGGGATCGCCGCGGGGGCATGGCCTGGACCGAGCTGCCCATCCGACTTCGGTAGCTCCGTTCAGCGTACTTCGAAGGCCTTCGAGCGGACGAAGTCGAGCTGGCGGCACCCCGAGAGGGTGAAGGGGCGGCCCTCGGCGCATCCCGCCCCCCACGCCAGCACCGCCCGGTAGGTGCCGGGCGCGGGCGCGGGCGCGGCGACCGTGAGCGCCTTGTCCACCACCGTCGCGACCCGGGCGGCGTCGCACGCGGGCGCCGGGACGGGGACCCAGCGCTCCCCGTCCATCCGCTCGTACTCGACCGGGGCGCAGCCGTCGATCAGCACGGTGCCAGCGGCGTCCTCGCGGAACTCGAAGGACACCGGGGCGCCGGCCCTGGCGGCGCCCGCCAGCGTGATCGACGGGGCCGCCGAGGCGACGCCTGCAAACAGGATGACAACCATGATGGGACGCCCGAGGGGCGGTCTTCCTAACCGGAGGAACCATGCTATGGTGCCGGGCCCGAAGCCCCCCTCCCAGGACATCTGTACGCCACCACCTCGGTGGCATCGCGCTGGAGCCCCGGAGAACCTGTATGCACCACCTGGCTGGCCGCCTCATGAGAACCCTCCTCCCCCTGCTTCCCGGGGTCGTCGCCACGGCGCTCGCCCTCGCCCCCGTCCGAGCCCAAGCGGAGGACCATCCGGCGACCGCCGCCCTCGATGAGCTCCGGGGCAAGGAGGTCCCGAAGAACGTCATCCAGAACAGGTTCTTCCTCAAGACGAACCGGTTCGAGATCGCGCCGATGGTCGGGTACGTCCCGAACAACGCCTTCGTCTCCATCCCGCTCGGCGGCGCCTACCTCGCCTACCACTTCAGCGAAGGCTTCGCGGTGGAAGGCACGGTGATCTACGCCCCGAACACCGGGGACGCGGGCGTCAAGAACCTCACCAAGACGCTGGTGGCCATCGCCTACGAGGGGAACTCCGAGACGAACTTCCAGCAGCCGCTGGACCGGCTTCAGCTCGGCGCCGTCTTCGACGCGCGGTGGAGCCCCGTCTACGGGAAGATCAACCTCATCGGCGAAGGGGTCCTGAACTTCGACGTCTACGGCACCGCCGGGCTCGGGCTCCTGCTCATCACCAAGGACGCCGCCGGGGTGAACCCCGACTACGCCAGCGGGGCCTCGGACAACCCCGTGCTCCTGGACCCGAACGCCCCCACCGCCTCCAACCTGGCGGTGAACCTCGGGGTCGGCTTCGACTTCTTCCTGTCCCAGACGGTGGCGCTGAAGCTCGACGCTCGCAGCCTGCTCTACGTGGCGAAGGAGCCGGACTACAAGAACAGGTTGCAGAACGGGGAACTCGAGCCCCTGGACAACCGTCTGTACAACACCTTCGTCACCTCCGTCGGCGTCTCCATCTTCGTGCCGAAGATGAAGCCCCGCATCTACAACTTCTAGAGAGGGAACGCCGATGCTGCTCACCTGCTTCTCCCTCCTGATCGGTGCGGCCGTCGCGGCCGAGCCCGTGTCCGACTCCACCCTCCCCCCCGAGCTCCTCCTCGATGCGCCCGCCGTCGTCCAGGACGAAGAGCCCGCCGACGACGAGGACTCCCCCGAGGACTCGGTCCGCGGCGAGAAGGAGGCGGTGAAGAAGTCCTCCTCCTCTTCCTCCGCGGTGGAGGAAGAGAAGGGCCGCCGCCGGGTCATCAAGACCATCCAGAAGAAGAACTTCATGAAGATCCATCGCTTCGAGGCGGGGCCGGGCATCGGCTTCGTCGCGAACGATCCCTTCCTGAACCGCTACATCATCAACGGCTTCTTCGACTACCACATCACCGAGGTCTTCGCGCTCGAGGCCCAGCTCGGCTACGCCCCCATCCTCGGCTCGGGCGGCGAGAACGACCCGGACTGGAAGCAGCTCTCCAAGCAGCTCCTCCTCAAGAACAGCGTTTCGCCCGACATCTCGAAGCTGGACCTCCACGGGTCGGTCGGCCTCGCCTACTCCCCCATCTACGGGAAGGCGGCCGTCGGGCGCCGGATCATCATCTTCGACATCTACGGGCACTTCGGGCTCGGCTTCGTGCACACCAGCGACGACCTCGTGGCGCTCCAGGCCGAGGGTGAGCAGTCGGCCATCGACACCCAGACCCAGTTCCACCCGACGACGGTGATCGGAGGCGGGGCCCGCATCGCCTTCACGCCGTCGATCGCCGCCCGGATCGAGGGGAAGTCGATGTCGTACATCGAGGTCGTCAACAGCACCACTCTCGAGATGAAGAACAACCTGGTCGTCCAGGCTGGCGTCTCCTTCTTCTTCCCCAACATGAAGTGAGCAGGGCCATGCGGATCCACCTCGTCCCCGTCGCCGTCACCACCACGCTCGCGCTCGTCGTCGCTCCCAAGGCCTGGGCGCTGAACTGCGACGAGCTCATGAACATGGTGGACGTCAACGTCCCCACCTCCATCATCGTGCAGACGATCGAGTCCAGCGGCGAGAGCTTCACCGCCGACGACATCCGCTGCCTCACCAACAAGGGTGCCCCGCAGGACGTCATCGACGCCGCGAAGAGCACCATGGCGGCGGCCGCTCCCCGGGAGGAGGAGGAGGCGCCCGCGCCCACCAAGTCCACCACCAAGTCCTCCAGCTTCGACGACAGCGACGCCATCGGTGGCACCTCGCGCCTCGAGGACAAGGGCGGCGACGAGGAGGAGGACACCGCTCGCGACCCCGAGAAGCTCGAGGACGCGATCAAGGCCTTCGAGGCGAAGAAGCCCCTCACCGCCTCGCTGATGTTCCACGAGATGCTCCAGGACAACCAGTTCCCGGACAAGGAGAGCAAGGTCCTCTACTACATGGGGAGGGCGCTCTTCGACCTGCAGATGTACCACTCGGCCCAGTACTACTTCATCGAGGTGCTGAAGAAGGGGCCGTCCAACCCCTACTTCAAGTACGCACTGCCGAAGCTGGTCACCATCGCGAAGTACACCGGCGACGAGTCGGACCTCACCCGCATCGTGACCAAGGTGCCGCCCGAGGAGTTCCCCCGCTCCGCGCGCAACCAGTTCTACTACCTCCTGGGCACCCGCCTCTACGAGGAAGGGAAGCTCACCGACGCGCGCAAGCACTTCGGGCAGGTCTCGGACAAGTCCGACCTGTTCACCAAGTCGAAGTACTTCGAAGGCATCATCTACACGAAGCAGGAGAAGCTGAAGAGCGCGGTCCGGTCCTACACGGACGTGATCCAGACCAAGGGTGAGGCGCAGACCCAGCAGGAGCTCGACGAGCTCGACCGGCTCCGCGACCTGTCCATCATGAACATCGCCCGTATCTACTTCTCGATCGATCGCTTCGACGAGGCCAACACCTGGTACGGCAACGTCCCCCGGACCTCGGAGTACTGGCCCGAGGCGCTGTTCGAGTCCGCGTACTCGAACTTCGTCGTGTCCGACCTCAACCAGTCCCTGGGGCAGATCCTCACCGTCGAGTCGCCGTTCTACAGCGAGGACGAGTTCCTGCCCGAGGCGAACATCCTCAAGGCGCTCACCTTCTTCAACCTGTGCGAGTTCAAGGACGTCGATCGGATCCTCACCGACTTCGACAACGAGTACCGCCCGGTCCACGAGGAGATGAAGGACACCCTGAAGCTCTACTCGACGGAAGAGGGCAAGAAGCTCGCCGATCAGGCCTACGACCGCTTCTTCGGCACCAAGCCGAAGGACACGCTCTTGCCGAAGTCGATGTTCAACAAGTTCCTGCGGAACCAGGAGCTCGCGGGCATTGTCACTCACCTCGAAGCGATGGACCGCGAAGAAGCCCTCATCGACGCCCAGAAGTCCCAGTGGAAGGACTCCATCGGCGAGCAGCTGCACAAGGTGATCGCCGAGGATCGCGAGCGCCTCAAGAAGCGCGCCGGCCTCCTCCTCCTCCGCGAGATGGCGCAGGAGGCGAACTACCTGGGCGACCTCCTCACCCAGTCGCAGATCATCAAGTTCGAGGTCGTGGACGCCAAGCGCGCCGACTACCAGTACAAGCTCACGAGCCAGGACCTCCAGGACACGTCCAAGGAGTACCAGCTCGACTTCGCCACGTCGTCGGACCGCATCTACTGGCCGTTCAACGGTGAGTTCTGGCAGGACGAGCTCGGGTACTACCGGTACACCGAGCAGGGTTCCTGCAAGTAGCCTTCTGAAGCATCGGGCCTCCCGAGGTGGGGGTGCCCATGGAGTTCGAGATGATTCGCATCCCGTCCCGTTCCAGCCTCGTCCTGAGCCTGCTCCTCGCTCCCGCGCTCGCCAGCGTGGTGGCGCCCGAGGTCGCCCACGCGCAGTCCACCCCCACGGGGGAGCGCCGGGTGCTCAAGGCCACGGACATGGACATCCGCATGGCCCAGTCGAAGGAGCTCGAGGAGAAGGCCCACCAGGCCCGCCTCGAGTCGATCGACCGCCTCAAGGAGCTCATCAAGAGCCTGCCCGAAGGCACCCCGGCCGACACCAAGGCCGAGATGCTCCTGCGTCTGTCGGACCTCTACTTCGAGGAGGGCCGCATGCTCTACCTCCAGGAGATGGCCGCCAACCAGGAGGCGGTGGACAAGTGCTTCAACACGCCGGGCTGCAAGATCGAGGACATCAAGCCCGACAACGTGAACTCGCGCTCCTGGCAGGACAAGAGCATCAAGCTCTACCGCCAGATCCTGCAGTTCTACCCGCAGTTCGGCCGCGCGGACGAAGCCACCTTCTACCTGGGGCAGGCGCTCAACGACACCGGCCAGGCCGACGCGGCCAACGCCGAGTTCACCCGCCTGGTGAAGGTCTACCCGGACTCCAAGTGGGTGCCGGACGCCTACATCCTCATCGGCGAGTACTTCTTCGACAACAAGGGTGAGGCCTTCAAGGCGCTCTCCGCCTACCAGAAGGCCACCGCGTTCAAGGAGCACGAGAAGTGGGCCTTCGCGATGTACAAGCTCGCGTGGTGCTTCTACAACGTCGGTGACTACGGCAAGTCCATCGAGACCATGAAGGCCGTCGTCTCCTACGCGGCCACCGACGGGTCGACCCAGTCCCGCTCCAACATCCAGCTCCAGGACGAAGCGCTGAAGGACCTCGTGCGCTTCTTCGCGGACGCCGGGGACATGGACGAGGCGATCGCCTACTTCAACAAGCTCGGCAAGAAGGAGCTCATCCGCGACCTGCTCAAGAAGCTGGCCGGTACCTACGTCGAGCAGGGCAAGTTCGAGAACGCGATCCAGATGTTCCGCCGGCTCATCGCCGAGGATCCGCAGAGCCCCGCCGCGCCCGACTTCCAGAACGAGATCATCGCGGCGTACACCAAGATGGGCAAGAAGGAGGACACGCTCGCCGAGATCGACCGGCTGCGCTCCACCTACGGGAAGACCTCGGGCTGGCGCCGCGCCAACGCGGCCAACCAGGAGGCCGTGAAGTCCGCCGACGAGTTCATCGAGAAGAACCTCCGGGTCACCGCGACGAACTACCACAACGAGGCGAAGAAGCTCGGGACGGGCGCGCAGGCCGGCAAGGTCTATCAGCTCGCCGAGCAGGCCTACCGGACCTACCTCACCGAGTTCCCCGAAGGGAAGTACGCCTACGACGTGCGCTACGCCTTCGGCGAGCTCCTCTACAAGGTCAAGAAGTACGACGAGGCCTACGAGCAGTACATGAAGGTCGTGGGGATGGACCCCAAGGGCCAGTACTCGAAGTTCTGCGCCGAGTCCGCCATCTTCGCGGCCGACGAGATGCTCAAGAAGGAGAAGGCGGCCGGGGTCACCGGCGGGCCGGATCCGGGCAAGAAGACCGACGCGATGCCGCTCACCGATTGGGAGCAGAAGTCCCTGGCGGCGCTCGACCAGTACGCCAAGCTCTTCCCGGACGACTCCAAGGTCCGGAACATCATCTACAAGTCCGCCTACCTCCTCTACAACAAGAACCAGTTCAAGGAGGCTTCCGAGCGGTTCAACGTCGTCATCAAGATGGACCCCAAGTCCCGCGAGGCGGAGCAGGCCGCGAACCTGATCCTGGACTCCTTCGCCCTCATCGAGGACTGGGACAACCTCCGGACGAACTCGAAGTTCTACTTCGACCAGGCGGGCCTGGGCGGGGACGACTTCAAGAAGGAAGTCTACGGCATCTACGAGAACGCCTCGCTGAAGCTCATCGAGGTCAACTTCAAGAAGAGCCAGGACAAGGCCAAGGGCGCCGCGGACTACTGGGGCTTCTACAAGGAGTTCCCGACCTCGCAGAACGCCGACCTCGCGCTCAACAACGCGTCGGTCTACTACAGCGAGATCGGCCGGTCGCAGGACGCGCTCAAGGTCCGGCTCGAGCTGGTGGGCAAGTTCCCCAAGTCGAAGTTCTACATCGACCAGGTCGCGTCGATCGGCTTCGACTACGAGAACATGGCCAACTTCAAGGAGGCCGCCTCCTGGTACGAGAAGCTCTACGCGCTCAAGAAGGATCACGCCGGTTCCAAGGCGGCGATCTTCTCCGCGGCGCTCTTCCGCACCGCCCTCGGCGAGTGGGAAGTGGGCATCAAGAACTACGAGCAGTACATCGCCACCTTCCCGGGCGAGCCCAACATCAACGCGCTGAAGCTCGAGATCGCCAAGATCTACGAGGATCACCAGAAGTGGCCCGAGGCCGCCAAGGTGTACACGCTCTTCTTCGCGGACCCCAAGAAGGCGCCCACCAACGCCACCGCGGACGAGATCATGTACTCGCGCATGCGGTACGGCCTGCTCATGGACAAGCTGGGCCAGGGCGCGAAGGCCACCCAGCACTGGAAGGACTCGCTCACCTGGTACGGAAAGGCCCGTGAAGGCGGAGCCACCTTCGAGACCGGCGGCGAGTTCGCGGCGCAGATGCTCTACATCCTCGCCGAGCCCCAGTTCAAGTCCTACATGGCCATGCGCATCAAGCCGGCCGACCGGAAGATGCCGCAGAAGCAGGAGAACAAGTACCTGAAGGACCAGCTCGTCGCGAAGCTGCGGGCCATGCAGGAGATGGAGAAGACCTACACCGGGATCATCGCCACCGGCGCGGGCGAGTGGGGTCTGGCCTCGCTCTGCCGCCTCGGCCAGGTGTACGAGGACATGGCCGAAGCGCTGACCACCTCCGCGGCCCCCAGCTACCTCACCGAGGATCAGCTGGAGATCTACCGGATGCAGCTCGAGGACACCGCGTACCCCAACATCACCCGCGCCACCGAGGCCTACTCGCAGGCGCTGGGGAAGGCGTACGAGCTGTCGCTCTACAACGACGAAACCGCGTTCGCGACGCGGCGGCTCGGCGAGCTCCGCCCCGAGGACTACCCCGGCCTCTTCGAGATCGTCCCCGAGACCCGTTTCACCGCCCCTTCCGTCTCGACCTCCGGGTTCGAGACCGAACCGTAGCCCCAGGGAATCCACCATGCTGCGCACGATTCCTCTTGTCCTCCTCCTCGCGCTCGTCGGCTGCGGGCCCAAGAAGCCCGTCACCGAGGTCGTCGACCCCAACGCCGTCGTGAACCCCAAGCAGGCCTTCGGCGAGGGCGTGTCCGCGCTCCAGGGTGCCAACTACACCCTGGCCCTGTCCAAGTTCGAGGCCGCGACCAACGCGGACGCGACCTACGTGAAGGGCTGGTTCAACGCCGGGTTTGCGGCCGCCTCCTCGGGCGACTACGACAAGGCCGAGCGGTACTACCGCAAGGCCCTCGAGCTCAAGGCCGATCACACCGGCGCGCTGTTCAACCTGGGCGACGTGCTCACGAAGAACGGCAAGGCCACCGACGCCGTCGCGCTCTACAGCGGGTACGTCGAGGCCCACCCGGACGACCTGGCGGCGAAGAACAACCTGACCGACGCCCTGTCCACCGCGAAGATGTACGACGACGCCATCGCGACCGCCCAGGACGTCCTGGGTCGCGATCCGAAGAACGTCGGCGCCTACCGCAACCTGTCCCGGGTCTACTCGGAGATGGGCAACTTCGCGATGAGCCAGCTCTGCGCGGAGAAGGCGAAGTCGCTCAACGACGCCGACCCCGGCATCTGGAACAACATGGGCGTCACCTCGCTCGCCCAGGAGAACGAAGCCAAGGCGATCGAGAACTTCCGCACCGCGATCAAGCTCGATCCCACCAACCTCGAGGCCAACCTCAACCTCGGCTACCTCGCGCTGGACTCGGGCGACTTCGGTCTGGCGAAGTCCTCGTTCGAGGCGGTGGTCAAGAAGGCGCCCGACAACGTGGACGGCCAGCTCGGCTACGCCATCGCGCTCCGCGGCTCCAAGGACCTCGCGGGGGCCGAGAAGGTCTACGCGGCCCTGCTCACCCGCGACCCGAAGAACCGCACCGTGGTCTTCAACGCGGCGACCTTCTACGAGAAGTACGCCAAGGACTTCAAGCAGGCCGGGAAGGTCCTCGCCGACTACCAGAACGCGATGTCCGGCCAGCTCTCCCCCAGTGACGAGCTCTACTCCCGGATCGACCGGGTGAAGAAGTCGCAGCAGGAGGAGGAGGCCCGCATCGCCGAGGCGAAGCGGCGCGAGGAGGAGGAGAAGGAGCGCATCCGTCGCGCCGAGCTGCTCCTCAAGGAGATGGGCGACGCGGTCGCCGCGATGGAGAAGGACCTCGCCGCCTGCCCGGGGGTGGACCCCATGGTGCAGGAGCTGGTCATGATGACCATCGAGCAGGCCAAGCCGGTCATCGCGGACAAGGACACGCAGATGGCCAGCGACATGAAGACCTTCGTGGACGACGCCAAGACCCAGCTCGAGGCGGCCCGCGCCGCCGCGTGCCCGGCGGGCGCGGCTCCGGCGGAAGGTGGCGCGGCTCCGGCCGAAGGGACCCCCGCTCCCGCCCCGGCCGAAGGCGCATCCAACCCGGCGCCCCAGTAGTTCCCTCGGCTGACGAACATTTGACCGGAACCGAACGCCCTCACCGTTGTCGAAGCTCCCGGGCTCGGCGAGAATCCCCTACCCGAGTCCCACTGCCGCCTGGAGTTCCCACATGACGTCCTTCCCCCGGTTCCTTCTGACTGCCGGCCTCTTCGCCGCCTTCGCCAACCCCGCGCTGGCGCAGGACGAGGAGGACGACTCCGGCCGCAAGGTCGTCTACAAGCAGAAGACCGAGATCGACTTCGAAGGCCTCGACGTGGCCGGCGAGCTGGTCAAGCCCCAGAGCGCCCTGGTCCTCGACCGCAAGAAGGCCAACTTCAACCCGCTCATCAAGATCCGCCAGGACTTCAACCCGGAGATGGAGCAGTCCATCGACGAGGTCAAGTAGGCGGGTTCCGCCGCTCACGCGGCGTCGACGGTCCGGCACTCCCAGGCGGTGCCGGCAGGGGCTCCTTTTACGATCGAACCTGATTCCCTTCCCGGTCGCGCCCGCGACCATCGGATGAACGGATGGCTGCTTCTCCCACCCTCACCTTCGAGATCTTCCGCGGCGACGAGCTGCTCCGTCGCGAGGAGCTCAGCGCCGAGAGCGTGACCATCGGCAAGGGCCCCGCCGCGATGCTCCGCATCGAGGACGGTGCGCTGCAGGACCTCCACGCGGTGCTCAACATCACCGAGGACGGCGGGGTGCAGCTCCTGGACCTCGTCGGGGACTCCAGCACCACGGTGAACGGCCACCCCGTCTCCAACGCGCTCCTCACCAACGGTGACGTGATCGCGGTGGGCGACGTCCGGGTGGTCGTCCGCATCGCGGTCGCCGACTCCTTCGCCGACGAAGAGGCGACCCGGGTCGACGCCGCCCCGGTGCGCGCCCAGGCCGACGACCTCGCCGCCAGCGCCGCGGCCCCGGCCGAGGCGGCCGCGGTCGGCGACGAAGAAGAGCCGGTGGAAGACGTCATGGCCTTCGTCATGCGGGCCAGCGCCTCCGCCAACGACGCCGGTGCCGACCGCTCCCGCGGCAAGGTGCTCGAGGTCGCGCAGGTCTTCGGCGACGCGGTCCTCGACGTGAAGCACTTCCGCGCCGGCCGGGTCACCGCCGGCTCCGCCACCCGCGCCCACCTGACCATCATGGGTTGGGACGTCGCGGACGTGCCCGAGTTCTTCGACCTCTTCGGCGAGTTCCTGCTCCTCATCCCGGGCCTCTCGGACGTCCACAAGACCTGGAAGAACCACTTCTACGTCCCCTCGGACCTCCTCCCCGAGCCCGAGTTCGCCCTGTTCCAGAACCTGGGCGGGCGCTGGACCTGCACCTTCTCGGAGAAGTGGGCCGGCTTCGTGGACATCGGTGAGTCCCGCCAGACCTTCGCGGAGCTCGTCGCGTCCGGGGCGGCCAAGCGGGCCGGCAACGGCCTCTACGCCGTGGAGCTCGCCGAAGACGCCCGCCTGGTGGTGGACCTCGGCTACACCATCTTCGTGGCCCACTCGGTGTACCCGGGGAAGAAGGCCGTCGGGAAGATGTCCGACGAGGTGGACTACCCCTTCCTCGGCATCGTCGCGTTCATGACGTTCGTGGCGATCATGGCCGGCGTGGCCATCGCCGTGATGCCCCCGCCCCCCGAGTCGTCCAGGCTCGAGCTCGACGACCACATGGTCGACCTCCTCCTGCAGAAGGAAGAGGAGATCAAGGACGACAAGAAGCGGGACGACAACCCCGACGCCGGCGAAGGCGCCAAGGCGAAGAAGGAAGAGGGCAAGGTCGGCAAGAAAGACGCCAAGATGGACAAGGCCAAGGGCGACAAGGTCCAGATGCAGAAGCAGCAGCTGGACAAGGAGATCGCGGAGAACGCCGGCGTGCTCGGCGCGCTCCGTGACGACGCCACCCTGGACAGCGCGCTCGGCGCGACCGGCCTGAACGCCGACATGATGAACGGCATCGGCGGCCTCATCGGCACCAAGGGCACCCAGATCGGCTCCGGCGGCCTCGGCGCCCGCGGGTCGGGTCTCGGCGGCGGTGGCACGGCCGAGGGCCTCGGCGGTCTCGGCACCAAGGGCCGTGGGTCAGGCGCCTCCGGCTACGGCTCCGGCGGCGGGAACTTCGGGTCGAAGGGTGAAGGCGGCATCGGCACCGTCGGTGGCGACCCCATCATCCTCGGCGCCCTCGACAAGTCGCTCATCGACGCGGTCATCAAGCGCAACATGGCGCAGATCAAGTACTGCTACCAGCGCGAGCTGACCAAGAACCCGGCGCTGGGCGGGAAGATCACGGTGAAGTTCGTCATCGCCAAGGACGGCACGGTGTCCTCCGCGACCACCAAGTCCTCGACGATGAACAACCCCGCGGTCGAGAGCTGCATCAACGGCCGGTTCATGAAGTTCCAGTTCCCCGAGCCGAAGGGCGGCGGCATCGTCATCGTCAGCTACCCCTTCATCTTCTCCCCGGGGTAGTCGCCCGTCGGGCGAACGCTGCGGCGGCGGGCCTTCCCGCCGCCGCTTCGCTTTTGGTGGCACCGGGCCGGTTCACCGGCTCCTTGCCGTCGGTTGACCAACCGTTCACCCCGGGATTGAAACCGGGCCGGACCCGCGCTGTCTGAAGCTCCATACCGCACCTTCGCGGCTTTGGAGGCTCCTTGTCGCCCGATCGCAACCCGTCTGTGTCCCCTGCTGATCCGCTGTTCCTCGAGCCCGCCGACGAGGAGACCGACGCGCTCAGCTTCCTCCTCACCCCCACCCGCACCCCCGACGGCGTCGAGGGAGGCCAGGTGCTGGAGGTCTCCCAGATCCTCGGGCGGGACGTGGTGGACGTCCGCCTGTTCGGGGGCGATGCCGAGGTCGAGGCCGCGGACCTGCCCCCCACGCTCAACGGGCAGCCCGGCCCCTTCTGCGCGCCCGAGGAGCTCCTCCACGGGCCCCGCGCCAGCCTGTTCCGACGGGGCGAGCGGGGGTGGGTGTGTACCTTCCACGAGCGCTGGGGCGGCTTCGTGCAGCGCGGGGAGGTGCGGGTCCCCCTCGGCGAGCTGCGGCTCTCGGGCGTGGCCACCCGCACGCCGGACGGGCGCTGGGAGACCTCGCTCCGTCCCGGGGAGGTCCTCGTCCTCGACCTCGGGCGCACCGTCTTCGTGGCGAGGGAGACCGCCCGGCCCCGCCGGCTCGTGGACCGCGTCCGCGACCGCCTGGATCCGACGGCGCTCGCGCTCTTCGCGTTCATGTTCGTGACCTTCGGCCTCGTCGGCCTGGCCCTCGGGGTGGTGCCCCCGCCGCCCACCGTGGCCATGAACGCCGACATCGACCGCGCCGTGGACATCGACCTCATGAAGCTGCTGCCTCCCCCGCCCACCCCGACGGTGACCCCCGCCCGCGAGGCGGCGCCGGCGGCCGGTCGCGCCGCGCAGGCGGAGGGTCGATCGGGCGGGGGCCGACGGGAGGGCACCCGCGACCACGAGGTGGGCATCCTCACCGACCTGATGCACGACGACATGTTCGCCAAACTGCGCGCCGGCACCCTGGATGGCGGGATCGTCAAGGGCATCCAGGGCCTCGTCGGCAGCCGTGGCGCGTCGGACGGTCCCGGCCTCGGCTGGCGCGGGAACGGTCCCGGCGCGGGCGGTCGCGTCGAGGACGGCACCGGGCTCGCGTTCAACACCAACCGGGACGGCGCGCGGGAGCTCGCCTCGGGCGGGCGCGGACCGAAGGCCGAGGGGGTGATCATCGTGGGAGACACGAGCACCGTGCTCGGGCGCTACGACCGCTCCCTCGTGGACGGAGTGGTGAAGCGGAACCTCGCGGCCATCCGGTACTGCTACCAGCGCGAGGTGAACCTGAACCCGAGCCTGGCCGGCAAGGTCACGGTCCGCTTCACCATCGCCGCGGACGGCTCCGTCTCCTCGGCCACCACCAAGAGCTCGACCCTGAACAGCCCGGCGGTGGAGACCTGCATCAACGGGCGGTTCATGCGCATGAGCTTCCCGGCGCCCACCTCCGGCCTGGTCATCGTGACCTACCCGTTCATGTTCAGCACCTAGCCCACGGTTTCTGTCAACATCCCGCCACGGACCGCGGCGCTGCTTCCGGCGCCGCGGTTCTCATGGTAAAGATCGCGGCCCCCCGAGGACTGTCCATGCTGTTTCTGACGTACGCCCTCCTCGCCACCCCCGCCGCGTTCGCGCAGGACGAAGAGGAAGAGGACGACGGGTCGAAGTACCTGGAGGAGAGCGACGAGGACAAGGGCGGCAAGTCCCGCTCCACCCGCGGCCGCGGCGCCGGCCAGGTTCGCGAGATCGTCCGCGGTTTCTACGGCAAGTCCAACGTGGGCGGCGCGTTCTACCTCGGGAGCTTCGCCCCGGCGGTCAACGGTGGCACCTACGTGGCGCTGTCCGTCGGCCAGGACTTCGTGGACAACGAGAAGCAGTCCATGGCGTGGGAAGTGCAGCTGCAGCAGGGCCTGCACAACGGCGCTCCCTACCTCGACCAGGCCGGGGCCGGCTGCGGCGTCGGGGCGCCCTGCACCCAGGGCGACCTCCGCACCTACTCCGTGGTGGCCCTCTACGAGTTCAGCGCGTACCCCACCCGCCGGGTCGGCGTGGGCGTGCACGCCGGCGCGGGCCTGCTCTACAGCCCCGTCCTCATCTACCGCCCCGCCTACGAGGAGGAAGTCCTCGGCGAGTTCGGCGTCGATCCCGGCTACCACGACTCCCCCAAGCCGCTCATCGTGGCCGGCCCGACCATCGAGTACTACACCAAGCTCGCCCACTTCTCGGTGGGCCTCGACGCCGACGTGTTCTACGGCATCGGATGGGACCTCGGGATGAGCGCGTCGGGCTACTTGAAGTATACTTTCTAGCCGGAGGCGCACGATGCGCTCGGCCGTCCTGTTCCTGCTCACCGGCTGTGTCGGCCTGTCTTCCTACGGGGAGAAGGCCGTCACCGACTCGTCGGCCACCGACGGCACGGACGTGGTCTCCGCCGGGGCGTTCAACGCCTCGCCCGGAAGCATCGACTTCGGAACGCTCGCCCTGGGCGGGGTCGCGAGCGAGGACGTGCTGGTCACCAACACCTCCTCCGGCCTCGTGCGCCTGGTGGCGGAGCTCTCCGGGGACGACGCGTTCTCGCTCACGGAGACCAGCCTCGCGGTGGCGCCCGACGAGCAGACGGTCATCACCGTCAGCTTCTCGCCCGAGGACACCCTCTACTTCGAAGGCACGCTCGGCCTCGCGGACGCCGACGGCAACAGTCTCGAGATCCCGCTCCTCGGAGCGGGCGAAGGCGCCGACACCCAGCCGACCGACACGGACACCGACCCGACCGAGCCGGGCGAAGGGAACATCAACGCCTCCCCCACCTCGCACGACTTCGGCGAGGTCGACACCGGAGCGTCCAGCTCGAAGGCCTTCACCATCAGCAACGACGGCGACGCCGACCTCCTGGTCAGCAACCTCCGCCTCGCCGATCCGGCCTTCACGGTCACCGCGTCCACCTTCTCGCTGCCCCAGGTGCTCCGCCCGGGCGAGAGCAAGTCGGCCACCGTCAGCTTCAGCCCGGTGGCGGTGCGCTCCTACAGCACCACGCTCACCGTGGAATCGGACGATCCGGCCGGCAACACCGTGATCGCGCTCCAAGGCGAAGGGGCCGATCTCTGCGACATCTGCTCCGGCCTCATCGACGTGGACACCGGCGGGGACCCGTACACGATGGACACCTTCGTGTCGATCCTCGGGCTCCCCTCCTCGGCCACCGCGGTCATCACCAACGTCGGGGACATGGACCTCAGCGTCTCCGACGTCTACGTGAACAACGACACGCTGGCCACCTGCGGGAGCTTCCGCATCAGCGGTTGGACCGGCGCCCGGACGCTCAGCCCCGGAGCCACCACGCGCTTCGAGGTCAGCTACACCGCCACCTCGGTGTGCGTGGAGGTCCCCCTCGCCTCCCTCGACCAGAACGTCGTGCACATCCTCTCCGACGATCCCTCGCAGCCGGACTACGTGATCGAGCTCTCCGCGATCGGGCTCAACTAGTCCCTCCCCGGGCCGGCGCGCCGGGCCATGAACGCGGCGGGCTTGCTTCGCGCCTGCCCACGAGGTACATGCGCGGGCTCTTCAACCCGTACGACGGCCCCTGCCGTCCAATGCGAGAACTCCCATGGCGAATCAGAAGGTCGGCCTCCTCGGCCGCAAGCTGGGCATGACCCAGGTGTTCGACTCCAACGGCGCCGTCCAGGGCGTGACCGTCCTGGAGGTCCAGCCCAACACCGTCCTGCAGGTGAAGTCCGCGGGCGGTCCCGACCGCTACACCGCGGTCCAGCTGGGCACCGGGGCCAAGAAGGCCTCCCGGACCACCCGCGCCGAGCTGGGTCACGCCAAGAAGGCCGGCCTCGAAGCCGCGCCGCGGCTCGTGCAGGAGATCCGGCTCACCGAGGCGGACGCCAAGGGCTACGCCGTCGGCGGCACCATCTCCGTCACCCTCTTCAGCGAGAACGACCGGGTCGACGTGACCGGGACCTCGAAGGGTCGCGGCTTCGCCGGCGTCATGAAGCGGCACAACTTCTCCGGCTTCAAGCGGACCCACGGCGCCCACGAGTACAAGCGCCACGGCGGCTCCATCGGCACGCGCCTCACCCCCGGCATGACCTTCAAGGGCAAGAAGATGCCCGGTCACATGGGCGACCACCAGGTCACCGTGCACAACATGAAGGTGGTGAAGGTGGACGCCGAGCGGAACCTGATCTACCTCAAGGGCGGCGTCCCCGGCGCCCCCGAGGCGGACGTCCTCATCCGCAAGACCACCACGGTCCGCTAGCAGGCTGCTGCGAAAGCCGGACCGAGCAGGCGAAGCTCAGCCGGGCCGCGGTTGACGAGCGCGCTCGACGCGCGATTCGCGAGGAAGGAGCGTGTCGAGACACGCGACTGACGAGC
>Ga0172372_10002081_pt1 | contig 30681 bp, 25 predicted proteins | sample LakKiv5m_2_FD_114544 | JGI IMG/M metagenome (GOLD analysis project Ga0172372, IMG submission 114544) | Freshwater microbial communities from Kabuno Bay, South-Kivu, Congo - kab_092012_9.5m | ecosystem: Environmental > Aquatic > Freshwater > Lake | place: Democratic Republic of the Congo...
CCCGGAGAAGCGCGGCTGCTTGGTGACGTAGTTGACATACCCCCCCTGAAAGTGCCCCGCCCCGAAGACGGCCGAGCCCGGACCCCGCACGAGGTCGACCGCCTCGACCCCGTTGAACGACGGGAAATACCCGTAGAGGTTATAGCTCAAGCGCTGGCCGTTGAGGTAGGTCTCGGCCGTGTCGCCACGCAGGTTCGGCACGGTCGCCTTGCCGTAGCTGCTGCCCGCATAGGCTCCCGCCGCATGGAGCAGGATCTCCCGCACCCCGTGAATCTGCCGCTCGTTGAAGAGCGCCGTCGTGATCGTGCTCACGCTCCGCGGCGTCGCAAGCAGCGAGCGCCCGTCGCCGAGCACCGAACCCACCTCGCGGGACAGTGGATTGATCGACTGTTCCGGGGGGAGGCCTTTGACCAGAAACCGTTCCAAGGAAACCGGTTGTTCCGGGCCAGTTTGGGCGCCCAGCGGCAGGGCCACCAAGGCGAGCAGGAGCAGGAGCCGCGAACGGGAGGGTGACGTCATCGAGGGAGGTGCCCGACCCAATACGCACCTCCCGTGCGGAAGAAGCAGCACCCCGCGGGCGGGTGCCGAGCTGTTTCCTTCGCCGGTATGATCCGTTTCAGGTTCAAAGGGTCCAGCGACCGAACGCGTCGCAATCTCAGCCTTCCGCGGAAGACACCCCTACGAGCACCCTCCGAGAAATCGAACCGCCGGGTTTCCGCAAGCACAATCTGCAGAAGCGGGTCCGGACGCGGCAGGCGCAGGCCAGGGATTCGCTGCGGTCAACCCGGCTACCGCTTCGGCGCCACCCAAGACTACTACATGCCTTTGCTCGCAGGCGGTCTCTACGTCGACTTCGGCGACGCCACCGGGCTGGTCAAGAAGAACAACCCGGACGGGATCTTCGGCGGCGCGCCCGAAGGCTCCGCCAACCTCATCGCCAGCTATGACCTCGGCAACGGCTTCTCCCTCGGCGGCGGTCCCCGCATCCGCTCCAGCTACTACCTCAACCATGAGCGGACGTTGAGCCTGCCCTCGACGGTCATCTGGAACGGCAACGTGAGCTACAGCCGCGGCGCGATCCAGATGATGCTCGAGCTCTCGAACATCACGAGCGAGGATTTCTTCATCGGCTCGGACCCGATCTTCGCCGCCAACACAATCATCACCAAGGCTCCACCGATCGAGGCGAAGCTGAACATCACCTACAAGTTCTAGACGGATCCACCGCTAATCAGTCCCTCACGGCGGCGGGAGTTCTCCCGCCGCCTTTTTTGCGCCCAGTCCCCGCCCTGCGCCGCAGCCACGCGCCCGCCGCCTTCGTACCACGGTGCTCCTCGCCCACGCGATCCCCGTCTGCCCGGCACCCGCGCCCCTCCGCAACACAAAGGCCGCTCCCTTTCGGGAGCGGCCCTGTGACCTAACACCAAGCAAACCGTTTGACTACAAACCGACTCCGCTCACTCAAGCGAAGCCGTACACCATCATAGACGCACGTCGCCGCGAAAACATTCAATCGAAGCGAAAAAAAGTTCAGTCCCGCAGCGGACTCGGCGCCGCCCGTTCCGGATGCGGCACCGCTGCGTCGGAAAGAGCGGCATCGGGCGACGCGGCCACCGCCTCAGCCTGGACCGGGGTGGACGTCAGCGGGTACTCGAACCGGCGTCCTTCGTAGTTCCGGAACACCACCGCGTCCCCGCCCATCGTCTCCACGTACTCGGGGTTCATCGGTACCTTCCCCCCGCCTCCGGGAGCGTCGATCACGTACTGCGGCACGGCGTACCCCGTGGTGTGACCGCGCAGCGAGCGAATGATCTCCAGGCCTTTGCGCACATCCACCTTGAAGTGCGAGCCGCCCGTGATGAGGTCCATCTGGTACAGGTAATACGGCCGCACGCGCATCCGCAGCAGCCGGTGCACCAACGCCTTCATCACCTCGGCATCGTCATTCACCCCCTGCAGGAGCACGCTCTGGTTCCCCAGCGGCACACCGGCGAACGAGAGTCGCTCGCAGGCGTCCCGGAGCTCCGCGGTCGCCTCCTTGGGATGGTTCACGTGGATGCTCATCCAAATCGGCCCGTACTTGCGGAAGATGTCGCACAGCTCCGGCGTGATGCGCTGGGGCAGGAACACCGGGATCCGGGAGCCAATGCGGATGAACTCAACGTGCGGGATCGCCCGGAGCCGACTGAGGAGGTGCTCCAGCTTGCGGTCCGACAGCAGCAGGGGATCGCCGCCCGAGAGCAGGACGTCCCGCACTTCCGGGTGCGACTCGATGTACCGCAGTCCTTGCTCGTACTCAGGGTGGAAGTTGTAGTCCTGCGCGTTTGAAACCAGCCGGCTGCGGGTGCAGTAGCGGCAGTAGGCGGCGCACCGGTCGGTCACGAGGAAAAGCACGCGGTCCGGATACCGGTGCACGAGCCCGGGCACCGGCGAGTGTTCATCCTCCCCAAGCGAATCCAAGCGTTCCTCCGCCGACACCATCATCTCCCCTTCCCGGGGAATCACCTGCTTGCGGATCGGGCAGTTCGGGTCCGCCCGGTCAATCAGGTTGAAGAAATACGGGGTGATCGCCAACGCCAGCTTCTGACCCGCGAACGCCACTCCCCGGCGCTCCTCCGGGGTCAGAACCATCAGCTTCTCCAGCTGATCAAGGGTCGTGATCCGATTCTTCAACTGCCAGGTCCAATCCTGCCAGTCAGAGGCCGGGACGTGCTGCCACAGTCCCTGCCCTTCGAACCAACTCCCGCGGTCATCGTGGTAAGCCATGCTGTTGCACCATGATTAGGTGCCTAATCACCTGCTGTCAAACGGGCGTCTCGTCTTCCGTCATCGCTTCCAGGAAGCCGCGCCCGTTCCAGGAACCCGAAAGCTGCGCAATTAACTCCTTGGCAGCCGCGTCCGGTCCGCCTTTCGTTCGGCTTTAATGTCCCCGCCCAAGCCTGCAGTCCTCGCCCTCGAAGACGGGTCGGTGTTCCGTGGTCGCGCCTTCGGCGCCGATGCCTCCGTCGCCGGCGAGTGCGTCTTCAACACGTCCATGACGGGCTATCAGGAGATCCTGACCGATCCGTCGTACTTCGGGCAAATCGTCACGTTGACCGCCGTGCAGATCGGCAACTACGGGATCGCCGCCGCCGATTCGGAAGCCGCCGCCCCGCGCGCCTCCGGCCTCGTCGTCCGCGAGCTTTCCCCGGTGGTCTCCAACTGGCGCAGCCAGATCGCTCTGAGCGACTACCTCGCCAAGCACGGCATCCCGGGGATCAGCGAGGTCGATACGCGCGCCCTGACCAAGAAGCTGCGGGTCGACGGGGCGATGAGGTGCTGCCTGAGCACGCTGCCGATCTCCGACGCCGAGGCCGTCAAGCGCGCCCGTGAATGGCGCGACATGGCCGGCGCCGACTACGTGCGCGAGGTCACCACGCCGAAGCCCTACGTGTGGCGGCTCGACGACTCCGGCAATCACAACACGCCGTACCTGCCCGTCGGGACGTCCTTCAACGCGCCCCCAATTCCGGCCCATCGTTTCCGGGTCGCCGCCTTCGATTACGGGGCCAAGTTCTCGATCTTCCGGAAGCTGGTGAACCATGGCTTCGAGGTGCAGGTCTTCCCCGCCGGCGCCGACGCCGCCATGGTACGCGAGCATCAGCCGGATGCACTGTTCCTCTCGAACGGCCCCGGCGATCCCGCCGCCCTGCCCTACATCCACAAGACGGTCACCGCCCTGCTGCCCGATTTCCCGACGTTCGGCATCTGTCTGGGTCACCAGATGATCACCCACGCGCTCGGTGGCACGACGTTCAAGCTCAAGTTCGGTCATCGCGGCGGCAACCAGCCGGTCAAGAATCTCGAAACCGGCCGGGTCTCCATCACTGCCCAGAACCATGGTTTCGCCACCGATCCGAAGAGCATCGAGGCCGGGGGCGCCAAGGTCACCGAGGTCAATCTCAACGACGGCACCGTCGAGGGGCTCCGCCACCTGAAGCTACCGGTCTTCTCCGTGCAGTATCACCCGGAGGCCGCCCCGGGACCGAACGACGCCGATCCGTTGTTCAACGATTTCCACCGGATGGTCGCCGCCCGCAAGGACGGAAAAATCTAAGCGGCTCCGCCAGCCCCGACCGCGAGGAAGGGGTTGAAGGCGCGCTCGTTCGCCAGGGTCGTGAGGGGGCCGTGCCCCGGTGCCACCACCGTATCCGGAGGCAGCGAACCAATCAGGCGGTCCAGGCTCGCCCGGAGTCGGCTCGGGCAGTAAAATCCGCCGCCAATCGACCCGGCAAAGAGCAGGTCCCCGGAAAGGAGCAGCGCCGTCCCCGACGGGGCATGCGTCGAGCGCACAAGGTAGCTGGAATGGGCCTCCGCATGGCCCGGGGTCGCCAGCACAGTCACCGTGAACCCGGCGAACTCCAACCGCGCTCCGTCACCCGTCTGCGCGGCGCCTCGGATGCCACTGCCCGCCGGGGCAAAGATCGGCGGATGGCCGTGCGATGTCCGCACGTCCTCCAGGCCGCCAACGTGCTCCGTCTCCGGGTGGGTGATGAACACCGCCTCGACATGCCGGAGGCGCGCCGGCCAGACCCGACGGAGGGCCACACCCGACGAGCCGGCGTCGAAGAGCAGGCCGCGGTCCGAGGCGCAGTCCGCCACGAGGTACGCGTTCGCCACGCCAATGCCGTGCGGCAGGCGCAGGGGAAAGAGGCAGAAGGGCAGGCCCAGAATCTCCGGCAGGGGATACTTTCCCGCCGCCAGCAGCCGCAAGCCGTCCCGCCCCAAGCCCAGCACCGCCGCCAGGCGGTCAAGCTCCGCCTCCGTCAGGTCCGAACGGTAGTCGATCGCATCCCGCAGCCGCGACTCCGCCACGCCCGCGCGCACCGCCACCGCCGCCTCCGGAAGCCCGGCATGGCGGATCGCCTTGTCGAGGACGTCCCCCAGCTCGTCCTCCAGCGGTGTGCGTTCAATGACCACAGTCCGGAAGCGTACGCCTCAGCCGGCCGCGGCGCAAGCCGACCGACCGGGGGCGCGGAAATTGGCTTGGGCGCGCCGCCCAAATCCTCACGCTTCCGGCCATGGACGCCCAACAGCAGGAAATCCTCGACATCTTCACCCGCACGAAGGCCCTCCTCCGCGGCCACTTCGTCCTGCGCTCCGGGCTGCACAGCGGCCACTACTTCCAGTGCGCCCAGGTCTGCCAGCACATGGACGCCGTCACGCGTCTCGCCGAGTTGCTGCTCGCCAAGCTGCGCGGACTCCCGGGTACCGACTTCACCACCGTGCTCGCCCCCGCCATGGGCGGTCTCGTCATCGGCCAGGAGGTCGCCCGCCAGGCCGGGGTCCGCTACCTTTTCGCCGAGAAGGAAAACAATGTCCTCGTCCTGCGCCGGGGCTTCCGCTTCGCCCCGGGCGAGCGGGTGCTCATCGTCGAGGACGTGGTCACCCGCGGCGGGCGCGTGGTCGAATGCATCAACATCGTCCGCAGCCTCGGCGCCGTCCCCGTCGCCGTCGCCATGCTCGTCGACCGCAGCGCCGGTTCGTCCTGGTTCGACATCCCCGCCGTCTCGCTGCTGGAACTGTCGTTCCCGACCTACGCCGCCGATGCCCTTCCGCCCGAACTCGCCCGCCTTCCGGTCGAGAAACCGGGCAGCTGAGGCGGGCGCCGCCTCCGGCGGACGTCAGGGCTCGACCGTGATCGGGATATACCGGTACGCGCCGCGGAAGTAGATCAGGAGGAGGTTCGCCCGGCCCTTGACCAGCGCCGCGCGCGCCGCATTGACCGTCACCGCCGGCACGCGATTCACCTCGATGATCACCATGTTCGGGAACAGGCGTTCCGCGTAGGGGGAATCAGGGTCCACCTCGGTCACCACGAGGCCGCTGACGCGCTCGTCCAGGTCCAACCGAAGGCGCGACTCGTCATCGAGGCGCTCCACTGTCACCCCCTCAAAGAGGCCGCCACCGCGGTTAGCATCCGGCAGGCTGCCGAGCTTAACCTTCGTGGTGCGCTCCTTGCCGTCCCGCACCGACTTCACTTCGACTTCGGTGCCAGGAGCGAGTTGCGACACAAAAAGCCGCAGGTCCTGCAGCGAGAGGATCGTCTTGTCGTTGATCGAGAGGATGACGTCGCCACGCCGCAGGCCGGCCTTGTCCGCCGGGCTGTCCGGGGTCACCGTGTTGATCACCACGCCGCGGGCATCCTTCTTCAGGCCGAGCGCCTCGGCGAGGTCCGCACTCAGGGTCTCGACGCCGACGCCGAGGAAGCCGCGCGCCACCGAACCGGTCTGCACAAGGCTGTTCATCACTGTCGACGCGAGGTTCACCGGAATCGCAAAGCCAATCCCGATGTTGCCGCGGGTCGTCGAAACGATCGCCGTGTTGATGCCCACGAGGCGGCCGCGGGCGTCGACGAGGGCCCCGCCGGAGTTGCCCATGTTGATCGCCGCGTCCGTCTGGATGAAATTCTCATAGCCGGCCTGATTCTCCCGGTCGAGCAGGCCAAGGTTGTTGCGCCCCAACGCCGATATGAGGCCCATCGTCACCGTCTGGCCAATGCCAAGCGGGTTGCCCACCGCGAAGACAATGTCCCCGACGCGCAGTTTGTCGCTGTCCGCCAGCGTCACCACCGGCAGTCCTTCGGCCTCAATCTTGATCACCGCCACATCCGTGCTCGGGTCCGAGCCGATCAGCTTGGCCTTGAACTCACGGTCGTCCGGCAGCGAGACGTTCAGTTCGTCCGCCCCTTCGACGACGTGGTTGTTGGTCAGGATGTAGCCATCGGGCGAGATCAGTACGCCCGAACCCAAGCCCTGCTCCCGGGATTCGCGGGGCGGGGGCATCTGGTCGCCGAAGAACTGCCGGAACAGGGGGTTCATCTGTCGCCGGGAGGTGACCGTCTTGGTGGAATAGACCGAGACCACCGCGCGCTGCACCGGCTCCAGGACGTCGGCATAGGTCACCGGGGCTCCCCCCCGCGGACCCGCGGTCACCGGCGAGGCGTCCACTTTCAGGGTCGGGGCCTTCGCCGGCGACGTCTTCCGGGGCGCCTCCGCGGCACCCGCCACTCCGGCGGCCAGGAGAGCCGCGCACACCGCAAGACGAAGGATCGGGGAGGTCATGAGAGAAGCCACGGAGAATCCGCCAAAACGCAATCCGGCGCTCGCACCCGCTCAACCGCGCCGGAGACCGCGTCAGAAGCCCTTTACCTTGAAGAGGCCGGTGACGCTTTCGTTGTTGTTGATGCGGAGGATGGCCTCGCCGAGGAGGCTCGCAATGCTGATCACCGTGATCGGCAGGCCCTTCGGGTCGTTGGGAATCGAGTTGGTGATGATCAGTTCGTCGATCAGGCCGCCCTTCAGACGGTCCCGCGCCAGGTCCGAGAGGATGCAGTGACTGACTGCGGCGCGAACGCTCCGCGCACCGTGCTCGCGGAGGATCTTCGCCGCCGCCGTCAGCGTGCCCGCCGTCTCCGTGATGTCATCCACCAGAAGCACGTCACAGCCGTCCACGTCGCCCACGACGTTGATCGCCTCCACGTTCGTGGCGCTGGTGCGTTTCTTCGCCACCAAACCGAGACCCGCCCCGAGGACGTCGGCATAGGCCGCCGCCATCTTCATGCCGCCCACGTCCGGCGAACACACCACGAGGTTCTTCGTCGTGATCTGCGTGAGGTACTTGAAGAGCGTGGGCGAGGCGTAGAGGTGGTCGACCGGGATGTCGAAGAAGCCTTGGATCTGCTGCGAATGCAGGTCCATCGTCAGCACGCGATTCGCCCCCGCCGCCGTCAGGAGGTTGGCCACGAGCTTCGCCGTGATCGGTACGCGGGGCTGATCCTTGCGGTCCTGCCGGGCGTAGCCATAGAAGGGCAGCACCGCCGTGATGCGGTTGGCCGACGCGCGCCGACACGCATCGATCATGATCAGCAACTCCATCAGGTGATGGTTGGACGGCGGACAGGTCGACTGCACGAGGTAGACGTCGTGACCGCGGACGTTCTCGTTGATCTTCACGAACGATTCGCCGTCCGGGAAACTCGTGACCGTCGCCTCCCCCAGCGGAATGCCAATGTGGCGGCAAATCTCCTCGGCAAGAGGACGATTCGAATTCCCGGAGAACACTTTCAGGGCGGGCTTGCTGTTCATGTGGCGGCCCACCGACCTTATCGAAGCGTCTAAGCCGAGGAAGACTTTTTTAGCTCAGCCACCGCGACTTCCAACGCGTCAAACCGGCGGAAGAGTTCCGGGAGGCGCTTGCGGAGGATCGTCAGGCGCTGCTCCAGCATGTGGGGCAGCGCCGGCATCCCGCTCACGAAGGCCCCCGCCTCCACGTCGGTCGTCAGGCCCGCGCGCCCTCCCGCCTTCACCCCTCGTCCAATCGTCAGGTGCCCGCCCACCCCAGCCTGGCCACCCAGCACCACGTAGTCCCCGAGCGTCGTGCTCCCAGCAATCCCCACCTGCGCACAAAGGATGCAATGCTTCCCCATGACCACGTTGTGCGCCACCTGCACCAGATTATCGATCTTCGTCCCCTCGCCGATCACCGTCTGGCTGAAACGGGCACGGTCAATCGTCGCGTTGGCTCCGATCTCGACGTCCGACTCAACAGTCACGCCTCCGACTTGCGGCACCTTCTCGTGGCGGCCGCGCACGAATTCGTAGCCGAACCCATCGGAGCCCACCACCACGCCGGGCTGGAGACGGACGCGATCGTGCAGGGTGCACTCCGCCGTCACCTGCACCCCAGGCTGCAGCCAGCAGTCGTCGCCGATCCGGGTGCCGCGCCCAACAAAGACCTGCGCCTGCAAATGGGTCCGCTCCCCGATCCGAGCCCCCGACTCCACGACGCAGAGGGGGCCGATGGTCGCCGTGGGCGCGACCACGGCATCGGTCGCCACGCTCGCCGACGGGTGAATGCCCGGCGCCGGCCGCGGCCACAGGCGCTGCTCAAGGCGCGCACACACCGCCGCGAGGGCCACCGAGGGATTGGCGACGAGAACGAAGGCCTGACCCGCCCTCGGCGTTCCGGCATGGTCGGTGGGAAGCAGGATCACCGATGCCTGCGATTCCGGGACCTGGGATTTGTAGCGGGGGTTGCCGAGGAAGGAGAGGTCGCCCGTCCGCGCCGTCTCCAGGGAGGCGAGGCCGGTCACGTCCCCGTCGATCGCCCCGCGCACCTCCGCCGGTCCGACGATGGCGATGAGTTCGGAAAGGGAAAGGGCGACGCGCATGCGGGTCCGGAAGGGCTGGGAAACTCGAACTGCACCAAAGAACCGCGGCGGCGGCAAGGGCGGTCTTGCGGGGGCGTCGCTGAACCGGAGCGCACTGGGAGCCAGATGCAGGCCGGACCCCGGAGGCAGGACACAAAAAACCCGCCCCCGGCAAAGGGGGCGGGTCGAAAGCTGACCACGCTTACCGCGCTTAGTTCTTCTTGGCGCCGGGGAACGTGACCGTCGGGGCCGGCTCGTTCGCCGCAGCCGGGGCGGCCGTCGCCGCCGGAGTCGCCGCCGGAGCCGCCGCCGCGGGGGCCGCCGGACGGTTCTTGTTCACCTCGGCCAGCACCTCATCCGTGATGTCGTAAGCCGGATCGAGGTAGACGAAGTTCGAAATGCCGATGCCCGTCGGGCCCGCCTTGTCGATCAGGATCGTGGCTCCCTTGCGCATGGCGATCTCGGTCGCGGTCTTGGAAATTTCCCCGAGGATCTGCTCGCGGAACGCCCCCATCTGTTGCTGCAGGGCGCGCTCAACATTGGCGCGGAAGCCTTGGATCTCCTGCTTCTTCCGCTCAATTTCCTCCAGCTTCGCCTGGGCGTCCTGCTCCGCCTTGGCCTTCGCGTCCGCCGAGGCGAGCGGGTTGTTGTTCGCCTTCTCAACGAGTTCCTTGTACTGCTCGACCAGCCCATTGCCTTCCTTGTTCAGGCGCTCCAACTCGACCTGCGCCTTCTGCTCATCGGCGCGCAGTTTCGTGATGTGTGCCTCGGTCTTGTAGTGGCTCTCGTAGAGCTTCGCCAGGTCGATGACGAAGACCTTCGGCGCCGGCTGGGCCTGAACCGAGAGGGAGGCGACGCCCAGAAGGGCGACGGCAAGGAGGGAACGAAGGAGTGATTTCATGGCGTGTGGGTCAGATCGAAAGGACAATCCAATCAGAAACGGGTGCCGAAGGAAAAGTTAAATTGGTTACCGTCGTCGTTGAACTTGTCCGTGGTCAGGGGGATGCCGAAGTCGAGGCTGAGGGGGGCCCCGGCGACAAAGAGGCGCAGGCCGACACCGAAGTTGTCGTTGTACGAGCCCGGATTGAAGTCGTAGGCATCCTGATTCACGAACCCCGCATCATAGAAGATCGCGAAGCGGATCGGGCTGACAATGTCAGCCGAGTACTCGATCGACATGAAGCCGTAGCTCTGTCCACCGATGGGCTCACCGGACACGTTCTTGGGGCCCACCGCCCGGTACTCAAAGCCACGCAGCGTGTAGGGTCCGCCGAGGGTGAAGTACTCAAAACGCGGGCTGCCCTTGGGGTTGTCCCCGAAGGTGTCGAGCACGCCCACCCGGCCGATCACCGAGATCACCTGCTCCTGGGCGTCGAAGATCGGGAAGAACTGCGAGCCGCGGAACTCCGCCTTGTAGTAGTTGAAGTCGGAACCAAACGCGTCCGATGACACATCGAGATTCAGCTCGGCGCGATTGCCGGCCGTCGTGTTCACGATCTTGTCGCGGGTGTCCCGCAGCAACTGCAGGCCCACCGTCGAGAGGAAGCTCTTCCCCGCCGGGAAGAAGAGCGCGATGTTCTCATCAACCTCGCTGATCTCCACCTGCTGCGCGCTGTACGCGAGCTTGCCCTCGACAAGTTCGAAGAGGCGCTTGCGCACGTAGACCTCGCCGCCCGTGCGGACCTCCTTGTAGAACGCACTTTCGTAGTCCGAACTCGTCCGGAAGAGCGTGAAGCCGAGCGCCAACTCCCGCTCAAAGAGCCAAGGCTCCTCGAACGAGAGCACCACTTCGCTGGACAGCGAGCCCAGTTGCAGGCGGAGACGGAACTTCTGGCCATCTCCTTGGAAGAAGCTGCGGCGGTTTAAGAGGTCGAAGTTGGACTGGGTCAACTCCGCGAACACCACCGCCCGCTCCAGAGAGCTGAAGCCCGCGCCGAAGGTGAGGTTGCCGGTGCGCCCTTCCCGGACCGCCACCTTGAGGTTGCGGCGCGAGGGAATGTTCGACGTCTCCGGCGTGACGTTCACGTCGTCGAAGAAGCGCGTGTTCTCAAGGCGGAGCTTGGAAATCTTCATCCGCACCATGTCGAACACTTCACCCGGCCCGAGCGCGAGTTCGCGCAGGATCACGATGCTCTTGGTCTTCGTGTTGCCCTCGATCTTCACCGACTCGACGAAGAACTTCTCGCTCTCCTGGATGTCGTATTCGACGTCGATGTTGCCCGTGGTGATGTTCGGCTTGCGAACGAGGCGCACCCGCGTGTCGAGGTAGCCGTCGCGGCCGTAGAAGTCCTCCAAGCCCTCCACGTCCTTGTCCAGCTTCGACGGCTGGAACACCGAGCCGCTGCGCTGCTTCACGACAAAGCTGAGGATCGCCGACGGGAAGAGTTGGTTGCCCTTGAAGGTGATGTCGCCGACGCGGTACTGCTTGCCCTCCTCCACCCCGATCACGATCCGCAGGCGGCTCGGATCCGGATACTCGTAACGAACCTTGTCCGCATCGATTGCCACGTCGAGGAAGCCTTCCTCGCGGTAGTAATCGCGCACTTTCTCCAGATCGTCCTCAAATTCGTCGTCCTTCAACCGGCCTGAACCCGTCAGCCAACTGAAGATCCACCAGCGCTTCGTCTCCATCTCCTTGCGGAGGCGCCGGGGCTTCACGCTCTGGTTGCCCTCAAAGTCGATCGAGCTGATCCGTACCTTTTCGCCTTCCCGGATCTTGAACGTCACCGTGCCGAAGCCGGTCCCGCGGTCACGCTCGATGCTGTAGGTGATCTGGGCCTGATTGTAGCCCGCCTTCTGGTAATACTCGCGGAGCTTCTCGCCGTCTTCCTTCACCTGCCGCTCGTCGAGGGCGAGGTTGTCCTTCGTCTTAACTTCCTTCTCGAGGCGGCGGCTCTTGACCCGCTTGTTGCCCTCGAAGCGAACGCTGAGGACGCGGAACTTCGGGGTCACTTCGATCAGCAGGTTCACCGTGCGGTCCGGACGGGCGTCCCGCTTCACCTCGATGAATTCGAAAAGGCCGGTGCGGTACAGGGAACGAATGTCCTGGTCGATCATCGCATCGTCGATGGCGGCCCCCTCCCGGGCCTGCATGTTGGCCCGGACCACCTGCTCGCTCACATTGGCTGCACCAATGAACTTGATCGCGACCGAGCCCACCGTGTACGTCGCCGCCGACGCCGCACCGGGTGCGGGGGCCTGGGCTCCGAGACGCGAAGGGGCCGACAGGAGCAGGCCCAGGACGGCGAAACAAACCACCCGGAAGAGCGGATTACGGTGTGTAGTTTTCAAAGCGGGTGATGTCTCGCAGGAACGTAAGCTTCAACTCTCCTACCGGCCCGTTTCGTTGCTTGGCAACGATTAACTCGGCCGAGTCGGCCGCCACCTGGAACTTCTCGTCAGCATCCTTCGGCCGCGCCAGCATGAGCACGACGTCAGCGTCCTGCTCAATCGATCCGGACTCGCGGAGGTCGGAAAGTTTCGGGGTGCGATTCTCCTTTTCAGCAGAGCGGTTGAGCTGAGAGAGGACAAGCACTGGGACGTCGAGTTCCTTCGCCAGGCCCTTCAAGCCGCGCGAAATCTCCGCCACCTGCTGCTCACGCGGGGTCTGCGGGTCCGTTGGGGCAATCAGCTGCAGGTAATCGACAATAATCATCCCGAGGGGATGCCGGGCGGACAATCGGCGGGCCTTCGCCCGCAACTCCATGATCGTGAGGTGCGAGGAGTCGTCGATGAAGATGGGGGCCTTGCTGAACTCGTCCGCCGCCTGCACGAGGTGCTGCTGCTCCGCTCCGTTCTTCGAGAGCAGGCCGTCGCGCAGGAGCTTCATGTTCACCCGCGCCCGGGCGCAGAGCATGCGCAGGGCCAGTTGCGAGGCTCCCATTTCGAGCGAAAACACGAGGACCGGCACGCCGGTTCCCCGCCGGGGAAGCGCCGCCGACTCCGCGAAGTTCAGCGCCAGCGAGGTCTTGCCCATCGAGGGCCGCGCCGCCAGCACGATCATCTCCTGACGCTGGAAGCCAAAGGTGAACTGGTCGAGGTCCTTGAACCCGGAGGAGACGCCCGTCAGTTCCCCCTTCTTCATCATCATCTTCGTGATGACGTTCATCGCCTCCCGGGTCGGGTCCTTCATCGGCCGCGCACTCTCCGACGCCCGGCTCTGCGTCACCGCAAACATCTGCTGCTCAATCGTGTCGACGAACTGCTCGATGCCCCCCGTGAATTCGTAGCACTGCTCCACCGTGCCGGTGGCCGTGCGGATCAGCTCCCGCAGGAGCGCCAGTTCCCGCACCTTGCCAATGAAGTAGTTCGCCTGCGCCGTCGTCGGGATCCGACTCGCGATCTGCGTCAGGAACGCGTACCCGCCGATCTCGTCGAGGGTGCGCGCCGTCTTCAACTCCTCCGCCACCACCGCGAGGTCAATCGGGCTCTGGCGGCTGTAGAGATCCACCAGCTTCTCAAAGACCGTCCGGTGCGCCGGAAGGTAGAACGAGTTCGCCGAGATGCGCGCCTCCAGGCAGCGCGAGACAACGTCCAAGCCGTCGAGGAAACAGCAGGAGAGCAAGTACTCCTCCGCCTCCACCGAATGCGGCAGGGTGCGGCCAACCGGCGGGGCTCCCGCGCCTTCGGCACGGGGCCGGCGGGGCGGACGGGGGGCCTGCGGTTCGTCAGACATCGGCGGAACGGGTCGGGACGGCAGGCGGGGTGAGAAGACGGGAAGCCGCGACCTGCGTCGCGGCTTCCAAAATCCAACCGTGGGGCGAATGCCGCCTGCGGCTTAATCCTAGGCGTCCTTGCGGGGAGCCTTGCGGTACTCCTTCTTCTCGGCCGCCGGGGCCTCCGTGGCCACGGGCTCAATCGGGTTCTCCGACACCACGTCGAAGGACAGCTCAACGCTCACGTCAGCGTGGAGCTTGATCTTCACGTCGTGCTTGCCGAGCGTCTTCACCGGCGTGTGCAGGTGGATGCGCTTGCGGTCGAGGGTGATCCCGGACTCCGCGAGCTTCGCATGGATGTCCGCCGAGGTGATCGCGCCGAAGAGCTTGCCGCCTTCGCCCGTCTTCACCGCGAAGGCCAGCGAGGTCTTCTCGAGCTTCTTGGCGAGCTCCTGCGCCGCCGAGAGTTCGGAGAGTTCGCGCTCCGCGCGGCGCTTCTTCAGCGCGTCGACGTGCTTCTTGTTGGCGCGGGTCACCGGCACCGCGATCTTGCGCGGAAGCAGGAAGTTGCGGGCGAAGCCGGCGCGGACGCGGACTTGATCGCCCTCGCCGCCGAGTCCTTCGACGGGCTTGAGGAGGAGAATTTCGTTGTGAGCCATGGTAGGTGCGTTGCTGGAAAGATGAAGGTGCGTCAGGGTGCGGAAAGCGGCGCCGCGCCACGGCGGCGCCGGAGGGATCAGAAGGGAACGTCCTCGTCGAGGTTCTCCGGGGCTGGCGCGGCTTGGCGGCGCGCCGGGGGAGCGGGACGCTCGGAATGCGCCGTCTGGTCGACGTCGTCGCCGCCGGACGGAGCCGCGGCACCGCCGCCGCCCGCGCCACGGGGGGCACCGAGGAACTGGACGTTGTCGAGGACGACCTTGAGGCGGCTGCGCTTCTGGCCGCTCGTCTTGTCCTCCCACTGGTCAAGCTTCAGGCGACCCTCCACCATGCACTGGGATCCTTTGCCCAGGTACTTGGAGACGAGTTCGCCCTGCTTGCCCCACGCCTCGATGTCGACGAAGGTCGTCTCATCGCGCGTCGCGCCCGAGTCGTCCTTGTACTGGCGGTTCACCGCGAGGCCGAACTGGCAGATCGAGGTTCCCTTCGGCGTGACCCGGAGTTCCGGATCGCGCGTGAGGTTCCCGATGAGGAAGACCTTGTTGAGCGAGGCCATGGTGGGCGGGGGTCGAGGGGAGACCAGGGCCTCAGGCCGACTGCACGAAGGTGCGGTAGACGCTGCCGTTGAGGCGGAGGCGCTCGCGCAGGGCCGAGGGGCCGGAGGCGGGGGCCGAGAAGGCCACCTGCACGAACGTGCCGGCGGTCATCTTGCGGTCGGTCACGCGCACGAAGTCGCGGCGACCGAGGTTTTCGACGCCGGTGACTTCACCTTGGACGGCGGTGATTTCCTGCTTCACGCCAGCGATGATCTGATCGATGGAGTCTTCCTTGCCGCGGTTATCGAGGATGAAGGTCGCGCGGTAGCTGCGTTTGGTCGGGTTCATGGTGGGCTCTGCGATTGAGTTGGTTCATCGCGCGGTCCGCGCCCTCACGGATGAGGAGGGTCAGGCCGGCGACGAGGGAGGCGAGGTTATGTTCGAGAAGGGAGGCTTGTTCAGGAGTGAAAGTGCCGAGGACGTAGTCCTTGAGGTCCATTTCCGGAGGCTGCTTGGGTCCGATGCCGAGGCGGTAGCGGACAAAGGCATCGTCGAGGTGGGCGAGCACGCTGGCGACGCCGTTGTGACCGCCGGCGCTGCCGTGGACGGACACCTTGCAGCGGCCGGCCGGAAGCGTGAGGTCGTCGTAGACGACGGCGATCGCGGAGGCCGGGATCTTGTGGAACCCGGCGACGTGCTGCAACGGGCGCCCGCTGTCGTTCATGAAGCCTTGCGGCTTCACCAGCAGGACCACCCTCCCCTCAAAATCCCAGCGGGCCATCTCGACGTCGAAGCGCGACTCGCGCTTCCACGCCAGCCCGTGCTGACGGGCCAGGGCGTCGAGGAGGACCCACCCGAGATTGTGACGGGTGCGCTCGTACTCCCGCCCCGGATTTCCGAGGCCGGCGACCAGCGAAATGGACATGACTCAAAGAACGAACGAGCCCGGGCGCCCGCGGGGGCGGGCAGCCGGCTCGGCGAAAACTTACTTCTTGGCCGGAGCCGCCGGCTTCGCGCCGGCCGCCGGGGCCTTGGCACCCGCCGCGGCACCCGCTGCAGGAGCCTTGGCACCCGCCGCCGCGCCCGCTGCGGGAGCCTTGGCACCCGCCGCCGCGGGGGTCGCAGCCGCACCCGCCGCCGGAGTGGCGGCGGCACCGGCCGCCGGAGCGGCAGCACCGGCAGCACCGGCCGCGGCCTCGGGAGCCGCGGTCTCGGCGGCGACGATCTCGGCGACCGGCTCGACGCAGGCGACGATCGGCTGACCCTTAGAATCAAGGAATTCGACGCCGGGGACGGCCTTCAGCTCACCGACCTTGATCGTCTCACCGACCTTCAGCTCGGTGACGTCGACCAAGATGGCCTCGGGCAAATCCTTCGGCAGGCAGCGGATGCGCACCTGCGGGGTCACGACCTCGAGCACGCCGCTCTGGTTCTTGACGCCAAACGCCTCGCCCTGCGGTTGGACCGCGACGCGGATCTCAAACTTTTCGTTCGCCTTCACCTCCTGCAGGTCGAGGTGCAGGTACTTGTCGGTGATCGGGTCACGCTGGACTTCCTGGAGGAAGGAGAGCGCCTTCTCGCCCTTGTCGGAACGCGCGAGCTCGATGATGAGCGCGCGGCCGGCAATCGCCTTGAGCAGCCGGGTGAACTCCGGGCCGTCGACGGCGAGCTTCTCGGGGCTGGTGTGCTTCCCGTAGAGAATCGCGGGGACGCGATTGACCTTGCGGAGGCGGCGGGACGCGCTACGGCCCGTCTGGGCTCGCGGCGCAACGTTGAGGACGAGGGCTTGTTTCATGGTTTTCGTTCCCCCTGTCACCCCGATCATCGGAGGCAGGCGTAGTGGAAAAGGAAGAAATCCAATCGGTTGCCCGCGGGGAAATCAACCAAAACTTTACCCACCCCGAAGAAACCGAAAATGGAGCGTTGACACCGCCTGCCCCGCCGCCTGTCTTCCCGACTCTTCCGCACACGTTGCCCGGTAGCTCAGTGGCAGAGCAGGTGACTGTTAATCACTTGGTCGTAGGTTCGATCCCTACCCGGGCAGCCAACTGAAGGTGAAGGACTTAGGTCATGGAACCGCCAATGCGTTGGTCTCCGTCAGCCCCCCGCTCAGGCGACGGTCCGCCCTGTCTGACCGGCCAGACGGCCGGTCGAACCCTCCGCGATGTCGGACCTTGGCCACGACTCATCCCCCCTACCGCCCAGTTTAGGGCTCACCGCCCATCGACCCTCCGCGGCGGCGAGTGCAGGCCCGCATCCATCCACCCCCGAAACGTCACGGAGCGGCGGGGCCGTCTCGCAATCGCCTCATGATGCAACCCGCTCGACTCACCATCGCTGGTCCGCTCCGTATGCACCTGCCGTTCATCAGGATACTGCTCATCTGCCTCAGCGCGCTCGCGGCGCCTTCATCCGCGCTCGCGGTGCTTCCCCGCGCACCGGCCAGTTCGCCTGCGCCGACCACCGAGGTGAAGCCGCCGGAGCGGAATCAAGAAACTCCCCGCAACGCCGCCTACAGCTTCATCGTCTTGGGGCGCGAGGGAAAGTGGAGGGAGGCTTCGGCCTTCCTGCTCGAGCCTTCGGACGGCTGGCCGGCGGGCGCGTCACCCGAGCGTCTCGCTCGCGCCCTGAAGAGCGTTCTGGATGAGCGTCTCTGGCTCGACTTCGACCAGATCCCGGGCCTCCGGGCGCCAGACGTTCCGAACGCGGAGACAGAGGGCGTGAGCATCGGAAATGTCACTTACGGTGACCAGACGATGCCGGTGGTCCTCGTCGCCCGGGGCTCGCAGTGGTTCTTCGCACCCGGGACCGTCGTCTCGACTCCGGCCGCCTCCCGCGCCCTCGGCAACTGGTGGGTTTCGGGCCTTCCTGCGGTGTTCGTCGACGTACGCCTCGCCGAGCTCGCGCTCTGGCAATGGATCGGTCTCATGGGAATCGTCCTCGCGGGCGTTCTCGCCGGCGTGTTGGTCGCCCGGATTTTGAGACGCGGCGCGGATTTCGGTGCGGACCGGGGCCTCGGCGCCGTGGCCGTCTCGATCGCGGCCATCGCGCCCCCGGTGAGCGTACTCCTGTCGCTCGTGGCCGTGCAGATCGCGGAGCAGTTCCTCGGCCTGAGCGCGCCCGCCCGCGCGAATCTGGCACTCGGCTCGCGCGCCGTCACTGCGCTGGTCATCGCCTGGGCCGCAGTTCGTTGGATCCGCGCCATGACCGCCATCCTGGAGCGCCAACTCGCGGAACGCGGGGTCGCGGAGGCCGTCGGCATCGTGCGCATCGCGCGCGTGATCGCGACTCTCCTCATCTATCTTCTGGGAGTCTCGGCGGCCCTGCAGATCTTCGGTCTCGATCTCTCCGCCGTGATCGCCGGTCTCGGCATCGGAACCGCCGCGCTGGCGCTGGCGTCACAGCAGACGCTCGGCAATCTCTTCGGCGGGGCATCCGTGCTCGCCGACCGCGCGCTCGCCCCGGGCGACACCGTAAGCCTCGGCGGCACCATCGCCACGGTCGAGCGGATCGGCATCCGCTCCACGCAACTCCGCACCCTCGACCGCACCCTCCTCATCGTCGCCAACGGCGACCTCGCACAGTCGCGCATCGAGAAGTTCAGCGCCCGGGATGGCTTTCGCCTGAATGTGACGCTCGGCCTGCGCTATGAGACTTCCTCCGCCCAGATGCAGGCCGTGGTCGGGGCGATCCGCGAGCGGCTCCGCGCGGAGGAGTTAATCGATGGGTCTTCCATCCTCGTGCACTTCCTAGCTTTCAACAACAGCTCGATGGACATCGATATCGAGGCACGGATCACCACCCTCGACGCCGCAACCTACCGCTCGACGGTCGAGCGGCTGAACCTTGCCTTCATGAAGATCGTCGAAGACGCCGGTACCGGCTTCGCCTTCCCGTCGCAGACAGTCTATCTCACCCGGGACGCAGCCCCACGGCGCTGATTCGACCCGCCCTACGCCGCGCTGGGCTGCGGGACCAGCGGACCCGGGGGCGTGCGGTTGCGGGTGAGCAGGATCGCTTCCACCACCAGCCAGACCGCCATCGCGAAGAGCACGAGCACCACCGCGAACTCCACGTGGTGCACCGCCGCCGCCGTGTTGGTGCGCAGTCGGCCCAGGTGCACCCCCACCGCCAGCCAGAGGCTCCACATGGTCATGAAGAGCATGAAGATCGTCGGCCCGAGCGTGATCCACACCGAGCGTCCGCGCTGGAGCAGCCACACCGTCACGCCCAGCAGCGCCAGCGCCGCCAGCAGTTGGTTCGAGGTGCCAAAGAGGTTCCAGAACGCGCGCCAGAGGGGAATCGCTTGTCCGTTCACGACCGCCGGCGGCAACGCCACCACCACCGCCGGCAGCGCCAGGGTCAGCGCCGTCGCCCCCACCATCCCGGCGCGGCCTTTCCAGCCGGTCAACTCCATGAACACATAGCGCGCCAGGCGGGTGCAGGCATCCAGGGTGTCGAACACGAAGGTCGCAAAGCAGAGGAGGCCGAACTGCCGCGCGATGTCGATCGAGATGAGGCCGAAGGTCGCCTGGTTCATGAACACCGCCACCCCGTCCGCGTAGGTGAGGTCAGGGCGCCCCGTGGGCTTCGCCAGGATCATCACCGTCGCGAGGCTGAGGCAGGCAAGGAACGACTCCAGCAGCATGCCGCCGTAGGCCACGGGCTTGGCGTCCGTCTCGCGGTCGAGTTGCTTCGAGGTCGTGCCGCTGGCCACGATCGAGTGGAAGCCGGAGCACGCGCCGCACGCGATCGTGATGAAGAGGACCGGCAGCAGGGGCGGCGTCGCCCCGTTGAAATCAAAGAGCTTCGCATCCGAAATCGCCGGCGCCGCAATCGTAAGGTCGCCGCGCAGGCCGCCGACCACCACGCCCACCAGACCGACCACCACGATCACATACAGAAAATACCCGCCGAGCGCACCGCGGGGCTGCATCAGGAGCCACACCGGGGAAAGCGCCGCAAAGAAACAGTAGGCCAGGAGCACATGATCCCACAGGACCTGCGGCCGGGCACTGCCCGTCAGGGCGCCGAGGTCAAAGGGAAGATAGGGTCCGATCGCGATCGCCCCCACCACCAGCGGGAGGAAGATCAGCTGCGCCTTCCCTTCCCCAAGCTTGAACTTCCGCATGCACAGGCCCATCGCGATCGCCAAGCCAAGGTAGATGATCGACGAGGTCGCCACCGCCGGGCCAGGCGCATCACCGTCCGCCACCGAGGCTTTCTGCACGAAGGTGCCCGCCGTGACGTCCGCAAAGGCAATGATCACGTAAACGAGCGAAATCCAGATGAAGGCGAGGAACAGGAGATACGACCTGCGGTTCATGTACCGCCGCACCACCTCCGCAATCGACTTTGCTCCGTGCCGGACCGAGGCCACCAGGGTCATCAGGTCGTGCACGCCGCCAATGAAGATCGCGCCAAAGATGATCCACAGCCACGCGGGCAGCCAGCCGAAGTACGTCGCCGCCAGGATCGGCCCCACCACCGGGCCGGCCGCCGCAATCGCCGAAAAGTGCTGGGGCAGGAGCCAGTTCCGGCTCGCCGGTTCGTAATCAATGCCGTCGCGCTTCTCATGCGCAGGCGTCTTCGCCTTGGGATCCAGCTGCAGGTAGCGCGCCAGCATGCGACCGTACCAGCGGTAGGCGCACGCGAGGAGAATCCCGGACACGGCAAGAAAGGCGATGAGCGACATGGGGATGGGGAAAAGCCCGCGCCAGCCGGAAATCCGGAGCGCGGGGATTCGCGCACTCTACCGCCGCCCGGGTCGCTGGCTAACAAAAAAAGGGGCGCGCCGCGAATCGGGGCGCCCGCCCGCGCACTTCGGGGCGCGAGCCGCCGCGCACCTCCTCCACGCTCCACCGCTCCCAGCGCCACGACCGGGGCCCCGGCTTGCGTCCGCCGCCCCGCCTCGTCATCAACGGGGGTACCCCATGAAGAAAATCCTCAAGGTCGTCGGCGCACTCGCCGGCCTCGTCATCCTCGCCGTCGCCGTCTTCGCCGTCAACGCCGTCTGGTTCCGGCCGTGGAGCCTGCGGGTGTTCTACGAGAAGGTCTTCATCACCCACGCACTCGAGAACCCGGAGCTGCTCACCTCCGTCGGCATCGCCGAAAAGTTCGGATACCGCGCCCATAACGCCCGCCTCGCCGACGCCTCGGTGGAAAACGACCTCGCGGATCTCGCCCGCACGCGGCGCGACCTCGCGGACTTGCGCGCCTACGATTTCTCCCGGCAGACGCCGTCCGAGAAGCTCTCCACCCGCGTGCTCGCCTGGTACCTCGAGAACTCCGTCGCCGGGGAACGCTTCGCCTTCCACAATTACCCCGTCAATCAGTTGTTCGGCATCCAGAGCAGTCTGCCGACGTTCATGGTCACTCAACACCGGGTGCAGGACGTCACGGGCGCCGAGCACTACCTCGCCCGGCTCGGGGCCTGGGGCCGGAAGTTCGACCAGGTAATCGCCGGACTGAAGTACCGCGAGGAACGGGGCATCACGCCGCCGCGCTTCGTCGTGCAGCGGGTCCTCACCGAGATGCGCGGCTTCATCGCCGCCCCCGCCCGCGAAAACCTGCTCTGCACGCGCTTCGCCGCCAAGGTGGACGCGCTGCCGGGCGTGCCCGACGCCGCCAAGGCCGACTTGAAGGCCCGCGCCGAGGCCGCCGTCGCCGCCCAGGTCATCCCCGCCTACCAGCGTCTCATCGCCTATTTCGAGGGCCTCGAGCCACGGACGTCCACCGACGACGGGGTGTGGAAGCTGCCGGACGGCGACGCGTTCTACGCGCATCTGCTGCGTTCCTACACGACGACCAACCTGAGCCCCGCCGAGGTCCACGATCTGGGTGTCCGCGAGGTCGCCCGCATCGAGGGCGAAATGCGCGCGATCCTCGTCTCCCAAGGCCTCACCGGCGGAACGCCCGCCGAACATCTCGCGCGCCTTACCCGCGAGCCGCGCTTCCTCTACCCCAACGACGACTCCGGCCGCGCCGCCGCCCTCGCCGACTACCAGCGGATCATCGATGAGTGCCTGAAGCTGTCCCCGCGCTACTTCGGCCGGCAACCGAAGGCCCCGATGGAGGTGCAGCGGATCCCGCCGTTCAAGGAAGCGACCTCCCCTGCGGCCTACTACCAGCCGCCCGCACTGGACGGCTCAAGGCCCGGGGTGTTCTACGCCAACCTCCGCGACATGTCCGAGGTGCCGCGCTTCAGCATGAAGACGCTCGCCTACCACGAGGGCGTGCCGGGACACCACTTCCAGATCGCCATCGCGCAGGAGTTGAAGGGGCTCCCGACCTTCCGGAAACTCCTTCCGTTCACCGCCTACGCCGAGGGCTGGGCGCTGTACATCGAGTGGTTCGCTCACGAGATGGGTCTGTATCAGGATGATCCTTACGGCGACCTGGGACGGCTCCAGGGGGAGATTTTCCGCGCCGTGCGGCTCGTGGTCGACACGGGGATTCACTTCAAGCGCTGGACCCGGGATCAGGCCATCGACTACATGGTCGCCCACACCGGCCGCAACCGCAGCGAGGTCGTCTCCGAGATCGAACGCTACATCGTCATGCCGGGCCAGGCCTGCGCCTACAAGGTGGGCATGATCCGGTTCCAAGAACTCCGCGAGCGCGCGCGCACGCGGCTCGGCGCGACGTTCACCGAACGCGGCTTCCACGATGTCCTTCTCGGCGGCGGCTCCCTGCCGCTCGACATCCTCGACGAGCAGGTCGAGGCATGGATCGCCTCCACCGCCCGCAACTGACCCCACGCCGCCGCCTGCCGGGTCCCCGACGCATCCACGCGACCCTCGAGCGTGCGGTCGCCCGGAACGGACCGTCACGCCGCGGGGGGCTGGACTCCGCGCCCACGTCCGCCGATCCTCACCGGAGTGCCAGCCGTCGCGGTGAGCGAAGCAGCGGCGTGCTGGACTCCGCGCTCACGTCCGCCCATCTTCACCTCACCTTCGAAGCCGCCGACGGACCCCCTCGGCCCGCCCTCCTGACCCGCTCTCCACCGAGGGCTTTTCCGCTGCCTAAACCGCCTCCCGACTCCCCGTGACCCTCCTTCCCCGCCTTCGTCTCCTGGTCGTCTTGGGCAGCGCGGCGGCCGCGGCCGCGGCGGCGCACGCCGCGGATTCGGCGTACGCGGCGGACGCGGTCACGTTCAACGAGCACATCCGCCCCATCCTCGCCGAGAACTGCTTCGCCTGCCACGGCTCCGACGCCGCCCACCGCAAGGCGAATCTCCGGCTCGACCAAGGGATCGACGCCACCGCCCTGCGCGACGGCATCCGCGCCTTCGCCCCCGGCAGCCTCGACGACTCCGAGGCATGGCAACGCATCCTCAGCACGGAGCCCGACGAGGTGATGCCGCCGCCGGAGTCGCACAAATCCCCCCTCAAGCCGGAACAGCGTGCGCTCCTCGAGCGCTGGATCGAGCAGGGCGCCGTCTACCAGAATCACTGGGCCTACGAACCAGTCTCCCGCCCCGCCCTGCCCGCCGCCGCCGGCGGTGCGAAGGCCGCGGACGGTCCCATCGATCGCTTCATCGCCGCGCAAGCCCGCAGCCTCGGCGCCACGCTTGTGACCGCCAACCTGAAGGAGTTCCGTCGCGTCAAGGGCCTCAAGCTCCGCAGCTGCGACTGACCGCGCGCCGCACCGCCGCCGCATCGCGCCGCGCCGCGACCGTCGGCACGCCGCACCACGCTCCGCCATGCCGCGGCCGTCGGCGCGTTTTCCCGGTCGCCTCGAGGCGCTACATCGGCCTTGCTTGCGGCATGAGCCTCGACACCGCCGACCTCCTCGATCGCTTCTGCCGTTACGTCCGGATCGATACCCGCAGCGACGCCCATGCCGGCTCGACGCCGAGCACGCCGGGCCAGTGGGACCTCCTCCGCCTGCTGGAACGTGAACTGCGCGAGATCGGAGCCAGCGACGTCGTCCTCACGCCGCAGGGCTACGTGCTCGCGACCGTGCCCGCGACGACGACGAAACCCGGCGTGCCCACGCTGGCCTGGCTCGCCCACGTCGACACCGCCACCGAACTCCCCGGCGGCGCCACTCCCATCGTCCACCGCGCCTACGACGGCCGACCCATCGTCCTGCCCGACGACCCGACCCAGGTGCTCACCGTCGAGACCATCGCACACCTCCGCGAGTCAATCGGCGAAGACATCATCACCGCCAGCGGCACCACCCTTCTCGGCGCCGACGACAAGGCCGGCATCGCCACCGTCATGGCGGCGGTGCGCCACCTGTTGCGGCACCCGGAAATCCCGCACGGCCGGATCCGCGTCTGCTTCAATCCCGACGAGGAAATCGGCCACGGCCTGCGCACCCTCGAACTGTCGCAACTGGGCGCGGACTTTGGCTACACCCTCGACGCCGAGGCGCGCGGCGAAGTCGACTACGAGAGTTTCTCGGCCGACGCCGCCGTCGTCGAAATCCGCGGCGTGGCCGCGCATCCCGGCTGGGCGAAGGACACGATGGTGAACGCGCTCCGCCTCGCCGGCCGTTTCCTCGCGGCGCTGCCGATGGAAACCTCCCCCGAACGCACCGCCGGCCGCGACGGCTTCGTCCACCCGAACGAGATTTCGGGCAACAGCGAGCGCGCGACCGTGCGGATGATCCTGCGCGATTTTGAACTCGATGGACTCGCCGCCAAGCGCGCGATCGTTGAGCGGGTCGCCGCCGAAATCCGCGACGCCGAGCCGCGCGCCCGCGTGGACGTCACCTTCCGCGAGCAGTATCGCAATATGCGCTACTGGCTGGAGAAGGACATGCGTCCCGTCGAGTACGCCGTCGAGGCGGTGCGCCGGGCCGGCCTGTCCCCGGTGTCGTCGGCGATCCGCGGCGGCACCGACGGCTCGCAACTGACGGCGCGCGGACTGCCCACGCCGAACATCTTCTGCGGCATGCACGAGGTGCACAGCCAGCGCGAATGGGTCTCGCTCCAGGACATGGCGCGGGCCGCCGACGTGCTGATCCGCCTCGGCCAGCTCTGGGAGGAGCGCAGCGGAGCCTGACCCCGAAAACGCTCTCGCGCGGCGATCTCCTCGCTGCGGCGACGTTCCCGACCGTCGACTTGCTTGTCGGGTCCGGTTGGTCGGCCACGCCCTCGCGACCACGCCCTCGCGGTCACGCTCGACGCGCGCGACGCACTCGATCGGCGCCGGGACGCACGCTCCGTCGTGAAGACCGACCGCACCCGAGCCGACCTCACGACGATCAACGGGCCGTGGCCCGCCGCCCGGCCGTTCGACCGGAAGGCCATCACGCCCTTCAGGACCCTCGACGGCGGGCGCACGCGGGTCGCCGCAGGCAAGGAAACCCGCCCGCCGGCGAGCGAGCGGCGGGCGCGCTGACGCCGCTTGCGGACCGCGCACTCCGTGCAAGAGTAGTGGTGCCATGGCCGCTCTGCCCCGACCGGTTTCACGCGTCGCCCGCCACCTGCTCCTGCTGGTTTCCGTCGCCGGCTTCCTCCGTGCCGCGCCGCTGGACTGGCCGCCCGACCGCTACCCGGATGAGGCCGGCCTCCGCGAACGGAGCCGCGGGCTGCTCGAGGCGATCGCGCGCCAACCCTATGGCGAACGCTCGCTCGCGACGTCGTCCTGCCCCGACACCGGCCTGCCGGTCCGGATCTGGGCGGTGGAGGGCGAGGAAATCATTTCTCCGTACACCGGCCGCCGCTACCGGCAGGGACCGACGGGCTACTTCGGTCCCAAGTCCCGCGACGCGGAGGGCCGGATCTCGGCCTTCGGCGGCGACCCGCTGAAGTTTGATCTGCCACCGGTCACGGCCCGACTCCTCCTCGATCCGACCGATGCCCGCGCCCGGGCCTTCCTCAGGATTCCGGGCAACCTCAACCAGCAGTACCATTTCGCGACCAATCACTGGGCCCGGCTTCAAGGGCTGCTGGGCGACCGGCTCGGCGACGACTTTCAGCAGGCGTTCCGGCAGGCGGTGGCGGCTTACGCTGAGTCGCGCCGCCCCTCCGACGGCCCACGCGAGCACTCCCGGGTCGAGGCGCCGTTCACGCTCGTCGGCCGGCCCGGCCAGCATCTCGGCGGCGGCGGCACCGAGAACCACAAGCTCATGTTCCGCACCAGCGCCCTGCTCTTCGCCGAGACATTCCCCGACGGCGCCCTGATCTCCGGGCACACTCCGGCGGAAACGCGCGCGATCGCCGGGGGCGCGCTCCGCGACTTCACCCGCCAACTCTTCGTCATGGGCAACGGGGAATATCACTCCACGAGCTACTTTCCCCACTCGATCCAGGCGCTGCTCAACGTCCACGACTTCTCGCCGAACCCGGCATCGCGCGCCGTCGCCCGCGCTGCGATCGACTACTACCTCGCCGTCTACGCGCTCAAGGTCTTCAACGGCGTGCACACCGGCCCGAAGCGCCGCGGCTGGGCGGATGGCCATCGCTTGGGAGAAATGGATACGATGCTCTGGCTCTGGGCCGGCGGCGCCCCGGGCTACACCACGATCCCGGTCCACCCCGCCGACGCGCACGCCTCGCTCCATCAACTGACCACCCGCTATCGGCCCGACCCGGCGATCCTGGCGCTGGCGGCGAAGCAAGTCCCGCTGCCCTTCGAGGCGGAGCTGTCCCACCCCGACTACGGCATGACGGAGGCCGGGCGGCACCTCGAGACCTTCTACTGCTCAAAGAGCTTTGCCCTCGGCAGCGTGCAGCTCGACGCCGTGAACAACTCCGGACAGCAGACGACCTCGTCGCTGAACGTGCGCGGCGCCCGCGAGTCGCTGATCTTCAGCGGCGGGCAGCCCCGGTGGCTCTCGCCGGAGGGCCACAGTCCGTACGACCAGTGGGTGCAGAAGCGCGGCACCCTGCTCTTCATGACCGGGCCGACGGAGGTGCCCGCCGGAGCCACCGCGTCGCCCACGCTCACCCGGATCGACGAACTCGAAGGGCCGCGCGGCTACACGCGCCTCGCGGCATTCTCCGGCCCGCTTCGACCGGTGACGCCGCCCCCCGCGAACGACCCGGCGGCCCTGCGCCGCTACTTGGACGAGTCCCGCTCGTCCGCGGCGACGTGGCTGTGGGTGCCACGCGAAGCGAAGGTCCACCGGCAGGGCGACCGCTTCGTCTGCGAGGCGCCGGAGACGTGGGTGGTGGTCACCCCGCTCGTTCCGGGAGCCTTCTGGATCGATCCCGATCCCGCTGCGCTCGCGGCCGAGCCGGCTGGCCGTAGTCCATGGCCGCGCCTTCGCACGCACCGCGTGCTGGTCATTCCCGGCGACGTGGCGGGCTTCGCCCTAGAGGCGGTGGAACGCGCGGACGCCCCGACCCTCGCCTCGCTGGATTCGCGGGGGCGACTGTCGCGCGAAGGGCTCACGGCTCGCTACACCGCCATCGCCGGGGATCGCCTCGAACTGCGCTACCAACCGACCGCGCTTCGTCCCGAAGCGAGGGTCAACGGCGAACGCCTGAACGGTCGCCCCTGGGCCGGCGGCGGCCACTATGTGGGCGGTCCCCTGACGATCGCCGGCGGCGGCCTCCGCCTCCGTACGGCGGCCGGCGGCTTCGACCTCGACTACCGCGGGGACGCGCCGCGCTGGGAGATCGTCGATCGCTAGACCGCCAGACCGCGCGAGGGTCAGGCTTTGTAGTTTGTCCGAGGAGGCATCGCGCGTGGCGAACCCCGAGCGCGTGCGAGCGTCTCGGCGACCGGAGGACAGACGGCAAAGCCTGATCCTCAGGGCAGCGGCGTGTCGCTTGGCGCGGCGGGCGCGGGCGCTCCCTGGCGGACTTGCGCCGTCACCGTCTTGAGCGTGGATGACATCAGCATCGTCATCTCGGCGACGCAGACGAAGGTGAAGCCCTCCTTGATGAGCGCGGTGCCGTCGCCGATCATCCACATGTTCTTGCCCGCCGCGCGGCCGGCGGCGCGGATGCGCTTGATTGCGTTGACCAGCGACGGATGCTCTGGCTGCCAGCACACGCCCAGATCGGTCGCGAGGTCGTAAGGTCCAATCGCGATCGCGGTCGTGATTGGGTCGCGCGCGATCGCCTCAGCATTCTCGAGCCCGATGCGGCTCTCGATCTGGGGCAGGATGATCAGGTTGTCTTCGACCTCCCGCTTCCAGGTCTCGTAGTGGTAGTTGCTCACCCAGAGATTGCCCAAGCCGCCCGGGCGGCGGCGCCCGCGGGGCTTCATGTAGACCGCCTCGCGCACGGCATCAAGCGTCTCCACTCCCTGCACGTACGGCACGAGCAAGCCACACGGGCCCAGATCCATGGCGAGGCGCAAGGTCGTGAATTCAGCCGCCGCCGGGCGGATCAGCACGGGAAAGTTCTCGCGACGCCCGATCGCGCACGCTTCCGCGACCTGCTCGGCGTTGTGAGTCAGGTGCTCGAGGTCGATGATCAGGTAATCCAGACCGGCGGTCATCGCGATCTCCACCATGCCGGGCCAGAAGTGAAACGTCGCGAGGGCGCCGACGACTGGCTCGGGGCCTTCGATTCTCTTTCTCAGGAGGGCGGCTGCTTTCATGGGGGGTACGCGAATGAAACAAATGCCGTCAACAGATGCTGAAACGGCGACGAGGTCCCGGGATTTCAATCGGAGAAGCACCTGATTGGCAATGGCCGTTACCGAAACCGGGCCGCCGCAGGCGCCGGCGAGGCGGGGCGCCGAACCGCATTCGCCGGAGCGCCTCGTTTCGGGAATCGGTGGGCCCCCATCGCTCCTTGCCGAGTGGGGCCGCCGTCGTCGTCGAACCGCAAGCCGCCCTTTCGGGCCTCCACCCCCAAGGGAGCGAGTCACGGCACCAGTCCGCCACGGAGCGCCCGCCGCGCCGGACGGCCCGCCGTGGCGGTTGCCAAAGCGCGGCGATGCATTACCCTGACTCGCGGTGTCCGGGTCAGGTCGGTAGACTCGCCGCCGATGACTCTGCCGCGCCCGCCCTCCCCGACCCCGGAAGCAACGTCCTTCCTCCTCGATCCCGAACCCATGAAGCCCGCCCACGGCCAGCGCCCCTCCCTCAGCCAGATGGAACGGATCCGGGAAATCCACCGGCGCATCCAGAACTTCACGCGGTATCCGGGGAACGAGAGCCTGCGGGTCACGGACGAATCGCTCGCCACGCAACTTGAGGTCTCGGATCGCCAAGTCCGCCGGGATCGCGGCGTGCTCGAGCGCCTCATCAGCGAGCGCGACGTCCAGCGCGGGCACGGCGGGAAGCAAGGCGCTTTGAAATTCGACAAGAAGCGCCGCTCCTGGCTCTACACCCGCGACGTCGATCTCTCCGTCTGGGTCGGCCGGCTCGACGACGATGAACTCGGCTCGCTGCTCGTCGCCCAGCAGGCCCTCGCCGTCTTCAGCGGCATGCCCCTCGCGCGCCACATCACCCACATCTTCGAGGAGGATGCGAGCGGGCTGATCGGCAACAAACGCTCCGCGCTGCGCGAGGAGATCACGCAACTCGTGTCCTTCCACCCGGAGGGCGCGGGCAAGATCGACCCCGACACCTTTGCGGCGCTGTTCCGCGCGCTTCTGCTCCAGCAACAGGTCGAGGTGCGCTACCGGAGCAAACAGAAGTCCGCCGCCTCCCCCCGCATCCTGCATCCGTATCACCTGTGCTGCTACAAGCACCAGTGGCGCCTCATCGCCCACGACAGCACGTCCAACGCCATCCGCTCCTTCGTCGTCACCCCGCGCCGCCTGAAGTCCGTCAAGCTGCTCAACCGCACCTTCAAGCGGCCGAAACCCTTCCACCCGCACGACCACCTGCGTGGCCCGGACGCACCCGGCCGTACGATCACGCTGCGGATCGCGCGCGACGGAGCGCACCACATCCTTGAGCGGAACTGGCCCGGGCTGGTGGACACCCGCAGTCTTGAGGACGGAGCGGTTGAGGCGGTCTTCGACGTCGCCAACCTCGGGGAATTCAAGCGCTTCGTCCTCGCCTTCGGCAGCGACTGCGAAGTGCTCAGCCCGGAGGACTTCCGGGAAGACATCCGCAACGAAGCCCGCAAGATGCTCGGGGCGGAGCCCCGCTGAGACCTCCCGGGAGCGCGGGCGCCCCGCCGCGCCGCGCCGCGCCGCGCCCTACCCTGCCCGGTCGTCCGCCCGAGCCGATGCCATGCGCCACCGCCGCGCGCCGCTTCGCCGGGCATCCGCAAGGAAAACATGGGGTTCTTTCCTACCTTCCTGTCGCTTAGGTCGTTAAAAACTCCGAATTTCCCACGACCCGGACACGCTATGTCCGCGTTCCCGGCCCATATTGTCACGATGAACACAAACAATCAGTCGGAGGCAGGAGTTGCGGCGAAGACGGTGAATCAGGCGGAGGCGCAGAGCCAGCCGAATGCGGCGGTGGCGATTCCGCCGGCGGCGGGCGCTGCCACGCCGGCACAAGGCAACGGCACGGCGGAGATCCTCGCTTTCCTGAAGGAGGGTGCGGCGCTCGGGCGGGTGGCGGAGCGGGCAGGAGAGGCGTTCCGCGGAGATATCATGGCCGGGAAGCCGGTGGTCGAAGTCGACTCCAAGACCGTGATCAACTTCACTGTCGTCCCACAGAAATTCGTGAAACCGGAGGGGGAAAAGCGGTTCGGCTGCACGGGTTAGACCTGCCACAAGGCAGGGGATGAAAAACAAAAACCTGATACAACCGAACCGCCGGC
>Ga0172372_10002082_pt1 | contig 30675 bp, 33 predicted proteins | sample LakKiv5m_2_FD_114544 | JGI IMG/M metagenome (GOLD analysis project Ga0172372, IMG submission 114544) | Freshwater microbial communities from Kabuno Bay, South-Kivu, Congo - kab_092012_9.5m | ecosystem: Environmental > Aquatic > Freshwater > Lake | place: Democratic Republic of the Congo...
AAGGCCACGGCGCCCTGGCTGAGCTGGCCGCCGCCGAACGGCGCCGACCAGTTGCTGATCCCGGCCCATTGCAGCCCACCGATGAACGGTGCCAGCCGTCCATCTCCGGGCGCGAATGCCAGGCTCCAGCCGAACTACACCCAGAGCAGGCTCACCAGGGCCATGGCAGCAAAGCTCATCACCATCGTGTTGAGCACGTTGCGGCTGCGCACAAAGCCGCCATAAAACAGCGCCAGCGCCGGCGTCATCATCAGCACAAGCGCAGCGCTGATCAACACGAAGGCATTGTTGGCGCTCGCCTGGGCCAGCGGCTGGTCCGGGGCCAGGACCGCTGTTAGCGGAATGCCAACGTTAAAGAGCGAGAGCAAAGCAACCAAACCGGGCTGACTGCACCTTCGCCACCAACTCCGGATCGACTGGTATCAAGAATTACCAAACGACCGGCAAATGGTCCAATTTGTTACCAAAGCTGCTGCCGGCAGCTGCAAAAAAGGAGGGCCGAAGCCCTCCCTGACTGGAATCCTGAGGCTGGTCTCAGCCCCTTGATCTCGCTCGAGATCAATAATCGAAGTCGCCGCCGCCCATGCCGCCGCCGGCAGGAGCTGCTTCCTTCTTCTCGGGCAGGTCGGCCACGATGCACTCGGTGGTGAGCACCATGCCGGCAATTGAAGCGGCATTTTGCAGGCCGCTGCGGGTCACCTTGGCGGGATCGACGATGCCGGCAGCCAGCATGTCGACGTACTCGCCGGTGGCGGCGTTGTAGCCCTCGTTGAAGGGTTTGTTGCGCACGTGCTCGGACACGACGGCTCCATTGGCACCGGCGTTTTCGGCGATGCGCTTGAGAGGGGCGGTGAGGGCCGATGCCACGATCGTGGCGCCGATCAGCTCTTCGCCGCTCAGGTTGGCCTTGGCCCACTCTTCGAGAACGGGAGCCAGGTGGGCCAGGGTGGTGCCACCGCCGGGAACGATGCCCTCTTCAACAGCCGCCTTGGTGGCGTTGATGGCATCTTCCAGACGCAGCTTTTTGTCCTTCATCTCGGTCTCGGTGGCAGCACCCACCTTGACCACGGCCACACCACCGCTCAGTTTGGCCAGACGCTCCTGCAACTTCTCCTTGTCATAGGAGGAGTCGGTTTCGTCCATCTGCTTGCGGATCTGCTCGCAGCGGGCCTTGACGGCCACCTCGTTGCCCTCGGCAACGATGGTGGTGGTGTCCTTGTTGATGGTGATGCGACGGGCGGTACCCAGCATCTCAAGCTTGGCGTTTTCCAGCTTGAGGCCGGCATCCTCGGTGATCAGCTGGCCGTTGGTCAGCACGGCAATGTCCTCGAGCATGGCCTTGCGGCGATCGCCGAAACCAGGAGCCTTGACGGCAGCCACGTTGAGCACGCCGCGCAGGCGGTTGACCACCAGGGTGGCGAGAGCTTCCTTCTCAATGTCCTCGGCGATGATCAGCAGGGGCTTGCCGGTGCGGGCGATCTGCTCGAGCACGGGCACCAAGTCCTGTACCAGACCGATCTTCTTGTCGGTCAGCAGGATGTAGGGATCATCGAGCACCGCTTCCATGCGCTCGGTGTCGGTGGCGAAGTAGGGCGAGATGTAGCCCTTGTCGAAGCGCATACCCTCGGTGACCTCCAGCTCGGTGGTCATCGATTTGCCCTCTTCGAGGGAGATCACGCCCTCTTTGCCGACCTTGTCCATGGCATCGGCGATCATGCGGCCCACCTCTTCGTCGTTGCCGGCGGAGATGGTGCCCACCTGGGCGATGGCATTGCTGTCGCTGATCGGCTTGGCGTGCTCCTCGATCTTTTTGACGAGGAACTCGGAGGCCTTGTCGATGCCCTTCTTGAGCGTGATGGCGTTGGCACCGGCGGCCACGTTGCGCAGGCCTGCCTTCACCATGGCGTGGGCCAGCACGGTGGCGGTGGTGGTGCCATCACCAGCGGCGTCGTTGGTCTTGGAGGCGGCCTGACGAATCAGAGCCACACCGGTGTTCTCGATGTGATCCTCGAGTTCGATCTCCTTGGCAATGGTGACGCCGTCGTTGATGATCTGAGGAGCGCCGAACTTCTTCTCGAGGACCACGTTGCGGCCCTTGGGGCCCAGGGTCACGGCCACTGACTCAGCGAGGATGTCGATGCCTTTCTCAAGAGCGCGGCGAGCCTGCTCGTTGTAAATGATGCGCTTGGCCATGGGAGGCGTTGTTCGCTTGGGTTGAAGAGAATGAAATGGCTGCGGTAGCTGCGCGGATCAACTGGGATCGGCGCGCAGCAGTCGCACTCAGTTGACGATCGCGAGAATGTCCTTCTCAGACAGCAGCACGTACTCATCGGTGCCGAGCTTGATGTCGGTACCGGCGTACTTGCTGTAGAGAACCTTGTCGCCAATGCTCACTTCGGGAGTCTGACGGCTGCCGTCGTCGTTGCGCTTGCCGGGGCCCACTTGGACCACTTCACCCACCTGGGGTTTTTCCTTGGCGGTGTCGGGAAGCAGAATGCCGCCGGCGGTCTTTTCCTCCGACTCGGACACCTTGATGAAAATGCGGTCTCCAAGGGGTTTGACCGTGGAGACGCTGAGAGAAACAGCTGCCATGGATCGAGGCGTGAATGACGTGCAAGGGCTGGCGCCAGTGGCGCCGCGGGCGAGCACCGATCTGGCACTCATACCCGTCGAGTGCCAACCTATGTGCCCCGACCCGGCCCTGACCACCAGCGCGCTGTGCGGGTGACCGAACCGGCCTTGCAGGGGGAGTCGCGGTGGTAAGGTTGCGCCGCTCCAGGCGGGAACAGGTTCCGCCAGACGCCTCCCTGCTCTTCCTTACATATGGCTGCTGCTACCGCAACCGGCACCAAGGGCACCGTCCGCCAGGTGATCGGCCCGGTTCTGGACGTGGAATTCCCGGCCGGAAAGCTGCCCAAGATCTACAACGCCCTGCGCATCGAGGGCAAAAATTCCGCGGGCCAGAACGTCGCCCTCACAGCTGAAGTGCAACAGCTGCTGGGTGATCACCGCGTGCGTGCGGTCGCCATGAGCACCACCGATGGTCTGGTGCGGGGCATGGACGCCCTCGACACCGGTGCCCCCATTTCGGTGCCCGTGGGTGAAGCCACCCTCGGCCGCATTTTCAACGTGTTGGGTGAGCCCGTTGATGAGCAGGGTCCCGTCAACACCACCACGACGGCTCCGATCCACCGTGAAGCGCCCAAGCTCACTGAGCTCGAGACCAAGCCCAAGGTGTTCGAAACCGGCATCAAGGTGATCGACCTGCTGGCCCCTTACCGCCAGGGCGGCAAGGTGGGCCTATTCGGCGGCGCCGGCGTCGGCAAGACCGTGCTGATTCAGGAGCTGATCAACAACATCGCCAAGGAGCACGGCGGCGTGTCGGTGTTTGGAGGCGTGGGTGAGCGCACCCGCGAAGGCAACGACCTCTACGAGGAATTCAAGGAATCGGGCGTGATCAACGCCGATGACCTCTCCAAGTCAAAGGTGGCCCTCTGCTACGGCCAAATGAACGAGCCGCCGGGGGCCCGCATGCGTGTGGGGCTGTCTGCTCTCACCATGGCCGAGCACTTCCGTGACGTGAACAAGCAGGACGTGCTGCTGTTCATCGACAACATTTTCCGCTTTGTGCAGGCCGGCTCGGAAGTGTCGGCACTGCTGGGCCGCATGCCATCGGCGGTGGGCTACCAGCCCACCCTCGGCACCGACGTGGGTGAGCTGCAGGAGCGCATCACCTCGACCCTCGAGGGATCGATCACCTCGATCCAGGCGGTCTATGTGCCTGCGGACGACCTGACCGACCCCGCTCCGGCGACCACCTTCGCCCACCTCGACGCCACCACCGTGCTCAGCCGGGGCCTGGCGTCCAAGGGCATCTATCCCGCCGTGGATCCGCTCGATTCCACCAGCACCATGCTGCAGCCCTCGGTCGTGGGTGATGAGCACTACCGCACCGCCCGCGCCGTGCAGAGCACACTTCAGCGTTACAAGGAACTTCAGGACATCATCGCGATTCTCGGCCTCGACGAACTGTCCGAAGACGACCGCCGCACGGTCGACCGGGCCCGCAAGATCGAAAAGTTCCTGTCGCAGCCCTTTTTCGTGGCTGAGATCTTCACCGGCATGCCCGGCAAGTACGTGAAGCTCGAAGACACCATCAAGGGTTTCAACATGATTCTGGCTGGTGAGCTCGACGAGCTGCCCGAGGCCGCGTTCTACCTCGTCGGCAACATCGACGAGGTCAAGGCCAAGGCCGAGAAGATCCTGTCTGACGCCAAAGGCTGATCGCCATGACTCTGACCCTGCGCGTTCTGGCACCGGACCAGAGCATTTATGACGGCTCGGCCGACGAGGTGATCCTGCCAAGCGCCTCCGGTCAGATGGGCATCCTCACGGGTCACGTGTCGATGCTTACCGCCCTCGACAGCGGCGTGCTGCGTGTCCGCGACGGCAGCACCTGGTCGGCGATTGCGGTGATGGGCGGCTTCGCCGAAGTCGAAGATAATGCCGTGACCGTGCTAGTCAATGCGGCCGAACTCGGCAGCGCCATTGATGCCTCGGCAGCCCAGACCGCTTTCGAGCAGGCTCAGCAGGTTGCTGCAGGGTTTGAGGGTAAGGCCCCCAGCCCTGAAAAGGTCAGGGCCCAGCAGGCCCTAGCCCAGGCCAGAGCACGCCTGCAAGCTTGCAAAGGCGGCTGATCAGACCGTCCTCAATCTGGCCCCAATCACAATCACCCAACGCGAATTGAGGGTCCTTGGACAGGACCCTTTTTTGTATTCAGCTTGGGGTCGGTCCCGAAGCCCCGGATCCGCAGGGGTTCCGTTGCTGCATCGACGCGATCAGGCGGTACCACAGAAGGTCACATCGGGGAACTTCAGCTTGGCCTCATCAAGACTCTTGCCTTTGCCTTCCTCCTGCCAGTAGTTGATCACCTCGGTGGCCTTGTTGAGGATTTCAACCCGTTCGTTGTCGGTGATCCAGCTCTTGCGCTCGAGCTCGGTCTTGAGGGTTTCCCAGGCATCTGCCCGGGGCCAGAAGAAATAGGCCGTCAGAGGGCTCGGACCACCGCCGACGATCTGATCGACGGCCAGAGCCACGTTGTCGGGCAACCAGAGAATCTTGACCAGAAAACGACCCTCATCGGCCTTGGGGGTGTAGCCCGATGGCACACCGTCCTCGTCGATCGTGGCCGTGGCGAGGGCGGCGCTGCCGCCGCGCATGACCGGTCGACCGGAGACGGGAGCATCATCGACAGCGCCGATGGCATCGGGAACCTCGGCCATGGCAGCCCCCACCACAGCAGGATCAAGCGTGCTATCGGGTGCTGGCATGGCAGTCGGGCTCTGGGAAGACGGACAAACAACTAACCTACCAGCCGCCAGACCCCTCCTCTGCTGAACCCCGGTCAAGCTGCCAAGGCCCTGTTGCTGCTGGATATCGACGGTGTGATCCGCGATGTCAGCGGCAGCTACCGCAGGGCCCTGGCGGAAACAGTGCATCACTACAGCGGCTGGCGACCCGAGCCAGGAACCATCGACAGCCTCAAGGCTGAAGGCCGCTGGAACAACGACTGGGAGGCCAGCCTCGAGCTGCTGCGGCGCCACAGGCTGGAATCCTTGCCTGATTTTGCGGCCATGGTCGGGGTGTTCAGCGCTTTCTATTTCGGTGGGGATCCGGCCGGTGACCCGGCGCGGTGGCAGGGATTCATCGGCGATGAACCGCTGCTGGTCGATGCAGCGTTCTTTACCGCCCTCGAGCAGGCCGGCATCGCCTGGGGCTTTGTCAGCGGGGCGGAGCCCCCCTCAGCCCGTTATGTGCTGGAACAGCGCCTGGGATTGAACGATCCGCCCCTGATCGCCATGGGCGATGCCCCCGACAAACCCGACCCCGCGGGCCTGCTGCAACTGGCTGGGGAGCTGCTGCAGCGCCATGGCGGCGGCGCCCTGGGCCCGGGTGGCCCGCCGATCGCCTACCTGGGCGACACCGTCGCCGACGTGCAGACCGTGCTCAACGCCCGCGCAGCGCGTCCCGAGCAGGCGTTTGTGAGCCTGGGGGTGGCACCGCCGCACCTGCACGGCAGTGCCGCGCGGGCCCACTACGAAAACCAGTTGCATCAGGCCGGTGCCGATGCGGTGCTGAAGCACACCACAGCGGCGCTGCAGCACCTGGAGGCCCTGCTGGCCAAACTGGCGTGCTGAGCACGTAGCCCGCTCAGCGTTCCATCGCGGCAGTGGCCTTGAGGGCGACGGCGGTCAGCACCTCATGGCCGCGCTCACTCACGGCCACATCGTCTTCGATGCGAATGCCGATGCCCTTCCAGCGCCCATCAATGGCTGGCTGGCCTGCCGGCACGGGCAGGCGGTCGCTCACGTAGAGACCGGGCTCGACCGTGAGCACCATGCCGCTCTCGAGCTCGACATGGTGCTCACCAAGCCGGTAGGCGCCCACGTCATGCACATCGAGCCCGAGCCAGTGGCCGGTGCGGTGCATATAAAGGTGGCGGTAGGCGCCCTGTTCGATCAGACCATCGACCTCGCCCACCAGCAGCCCCAGCTGCACCAGACCCTCGACCAGCACCCGCAGCGCCGTGTCGTGTACACCTTCGGCGCTGAACCCGGGCTTCACGGAAGCGACAGCGGCTTCCTGGGCCGCCAGCACCAGCTCATAGAGGGCCCGTTGCTCACCGCTGAAACGTCCGCCCACCGGGAAGGTGCGGGTGATGTCGCCGTTGTAATAGTCGGCAAGGCTGCAGCCGGCGTCGATCAGCAGCAGGTCACCCGCGTGCAACTCGGCGTTGTTGGCGGTGTAGTGCAGCACGCAGGCGTTGTCGCCGCCGGCCACGATCGAGCCATAGGCGGGGCCGCGGGCCCCCTGCTCCAGAAAATGCTGTTCGATCACCGACTGGACCTGGCGCTCGCTGAGCCCCGGCCGGGCCACCTGGCGGGCCAGCTCATGGGCCTCGGCCGAGATGCGGGCAGCCTCCCGCAGGCGCTCGAGCTCCTCAGGGCTCTTGCGCAAGCGCAGTGCATGCAGCAGCGGATCGGGTGCCACCAGCCCCAGGGCCGCATGACCATGGCGGGGGGCCCGGTCGAGTTGGGCCGCCCAGGCGGCGATCACCAGCGGTTCGACCTTGGGGTGCTTGCCGACGCGAAAGGCAATGCCTTCAGACTCCCTGAGGTAAGCGGCCAGGTGCTGGGGCAGCTCCTTGATGGGGTGGGCGAGATCGGCCCCGAAGTGCGCCACCGCCCCCTCGGTGCCCCAGCGGAAGCCATGCCAGACCTCGGCACTGGCCTCCCGGGGGTGCACAAACAGCACGTAGCGCTCGCCCTCGGGCCTGTGGGGCAGAAACAGCGCCACGGCATCGGGCTCATCGAAGCCGGTCAGATACCAGAAGTCACTGTTCTGACGAAAGGGCCATTCGCAGTCGGCATGGTGAACCGCCAGGGGCGCCGCCGGGATCACCGCTGCGGCGCTGCCAAGGGCCTCAAAGAACCGGGCCCGCCGCGCGGCGAACAGGGCCGGCGCACAACGACCGTCGATCGGCTGGTGGGTTGCCATGGAGCCAAACGGATGCCAGCTCCGTGACGATGGCACACCCCAACCCAACTGGCGGCTGACGCTGCCTGCGTCAGACTCACCCTGCTTGTCCCATGCCAGCCCGTTGGCTCCGGTACCGTCCACACCCGAGCGCTGCCGCCTGCTGCTGGAGCACTGGCGGCGCGGGCTGCGGCTGAGCCGGCGCGAGCGCGGTCTGCTGGGCGGCCAGCTGCAGCTGCTGGACCAGCAGCTCGAGCGCCTGCAGTTACGGCGTCTGCGGGTGGCCGCCTTTGGGCGGGTGGGCGTCGGCAAGTCGAGCCTGCTGAATGCCCTGCTGGGCCGCAACCGCTTTGCCACCGATGTGGCCCACGGCTGCACCCGCCGCCAGCAGATTGAGCACTGGCCGATCGGCATTGATGGCCTGGCGGAGGTGGAACTGGTCGATACCCCCGGCATCGATGAGATCGCTGCCGCCGCCCGGGGGAGATTGGCGGCGCGGCTGGCCCTCAATGCCGATCTGGTGCTGCTGGTGCTCGACGGTGACCTCAACCGGATCGAGCTTGAGGCCCTGGCGCAGCTAGCCGCCAGCGGCAAGCCGATGCTGCTGGTGCTGAACCGTTGTGACTGCTGGACCCCGCCCGAGCAGCAGGAGCTGCTGGCCAGCCTGCGCCGGCGCCTGCCAGAGGCCCTGCAGGGGGTCGAGATCGTGGCTGTGGCTGCCGCACCCCGACAACCGCAGCTGCTGGCCGATGGCCGGGTGCGCAGCGAGGCCGCCCCCCCCCGGATCGCCCCCCTGCAGCGTTCACTGCAGCGCCTGCTGAGTCACCAGGGAGATCTGCTGCTGGCCCTGGGAGCCCTGCACAGCGCCGATCGCTTTCACCGGAACCTGCATCAGGGTCGGCTGCGCCACAGCCGCAGCGCCGCCCAGGGGTTGATCGGCCGCTATGCGGCACTCAAGGCCACCGGCGTCGCGGCCAATCCGCTGATGCTGCTCGATCTGGCGGGCGGGCTCGCCTGCGACACAGCCCTGGTGCTGCATCTGTGCGAGCTCTACGGCATGCCGATGCACAGCCAGGGGGCCCGGGCGCTGCTGACACGCCTCTCGAGCCACAACGCCATGCTGGGAGGCGTGCAGCTCGGCATCCAGCTGCTGCTGGGGGGGCTGCGCCAACTGCTGGTGCTGGCCGCACCCTTCAGCGGCGGGCTGAGCCTGGCCCCCGCGGCACCGGTCGCCCTGGCCCAGGCCGCCCTGGCCGTGCACACCACGCGCCTGACCGGAAGCCTGGCCGCCGCCGAGCTGCTCAAGGGCGCCCAGCGCGGGCCCAAACCCGCAGCCCTGCTGGCCCGCCTGGCCCGCCACGATCCGGCTGCCAGGGCCTGGCTTCAGACCTGGCAGCCCGCCAGCAGCACACCCCCGCTGCAGAGCCTGCTGCCATGAGTGAGCAACTGGCGCTGCTGGGCACCAGCGCCGATCCCCCGACGCTGGGGCACCAGGCGCTGCTGCAGCAGCTGCTGCAGCACTACCCCCGAGTGATCACCTGGGCCAGCGACAATCCCGGCAAACGGCACGGGGCACCCCTGGACCTGAGGGCCCAGCTGCTCGCAGCCCTGCTGCGAAGTCTGGCCGAGCCAAGACTGGAACACGTGCAGGAGCTCAGCAGCCCCTATGCGATCACCACGCTGGAACGAGCCGCAGCGCGCTGGCCCAACGCCGAACTGGTGTTCGTGGTGGGCAGTGATCTGGCGTCCCAGATTCCGCACTGGCGCCAGGCTGCCGAGGTGCTGAAACGCTGCCGGCTGGCCGTGGTGCCGCGGGTGGGCTGGCCGCTCAACGAAGCCACCGCCACCACCCTGCGAGAGCTGGGGGCGCACCTCAGTGTGCTGCCGTTGCCCGTGCCCGCCAGCGCCAGCTCGGCGCTGCGCGAGCAACCAGACCCGACACAGATCCCCAGGGCCGTGTGGCCGCTCGTGCACGAGCACAATCTCTACGGACTGGCTCAGCCCCAACCGGCCGAGGCGATGCCACCAACGCAGACAAGCCTGTAACCATGCGGATCGCCCTTGCCCAGCTCAATCCCCTGGTGGGCGATCTGGTGGGCAATGCCGCGAGGCTGCTGCAGGCCAGCGCTGAAGCCACCGTTGAGGCCACCGTTGAGGCCGCCAGCGGCGAGCCGCTGCTGATGGTCACCCCCGAGCTGAGCCTATGGGGTTACCCAGCCCGCGACCTGCTGCTGCGCCCAAGCCTGATCGCCCTGCAGAACCGGCTGCTCGATCAGCTGGCGTCTGACCTGCAGCGACAGGCGCCGCAGGTATCGCTGCTGGTGGGGATCGCCGAGCCGACTGGCAGCGGCACGGTGCCCAACCTGTACAACGCACTGGCCCTGGTCGAGGCCGGCGGATGGCGGGTCGTGTACCGCAAACAGCTCCTGCCCAGCTACGACGTGTTTGACGAGCGCCGCTATTTCGTGGCAGGCACAGCACCAGCGGTGCTGCAGTGGCCCGCAGCAGGGGGCCTGCGCCTGGGGCTCACCATCTGCGAAGACCTCTGGGTCGACGCCGACCTGGCCGGCCAACGTCTGGCCGGTCCCGACCCGATTGCCAAGCTGAAGGACGCCGGCATCGATCTGCTGCTCAATCTCTCAGCCTCGCCATTTGGGCTGGGGAAGCTGGCACTGCGCCGGCAACTGGCGACCCGGGCGGCAGCCCGGCTTGGGGCCCCGGTCGTCTACGTGAACCAGGTGGGCGGCAACGACGAACTGGTGTTCGACGGGGCCAGCTTCCTGATCCAACCCAATGGCACTCTGGCCAATCAGCTGACCTGTTGCCGGGAGCAGGTCGTCAGCCTTGCGTGGCCACCCCACGGCAATGCCAAAGCACAGGCAGTGGCCAGGCTGGAGCCACCAGACGAGCTGGAACAGCTGTTTCGCGCACTGGTGCTGGGGATCGCCGACTACGCCCGCAAATGCGGCTTCAACCAGGCCCTGCTGGGGCTCAGCGGCGGCATCGACTCGGCGCTGGTGGCGGTGCTCGCGGCGGCGGCCCTCGGGCCCGACCAGGTCAGGGCGTTATTGCTGCCTTCGCCCTGGAGCTCAGAGGGTTCGATCCGCGACGCCACAGCCCTGGCCCAGCGGCTTGGCCTTGCCACCCAGACCCTGCCGATTGCCCCACTGATGCAGGCGTTTGACCTCAGCCTGGCAGCGGTTCTAGGGGGGGTGCCCAGCGGTCTGGCGGCCGAGAATCTGCAATCGCGCATTCGCGGCACGCTGCTGATGGCCCTCGCCAATCAGCAGGGGCAACTGCTGCTGGCCACCGGCAACAAGAGCGAGCTGGCGGTCGGGTACTGCACCCTCTACGGCGACATGAACGGCGGTCTGGCCGTGATCGGCGATCTCTACAAAACCACGGTCTTTGCCCTGTGCGCATGGCTCGACGGGCAGGCCGCCCGCGCCTGCCGCAGCGAACTGGGGCTGCCGCCGGACGGCGAGCTGGTCGGCGCAGCGATCCGCCACAAACCCCCCAGTGCCGAACTGCGTCCCGACCAGAAGGACAGCGACTCACTGCCCGATTACGCCGTCCTCGATCCTGTGCTTAAGGCCCTGATCGAAGCGCACCAGAGTCCTGAGCAGCTGGTCGCCGACGGCAGTGACCCTGCGCTTGCCGAGCGGGTCATGGGCCTGCTGCGCCGCGCTGAGTTCAAACGGCGTCAGGCCCCGCCGGTGCTCAAGGTGAGCCGACGCGCCTTCGGCAGCGGTTGGCGCATGCCGATCGCCGCGCGCTGACCGGAGTCCCGCCCGCCTGGCCAGGACGGGCTGGCAGCGCCAAGCTGGAAGCAGCTCCTCAGCGCGATCGAACCATGGCCGCCACCGGCAGTGCCGCCCCTCTGGCCAGTCCGATGGCCAGCATTGGCGTGCCGCGCGAGATCAAGCGCGACGAGCAGCGGGTCGCCCTGACCCCCGATGGCGCCCGCGAGCTGGTGAGCCAGGGCATGGAGGTGCGCATCGAGACCGGTGCCGGCCTCGGCGCGGGCATCCGCGACGAGGACTACGCCGCCGTGGGGGCACGCCTCACCAGCCGCGACGAGGCCTGGGCAGCCCATCTGGTGGTCAAGGTCAAGGAACCCCAGCCCGAGGAGTTCGGCTTCCTGCGGCCCGATCTGGTGCTGTTCACCTACCTGCATCTGGCGGCCTATCCCGACGTGGGGCGCGCCCTGTTGGACATGGGCACCACGGCGGTTGCCTACGAAACCGTGCAACTCGATGACGGCAGCCTGCCGCTGCTGGCGCCGATGAGCGAGATCGCAGGCCGGCTGGCCGCCCAGGTGGGGGCCTACCTGCTAGAGAAGCCCCACGGCGGTCGCGGCGTGCTGATGGGCGGCTGCACCGGGGTGCGGCCGGCCCGGGTGGTGGTGCTGGGTGCCGGCACCGTTGGCTGGAATGCGGCCCGCATCGCCGCCGCCATGGACGCCGAGGTGTTTCTGCTGGATCGCTCGCCGCAACGGTTGCGCCAACTGGAGTCAGACCGCCGCGGGCGGCTGGTGAGCCTGGTCAGCAGCCGTGGCCTGATCGAGCGGCTGGTGCCCGGGGCCGACCTCGTGATTGGCGCCGTGCTGACCCCCGGTGGTCGCGCCCCCACCCTGGTCGATGAACCGCTGGTCCAACAGATGAAAACGGGCTCGGTGATCGTCGATGTGGCGATCGACCAGGGCGGCTGCATCGCCACCAGCCGCGAGACGACCCACACCGAACCCACCTTCGCGGTTCATGACGTGCAGCACTATGCCGTCGGCAACATGCCCGGCGCCGTGCCCTTCACCTCAACCGAAGCCCTGGTGAGCGTCACCCTGCCCTACATCCTGGTGATGGCCGGACGGGGGCTGGGCGAGGCCATCACCGAGCGCCCCGAGCTGGTCAGCGGCCTCAACACCGTGGCCGGCTCGGTCTGCCATCCCGGTGTGGCCAAGGCGCTGGGCGTCGCCCCCCGTCACCCCATGGCCTGCCTGCGCTGAGCGCCGAGCCTCCTGCTGCGAGACCAGCGGGCGCCGCAGGGACGCAGGTGCGATCCCCTCCCGCAGCGCCAGCACCAGCCCCGCCGCTTCGCCGTAGCTGGCGGCGGGCAAGACCTCGAGCCCCAGCGCCTCAGCATTGACCTTGAGCAGGCAGGGCGTCTCGACCGCAACCACGGGAATGCCGCGTTCGGCGCAGGCGAGCACCGCCCCGCCACCCAGGGCGCCGGCCGGGGCGATCACCGCTCCGACGGCATCAATGCCCAGCACTGGTCCCGCGATCGACGCGGCAGCCGTCTGCCGCCCTGCCGCGGACAACAGGTCAGGGGCCCGGCTCAGCCCCACCAACACGCAGGGCAGAAACGTGAAGCCCAGCTCCTCGCCAGCCGCGCGGGGATCGAGATGCGGATCGAGCGGCAGCGGAGCAAGCGCCGGCGCATGGGCACAGGGGACCCCCAGCTCACGGCTGAGCAGATGGCTGATCACCGCCTCAGCCCCCGCCAGCGCATCGACGCCGCTGCCGGCGCGGTAGGCCGCCAGGGCAGCACTGCCGTGATCGTCGGGGAACCGCGCCACCACCGCGATGGCCGTGGCACCGGCAGCCCTGAGCTGCCGACCCGCCTGCAGCAGGGCCTCGGGCTGACCCAGGCGCCCCCAGCTCGCGCCGCTGGGACCGGCGCTGAGGCTGACCTCCAGGGGCCTGTCGGTGATCACCACCGGGCCGATGTCGAGGCCCAGAGTGGCCCGGCAGCCGTCGGCCACCTGCAGGTGGCGCTGGCGCAGCTCACGCTCGATGCCCGCATCGAGCAGCAGCCCCACCCGCTGCTGGCGCACGGGTCGCAACAACAGCTCGCCGGCCGCAAAGCGGTCGAGGCAGGAGCCCTCGACGTAGTGGATGCGTGGGTCACTCCAATACAACGCTGCACCGTTCATCACGTTGGGATGGGTGATCAGGCAGCCGCTGGCCGCAGCCAGCAACCGGGCCACGGGCAGTGCATCGCCCGCATATCCCCCCTGCTCACAACCGATCCCGGTGGGGATCACCAGCAGGATTGGCAGGGGAGACGCCGTCATACGAGCACGACGGCCTCGACCAGAAGGCCATGGGAATCCACGGCAGTGATCGCCCAGCGCAGCGGCCGTCCCCGGGCCTCCAGGACCGCCATGATCTGGGCCAGCAGCGGGCCGGGCCGGCGCTGGAGCCGCAACTGAAGCGGCACAAGTTTCACTTCTGATATTGGCCGAACTGGGCCTCGTAAAGGGCATCCTCCATGCCGGCCCTGAGCGCCAGATCACTGCGTGGAAAGGCCACACAGAGCAGCACGTACCCCTGCTGCTGCAGCTCGGCTTTGACGCCCATGGCATCGGGTTGCTCGACGCTGCCAGCGCTGAGCAACGCCGCGCAGGTGGTGCACACACCCGAGCAACAGGAGCTGGGCAGGGCCACCCCGGCCGCCTCTGCAGCCGCCAGCACGGTCTGATCGCTGCGGCACGAAAAGCTGTGGCTGACGCCCTCAAACTCGGCGCTGATCTGGAAGATGGTGGGCTCGCTCACAACAGGGCAATCACAGCCTGCCATTCTCCCAGCTCAGCTCTCCTGCCATTGGCTGGGATGGGGCGCCAGATATTCCGGAGGGGTCTGGACCGATGCAGCAGCGCTGAGCACCAGATCAAGACTGATCGAAACTCGTAGATCGTCGGCGCTGGCATTGGGCAGCACGGCATGGTCCAGGCACGACGGAAACAGCACCAGCAGGCCTGCCCGGGGGGGCACATCAACGAAAGATCCGGTCCAGACCGTGGGCTGCAGGGGCCCGCCATGGCCGACCGCCATGCCTGGCACCAGCTCGTTGACCTGACGCTGGGGCCAGAACCTCAGGCAGCCGCAGTCGCCACGGCCATCACCACTGAGGTAGTAGACGGCACTGAGGTGGGCATTGGGATGGTGGTGACGCCCCACCACCTGATCGGGCTCGCTGAGCACGGGCCAGCAACGCTGAATGTGCAGCGCCATCTGGCCCAGGTCAAACCCCAGCTTCTGCAGATAGACCCTGGCATGGCCGAGAAGTTCAGCGATCAGCCCCGCGAACAGCTGATGCCGCTGCAGTTGCCAGACACCATTGAGATCGCCGGTCCAGGCGCAATCCGGATCGGGATTGCTGCAGACATCCCCGCGCAACGCGAGCAGAGCCTGAAGCTGCGCGGCAAGCTCGAGAGGATCGGGCCTGAGCTGCACCTGCCCAAGGGCCACTGGAAACAGCGGCTGAATCACCAGCTCGCCCGGCGAGGGCAACGGCAGCAAGGGATCCAGCCCATCCATGACGTTGTCATGCCGCATGACCGCTCCCTAGAAGGGGGTTGGAGGCACCAGAGCCGCAGCTGGGATTGCCTCAGGCCATGGCCGAAGCACCTCCGACCACCTCAAGGATTTCCTGGGTGATGGCGGCCTGGCGGGCCTTGTTGTAATCCAGAGTCAACGACTTGGCCAGGGCCTTGGCGTTGTCACTGGCATTGTTCATCGCAGTCATGCGACTGGCCAGCTCGGAAGCGGCGGCTTCCTGAAGGGCACGCAACAGCTGATTTTCGAGATACAGCGGCAGCAAGGCATTGAGCAGCTGGTCGGGGCTCTGCTCAAAAACGATGTCAGAGGGCAGCGACGGTACCTGATTGGCGACCGTGCCGGCCTCAACCACCAGTTGACCCTCGCGGGTGGTCAACCGGAAGATCTCATCGTCGGGCGCAGCGATGCCCTGGGGATCAAGCGGCAACAGTGTCTGGGAGACGGGCCGGGAGCTGACCAGGTTGATGAACTTGGTGTAGATGATCTCGACCCGGTCAGTGCCGCCACCGATGAAATCGGCCAGAACCTCGTTGGCGATGCCCATGGCCTCTGAGGCCTTGGGCACCTGATCGAGGCCCGTGAACGTGGCACGGATGGTGTATTGGGAGGCCCTGTTCTGGAAATAGGTGATCGCCTTGCGGCCGATCAGCACCAGATCAACGTTGTAGCCCTGGCGCCTGAGCTCGGCGGTGCGCTGCTCGGTGCGTTTGATGATGTTGGCGTTGTAGCCGCCGCACAGCCCGCGATCGCCGGTGACGGCAAGCAGGGTGATGGTCTGCAGTGCACGCTCCTCGAACAGGGGAGCATCCACATCTTCAAAGCGCATGCGCGACTGGAGATTCTCCAGCACGCGGGCCAGACGATCAGCGAATGGACGGCTGCGCAGCACCTGCTCCTGGGCACGGCGCACCTTGGCCGCAGCCACAAGACGCATGGCCTCAGTGATCTTGCGGGTGTTCTTGACCGAACTGATGCGGTCGCGGATTTCCTTGAGGTTCGCCATGGATTGGATGCGTTAGGGGGGTCCGTAGCGCTCAGGCAGCAGCAAGCATGGTCGATTTGACTTCGTTGATGGCGTCCTTGAGCATGGCTTCAGACTCATCGCTGAGCTGCTTGTCACCCATCACCTTGGTGATGAACTCAGGCTTGTTGTTCTTCAGAAAATCACGCAGCTCACAGCAGAACTCCACCACTGCGTCGACCGGAACGTCGTCGATCAGACCCTTGACACCGGCGTAGACCACGGCGACCTGCTCAGCCAGGTTGAGGGGGCTGAACTGGGGCTGCTTGAGAATTTCACGCAGGCGCTTGCCGCGCTGCAGCTGGGCCTGGGTGGCTGCATCAAGATCCGAGGCGAACTGAGAGAATGCTGCCAGTTCATCAAACTGGGCAAGCTCGAGCTTGAGGGTGCCGGCGATCTTCTTGATGGCTTTGGTTTGGGCTGCACCGCCGACGCGGCTCACCGAGATACCCACGTTGATGGCAGGACGCAGACCCGAGTTGAACAGATCGGAGCTCAGGAACACCTGACCGTCGGTGATTGAAATCACGTTGGTCGGGATGTAGGCCGACACGTCACCGGCCTGGGTCTCGATGATCGGCAGGGCGGTCATCGAACCTTTGCCCATGGCGTCGCTCAACTTGGCGGCGCGCTCGAGCAGGCGGCTGTGGCAATAGAACACATCACCGGGGTAAGCCTCGCGGCCGGGGGGGCGGCGCAGCAGCAGTGACATCTGGCGGTAGGCCTGAGCCTGCTTGGTGAGGTCGTCATAGATGACCAGGGTGGCCTTGCCCTTGTACATGAACGACTCGGCAAGAGCCGCACCGGTGTAAGGAGCCAGATACTGCAATGCAGCCGATTCGGATGCACTGGCGGCAACAACGATGGTGTAGTCGAGGGCGCCTTTCTCGCGCAGCACCTCGACAACATTGGCGACGGAAGCTGCCTTCTGACCGACAGCAACGTAAACGCAAACGACGTCTTCGCCCTTCTGGTTGATGATCGTGTCGATGGCAATGGCTGTCTTGCCGGTCTGGCGGTCACCGATGATCAGCTCACGCTGGCCACGACCGATCGGAATCATGGCGTCGATGGCAGTGATGCCGGTCTGCATGGGCTCATGCACCGACTTGCGCTGAATGATGCCTGGCGCCATCGATTCGATCAGACGGGTGTCGGTGGTGGCGATGTCGCCTTTGCCGTCGATCGGCTGGCCCAGGGAGTTGACAACCCTGCCCAGCATGGCGTCGCCGACGGGAACAGCGGCGATTTTGCCGGTGGCCTTGACGGTGCTCCCTTCCTGAATGCCCCGGCCCTCACCCATCAGCACGACACCGACGTTGTCGTCCTCCAGGTTGAGTGCGATGCCTTCGGTACCGTCTTCGAACTGCACCAATTCACCGGCCATGACCTGCTGCAGGCCATACACACGGGCGATGCCATCACCGATCTGCAGAACGGTACCGACGTTGCTGACAGTCACGGATTTGTCGTAGTCCTCAATCTGCTTTTTGAGGATGGCGCTGATCTCGTCGGGGCGGATGGAAACCATGGGATGAGGTCCCTCAGGGGGAGCAGATGGAGGAGGAGACGGAGAAAGGGAGGATGGGGAGCGCGGTGACCTAGACCCTGGCGAGGGACAGGCCAAGACGGCGGACTTGGCCGGCCAGGCTGGCATCGATCACCTGGGATTCCAGACTGACGATGAAGCCGCCGATCAACGACGGATCGACCGAAAGGTCAAATTCCACCGCTTGGGTACCGGCAATGGCCTGGACCCGTGCATTGAGCTGGGTCTGCTGGTCGTCGCTCAGGGGGGTTGCTGAGGTGACCCGTGCCAGGGTGATGTTGCGCATCTGGCGATAAAGCTCGAGATAGCGCAGCAAAACCGCATCAAGAACAGCGATGCGTTGACGATCCGCCAAAAGCTTGAGGAGATTCAGCAGGGAGTCACTCAGCTGGCTGCCGAACAGGCCTGTCAATGCGGCCTTCTTGGCTTCGGGCTCGAGCACGGGCGAAGCCATGGCTTCGCGCAGATCGGAACTGGCATTCCAAATCTCGAGCAACTCTTTGGCCTGGGCCGCCACCGTGTCTGTCTCTTTGCGGCTTTCAGTGACCTGGAGAAGGGCCTCGGCGTAGGGGGAGGCGAGCGTGTTGAGCAAGGGCATCAGACGTTCCCCAGATTGGCAATGGACTGATCGAGCAGACGGGCCTGAGCCGCGTCATCGAGCTTGGCAGGCAATGCCGCCAGAGCCTTGTCGATCGCCTGCTTGGCCGCTTCTCGGCGCAGCAATTCGCTGACGCGGGCAGCCTCGGCATTGAGATCGGCGACCGCCTCCTGCCGAAGTCGGGCCATCTCGACGATGGTGCGCTTCTCGCTGTCGGCGCGGATGGCTGCTGCACGCGCCTTGCCGTCTGCGCGGATCTGCTCAGCCTTCGACTGGGCAGCGGCCAGGTCGGCCTGCGCCTGGCTCAGAGCCGTGGTGGCCTTGGCCAGACGCTGCTCTGCATCGTCGAGCTCGGCCAAGATGGCTTCTCTGCGGCGGGTGAGAATCCCCCCCAGGAAACCCCTTAGAAACCAGATCAGGACGCCGATCACAACGATCAGGTTGATCAGGTTGGTGTCAAGGAGGTTGGTGTTGATCCCGAATCCGCCGCCGTGGGCGAGGAGGGTGAAGGACAGAGCAGGGGAGCACATCATCGGGCGGCCAGCAGACGGTCAACGATCAAGACGCCGAGTCGATCGGACTCAGAGGCCAGAGCAGCCAGGGCCTGATCGCGCTGTTGCTCGATCTCACGCCGGGCCTTCTCGCGTGAGGCATTGGCTTCAGACTGGGCGAGAGCTAGGGCCTCGCGGTAGAGCTTGTCGACCTCCTGCTCAGCCTCAACGATCAGCAGTTGGGCCTGTTGCCGGGCTTCCTTGAGCTGATCCTTGAGTTCGGCTTCCAGTCTCTGAACCTGGGCCAGTTTGTCCTTGGCCTGAACACGGCTGGAGGTGATGAAGCCCTCCCTGTCTTCAACGGCCTTGCCGACCGGACGGAAGAACAGGGCATTGAGCACAAAGGTAAGCAGGACCACCTGCACCGCCATCAAGGGCAAGGTGGCATCGAGGTCGAACAGACCTCCACTGGGCGTTCCGGCGGTGGACGCCCCTGCCTCGGCAAGCAATAGCCAGCTGGTCATGGGATGGCGGACGTTGGGGAAGGGACGGGGGAGAACAACGACGGGACCCAATCCTGGGGCAAGGCCAGCAAGCGAGGCAGAGCCTTCAGGACGGAGTCACCGCGCGTCAGTCCCGGATCAGCCAGCGAAGGGATTGGCGAAGAGGAGCACCAGGGCGACCACCAGGCCGTAGATGGTGAGAGCCTCCATGAAGGCCAGGGAGAGCAGCAGGGTGCCGCGGATTTTGCCCTCTGCCTCGGGTTGACGGGCAATGCCCTCGACTGCGCCGCCGGCAGCGGTGCCCTGACCGATACCGGGGCCGATGGCACCCAGACCAACAGCGAGGCCAGCAGCCACAACGGAGGCAGCAGAAGTAATCGAATCCATGGTGGGAAGGAGGTGTAGGGCGCTGGTGCAGCGCAATTGGAATCTTGAGAAACCTGCGCCTGGGACATCCCCGATGGGGGATGGGCCCGGATCAGCCCGGACCTGCGCGCAGAGAGTTTGCCAGACGGAGGGTCCCTGATGAAGCCCAACCGGGGCGTGGAAGGTTAGTGGTGCTCTTCGTGCACCGCCTCGCCGATGTAATAAGCAGCCAGGGTTGCAAAAATCAATGCCTGAATGGCACTGGTGAAGAGTCCGAGGAACATCGCCGGCAGTGGCACCACAAGGGGCACCAGGAAGGCCAGCACAGCAACAACAAGTTCGTCAGCAAGAATGTTGCCGAAGAGACGGAATGAAAGTGACAACGGCTTGGTGAAATCCTCGACGATCTTGAAGGGCAGCATGATCGGCGTCGGCTCGACGTAGTACTCGAAATAACGCAGACCTTTGCGGCTCAGCCCGGCGTAGAAGTACGCCAGGGAGACAAGCAGCGCCAGAGCGACAGTGGTATTGATGTCGGCTGTCGGTGCACCGAGTTCACCACTGGGAAGCTCGATTAGCTTCCAGGGAATCAGCGCCCCACCCCAGTTGCTCACGAATATGAAGAGGAATAGCGTTCCGATGAACGGCAGCCAATCCCGATAGGCCTTTTCACCGATCTGCTCACGGGCAAGATCACGGATGTAGGACCACAGAAATTCGAGCAGGTTCTGCACGCCAGCCGGCTTGAGCTCAAGCTTGCGGGTTCCGATCACGACCAGAGCAAGCAGGGCTCCGATCACAATCCAGGAACTCAGAAAGACCTGGCCGTGAATGTAGAAATCGCCGAAATGCCAATAGAGCTGTTTTCCGACCTCGAGTTCGGCCAGCGGGAGCAGCGTGGTCAAGGGAACCATTGGAATGGGGTGGTTCAGGGAGCGAGTACCGCCTGCAGCAGCAGGGCGGGTTTGTAGAGCACGAAACCGGCCAGAGCCGGCAGCAGCTGAAGAGCCGGAATACGGGTACAGGTGACCACCAGGAGGGCGGGCACCACGATCTGCATGCGGCTCAGGGACTTGGTGCCGTTGCCCAGACGGGCAACGCTGCGGGCCAGAAGCCTGAGATACAGAAGTCCGCAGACGGCTCCGAGCGACAGGCTGGCTGCGGTGGCCCCTCCGAAGATCACCAGGGTGATCACGGCAGTCACCAGCGACAGCAGCAGCGTGGCCAACAGCAGTCGGTTCTGCAGACGTGTGAAGTCATCCAGGGGACTGGATGACCCAGTTACGGCGACAGCGCTGTCGGCCTGGCCCGAATCTGCGGCGATGGTTGCCTGCAAGAGGCCAGACCTCAATAGCGGCCGGAATCTATCACGAAGCCCCGGGAGCCCAGGCCGCTCAAGCCTTTTCAGGCCCGAGCAGGTGCAGCACCCGCTGGCCCAGCAAGCCGCGCACAAGGGAGCAGCGTGTCGCGGCGTCAAACCCCAGGGGCAGCTCGGCCAGGGTGAGCCGGGGATTCTGATCAAAGGCCAGGGCCACCACATGGGCATCGGCTTCAAGTTGCAGCGGCATGAGATCAGGCCCCAGCAGCGCAGTCGACGGCCATCCCCAGAGGCAGCGGTTGCGTTCACAACGCGCCTGCAACAGGTCGGCGTCGCAGCTCCAGTCGGCCGGAGCCAGGGGGCCCTTGCACAGAAAGAACTCCAGATGGCTGATGTCGGGATCCAGCGCCTCCACCAGACGCCAACGCTCCAGATCCGGCAGCGCCTGGGCCCGCTTGAGCAGGTCACCCCCGAGCAGCCTGGCCGGGTCCCAGACCTCAGGATTAGAGAAACCGGCAAATGTCAAACCGCTGCCCGCAATGAACGCCATCAGGGTGTCGATGCTGTAGCTGCACTCCTGCGGGTGCAGATACATGTCAGCGAAATTGGCATCGGCCGCCGTATCGAGGGCCCAGCGTTGTTCGTGGTGACGCCGCAGACGATTGGTCTCGGGCAGACCCGCCAGCAGTTGGCGCCCCAGTTGCATGCCCTCAACGCCGTGCCCGGCCCCGAGCAACCCCAGCGCGCGCTGGGTGCGTTGGATCTCCCAACGCCCCCCATCGGCATACAGAAACAGATGCAGCACACCACCCACCGCGAGCCGGTCGGCCAGAGCGGCCAGGCCGGCCTCAGGTCGGTCCAGGTGATGCAGCACCCCGACCGAGTTGATGTGGTCAAACGGACCCTCACCCTCGAGCGCGAGCAGACTGCGCTGTTCGATGCGCAGGGCGCGCACCTGCGCGGCCGCCTGCGAGCGGCGGCACCGTTCACGGGCGATGGCCAGGGCACCGGCGCTGATGTCGACCGCCAGCAGATCTGATCCAGGGTTGAGATGGCACAAGTAGTCGGTGCTCACCCCGGTGCCGCAGCCAGCATCTAGAATGCGCCAGGTCCGAGCGACCTCGGTCCTGGGGACCTGCGGCAGGGCTCCGTTGACGAACGCCCTGACGCTGTCGACACACCAGCGCCAGTTGTATCCAGGCGGGGGGCCGTCTTGAAGCGGGTCTCCGGGATAGGGGAAGCGGTCGTAAAAGGCACTCACCACCGGGGTGGCGGCATCAGCGGGGATCTCCGGGGGCATGACGGCAGCGCGACTGTGGCGAGCTTTTCATGGAGCCATGGCCCCGTCCCAACGGGGTGCTGCAAACATTTGTTCATGCCGTCCCGGAGAGCCTTGGGGCCAGCCGTAATGTGACCCAGCCCGGATCGCGCCCGTCCATGACCGTGACCGCCAGCAGCGGCAGCCCCAGGGTCACTCCCCAGCGCTACGACACCCTGCCGCTCTCGAGCGTCCGTCAGGCCGAACAGCAGGACCGCTTCCCCGACCGGGGCGAACTGGACAACCTGATCACCTTCTTTCAAAGCGGTGCTGTGCGGGTCGAGGCCGCACGTCGCCTCTCGGCCAATGCCACGGCCATCGTCGCCAAGGCCGCCAACCGGATCTTCGCCGGCGGCACACCGCTGTCGTATCTCGACCTGCCGGCGGGCACGCCCCAGGCCGGTGACGCGCTGCCCCTGGCGGCCGACCAAGCCGCCTTTGCCCAGTCGGTGCAGACCTTCACCGGCACTGCAGCGAGGTCAGGCAATCTCATCAGCCGGCTGCTGGAGGGAGCCGGCGATGATGCCGATGTGCGGGTGGTGCTGCCCACAGGTTTCAGCCCCATCAGCGTGGCCCGTTACGGCAACGACCGCATGCGCAAGTCGCTGCGCGACATGGCGTGGTTCCTTCGCTACGTGGGCTATGCGGTGGTCGCCGGCGATCCCAGCATCCTCGCGGTGAACACCCGCGGCCTGCGTGATGTGCTCGACAAGGCTTGTTCCCTGACCGCCACCAACGTGGCGTTGCAAGAAATGCGGGCCGCTTCGGCCGCGCTGTTCAAGGACCAGCCCGAAGCACGGCGACTGGTCATCGAGTGCTTCAACGTGCTGCTCCAGGAACTCGCCGTTCCGACCCCTTCGACCCGTCAACGCCTCGGCAGTCCCAACAACCAAGGCCTGCAGCTGCCCGCCACCTATGCCCTTGCCGCAGAGGGCCGCCAGCGGTTCAACATGAAACCTGGCATGAGCGGCGCCCAGAAGGCCGAGGTGATCCGCGCGGCCTACCGGCAGGTGTTCGAACGCGACATCGCCAAGGCCTACAGCCAGATGCCCTGTCCTGTGGAAGCCACCCAGGTGCGCCAAGGGGACATCTCGATGCGTGAATTCATTCGCGCCCTGGGCCGCAGCAAGGAATACCGACAACAGTTCTATGCCCGCTTCTCCAACAGCCGTGCCGTCGAACTGGCCTTCCGTCACTTCCTCGGACGTGGCATCAGCTCCCGCGAAGAATTCACCCAATACTTCGACATCGTCTCGGCGCAGGGACTGCCAGGCCTGGTTGATTGCCTGGTGAACTCAATGGAGTACGCCAGGGTCTTCGGTGAGGAAACCGTTCCCTATCTGCGCGATCTGGGTGAAGAGGCCCAGGAGAGCGCCGGCTGGGGCTCCAACCGCAAGCTGTTCAGGTTCAGCGCGCCGTTTGAGGGAGCACCCCAGTACGTCACTCTGTATGCCGCCTACCGCCAGGCCTTCCCCGACCAGCACGCCTACGGCGGTGGCAATGACCCCCTGGCCCTCAACTACGGAGCGATCTTCCCCTCGGGAACCGCTTCGGTGGCCACCAGGCCCGCACCGGCCCCCTATGACAGCCGCCGGATCCTGATCGGCAATGGCATGGCCCAGCCCGGCCAGATGGACAGTCCTCAATTTCGTCAGGCACGACCCAGGCGGGTCGGACCCAGGGTGGTTCGGCTGCAACAGATCGCCACGGGCGGCGGTTCGGTGCCACGCCGCGGCGGCCAGCCCAGCATCCGCTACACAGAAGCCAGCACCCAAGCGGTGATTCGGGCCGTTTATACCCAGATCCTGGGCAATGCGGGCTATGACGGTGAGCGCAACAAAGTCGAGGAGATCAAGCTCGAGAACGGCGACATCAGCCTGCGCGAATTCGTACGCCAAGTGGCGCGCAGCGACGCCTTCCGCCGCCGTTACTGGAGCGGCCTGTACATCACCAAGGCCATTGAGGTGATGCACCGGCGCATCCTCGGACGCCCCAGCTTCGGCCGCTGGGAAATCGACGCCTACTTCGACACGGCAGCCCGACAGGGCTTCTATGGCGTCATCGACGCCATGATCAACAGCGCCGAATACAACGAGAGCTTCGGCGAAGACACCGTTCCCTACGAACGCTTCATCACGGCGAACGATCGCAACGCCCGGCGCGTGCCTGCCTTGCGCACGTCCTTCAACCCAGCCTCCTATGCCAAGCCCACTGGCAACCGCCCAACGGTAGGTGTCCAAACCACACTGCGCACCACCGGCGATGTGACCCGCCGCAACCTGCCCGACCAACGCCGCGTGGTGGTCGGAAGCTGGAGCGCCGCGATCGCCGGCGGTCAGGCCATGGAAGCCCCCAAGCGCCAGCTCGGCGGGCCCGAAAGCATCCGGCAGATGCCCCTGCCGGAGCGCCGCTGGCGCCCCCAGGGCAGCCCCCAATAGCGTCCACTGACACCCGCGGGCGCAGGTGCCAGCACGACCATCCCAGGAAGCGGAGCAGGCTTTGGCCTGGCTCAGGGTTCCTGGAGTGCGGCTGTCAGCAACGGTGCGACCTCGGGCCTCAGGGCTTCGCCCGGCACCGCAGCATCGGCCTGCCCCTGCTGCTACCACCCGATGCCAGCGCCAGCGACGTGCGGGCCACGGTCGATGCCGCTTACAGGCAACTGTTGAATCGGGTTCCCCTGGCCGCCGAGCGCCTATCGGACGCTGAATCGCAACTGCGTGACGGCCAGCTCTGCCTGGCCGACTTTGTGGGCCAGGTTGCCCTGAACGAGCTGTTTCTGCAACGGCTCAACCGCATGGCTCCACTGCGGGCAGCCGCCGCTGCCCACCTGGCCCTGTTGGGTCGAGCCGCCCAGCCGGCGGTGACGAGCCGGTTTCTGGCGACGCGGGTCCGGTCGGGGCGGCGCCAGGCCATTGAAGTGCTTCTCGACAGCGCCGAATAGAGCCAGGCCTTTGGCCAGGACACCGTGCCTTACATCAGGGGGATGGCCACCCGTGATGGCATTCCCCTGAGCACGGTCAACCGCACGGCCTACCTCTACCAGGGCAACGCCGGACTCACCCCCAAACCCCGCGATGCGCTGTGAGCAAACCTGCTCCGGGTGCGGTAGCCCCATCCGGCTGGCCCCGAGAGTTCGTTCATCACCCCACTGATAACAATCAGCAACGATCGGCAAACCCTGGGGCACACTCCAGGGTTTTTTATTGAGCCTATTTCTCCCAACAATTTGCATCAGAATTGAGGCTCCGGCGATCAGCCGATCCGTCGCCATAACCCCGCCAGGACCGCGAACATTGACGCGATCACAGACCCGGGCCTATCCGGCAGAATCATTGCGCGCCAAGGGCTCTGGCCGATCGGAATGCCGTGAAGAACTGTTACCGACCCCGGGGTGCAGCGAGGCGCTGGCACAGAATGATGCGGCGATCGGGTTCACCGATCATCCCCTTACCCACCGGATACCGGTCTCCGCAAGGCGACCGCTTGTTTCGAGGCAGAACTGCATGAGCATCGTCTCCAACTCGATCATCAACGCGGACGCCGAAGCCCGCTACCTTAGCCCTGGCGAACTCGACCAGATCAAGGCTTTTGTCGCCGCCGGCCAGCGCCGCGTCCGCGTCGCTCAAGTGCTCAGCGAGAGCCGCGAGCGCATCGTCAAGACGGCAGGAGGCGCCCTGTTCCAGAAGCGTCCCGACGTCATCTCACCCGGGGGCAATGCCTACGGTGAGGAGATGACCGCCTCCTGCCTGCGCGACATGGACTACTACCTGCGCCTGGTGACCTACGGCATCGTCGCTGGCGACGTCACACCGATTGAAGAGATCGGTGTCATCGGTGCCAAGGAGATGTATCGCTCCCTGGGTACTCCCCTCGAGGCGATGGCCGAGTCCGTTCGCGAAATGAAGAACGTGGCGATGGGCCTGCTGACAGGTTCCGATGCCGAAGAAGCCAGTTTCTACTTCGATTACGTCATCGGCGCCCTCTCCTGAGGCTGCTTTCTTCTCTCCCCTCAACGTCTAACCAGCAGAACCCATGCAAGACGCCATCACCAACGTCATCAACCAGGCCGACGTCCAAGGTCTGTACCTCGATGGTTCAGCGATGGGCCGCCTGGAGCAGTATTTCGCCAGCGGCGAACTGCGGGTGCGCGCCGCTGCCACCATTAGCGCCAATGCTTCGGCGATCATCAAGGAAGCGGTAGCCAAATCGCTGCTGTACTCGGACATCACCCGTCCTGGTGGCAACATGTACACCACCCGTCGCTATGCAGCCTGCATCCGCGACCTCGACTACTACCTGCGCTACGCCACCTACGCCATGCTGGCTGGTGACACTTCGATTCTCGATGAGCGCGTCCTGAACGGCCTCAAGGAGACCTACAACTCTCTGGGTGTGCCCATCGGCGCCACGGTGCAGTCGATTCAGGCCATGAAGGAAACCACCGCTTCTCTGGTCGGTCCCGATGCCGGCCGTGAAATGGCGGTGTACTTCGATTACATCTGCTCTGGTCTCGGCAACTGATCGCCCCACTTTTCAATCTGAGGACGATCCATGCGGCTCTTCAAAGTCACAGCCTGCATTCCCTGCCCCGAAAAGGTGCGCAGCCAACGTGAATTGCAGAACACCTACTTCACTAAGTGGGTGCCCTATGAAAGTTGGTTTGCAGAGCAGCAACGGATCATGAAGCAGGGCGGCAAAATTCTCAAGGTTGAATTGGTGACAGGCCGTCGTCAGCAGAACTGCGGTAACTGATTTCACACTGTTCTAACGGCTGGATTTTCGTTTCCTGGATTCACACCCGCTGAATTTCCATTCTCGCCCGGTTCACGCCGGGCTTTTTTGCGCCCCACCCTCGACATGCACCCGTCCATGGCTCTCAATGGGGACTTCCATGCCCACTGATCCGCTTCCCGTGGTCGGCAACAGCGCAGCAGCGTCCTCCTCTCGCCGCAGTCGCCCAGGAGGCGCGCCAGGGGCCTCCAGCCAAGGGAATGCTCTGGCGTTGCCGCTGCCCTGGCATCTCTGGCCCGCTGAGGCCAGGCTGTTGATCGTGATGGTGGCGCTCTGGAGCCTGGTGGGCCTGTTGGTCCTGACCTCGGCGAGCTGGTGGGTGGCTGAGCGTGAAATGGGCGATGCGGCCTATTACCTCAAGCGTCAGTTGATCTGGATGGTGGCCAGCTGGGCCCTGCTCTGGCTGGGTCTGCGCACCAGCCTGCGGCGCTGGCTGCAGTTGGCACCCTCGCTGCTGCTGCTGGGAGGACTGCTGGTGGCGGCGACCCTGGTCGTCGGCAGCACCGTCAACGGCGCCAGCCGCTGGTTGGTACTAGGGCCCATCCAGCTGCAACCATCGGAACTGATCAAACCCTTCGTGGTGTTGCAGGGCGCTGCCCTGTTTGGGCAGTGGCGCCGTAGCGGACCCGATCAGAAACTGCTCTGGCTGGGTGTGCTCGGAGCCCTGATTCTGCTGATCCTGAAGCAGCCGAACCTGAGCACCGCAGCCCTGACGGGCATGCTGCTGTGGCTGATGGCCCTGGCCAGCGGCATTTCCTTACCACTGTTGCTGGGGACAGCAGGTGCCGGTGTGCTGGTAGGAGTTGCCAGCATCCTCAGCAACGACTACCAGCGGGTGCGGGTGACCTCGTTTCTCAACCCCTGGGTTGATGCCCAGGGCGACGGCTACCAACTGGTGCAGAGCCTGATGGCGATCGGTTCGGGCGGTGTACTGGGTGAAGGGTTCGGGCTTTCAACCCAGAAGCTCCAGTACCTGCCGATTCAGTCGACCGACTTCATCTTTGCGGTGTTTGCTGAAGAGTTCGGCTACATCGGTTCGCTCGCATTGCTCCTGTTCCTGCTGTTGTTCGGCTTCGTGGGCCTACGCGTCGCCCTCGCCTGTCGCAGCAACCACCAGCGGCTGGTGGCCATCGGCTGCACGACCCTGCTGGTGGGCCAGTCGATTCTCAACATCGCCGTGGCCAGCGGTGCCATGCCGACCACCGGCCTGCCGTTGCCCCTGATCAGCTACGGCGGCAACTCTCTAATGGCCAGCCTGCTGGTGGCAGGACTGCTGATTCGCTGCAGCCTTGAATCGAGCGGCCTGATCGGTGGCCGACGCCATCACCCCAGGCCCGCCGCCTAGAGCGATAGGCTGCGCCAACCACCTGCAGAGTCATACCGGGCAATGGGGAACCTCGGGCCCCAACTGGCTGAATGGGCCCGCTCGGGTGAGCATCTGTTGCAGGCATCGCTCGCTGCTCCAGGCCCCCTGACCCTGGGTCTGGTCTTCGTGGCCGGGCTGCTGACCAGCCTGGGGCCTTGCTCGCTGTCGCTGTTGCCCGTAACCCTGGCCTATCTGGCCGGGTTTGATGGCGCCCAGAGGCCCTGGGCCCGCAGCTTCAGTTTTGCAGCAGGCATCTTGCTAGCCCTGGTCATGCTCGGCCTGGCCAGTGCACTGCTCGGCCGCATCTATGGCCAGGTGCCCGATCTGGTTCCGCTGTTGGTGGCCGTGCTCAGCATGGTCATGGGCCTGTCGCTGCTGGGTGTGATCAGGCTTCAGTTGCCCGCCGGCCCAGACCCTGAGCGCTGGCGCCGCCTGGTGCCCGCACCCGTGGCACCCCTGGCCGCAGGGGTGGCCTTCGGCCTGGCAGCGACCCCATGCACCACCCCGGTGCTGGCCGTGCTGCTGGGCTGGATGGCCGAAGCCGGCCATCCGCTGATCGGCGCCGTGCTGTTGAGCGCCTTTGGGGTCGGGCAGCTGGTCCCCCTGCTGCTGGCCGGCACGGCCGCTGCCAGTCTTCCCAGGCTGCTGAGCTTCAGGGCTGCTGGCCAATGGGTCCCACCCATCAGCGGCGTGCTGCTGCTGGCTAGCGGGGGTCTCAGCCTGGCATCCCGGTGGCCATGACCATGGTGTTGCGCCTGGTGGCCCTGCTGGCCGATCTGCGACTGGCCATTGGCCTGTTGCTGCTCATTGCCATCGCCAGTGGCGTGGGCACGGCCATTCCGCAACAGGAAGCGGCCCGTTTCTATCTGGAGCGCTACGACGCCAGCCCCTGGCTGGGTCTGTTCAACGGCAACCGGCTGCTGCAGCTGCAGCTCAACCACGTTTATTCGAGCAGCTGGTTTCTAGCCCTGCTCGCCTGGCTGGCCCTGGCCCTGCTGCTGTGCAGTTGGCGCCGGCAATGGCCTGCGCTGCAGGCAGCCCTGCGCTGGGTCGACTACAGCCAACCCCGGCAGCTCAGCAAGTTGGCGGTGGCCGAGACCCTGAGCCGCACCGCACCGCAGCGCAGCCTTGATGCCCTGGAGACACTGCTGCGCCAAGGGGGATGGCAGCTGCAACGCCAGCCCCAGCGGTTGGCCGCCCGCCGCGGTCTGATCGGGCGCGTCGGCCCCCTGCTGGTGCACGCCGGTCTGGTGTTGCTGATGCTGGGTGCGGCATGGGGCAGCCTCGGCGGCCAGCGCGTCGAGCAGTTTCTGGCCCCAGGCCGCAGCCTCGAGCTGCTCGACCGCCAGGGTCACAACCAGCTGACCCTGGCCCTCGATGGTTTTTCGGTGCAGCGGGATCCGGCCGGACGGCCCGAGCAGTTCAGCTCCCAGCTGCGGCTGCTGACCGGCGACACCGGCGACGGCGCTGGCCCAGGCGAGGCCCTGCTGCGCGCCTGCGAGATCAGCGTCAATCACCCGCTGCGCTTTCGCGGCATGACCCTGTACCAGGCCGACTGGGCCCTGGCGGCGATCACCATCCAGATCGGTCGCAGCCCGTTGCTGCAGCTGCCCCTGCAGAGCTTCCCCCAACTGGGGGAGCAGATCTGGGGACTGGTGCTGCCGACCCGGCCCGATGGCACAGAACCGGTTCTGCTCACCCTCAGCAATGAAGCGGGCCCGGTCGAGGTGTTCGGGGCTGACGGCCGCTCCCTCGGTCAGATCAGCGTGGGCGGCGACGCACTCGAGGTGGGCGGTCTGCCGCTCAGGGTGAGCGCGGTGTTGCCCGCCAGCGGCATCCTGCTCAAGCGCGATCCCGGCGTCCCCTTGGTCTATGCCGGATTTGCCCTGGCCCTGCTGGGCGGGGGATTCAGCCTGGTGGCCACACGCCAGTTGTGGGCCATCGCCGAAGGCACGGGGGAGCAGGGACGGCTGCACGTCGCCGGTCTATGCAACCGCAATCTCACCGCCTTCGCCGCCGAACTGCCCGAGCTGCTGACCCGGCTGTGAATCAGCCTTCAGCAGGCCTGACGGCTGCCATGGCTGACACGAACGACCGTGTGCACGTTGCCGCGCGGATGGAAGTCAGCCTCCAGCTGCATCCAGACGGGGTCGCAGGCGTCCACCAGATCATCAAGAATTCGGTTGGCCACCTCCTCATGGGAGATGGAGCGGTCGCGATAGCTGTTGACGTAGAGCTTGATCGCCTTGAGCTCCACCACCCTGGGCCCGGGCTGATAGAGCAACCTCAGCACCGCAAAATCCGGATACCCCGAGAACGGGCACTTGCAGGTGAACTCGGGGAGTTCGATTGAAATCTCATAGGGCCGGGTCGGCCTGGGGTTGTCGAAGCAGATCAAGGCCGCCTCGGCAATGGCACGCTCGCCGTAGAGGGGCGTGCGGGTCTGGGACTCAGCTCCAGCAGGCACGGGTTCGC
>Ga0172372_10002086_pt1 | contig 30612 bp, 28 predicted proteins | sample LakKiv5m_2_FD_114544 | JGI IMG/M metagenome (GOLD analysis project Ga0172372, IMG submission 114544) | Freshwater microbial communities from Kabuno Bay, South-Kivu, Congo - kab_092012_9.5m | ecosystem: Environmental > Aquatic > Freshwater > Lake | place: Democratic Republic of the Congo...
AAAAATTTGGGATTACCTAGTAAAAAGAAAAACTCCAGTGACTATTAAACAAACGATAAAAGTTTTGCGGATAAGTGACACGCACGCAAAACGAGCCTTGGAACACTTTGTGTTCTGTGAACTTGCGGATCGGCAAAAAATAAGTGGCGTAATGACTTATAAGGTGAAGCAATGAGCGAGACAGAAGAAAAAAGCCCTTACACTTTTACAACTGATTGGTTTTCTTGGGCTCCTCCAGTATGGTCTCAGATCATTCACCAACTTCCAGCCCGTAAAAGGTTTTTAGAGATAGGTTCTTTTGAAGGCCGCAGCGCTGTATGGCTTATTGAAAACGCAATTGACGAGGGTGGCGATCTTTTTTGTATCGACACATGGGAGGGTGGCGAAGAACATAAAGCGCAAGGCCATGACATGGGGGAGGTAGAGGATCGGTTCCATGCGAACGTCACAACTGCCTTAGCCCGCGTCTACCCCAAAAAGATAAACGTGCAGTCTTTCCGCGACACGTCACTAAACGCCTTGTCCGCACTTCTATCAACCACCCCCGACTCTCGGGAGCCTTTTGACTTTATCTATATTGATGGGTCTCATCAAGCCCCCGATGTTATGACTGATGCCTGCCTGTGCTGGCCCCTGCTTAAAGTCGGAGGGGTTATCGTGTTTGATGATTATGGGTGGGGAGAGCCGATACCACCAACGCACAAACCCAAACTCGCAATAGATGCTTTTGTTGAGGTATACAAAGAACGCTTGCACCTAATTCACAAATCGTATCAACTTATCATCCAAAAAATGAGGGATTAACATGACTGATTGGGAAGAAAAACCTATGTACCCCGAGAATGAAGTTAAAAAGATTCAAGTTAAAGATGGAGACAAACGTCCTAGCATAATGATTGCCACTCCGATGTACGGTGGCTTATGCTCGGGTCACTATGTTTCGGGTCTGTTGGGTACTTTAAACAAGATGCGACAAGTCGGTGTGCCGGTCTATTGGGCACAGATTACCAACGAGAGCCTGATCACCCGGGGTCGCAACGAGTTAGTGCGAATTTTTTTGGAGAAAGGTTTTGATTACCTGATGTTTATTGACGCTGACATATCTTTTGATGGTATGGCGGTGGCACAACTCATGGCGGCGGATCGAGACATCGCTTGTGGTATCTACCCTAAGAAAGAAATAGATTGGAAACAAGTCGCCAAGGCTGCAAAAGAAGGCAAAGATAACTTAGCCGACTACGGCGGAGCGTTTGTCTTTAATATGGAAGGTAAAGTCCAAGAGTCCGATGATGATGGCGTTATCGAAGTGCGTCATGGCGGGACAGGGTTTATGTTAATCAAACGTCACGTGTTTGAAGAACTTATGCCTCACGTGCCGCAGTACCGAGTCTCAAGCACTAAAGACCCAGAAACGGGTGAATACTATAAGCCGTTAACCTATGAGTTCTTTGCCACAAGTATTGATGAGACCGGGGCTCTGCTGTCTGAAGACTATCACTTTTGTGACTTATGGAAAAAACATGGCGGCAAGATCTATGCCAATCCGTTCATTAAGTTAGATCATGTGGGCACTTATGTCTACACCGGAGATATTGTTAAGTCGGGTGGCAATCTGAAGTGACGTTAATTACTCTTGACTTTGAGACGTTCTACGACACATCGTTTTCTCTAAGTCGCCTGACAACCGAGGAATACATTCGGTCACCTGATTTTGAAATTATCGGTGTGGGAGTGAAGGTCGATGCTGCCCCCGCATATTGGATTTCAGGGTCACGTGAAACGATATTTAACGAATTGAAGAAATTGCCGTGGCGTGGTTCCTCGCTCTTGTGTCACAATACAATGTTTGATGGGGCCATACTAAAGTGGTTTTGTCGGATATCTCCTGACTTGTATCTTGATACTTTGTGTATGGCAAGAGCACTGCATGGGGTAGACGCGGGTGGTTCGTTAAAAGCCTTGGCTGAGAAGTATGAGATCGGGGCGAAAGGCGAAGAGGTTGTGCATGCTAAAGGCAAACGCCTTGCTAACTTCACATCTGAAGACCTAGACCGCTACGGTAAGTATTGTATTAATGATGTAGAACTTACGTATAAGCTCTTTGCGATTATGTTTGATAAAGTCTCGAAGCAAGAGATTGATCTCATCGACACCACGATCCGCATGTTCACACATCCAATACTGTATGTAGATAAAAACTTGCTTGAGCAACGGTTGCAGGAACTAAAACAGGAGAAACTTGACTTACTTGGTAGTCTAAAAGAAAAACTGAAATGCGCCGATGAAGAAGAGGTCAGGCAAAAACTGGCATCAAACAAGAAGTTTGCTGAATTGCTAACCGAGTTTGGCGTGAAACCCCCAATGAAAACAAGTCTAACAACTGGGAAGGAAACATATGCGCTTGCAAAAAACGATGAGGACTTCATCGCGCTCACGGAACATGAGGATACTTTCATCCAACACCTCTGCGCCGTGCGCCTTGGCACTAAATCAACTATTGAAGAGTCCCGTATTGAACGCTTTATACAAGTCGGAGACCGCAATAATGGCAGACTGCCAATCCCTCTTAAGTATTACGGAGCCCATACTGGCAGGTGGGCTGGTTCCGATAAAGTCAACTTTCAAAATCTTCCAAGTCGAGATAAGAAAAAGAAGACTCTCAAAAACGCGGTGGTTGCGCCCGATGGCTACACAGTTATCAACTGCGACTCGTCTCAGATCGAAGCGCGGGTGCTTGCGTGGTTGGCCGGACAAGATGACTTGGTCACAATGTTTGCCGAAGGTCGTGATGTCTACTCCGAATTTGCCACAAAGGTCTATGAGCGCCCCATCACCAAAGCCGATCCAATCGAACGTTTTGTTGGAAAGACTTGCATTCTTGGATTGGGTTATGGCACAGGAGCGAACAAACTCCGGCATACGCTAAAGACTCAGCCGCCGGGGGCGATCATTGATAGCGACATGGCTAAGAATATAGTCGATCTATACCGAGAGGAAAACGATAAGATCCCTAAGTTATGGAAGCGGTGTGACAAATATCTTGAGTACCTAATTACATGGCCTCAAAACAAAGAAGGTACCGCCCCTCGTGAAAACTATTACCTCGGTAAGCCTAGATGCGTGCTGGCTACTCCTGAAGGGCTATGGCTTCCATCAGGATTTTATATACGATACCCCGGCATCCATAACAAAACCGATGAGTCACAGACTCAAGTGGTCTACGAGTCAAGGAAAGGCCCAGTATCCATATGGGGTGGAGCCGTGGTAGAAAACATAGTTCAGGCGCTTGCTCGGTGCGTAATCGGTGAGCAGATGCTAAAGATTCGTGAGCGCTATCGGCCTGCGTTGACTGTGCATGATGCGGTTGTCTGTGTCGTGCCGGATGACGAGGTTGAGGAAGCTACTAACTTTATTGTGCAGTGCATGATGACGCCGCCTGAGTGGGCTAAAGGGTTACCCGTGGCCTGCGAAGCGAAACATGGAAAATCTTATGGAGATTGTTAATGAAAATAGATGAAACGCACGACCACGCCACCCATATCATAAACATCAAAAAACTGATACTCTTGGTGGAGGCGAAGTTTAACTCAAAGGATTATGACGGTTGCATTGAGGATGCTACTGAATTGGCGGTAGAAGCAAGAACGCTGAAGAACAGACTGCATCACAAGGTTGCCACCGAAAGGATCCACACAGTAAAGGGATAGTCATGTCAGTCGTGCAGTGGTCTTTTTCTTCCTTAAAAGATTTTGTTGGATGTCCTAAGAGGTATTACGAGGTCAAGGTCGCAAAGAATTTTGAGACCAAGACCACCGAAGCAATAACTTATGGGAAAGAAGTCCACTCTGCTTTAGAACATTATGTGCGTGATGGCAAGGAGTTACCCCTCAATTACAAACGCTTCCAAGAAATGATGAACGCGCTTATGGCGATACCCGGTAAGCGGTATTGCGAGTATGAGATGGGCATGCACCTTGACAAAACCCCATGCAGTTTTCACAGTAAAAGCCGCTGGGTGCGGGGGATTGCTGACCTGCTAGTAGTTGATGAGGACACCGCTTATGTTGTTGACTACAAGACAGGCAATGACAAGTACCCCGACCTTGATCAGTTAAAACTTATGGCGTTGTTAGTGTTTACACACTTTCCCAAAGTTAATAAAGTTAAGGGTGCATTGCTCTTTATTCTTAAGAACAACTTGATATCTGAAACCTATGAAAGATTCCAAGTCGATAGTCTGTGGGATCACTTTACACCCAAGGTGAAACGCTTAGAATTGTCTTATCAAAAGAATGAATGGCCTGTTAACCCGACACCATTATGCGGCTACTGCCCTGTTGTAACTTGTGAGTTTAATAAGGAGAAATGATGGATGTTACTTACTATGTTGGTGAAAAAGATGGGATGCTATATAAGTCCATCCAAAATGATGGACAAACTTTTCTTAAGCATGGGGCTGAGGAACAAATAATTTGTTTAGGCCCTGTCTATGAAGCGGTGAAAAAGCATCCTGATGATTTGGAACGTGCTCTAAGGATTAAATATTATGCCATATGTAAGCAAACCCAGACCTTATAAAAAAGAATATCAACAACAGAAAGCAAGAGGAGAGCATGAGAACCGCATGGAACGTCAACGAGCCCGGCGCGCAGTTGATAAAAAGGGCACTGATGCAGACAATGACGGAAAAGCGGATATGCGTGAAGGTAAAGACATCGCGCACAAGAAGGCGCTCTCTAAGGGCGGAACCAATAAAGACGGATACACGATACAGCCTGCTGGTGCTAACCGTTCTTTCAAACGGAATGGTCGCAAGCAATTGGTTTCTGAAACAAGTAAAAAAGAACGAAAAAAGACTTGACATATTGGGAGTGAACCCCCATTATTAAGGTGTGTTGCTAATTTTTTTGTAGGGATTAGCCTAGAGCGCGTTAGGTGTGAGTGGCGCTCTTTAAAATACGAAACCGCATCAGCCAAGCGGCGCTTAAAGTATCTTTCATGATGATGCCTCCGGCGTGTCAGGCTTGGCAAAGTTACCGATCACTGGAAGATCGGTGTTTACAGTTAAAGGACAGTATGGAACGAGTCGTAAGTTTTCTAAATGCCACTTACAATTGGCCCGGGTTACACAAACCCTTTGATCACCAAAAAGTAACCACTGCTTTTCTAATTGCCAACAAGCGTGCATTCTGCTTTAACGAGGCAGGCACAGGCAAAACATCTTCAGTAATTTGGGCTGCTGACTACCTGATGGATGCAGGGGTCATGAAAAAAGTTTTGGTCGTCTGTCCGTTGTCAATTATGTATTCGGCATGGCAGTCTGACCTTTTTAAAGTTGCCATGCACCGCAAAGTTGGTGTTGCATACGGTAGTGCAGAGAAACGAAAGAAAGTTATCCGTGGCGATTATGAGTTTGTCATCATTAACTACGATGGCGTAGGCGTAGTCGCAGACGATATTAAACAAGCCGAGTTTGATTTAATCGTTATTGATGAGGCCAACGCCTACAAGAGTACCACTACACAACGCTGGAAGACGCTAAAATCCCTGCTATATCCGCACATGGGTCTATGGATGCTTACTGGCACGCCTGCGGCTCAGTCTCCTGTAGATGCGTTTGGGTTAGCCAAGTTAGTTTGCCCCGAGAATATCCCTAAGTTTTTTACGTCATGGCGTGATCGGGTGATGTATAAGGTTGGTCAGTTTAAATATGTACCAAAACCTGATTCAAAAGACGTAGTGTTTAAGGCTCTTCAGCCAGCGATACGCTACACCAAGAATGAGTGCTTGGATTTGCCGGACGTTATGTATCAGTATCGGGATGCGCCGTTATCCAGCCAACAACAAAAGTATTACATCAGACTTAAAAATGACATGTTAATCAAAGCCGCAGGCGAAGAAATTAGTGCGGTTAACGCGGCGGCCATGCTGACTAAATTGTTGCAGTTATCCGGCGGTGCAGTCTATACGGACACAGGCGAAGTATTGCAATTTGATATTGGGTCTCGGTTAAAAGTGCTCCAAGAAGTTATGGATGAGGCAAGCCATAAAGTCATCATCTTTGTGTCCTACAGGCACACCATAAACATCGTTAAAGATTATCTTACAAGAGAAGGCTATAGTGCTGAAGTTATAAACGGAGAAGTTAGCGCGGCTAATCGTAATTTAATCTTCCAAAGATTTCAGACAACGCCTGACCCACATGTTTTAATTATTCAACCACAGGCGGCATCGCACGGCGTTACGCTTACTGCCGCTGACACAATAGTGTTTTGGTCGCCTGTCATGTCAGTAGAGACTTACATCCAGTGCGTAGCAAGGATTGATCGGGTAGGGCAAAAGAACAAGATGACCGTAGTTCATTTGGAAGGATCGGAGGTCGAGCGCAGAATGTACAAAATGCTAGAAGGTAAGATTGATGTGCATGAGAAGTTAGTTGATTTATATCGTAACGTAATTGAGGAGGCGTAAATGACTGCTGAGGAATTAACAAATGCCTATATGAACATCCGTGCCGCTAGGGAAAAACTATCGGCTGATTACAAGGCAGAAGATGAGAAGTTAAAAACCGATATGGAAGTATTTGAACGTGAACTGCTCAATATTTGTGCAGAGCAGAACATTGATTTGATGCGTACAAAATTTGGGACAGTGTCGCGTAATATTAAGACACGTGTGCATGTAATTGATTGGGATTCTTTCTACGATTACATCATCGAACACAAGGCCCCACAGTTACTCACGAAGCGTATTCACGAGGGTAACTTTGAAGAATTTACATCCGAGCGCAAGCATGAGGGTTTACCTCCGGGTGTGAATGTGGCACGGGAGTATACAATTACGGTCCGCAAACCGAGTAAGAAAGAAACCGTGCTTGATGAAGTCGAGTCAGTTTAATTTAGTCAAAGGAGAAGTGAAATGAGTAATGAGTTATCAACCATTCTTGCCAACAACCCATCAATCGTTAACACGGGTTTGGATGAAGACACCCTTGCAGTAGCAGGTGGTATGGCTGGCGGTAGTAAGCGCATCTCAATCAAAGGCGGCGTTTTTAGAATGATGGTAAACGGCAAAGAGCAAGCCGTAAACGAAGATCGTTCTATGAATGTCGTGCTTGTAAAGATGTCTCACAACGCCTCTCGTACTTGGTACGCTCAGGCTTACAAAGAAGGCGACAAAGTCTCGCCCGCTTGCTGGTCTGCTGATGCCAAAACGCCTGATCCTGCGGTTGCTAATCCTCCCGCAGCAAGTTGCGAGTCTTGCCCGAACTCTGTTAAAGGATCTGGTCAAGGTGGTACGGGCACTGCATGCCGTTTGTCGTGGCGCACTGCGGTTGTCCTGCCGGGTCAGTTGGACGGCAATGTGTATCAGTTAGTATTGCCTGCTACATCTGCATTTGGTAAGGAAGACAATGGACGCTGGCCTTTTCGCCCGTATGTTCAAATGCTTGCTTCCCACAACGTCAGTGCTGGTGCAGTCGTAACCAAGATGCAGTTTGATACCAAGTCACCTACGCCGCGTCTGTTGTTCTCCCCGGCTGGTGCGGTTGACACTGCTGATCTTGAGACTGTCCGTAGGCAAGGCAAGTCGCAGGCGGCAGACAACGCAATCAAACTGACTGTCTATCAGACGGACACCACTGAAAGCGAAGAGCCGGAGACTGTGGCAGAACCCACAAAGCAGGAGAGCAAGAAAGCTGAAGCCACCGTAACGGGCGAGGCCGCCGACCTCGTAAAGAAGTGGTCTAAAAAGTAAGGATAAGCGTGCCTAAGTCGTATAGTTCTGAGTATGTTGACATGCTCAATGCCGTATCCATGCCCAATAACTTGGGTGTGGTCCTAGCCAAAGCGTGTGTGAAAGCAAACATTCCGCAGAAGTTAGTGGCAAGAGTGTTCAACGTATCACGAATGACTGTCCACACATGGTTTCGTGGGGGCGAGATTCGGTCAGGACGAAGACAACTTATCATCGCATTCCTGAAAATTTTAGAAGAAGACACCGCTAAGGGGAAATTCCCCTTGGCGGACTTCAAGTCAGCAAAAGAATACATATACGACTTAATTAGCAAAGAGCCCGCGTAGGCGGATTATTGTCAGGCGGGGTTGGTGCCCTGCCTTTATTGTCTCTAAAAACATGTATAAGACATTTCTTGAGACAGTCTTACCGTCAGAAGGTACCTATGTAATCGTAGGCATCAAGAACAAAACGGATGTGAGGCAGAAGTATGCGGAGAGTCTGGAGGACGCATACAAGTTAGTTGATAATTTTAAAAAAGACGCGCCAACAAACATTTACTTTGCTCTATCCACGTTTGAAGGACATTCTAGGAAGACTGTAGACAGTATCTATATCAAAAGTTTTTTCCTTGATCTTGATGTAGGCAAAGAAAAGAATAGTTACGCAACCAAGGCAGAAGCGATTGCTGGGCTTGCCCAGTTTATAAGTAATACCAAACTCCCTGAGCCAACCATCATTGACTCGGGTAACGGTTTGCACGTTTATTGGATTCTCAAAGAAGAGATTGAGACTTCCAAATGGAAGCCTTATGCTGAAGTCTTTAAACAACTCTGCATAAACAATAATTTAGTTATTGACCCTGCCGTACCTGCGGACGCCTCCCGGGTGCTACGGGTTCCGTACACACATAACCACAACGTCAAAGAAGGTGAGCAGCCTATAGAGGTTGACTTCTTGACTGACATAAAGTTGTTTGATTTAGAAGAACTGACACCGTTCTTTGGTGGCGTCAAAGAAGATACGCTATTTGATCTTAGCCAAGTCAAACGTGGACTTGATGATGAAACCCGAAAAATGTTGGGGTTAGATAATTATGAATTCGTCTTTCAAACAATTGCCTTTGAATCTATTGAAGGAAGAGGATGCAACCAAATCAAGTGGATCCTTGAAAACACAACTACTTGTCCGGAGCCACTGTGGAAAGCTGGATTATCTATCGCCATCCGGTGTGTTGATGGCGATACTGCCATACATAGAATGTCAGAGGATCACCCCGAATACAGTCCAGCCCAAACCGAAAAGAAAGCACGAGACTGTCTACAAGCAAAGTGGGCTTACTCCTGTGAAGCTATCGAGGATGAGAACCCCGGCGGATGTGAAGGATGCCTATTTAAAGGAAAAATACCCTCCCCAACCCATATCGGAAAGCAACTACGAGTCGCGCAGTCGGGGATTGACGATGCACCAATTCCACCATCAGGAGCCTCCGAAGGAGGGGATACTAGCAGTCCAGAAGATAAAAAGGACGGGCCTGTATCGAATAAATTCCCGAAAGAATTCCTAACTTTCCCGCAGTTCTTACATCCGTTTGTGCGCCCAGCCGGGGGTGGTGTTTGGTATGAACCTCCTAGCGAACATAAAAAAGATGGCACTGTTATTAAAAAAGATCCAATTATGCTTTTAAATCAGGACTTTGTGCCCATAAAACGTCTCTACAGTGCTAACGATGGTGAGTGTTTACAGATGCGGTTGTTTCTGCCACATGACGGAGTGCGAGAGTTTATTTTACCGATGTTGGTGGTTTATGCACCTGAAAAATTTAAAGAATTTGTGGCTAAAAGCGGCGTGCTTATTACATTTACACTTATTGACAAATTGAGGGATTATCTCGTGAAATGGTCTCAGTATCTTAAACAATATCAAAAAGCTGACGTTATGCGTATGGCTATGGGCTGGGCTCCTGAAGAACCTAAGTTCAGCGCATTTATAGTTGGCAAAACAGAAATCAATGTCAGCGGCAGGTTTGAGATCCCTGTAACGTCTACGACCCGCAATGTCGCAGACCACATGCACGAAGAAGGGTCGTTTGATGACTGGCGAAAGAGCGCCAATATGCTTGACCAGAAAGGTTTTGAGTTCCACGCTCTGTCTTTGTTTGTGGGGTTTGGCTCACCACTGATGCCTTTTTCAAGTGCAACTGGACTGATGTTAAGTTTTTCGGGTAAGGCAGGTGCTGGTAAGACCGCGGCTCTCCACGCGGCCTTGTCGGTATTTGGCAACCCTGATAAGCAAAAGATCGTTACCACGAGTAAAACAACTATTAATGGTCTGTGGGAACGCGCCTCTACCTTAAACAACTTGGCTATGGCTATTGACGAAACATCGAACGCCAAACCAGAAATACTTTCCGATATTATTTTTCAAGGCACGATGAATAACCAAGGAAAGATTCGTTCGCAATCTTCTTATAACATCGAGCGTAAGCAACGAGAAGGATCAAGGAATATTACTCTATTGTCTACAAACCAGTCTAACAAAGACAAAATGTATATGGCAAAGGGAGATCCAAGCGGGGAGTTACGCCGGATGATGGAGATTGACCTTTACCGTTACATTCAAGAAAACATTCCACATGTTATTGACCCACAAAGTGAAAAGATGAAAGATGACATTGGGGTACCAATATTTGATCCTTTTAGTAGTAACTTTGGTTACGCTGGTCCCGAGTTTATTGAGTTTTGTTTTAGTCTTGGCATCCCCGAAGTTCAACGCACAGTTAAGAAATGGGAAGACCGTTTCCGTCAACAGTTTAATAGTGGTTATACCTTTTGGAACGGCGGTATGGCGGGGTGCTTTGCCGGGGCTCAAATCGCAGAGCGGGCAGGGATTATTTCAATCGACTATGAAAATGTTTACCAACATGTTTTAAAAGAATTGTTGAGGGTGCATGACGAATATAACAGCGGCGGGATTAACTACGAGGATATGCTCAGTGAATTTCTCTCCGTCAATATGCACGGGATTTTGTCGTTCAATGAGTCAGATAAGGTATCTGTCGAGCCGCGTGGCAAAGATTTAGTCATACGGGCAGAGGTCACGGAGGGTAAAGTTTGGATATCCAAGAGTGCCATGAAAGAGTTCTTGCATGAGAAGCAAATAAACATAGCCAACTTTGAATCTGAATTGCTTAAGAAAGGTGTAATGATTAACAACAAGGCCAAGAAAAAGATGGCGGCGGGTTGGAAATCATCCATCGGAGCTATGAATCTGTGGTGTTATGAAGTCAAACTTGACGTTTCTGACCTGATAAATGAGCAAGAATCAGGATCTACTGACTGATTTCCGTGAACCGGAATGGATCTTTCCCTATGAAATAATGGAGGTGGGGGATAGTTTCTTTATGCCCACTATCAGGACAGCCTATGCACACTACATCATTGACATCACATCCAAACGGGTGGATATAAGGATGAAGGTTCAGACCGTGGTTGAGGATGGTGTGTTAGGCGTCAGGGCGTGGCGTATCGCTTAATCTTCGTAGCCAAAAGAGGCAAAGTCATCGCTAAGACCTTTTATGGCAGTTGTGAATGCTGACTTAATCTGATTTTGTTGTTTTATAAGTAACTGTAATTGACCTTGTCTTTCAGAAATACTGAGAGACGGATTACGCCTTACTTCATTCGCTTTAGTTCGTAAATCTCGTAGATTCCCATTGACCGTCTTATTGTAGAAATCAACAATTCGCTGATCCATTGGATTTTCGGCTAAGTAGTCTCCGTAAGCAGGGGTACCTTTAATTGAATTAAGCGTCTTTTCCATCTCTTTAATTTTATTCTCAACTTTACTAAACTGAATTGCGTCATAGTTAGACGGGGCCTTGAGGTAAGAGTCTAGGAAGAATGTATCTGTACGAGGGTCAAACTCTTTGTTTCCCGCCATGACTTGAGACACGTTGTAGGTAGTAGCCACGGCACGGCTGGCTCCATCAACGTAGTTGTTAGCAAAGAAGTAAAGGGTGCTTGGCGACCAGTCAATTTTTCCGCCTGTTAACTCAAACACGCCGCGTGCAATATCAGTAAACACTGCTGGCACATTATCTGACCCTAAAAACGCATCCCCGTATCTAGATTGTCTGTCAGAATATATCCTGCGACCTAGACCATCTATGTTCATTGCATACTGTAAGAACGGACGTAGTACAGACGGTGTCAAAGAATCAACGGCTGCAGCGGATGGGTTGGCAAACTTATCAATCTTGGATATGGGCAGTGGCACAAATGATTCAAAGCCTGCGTCCATGATGTTATTAGCCATAGACATAAAACTTTGATTGCCCATAGCCGTAGCCATAATCTGCGCCCCTGCTGAAGCCAAAGCGCCGGGACCGAATCCCCATGCCCACTGGAATACTAAATCTTTGCCATTCACCTCTATTCCGGTGTTAATTCTCAAAAACCGGACCCACCTAGCCATATCATCAATAGCGACTTTATTACGCTCTTCCTCGTCTTCTCCAGCAAGCATGTATGCCATCAAGTACGTAAACATACCGGCACCAATTAGGGCGTAACCCATGACCCTTGCGTTGCGGCGCTCTAGTAAATGTTGTCTGACTGCGGCTCGTGCTTCTTCGTCTGTGGTTTCGCCAGCACCTGCTTGTTCTTTGTAATATTTAAATAAATCTGCATCACTTCTTCTATCAAAGGCAGGGAGTATGGCATTAATTGCCGTGACTGCACCTGTCGCAGCCGGACGCCAAAACATAAAGGCAGCACCTAGTTCTTTACCAAATTTACCAACTTTTTGGAAGTTAGCCAATTCTTTGGCTTCTGCCATAGCCAGTTGATTTAGTTCATCCTCGTTAGTAATACCCTGCTGTCGTAACTGTTGCTTGACCACACGAAAAGCCGCAATTCGACTAGTAGTCTCAAACATAGCCATCCAAGAATCAAAGAAGTTTGAGAAGTCTTCCCCAGTCATACCGGCTACTTCAAGACGGTTTAGCCTCTTAGACAGTTCTGCCTGAGATTGAAGATTAGTCAAACCTTGTAAGTAGGCTACTGGCCCACCTAATTTGTAGTAATCATCAATATCTTTATAGAATCCATCAGGATCTTTGCCTATAAGTTTTTCTAATACCTTCTCATCCCCTTTGTTGTATGCCATTGTGTATTTAAATGTTTTACTCATGCCCCCTTCAGCAACAACTCTAGACATGGCTGTAACCATTTGTATAGCAGCGGATGGTCCGTATTTAAAACCTACGATACCGGCATAGGTCATTAAGTTACGGGTAAAGTCTAATGGTGCAAATGCAGGGTTATATCGGGTGTGAAACTGACCTACGGCACTCGTAAGTTTGTTAGCAGCATCAATTAAAGGTTGATCGGGCGTAAATGTGCCTTTAAATGCTTGTGCTATTTTTGGATCATTTATAGCGTAAACATCAATTGATCCGTCAGGTTGGTATACTACAAACGCATTTTGTGGGATTTTATCTTTAATTTTAAAGCCTGGTGTAAACCGCTCTTCAAAAGTTATAGTTGGTAATTTTTCACCAGCCACTCGTTTTTGATTGATTAAGTTTTTCATAGCATGGGGTGCCATGAAGTAACCTTTACGCATCGTAGAACGTGTGGCTTCTGTAAAAATTTGTAAGACTGGGTTGTCTGAATCTGACTGACGACCCATCATAGTATTTTCACCTTGAGCAAAGTCTCCACCTAGTTCGGCACTATAAGGGTCAATTAATGCATTAACTTGTTGGAGCCTGCCTGTAGGATCAGGTTTGCCTTTAAACGGAAAGTAACTTTTCCACCCATAGAACCAAATAACACCTTGTGCACCAGCATTAAAATAATTTGTTTCTTCATTAAACTTTTGAGTTTGATCCATTACTTTTTGTAAAATTTCAAACAACCGATCAATTTCAGGGTGCTTTTGTCTTGCTTCGTCATATTGTTTTTTAAAGTGCTGAACTTCAGGCCAGTCATATCCTAAAGCATTGTATTTAGAATAAAACTCATTATTAATGTTTATATCATTTGTTGCTGCACGGTTAGTAGCGCCACTAATAATGTTTCTGTCATAAACAATGTCTTCTAACTGTTTACGAAGATTTTCAGCCCTAATTTTAAGTTGTCCTAAAAGCACTTCGTCGTTATTCATTCTTGCTTGAAGAATATCTTTACGCAAAGATCCTTTAACCTCGTCATATATTTTTTGTCGAGCAGTAGCAGCATTATCAGATAAAGGCACGTTTCTTAAAAATATTTCATGTCGACGCTCAGGTTCTTGTAACCCAACCATGTACGTATGAAGTTTAGCAAGTAACGGATTGAACTCAAGGTTCATAGACTTCATCAACCCCTGTAGTAAATCAGTGGCTTGATTAGTTAAAGGCACAAACTTATTCATATAATTCTGTGCCAAAGCCGTGCCGCTGTAATATGCAGTTGCTAAATCGTTGTATTCATCAACACCACCAATAACTCTTAACTGATTACGTAAGCGCATAAGGTTGCGTAGACTGTCAAATGCCACGGTTTTATTTTGCACTGTACGTACAAGATTTTCATAACCTGTCTTAGTAAAAATATTTTTAATAGCACTTCCAACTTTACTTAGAATGCTTTTGTCATTTCGATTTAATCTTTCTAAGAATCGTTTTTCAATCTCTTTAGCGCTCATTCCACCGCCTGTGGCGGTTACATAAAGTGGTTGGTTGTCCCAGTTAGATATACCACCCTCTGGTGGAGCGCTAAGAATCTGGTCAAAAGCACCGGCAATCTCAACAAGAACGTTTCCTAAATAACCTTGTTCTTTAGTAGCGCTGATGCCTAATGCGGTCAGATCAGGTACACGAGCCTTAATCTCATTTATTTTGTCTTGTGCTGCCATATACTCGGCTAAAGCGTCAAGGTATTCTTTGTTTTCATTAAGTTCTTCTTTAGTTTGATTTTTATATTTGTTTGAAATTCTCTTGTATTTTTCACGGGTGCGATTAAGTGCAATCTGGGCTTTAGCAGCCTCATCAGAATCTTCTATTTCTCGTTCAAGATCCTTTGTAATACGTTTTTCTTCTTGTAACCGTTGCTTACTTGTTAATTCTTCGGTTAAGTCAGCAACCTGCTCATCAATTTCTTCTTCAGTCTTTTTAGTAGTCTCAAAGTAAGGATTGTAAGAAAAAATGTTTTTTACATACTTAGCAAACTTATTTAACAGTCCTAAAGCATTAGCAATCGCTCGAGCAAAACTGTCATAAGCCGTATCGTTACCCATACCGGGGCCAAACACGCCAGACTCCGGAAACTCTTGCTCGACTAAGTTACTGTATTTAGACAATCCTTCTGAGGGTCGTAGTTCAATATTTTTTAAGTCTGCTTGAAATTTAGGATCAGTCATTGCAAACGCAATAAACTCGTATACGTCTTTGTACGCCCTACGATATTTTGACTTTAAACTTGGCGCAGTACGTGTAATTAACTTAAGTATGTGTTGAGCAGCCTCTTGTTGTTCTTGGGTTAATTTATTACGAGTCTTGGGATCCATGTATAAAAACATAACCCGTACAGTGGCAGCGTGTGTTGACTCATGCAAAACAACAGTTTCGTTTAAACCGCGATAACCCAGTGTGATCTCGTTTGTCTTAGGATTAAACGCAGCAATTCCATTGTAATTTTCTCTGTATACAAGTTTTACAGGCGAAGCGTTATCTTTGTAAGAACCTAAAACAGCCAGTAGTTGCCCAGCAACTATTTGATTAATTTGCGAAGAAGTTTTGTCAATTATTAATCTAGAAATAATATCCCCTAAATTATTTTTTCTAAATTCTTTTTTAGGAACGCCTTTTGCTTGTTTTGATAAGTAGTCAAGCAACGTATCAAGGTCACCTTCTACAACTAAGTCGCCGTTTGCTGTAATAAGCCTATCTTTATCAAACCCAAATACTATTTCTAAAATAGAATCCGGTATTGGTTGGTTAAGACTAAGTTCTTCTGCTTCTTTTTGTTGTTCAGGTAAAAGACCTAACCGAGCGTTTCTTAGTTGATTTTTTGTAATTATGTCTTGGCGTTCTTTTTGTAGTGCCTCATCTCTAGAACCAAGGACATTTTGCAGAGCATCAAATCCTGCCTGCTGCGCACGAAAATCAATACCTTTGTAGCGTTTATCAGACTCGTCGTATGTAGGTTTATTTTCTAAAGTATTAAGTCTAGTTTGTTCTGCTTTAGCCGTTTCTGTAAAAAGTGTGCGATGTTCTTCTGGCAGCGTAACCCAAGCCGGAAATTCTACGTCTCTAGCAGTTGATTCTGCTTTCCGATTTATTTCGTATGCAGCGGCAACGGTGTTTTTATTACCCCGTTTTTCACCTTTTATTTGACGATATGCGGCTAATTCATCAAGTGCCTCGGGTATTGTTTCGTAATAAGTAAGTGCATCCTCAAAAACCATTTTTTCGTCAAGGCTTAGTTGATCCCATTTTTCTAAAGCCTTGCGACGTTTTCTGGCAGTATTTTTTTCTTTATCAGTAAGACCCACTAAGTCTTCTTCACGAACCTTAGTAAAGTCTTCATAAACAGTGTTGTAGTCTTGCTCTAATTGTTTATCAAGCCTAATTTGTTCTGTCTCACCCTCAACTTTTCTAATTTCTGCTTCAAGAGCAGCAAGTTCAGGATCAATTTCAGGTCGAGTAGGAAGAGTAGGAACGCCAGCCTGTTCCTGTGTAATTTTGCCAGGCAAGTAAGTAAATGCACCAGCCGTCTCTTCTACCGGTGTTTTAGCCCTAATTAACTTGTCCGTAAGGTCGCCATACTTATCATACATCCCTTGCAGTTGAGTTTCTATTTCACTTACAATTTTTTGATTGGCTTCTTTTTCTTCGTCAGTGGTTGACTGTTCCATCTTGTCGACTGCATCTGAAAGTTTAGCCCTAACATTTTTTATTTGACTCTCAAGCCTAATTAATTCATCCGACTCAGGTCTTTCGGGCACTCGGCCAAAAGTATCGCTAATTTCTAGTGAGCCGGATTTAACAGCTTTTTTATTAGCCTTAGCTTGCGCTAATCTAGCCTTAGCCTCTTCAAGTGCGGCTTTTTTGGCTGCTGCGGCATCTAGTGCACCTGCGCCTGTTTCTTCTCCACCGACAGCCCCTGCAACACCTGTAGCAGAAACATCCAATCTCCCACTTGAAGATGTTGAAGATCCTCCGGGGGCACCTGCTGTTCCGGGTCCGCTAGGAACTTGAGCGCCCTCTCCAGTTGTTCCCTGTTCAATTCTTGTAGCATCGGCTACTCCTTTTGTTGCAAGCGCAGTTGCTAATAACGCTTCTAAATCTTTAGTTTTTTTAGAGACGTTTTTCTTTAGGGGTATGCCTAAACTTCTAATTACAGATTGAAGTCGTTTGTTTGCATCTAACTTTGAAAGGGGTTGACCTTGCAGGTCAACAAGGGTGCCACCACTTAAATCTTCTAAAAATTTTTGAGCCGCTTCAACTTTAGTAGGCTCAACTTTACTAATATCAAACCCTTCAAGCGGCGAAACAACAGCCGCAGCCCCAGCAGGAGGAGGCGTCAGTGGGGGTGTTTTAGGTGCACCTACTTCAAGGCCGGGTGGAGGCGGTTCAATCTGTTGACGGAGGGCATCAATATCGCTTTTAGCGGCTTTTTCTTGCAGTCCACGGCCAACACCAGAAATACCACCAAGGACACCGCCGCCTGCAGCGCCAGCGAAGAATGACTCTAGGTAACGCTCAACATTTTCTGGAGCAAAGAAATCTTTGTTACTGCCATAGAATTTTTCTGCCGCAACGCTAATGGCTTCTTGTGCAGTCTCGGTTATGCCTTCAGAGGCAGCGGCTTTAGCGCCTTCTTTAAGAACAGATTTCCAGACAGCCGGGTTTGCCCCTGAGTCCTTGAGCATCTCCGACATGATCTTGGCTTTACCAAGACCACCTAAATTATCAAGAACTTTTACAGGCAGGTAAGAGTCCAGCATGGCCGACAGGCCACCAAACAACAAGGCTCCGGCCGGTGCAATATTGCCGGTCTCTTCAAAAACATTTTCAAAGACTTCGGGTGAGTTCTGTGCGTACGATCCTAAAAATGCACCGACACCAAGTCCAGTCCGAGCATATTTATTTGTAAGATCATCTGCTGCCTTACGGGCAAACGGCGTGGCTATGTTTTTAAGTTCTGCCGAGGTCATCTCGCCAGCAACGCCGCTTTCTATCGCCTCTCGTTCTTTCCTAGTTATTACTCTTTGTGCGGCTTCTTCAGCAGCCTCTTTAGCAAGTTTTTTACCCGCCGTGAAACCAACACCACCAGAAGCAATAGACGGAATAATATCAGGCAGCAATTCACCAAATCGTTCAGATACGTAGCCAATACCACTGCCTAAACCTTCAACGTCTTTATAAGATTTATAAACTGTGGGAAACCGCTGCTCAAGTTCACCCCGAGTTGTGGCTGCTTCTTTCAACTGCCTCTCAACAATGGGTCGGGCAGTCTCTTCCGGTAGTACGGCACTTGCGGCTAGAGCGGGTAATATATCACCACCAAGAACACCTAACTCGCCGAGGCTGCGACGGAAACCCCGGTAGGTCGTTTCAACCATACCGGGTGTGGGTTTTGTGAGTTCACCTAGTATTTCCCTGTCAGAGTAGCCTGCCTCACGAGCACCAGCCACGTTAAACTTTTTTTGTTGAGCGAGATAGTCAGCAATCTCAGCCTCAGAGTACCCAGCGTTCAACGCACCCTGAACATCAAACTTTGCCATATTTATCTTCCAAAGGAACTAAGTGCTGGTCTTTCTCCGGGTGTTGGTATGGTAGATGGCGGCATACCTACATTAAGACCTTGTTCGCTTAAGTATTCATTAAATGACTTCCAATCAGGGTTAATTTGTTTTCCTTCTTTATCTTTAAATCTTCTTACACTTCCCACCGGCCCATAAATCGCATTCCACTCTTCTCTGGCTTTAATAACGGCGGTTGTTCTAGCAGCATCTAAACGTGCTGCAGCAGCATCTGCAGCAGTCTGTCTACGAGTAAGTGCTGACTCTTCAACACCCCGCTCCATAACACGTAAGCGTTCTTTACCCAAACCATATTCAGCAACTGCTTTAGTAAGTTCACGGCGATCTTTTTTGGCTGTTTGTAAGGTTTTAATATAGTCATCAGCAGCGGCTTCAAGACCTTCTCCGTATGCCTCAAACTCTCGTCCTTTACGACCCTTTACAGCCTTAGCGCCAAACTTCATAAGAGCGAAGCCTATAGCCTGCATCTTGTCATCTTTTGACAGGTTGGTCTTATCTAATTCTTCACGCAAAGCCTTCTCGTATGCATCTTCAGCCTTTTCAACCTTCTTAGCAGTTTTATCAGACACGCCTTCTTCTTTCTTAAGGGCAGGGGGCTTAGCCGGAGCAGGAGCGGCGGCTGCAGGGGTTTCTTTTTTAGAAATGTTTGGTCTATCAGTACCAATTAAAGGAGCACCGCGCGAACCAAACCCTGTAGGCCGTTCACCTTTTAAACGATCTGGCACTCTGCCTGAACGGTAATATTCCTGAAGTTCAGACAAAGACATCTTACCTACAAAGTCTTCATAGGGCACTGCTTGAGTAGGCACATCAGCCTCAGCCGGTTCTATATCAAACCCATCAAACGTACCACCGCCGTTAGCAAATGCAACTATGCCTCCACCAGCCATCTGGGCTACTTGCTCATCAGACCGATAATAGTCTTCGGGTATGGGTATGGCATCTAAACCGGCAGGTTTGGCTTCTTCAATAGCCTTAACACGAATATCTTCAGCCACAGTAGTGTCTGGTAACCCAGGCTGCTTAGCCGCTTCAATCTGTGCAAGTTTTTTATCTAGTTCAGCGAGTAATACGATGTCAGAAACATCGGGCCGCGTCTTTTTAGACCGCATGGATTCAATCTGGTCAGGAGTTAGTTTTTTAACATCGGTCATTTCTTTTATGACCTCACCAACCTCACCGCCTGGGGCATATCCTTTGATACCAGACAGACCCTTGACTTCACCACCTTCAGCAAATCTGCCGCCACCACCAAGGTATGCTCCAAGACCAGTCGATGCTAGACCAAGAAGTTGTGATCCTATAGACGGAGGTGCTTCATACATTGCACGTGATCCAGTCTGAGCCAGATTAGAAGAACCCCGCAGAATGTCTGACATGAAGCCAATTTGTGCATACGGGTACTGCTGCTGGCGAATAAAGTCTTGATAGGCCATATCAAGAGCACGTTGCTGATCTTGCTGACCAAGCCCACCAAATTGTTCTTGAGCCCTAAGTCTTTGTAAATTTGCATCCTGGCCAGCGGTGCCTAGTTGGCCCAGTGTAGCAGCAGCCTGTGCGGCAGCCTGTGCACCCTGTAATCCAAGAGTGCCACCAAACTGGCGAGACTGCTCACCCATACGTTGAGACTCTAAACCAGCCAACTGATTTAGACGTTGTGCCTCAAGACCTTGTTGAGCACCTAACTGTTGAACACCAAGCCGAGCAGCCAGATTTTGCGCCCCAGCCTCTTGACCAAGGCGTTGAGTTTGTAATCCAGCCTGTAGCCCCCTGCCTTGTTGCGCTTCAAACATTCTCTGAGCAGCATCAAACGCAGCCTGTGAACCTGTAGCCTGAATATCAGAAAGGCGCTGCCCAAGGTTTCTTTCACGCTCTAAACCAGCAAGTGCCTGACGAGAACCACCATACGTGCCTTGGCGAGCAGCACCAAGATTTTGGGCTAACTGTCCTTGTTGTGCATCACGGATGGCTTCACGTTTTTGTATATCCACCACATTTTGCATGTAGGGCGACATGAATTGCTCTGCCGTGCCTTGCTCGGTAAATGAACCAAGACCACCTTGAACGGCTTGAGGGCCACCCATTTGAAATTCTCTTAGTTTTTGGGCGTTTACATCCCCTGCGCTAAATACACTCGGACCATATTGACCTGCTGCCAAACCAGCCAAACCGGCTTGACCTGCCAATCCAGTAGCGGTTCCAAACTGACCGGGTGTTTGTAGTCCAGCAGCACCTAAGCGTGCGGCTTTTTGTTCGTCGGTTGCTCCAGCAAGACGTTGTCCACCATAAGTTTGATAATCAGCCTGAGACGCTGCTTCTGATCTGCCAAGCAATCTTTCAACATATGGCTTGGCATATTCGGGAATAGTCGTCTGACTAGTCGATGTAGGTTGTGGTTGAGAACTGCCACCTTTACCCATGTTTTACCCCTTGACCGCCGCTTGGCAGTTGAAATGTTTGCCACAACGGGACATGCCCGTCATCTTTAAATATTTTTGTCCAACCCATCCGAGCCGTTGCTTCGATACCGTCACAGTAATTGTCATGCGCCCAGCACTGAAGCAGTTTTAGCATTGGGTCTTTCCAATCTTTTAAATCCTCACCCCCGCAAAACACCATGCAAAGATATTTCTTTTTAGGGTAGTGAACAAAGTTTGTAACCACTGCCCCTTTAAATCCCATGTCATCAAACGCAATCCACAACGTATGGTCGTAGTCTATAATTGCGTCGTAGATGTCATCTACTTCATACCGGCCGTGGGTATAATCTGCTGCCTTAGCCAAAAAATCTTTTACATCATCCCAACATCTATTAACATGCTCCCGTGGTACAAGAGACACCTGAATCATGCGGGCATATACCTTTCGGCCTTAACTTGAGGGGCCTGTTTAGCCCTACCAGTCCTAGCCTGTCTAATTCTGTCCATCATCGCGTGCAATCTCTTAGCCCCTGCGTTTGACGATCCGTTACCAAGGTGTGCGACTACGTCTGCAGGAATAACAAATTCACCATCTGCCAGACGGGCTTCTTGCTTACAGTCAATGTTGGCTTTGATTGAGTCACTCATGCCATCACCACAGCCTTGCAAATACCGGGGAGGTAAACCACCACGGGCAAAGGCTGTCAAGCCACCCATAGCAAAGTCGGCTACCTTCTGAATGGGCATTGCAGTAAAGGTATCGTCAAAATATCGGCGCTCAAATGACCCGGCACCGGGACTAGGCACAGAAGAATAAGCACCGGGGCGAGGGGTACGGGTAAATGTGTAGGGGCGCGTGTAAGTCCCACTCCCCGTTGGACCTGCTGGAGCTTCTTCAGTCATCATTGACGGGGCGGCCAAGGCTCCTGCTGTCGTAAGAGCACCTTTTGTGCCTCCTACCCCGCTCATAAATCCTGCTCGTCCTGCCTCTGTTCCAAGAGCTTTTATTCCTTGTAATGGCATAGCCGCAGCACTTGAAGCTGCGCTTGGAACAGCCGCACCCGCCGCACCCGCCGCCGCTTGTCTTGTGGCTTCTAAACCTGCTTGACCAAATGCTGCGTTTTGAGCCGCTAACATAGCTGATTGCGACCCCGCTCCTGTAGCTGCACCTTGAACACCTAAATTAGCAGCCGTAGCAGCAGGTGAAGCAGCCGCCGCTCCAGCCAAACCTCCAGCCATACCGGCCCCACCAAAGGCTCCTAGACCTGCTATAAGCCCTTTGCCAAGGTTACCTGTCCGTAGAGTTTCAAAACCACCTACAAGCCCTGCGGCCATAAGGGGGCCTACGCCAGGGATAAAACTGAGTCCGGCACCAATCAAAGTAGGGAGAAGTCTTTTTAAAAAACTAGCTTCGGGTAAACCCGTAGATGGATTAGTTGTTATTTGGCCACCGTAGGCTCTGGCAATAGCGTCTAGTCCTTTGACCTCACTGGGGGCCATATGAACCAGCATGGTGTCACCATCACGACCTTGTTTTTGTATTTGCTGCGCTGCAGCGGTTAAACCTCCACCGGCCATCATAGGCATGAAGTTAGCAGGAGCGGTTTGGTAGGCGTATTGGGGATCCATAGCAGGATTATCCTAGATTTGCAATGTTTACGATAGGTTAGACCACAGTCCCAGTGGCATCCACCCAGTCTGTGCCGTTGTACCAGATGGGGATTCCAAGGTCGGTGTCGAAGTAATACTGACCAGTGTAAAGATCAAAGGCAGGCCGGTTTGCGGTAGCCCCAGCGGCTGTGAAAGCGTTATAGACCTGCACGTTCCAAGCGTTTAATTGATTGAAATAAATTTCAAGCACCCGAATCATCTGCCGGATGTATTGGGCGTCAAACTCCGCTGGCGGGTTCGGTAGCGGTGAGTTCTTAAAATTAATACTGAGTGCCATTATCGTTTGCCATCCGCTCTAGCATCCAGACGAGGTGAGCCTAACTGCCATTGCACTCCCAACCCGGTAGACCCAATTTGCATCGCCATCTGACGAGCCCGCGCCCGTATGTAGACCTGTTGAGTATAAGTATCTACGGCAGTTTCGATTATGGATTTTTGATCTGTCGCACTGTCCGTAGCGGGGTTGCCTGGAAACCTACGGGGCAGAATTTGAATCTGTACTTCAGGATCGTTGGCAGTAGACCCATCAAAGTTAACATCAGGTATTAAACGACGGGTAAGCATAAACTGTTCTCCGTCTCCAATGTCAAAGTCATTTGACAAAATGTAAGACTCCATAGCCGCTTCATCATCATCTACCCCGTTTTCTTGATAGTAGAGATAGCCAGTAGTGGAATTTGCAGAAGTATTAACTGCTATAGGGTAACTTCTTGAGGAAGAATCTAACCAACCAGTGCGTTCTATGTTGCCGTAGTACCAAATCTTCTCGTTATAATTAAAGATCACGTAACGGTTGGGGACATTAGAATCAGCACTGGGGTATATCCACCAAATTTCTTGCCATCCTTCATTAGTGCCAGCGATAATCGAGAATCCGGCGTTTAAATTAATGTCACTAAAAACTTGTTGACGCAGGGTAGAAGGCAATGTCTCAACCCGACCAGTGTAGGCATAGAACTTGTCCTGCCCCATCCAGTAAGTGATGTTATTAGCGGTAACCACTGCACGGGCGCCAGCGATAGATATGTTGTCAGCATATTCTTGTAGTGAGAACACATCCCTAGTTCCTAAGAACTGCAACGTATAAAGATGTGAGTCTGTATAGACTAGAATCTCCTGCCGTGTCGGAATCGCCCTGACAATCCTTGATCCGCGAGATATCCTAATATCGCCTGCGGAATTTGTCGTGGTTGGCGCCCATTTAGTAGGCTCGTCTTGACTAGCCCAGCGAATAAGAAGGGGGTCAAAATCAGCAGCCCCACTACCAAGGTAAGGATCGCAGCCAAAAGCGAGAAGATGTTTATCCTGTTGCGAAACAAGAATTTGAGTGACTTTGACTGGTACATCTGTAGCCCCCGCTAAAGAAGATAACAACACTGCACGAGTTTCAAGAGAGGTCTGCGGAGAAGCGTTTGCACCTCGTTCCCAGTAATAAATTTCACTATCTTGGATATTGGCAACCATGTCGTTGTCAAAGTTGTCCACCCACCATAACCGTGGGGGAAGCACAACTGGAGTCTCACCACCAAGGCCCCACTCTAAGCGGCCCCATGTATCTGTACCCCAACCATATCCATCTTCTGACCCAGAAGGGCCAACAGCAATGTCATAGTAACCAATCGTAGATGCGCCGCCATTTCCAGAATCCGAAGCATTTGCTGTTACCGGCACAACAATCGTGTAAGCATTTGCGTTAACCACCGTGGCAATCAAGTGATTAGTATTTAGTATGGTGGCAGTTACATTACCCCCTAGAGAGACGGCACCGCTAAAAGTGACATAGTTATCTGCCACGGCAGGGTTACCAGTATCTGTAACTGTAACAATTGAAGATCCGTTAGTAGCCGTAAAAGTTACATCCCCGGCGGCGGTCTGCGCTTCTAAGGGTGTTACATCGTAGAAGTAACCACCAGCCTCTATGTAAAGTTTTAAATTAGTAGGCACTGCTAAAAAGTTATCACCGTACGTGGTGATCCAGTTCCACATCCAGCGGCAAGTACCAAGAAATGCGTTAGGCGTGGCCTTAACCCAACCACCAATCTTTTGCGGGAAGCCAGACAAGAAACGAATCTTGTCCATCTCCCACCAGTTCCCTTCTCCGGAGTAGTTAGTGGTGTCTCGATTAACACCGGGTCGAAATTGAAGTTTGATGAAAGGCATAATTAGGCGAAAGGTCTGGTTCCTGCTTTATCAATAATCAGCCGTTGCCCACGGGGTTTTGTGTCCGGGGTGTTCGGCACACTAATATGAGTCCACGAATCAAATTCTAGGATGATCTGGTCAAAAGGTACATTGGCAGCAATACAGGCTTCTACTACCTGTCTAGGAGTCATACCCGGAATCCGTAGGTCAGCCGCACAGCCAATCCGATGCTGACTTGTATCTTTGGAACCCACCGAGTCATTAACCTGCTTGCTACGAAACCCGGAGTTGATCATCACAGCCTTGCCACCCACGGCGGTCTTGACCTGTTGCAGAAGCATCGCAAGGCGTTTCAGGTTCTCAATCTCAGCCTCATTGGGAGTGTTATCCCAGCCGTTACGGGCGGCGGCATCCGAGCGTGTTAGTTCTTCAAGGGTGAAGTTAACGGTCAGGTTCATTTTCCATTTCCCACCATTTTGTCAATCTCAACTTGCTTATTCTTGGAGCCTTGGCTTGAACCAAAGTAAAAGGACAGGATTTGAGTAATTGCGGCTGACAGAACCCCAAGGATGTAGATAAGAATGTCTTTGGCAATGCTTTTGACCTCAATCATCATCAGCACACCAAAGAGAACGAACGACAAGCAAATAACACCAAGGGCAAGAATAGTGTTGATGTTCTTAGTTAAATCCCAGACATCTGCTTTGGACATCTCTGCTTCACGATGTCGAGCGGAATCACGGTCACCGGCGTCAATCTTTGCAAAGTCAACCTCAGCTTGCAGGTTGGCTAACTCACCCTTTTGGGCGAGTTCCATGAGTTTGGCTTGCGCTTCTGCCTTAGCCGCAGGGTCAGGCATTACACGGTCTAATACCTTTTCACCAATTTTTAGTATTGCTTCTAACCCAATCATCACCACACCTTTGTCGCTTTAAGAATTCCGTAAATCAAGGTTGAGATCAAAATAATTATCAGCCACTCATTCCTACTCGCCTTACGATCTGAGTCATACTCTTTTTGTAACTCTTTGCGTTCTTTCCTTAACTGCGTCTCTAAACTTTGTACTTCCGATACTGCTTTTTTACCAAACTCTTTTTCAAGTTGTTTAAAGGCTTCGTCCTTGGTTTTGCGGATGTCGGCCAGAATCCTGTACTCGTTGATGGCGTCGATGTACATCATGTCCCCACGCCGCTGAACTTCTTGCTGCTTCCTGCGCCATGCCACGCGGGCACGTGCTTCTTCGTCCAAGAACGTATTTACTTCTTTGGCGGCCTCCTTGATATCCCGGCCAGCCTTTAGCGCCTCGCGGATACCACCAAGAGCGGTTTGAACGACCTTGGACGGGTCGGTTGGGTCGGGTAATTGGCTCAAAGTACATCCCCCTGTCCCCTACGACTTACGTCTGACCCCAAGTTTTCACACCCGCTTTAACAGAGGTAGCCCAAACAGAAACTGAAGTCTTAGGTTTCCAAGGCTGTCCGCAGTTGGTGCAAGTACCAGAGGCTTTTTCTTGTTCGCTAACGGGATCTTGGCAATGAAAGCACACAGTTTCTGACTCAGACCGGCACACTTTTACCCCATCCACCTTATGCGCTTCAACGACTGTCTTCATTTCTAGACTCCTTTCAGTGCGGCCACTTCGGCCTCTAGTGTCTCGATACGTGCAATAGCTTCTTTGAGAGAGGCTGTTAAAAGAGGAATTAAATAAGAAGAATCCATTTGTTGAGGGCGAATCGTTCCATCTTCTGTGACAGCGTCTTTCTCTCCTGTAACTGCTTCTGGAACAACAGGTTTAACTTCGTGAGCTAAAAATCCATCTTGATAACCAAATGCTAAATTCCTTTTCCACTTAAATCTAACTGGATTTAATTGTTTAATTCGAGTTATTGCTCCTGATAACGCAATAACATCTGTTTTAAGTCTATAGTCAGAAGTAGTATTAAAATTTGTTGAAGATCCTGTAGTACTGTTTATACTACCTATGGCTGGTCCTGGTACTAATGGCGTACCGTAAAAAAATATTTCAAAGGTTATTGATCCTGCATTAAAAGTATCGGCTGCAATTGCTGTACCAGCAGAACCAGATCCGGCTGCATAAACATTAATAGCAGGGTGTCCAGTTTGTGATTGAGCAAAAAAATTCCAATTTGAACTAGGGTTAGCTGCACCAACTGCTAATGTATTTCCTGCTACACCACCAACTCTAACTTTCCCGGTGTTAAAAGTATTATCACCTGTATATGTGTTATTGCCACTTGCCGTAACAACCCCAGAAACTCCAGAAATAGAGCCACCAGTAATATTGACGTTGTTAGAATATTGTGTAGCTATTGAACCAAGACCAAGGTTATCCCTTGCAGTTTGTGTTGTGCTTCCACCCGTACCACCCTGTGTAACGGCTAAAACGCCCGTACTAATTGTGGAAGCATTAATTGAACCACCAAGCGAAATTGTTCCAGAAGTTGTGATCGGACCACCCGTTAGAGAAATTCCATTTACAGTGCCAGCACCGGTACCAACCGAAACCACTGATCCAGTACCGCTAACGGCTTCAGACACCCACGCTGTGCCGTTAGAAGTAAGTACGTTTCCACTTGATCCGGGTGCTACAAATTTAACCGAGGAAGTAGCGTTCCCGATAACCACGGCTTCAGAATTTAGTGTCGTAGCACCTGTGCCACCGCGAGCCACAGCCAGCGTACCCGTAGCAATGTTATTAGCGTTTATGGACGTGATATTGGCACCGCTAAATGTACCCGTAGTTGACCCAGTACCCCCAGAGGCTACAGGTAGCGCACTACCCAAAGTTAAAGAAGTTAAGTGGGTAACCGCGTCAACAACGTCTGTTCCATCGTTATAGACGTACATTGTTTTGCCAGCCGGTACTGCAATCCCGTTGCCGGTTGTGTTTTTAACCGTAATAGCATCTGCACAGGTGTTGCTAACCAAGTAGAGTTTCTCAATCTGACAGCCCGAGCCAAGGATAAGGCTACGTGCTCCACCTGTTGTGCCAGTACATCTTAAGCGTAGAAAACGAGCACTTTGGGAAGCATTTGAGTTTGTAAGCGTAAGCGTTACATCCGCGCTTGAAAAAGGTACATCAACAGACTCAGCAATTGCCTCTTCTAAGGCAGTAAGGTTAGCGTTAGTGACGTTACCCCATGTACCGGTGTTTTCCCCGGTCTGCATTAACTGAATCTTTAGATCTGAGTATGTACTTGCCATTTTTACCCTCTATTAATTAAGCCGCTATAGGCACCCAACTCGGCGTCTGCGCTGTGTCTATCAAGCCCCAGACTAACGGTCTGGAGACACGCCCGGTAGCACTTACACCCAGTACGTAAACCTTAGCCCCACCCTCACCTGTGGCTGTACCAATTTCTCCAGTAGCCTGAACTCCAGTGGGATAAACAAAGCATCTTGCATTGATTACTACTGTACCAAGAGCGCCTGCACTTTGCACCCCTGTCGGGTACACATTAGCCCCGGTCTCTTCTTCTTCCTCACCAAGTTGCCCAGTGCCTTGAACCCCGAGGACATAGACATTCGCTTTGCCAACTACAGATTCTTGTCCAAGTTCACCAACCGCTTGAACACCGGCAGGGGTGACCGATTTAACTAGGGATACACCAACAGAGTTAAGTAGGCCAGAGCCTTGAACCCCAGTCACAGGTACAGTCGCACCACCTTCAGCCTCTTCTGCACCAATAAAGCCTGTAGCCTGAACCCCGGTTACAAAGACCTCTTTTGGTATAGATACAGAAGCCTGTCCGACGTTGCCATTACCTTGAACACCAACTAAGTAGATGTTGGCAGTCCGTCTTTCTGTAACTACACCAACCTGACCTTCAGCCTCAACCCCAGTCGGGTAGACGTTCGCACCCGTAACAACTTGTTCTTGTCCGAGGATGACCGTAGCCTGAACCCCAGCGGGCTGTACAACACCACCAGCGTCCACACCCACAGAGTTAATTAGGCCAGCACCCACAACCCCTGTTAAGTTGACATTCGCTGCACTGCTTACGGAGGCAGTACCAACCTGACCTTCAGCCTCAACCCCAGTGACATTTGTTGACAGTCCAGTAGTAACGCTTGCAACTTGGCCTTCACCCTCGACCCCAACCAGATAGACATTAGCGGCTATCGCTTGTGCAACAACACCGACTTGGCCGTCACCCTCAACCCCGGTGACCGGCACATTTGCCCCACCATCTACTTCTTCTGCGCCTAGTACGCCGGTAGCCTGAACGCCCGTGACCGCAACGTTGGCAGCGGCTGTGATCTGCTCTTCACCTAACGCTACAACGGCTTGAACACCAGCGGGTTGGAAACTTCCACCAGCAGCAACACCTACAGAGTCAATAAATCCTGTGGCTACTACTCCGGTCAGATAGACATTTACTGCACCATTAACAACGGCTGTGCCTACCTGACCAGTACCGCTAACTCCAGTGACTGATACATTGACAACTTGGCCCGTCTGATAGTCATCAAACGCACCGGTGGAGAACGGTAAAAAGCCAAACATCTATCACTTTCAATCCGCAACAGTTTCTACTACTTCTTTCCATGAGGTTGTGGTCTCATCCCATGTGTATCGTTTTTCCATGCTTGCATCAGCAGGCATCGGGGTTGGGGCTTGCCATTGAGCAGTATCGTTATTTAAAGTCCACGATGGAAAAGGCTTAGGTGAAACAAACGCATCAATATCGGTGTTGTAGGTGTATCCAACCCCGGCGTAGTTCTTGCGCTTATTGCCGTTGTATGAGGTCTGCTTCCATGTACCGCCAAAAAGTCGCTCGCAGAAAGCAGCGCCGATATACTCTTTCTCTACACCAGCGGCATCAGCGGTGTCTTTGTTACCAACCACAATGACCCGGAGTACTACCCCATTTTGATCAATTTCAGCGAAATGCGCCATCTAATTCTCCTAAACGAAGTCCAGTTAAATCCATTTCTTCCCCTACATGCCCTACCGGGAAAGTGTTAAACGAAAGACTAATTCTTGTTTGTTCCGATTCAACTGACGGAACCATGTGCGTAAGACTTGATGGAAACAAAATAAGATTACCAGTACCAACTTCAAACCACCAAGAATCAGAGTTCCATACGTTCCATTCTTGTGGTGGAAACTTAATCTGCTGATAACTATCCCGATAAAAATAAATCTTGTCTTTGGTCTTATCTGCCTGAATATAAAACACTCCCGATACAAACGAATTTGGATGAGCGTGCTTATGATGGTATTGGTTTTTCTCCGTATAGTTTGTCCACGACTGCGTAATCTTTAGATTAACCTTGTGCTTTGGGTTATGCACCGTCTTAAAGTAATCGGACACAGATGTTTCAATAAAGTCTCGCAACTGAGTTAGTGCTCTAGCCTTAAGAATTGTGTTGTCAACGCTGGTAGTATTGCCGTTATTTGGCCGTGTCTTTTGATTCTTTAAAAAAGATAATTCTTTTTCAGTTAAATCTCGACCTAGTTCATAAAGACCTACCGGAATAGGAAAAAGGTTATGCATTGCCATAAATAGCCTCCTCGATCATTTTCTGTTGGCCGGTAATTTTTTCCAACTGCTCTGGTAGCCAAACGGTCTTGATAGATTCTTCAAACGCCTTTATCTTTTCCATCGTTTCTTCTACTTCTTGTACAGATGGTTTAGGCCGTGGATCGTCCCATCTGGTGAACCCAACGCCACCAGTCCACTCCCACTTAGCACCGGGACGTAACAAGAACATTGCTGTATCTATTCCATGAAACCGATATATCTTTGTTTCCAAGCCTTACTCCTACCATTTAATAATTACGATGCCGGAGCCGCCATCACCG
>Ga0172372_10002087_pt1 | contig 30609 bp, 32 predicted proteins | sample LakKiv5m_2_FD_114544 | JGI IMG/M metagenome (GOLD analysis project Ga0172372, IMG submission 114544) | Freshwater microbial communities from Kabuno Bay, South-Kivu, Congo - kab_092012_9.5m | ecosystem: Environmental > Aquatic > Freshwater > Lake | place: Democratic Republic of the Congo...
ATTCATGCCAATGCGCGTTATTTTGCCCGTTTTCAGTCGGTGAATGAACTTACAGCATTACTGAACGATCGTCCTGATGCACCCCTACTCATTCTTGGAGGCGGCAGCAATATCCTTCTTACCAAAGATTTTGAGGGATTTGTTATAAAAAATGAGCTTAAAGGAATTGAAGTCATTTCTGAAACTGAGAATGACGTTCTTGTCAAAGCAGGCGCAGGCGAGATCTGGCATGAATTCGTACTCTTTTGCATTGAACAGGGTTATGCCGGACTGGAAAACCTGAGCCTGATCCCTGGAAGCGTTGGTGCAAGTCCCATGCAAAACATTGGCGCTTATGGCGTGGAAATCAAAGATGTATTCGATTCATTGGAAGCCTATCACATTGCTACAGGAGAAATTCACACGTTCGACAAAGAAGCATGCGCATTTGGCTACCGTGAAAGTGTATTCAAGCGAAAATTCAAAGATCACTATGTGATATTGAATGTCACGTATCGATTGAATAAAAAACCCAATCTGAATACCAGTTATGGCGCTATTGAGAGTGAATTAAAGAATATGGGGATTACTACTCCTACGATTCGTGATATTAGCAATGCAGTGATTACTATACGATCGTCCAAGTTGCCTGATCCAAAAGTGATCGGAAACGCAGGAAGTTTCTTTAAAAATCCTGTAGTGGATCAATCTGTGGTAGACGAAATCCTCAAAAACAACCCAGAGGCACCAAACTACCCTGCCGAATCAGAAAAACGCAAACTCGCCGCAGGTTGGTTGATTGAACAAGCCGGTTGGAAAGGGAAAACGCTCAACAACTACGGCGTCCACAAATTACAGGCCCTGGTGCTTGTGAATTACGGCGGCGCTACCGGAGAACAGGTATTGCAGCTTTCTTCGGACATCATTGCGGATGTAAAGTCGAAATTTGGTGTAACGCTCGAGCGCGAGGTGAACATTCTTTAAAAATCTCAACCGGTGCAGCATGAGGTTCAAAAACAAAGGATTCTAAATGCGTTTCAGGCATTGGAACTGAGGCCAACAACCTCGTGGAAAAAGATTCGTCAGGCTTATCGATCCCAAGCGAAGATCTGGCACCCGGACACCAACCATAGCGAAGAATCAATAAACAGAACGGTTGAAATTAACGAGGCCTATGCATACCTTTCTACATTCTTTGACGCTAAAGACCGTTTAAATGACCCAAGTGGAATTATTCGCAATCTCACCCTCGGAAATGAGTATTCCATTAAAACAAATCATCGCGGCGAAGTCAAAAAACGATTGATCCGATTCTATGACAACAAATTAGCCTCAGAAGATCGCCGAAAAGACCGTCGGGCGGAAACCATTTTGATCCACCTGAATTTCTGGTTATGTTTCATTAATGTGCTGTTGCTGCCACCTGCTCTCACAATCCTGCTTGGATGGAATGGTTTGTTACTCGCTTTCACTTCTAATGTCCTTTTCATTCTGTTCACGATGAGCGCAGTCAGGAACTTACACGCCATAAAGTGGATGAGAAAGTTGAACAATTGATTTTTTTGCTTATTACATTAAGCATTATTGTTGTTTTTTGATTTATTTATTATCCTTTTATTTGTATTTTTGTTACTTATAACAAGTAAATGGAAATCTTATTCGAGCGATATCGAAAAAAACTAGCCCAGGTACAAACCAACTTCATCCGTAGTGTTTTCTTCAAGGTAGACTGGACAGACCGACTAATTGGACTTCGTGGCCCAAGAGGAATAGGTAAAACAACCATTTTGCTGCAATACCTGAAGCTAAATCATTCAAACGACGACAGTGCGCTTTACGTATCGCTTGACAATATTTGGTTTAGCGAACAAAATCTGGTGGACTTTGTGGACGACTTCGTAAAGCGGGGCGGTAAAAAATTATTTATTGATGAAATTCATAAATACCCGAATTGGGCGCAAGAATTAAAGAACATCTACGATGATTTTCCGGAGATAAAGATCGTCTTTACAGGTTCCTCGCTGTTAGAAATATTAAACGCCCGGGCGGATCTGAGCAGAAGAGCTGTCATGTATTCCATGCAAGGTCTTTCATTTAGAGAATATCTTAATCTGGAGCACGGCCATGAATTTGATCCATTCACACTGAAAGAGATCATTGAGGACCATGGGAAAATTGCTCCGGAAATCGTTCAGAGGGTCCAGCCTATTAAATACTTCTCAGACTATTTGAAATCAGGTTATTACCCATTTTTCAGGGAAAACCCAACGACCTATGACCAACGTCTGGAAGAAATCGTGAATTTTATTCTGGAAATTGAACTACCCACCTTGCGACAAGTTGATCCGGCTTACATTATTAAAATGAAGCAATTGTTGTTGGTGGTTGCCTCCTCTGTACCTTTTAAACCCAATGTAACCAAACTGGCTGAACGCATTGGCATCAATCGAAATACACTGATTTCCTATTTTCACTATCTGGAAGAAAGCGGACTGACCATGCAACTTTTCAAAGATGCCAAAGGAATCACGCGCTTACAAAAACCTGATAAACTGTACTTGGACAATACGAATTTACTTTATACAATCGCACCCCAAAATGTACAGATCGGTCACGTGAGGGAAACTTTTTTCGCCAATCAACTTGGGTACAAACATGTGGTTGAATATACAGAAATGGGTGATTTTAAGATCAATCACACCTACACTTTTGAAATTGGCGGAAAACACAAAACGAAAGAGCAGATTCAAGGACTTCAAAACGCCTTCATTGCCGCCGACGACATTGAAATTGGGTATCAGGAGAAAATTCCGTTGTGGTTGTTTGGGTTTCTGTACTAAAGAATTTTTCTGGATTCAGGATTGATGATCAATCATACCAATAATCGTAAAGTGACTTCGCCCTTCTGTCCGTGATTTCTTCCACACCAGCTTCACGCAGACGCTTTGCGACATCCTTTATAGTCTGCTCATTTATGGATAGTCCCCTTTTCGGAACAACGATCGAAGTGCCCATTTTTTCAATGGTTTCTCCTCTGGAATTTTCAAAAGAAATATGTATCTCCAATATCACAAAAAGCGGTTTTCTGAATACACAAAAACGCGTGCGTTCCAGGTCATAACGCAAAGTCTTCTTACGCTTTGTTATCTCCATTGATTTTGTAAATGGATCAATTCGCCATGAAGCTGGCACTTTTCTGAAATACACCCCGGCAGGTGCCATAAAAACAAGACAAGCTATAAACGTAAAGAAGTAACCAGATGGATCTTTTAATGTTTCAGCGAGTGGAATTCCTCTTTTGAGATAGGCCTGAAAAACACTTAGTATTCTTGCCAAAATCACATAAACGATCAAATAAATAATGACCAATAAAAAGTCTATGCGCTTACGTCTCCAAGAAAAGACCTGATTGGCCACATCACCAGGTGTCATCTGTTCCATCATGCTTATTGGTCTGGTCGATCAGCTTTTGCCAGTTGTAAGAAGGGTCATCGAGATCGTCAAGGATCTCTTTGTAATCCTGCTCGTCCAGATCATAGCGTGTGATCTCTTCACCGGTATATTCTTCAATCTGACTTAACAATTCCATTTCACCTTCACTGCAAAACGATAGTGCTTGTCCTTTACGGGTGCCACGACCTGTTCGACCGCAACGGTGCACATAATTTTCAGGATTGTCCGGAAGATCGTAATTAACCACATAATCCATGGCGGGAATGTCGATTCCGCGAGCCGCCACATCCGTCGTTACCAGCACACGGTTTTCTCCTGTTCTAAAGCGTTCCAGGATCGCAAAACGTTCTTTTTGTTCAATACCTCCATGCAAAGCTTCTGTTTCCACACCTGCCCTTGCCATAGCCGCTACAACACGCTCCACACGTACTTTTGTCCGTGCAAAAACAATGAATTTTTCTGTTTCGTATTCCTTCAGGATATTCTCCAAGAAATGTCTTTTATCATCCATTTCGATGAAAGCCACGGCGTGATCCACATTCTTTGAAACCGGGTTTTTCGGTGCGATTTGAATCCGAATCGCATCACGCACCACATCATAAGCCAGCGACTTGATTTTCTTGCTGATCGTTGCCGTAAAAAACAAGGTTTGACGTTTTCGTGGAATATGTCTCATCACATCCTTGATATCCTTATTAAAACCAAGGTCCAGCATGAGATCCGCCTCATCCAATACTAAAAATTCTACGCCTGAAATATCAATGAATCCCTGACTGATCAAGTCGAACATACGTCCGGGAGTGGCCACCAATACATCCACCCCATTATTGAGCGTACGTATTTGCTGCTCCTGTTCTACCCCACCAAAAAGTCCGAGAACCCTTACCTTCGTTTTTGCACCAATTTCACGAAAAACACCGGAGATCTGTTTCGCCAGTTCACGTGTTGGAACCATCACCAGGCAGCGGATACCTTTATTTCTTTTACCGCCTGACGAAACGATTTTACTAAGAACCGGTATCGCAAAAGCGGCCGTTTTACCTGTGCCTGTAGGCGCAACAGCCATCACATCTTCTCCTTCGAGAATAGGTTTGATTGCCTTGAATTGAATGTCAGTCGGTTTTTTAAATCCGAGGACATCCAATTGCGTTTTAATTTCGTTGGCTATGCGGTAATCTTTGAATTTCATGGTAGTTCAGGTCACAAAAAAAGGGCTCGAAGGCCCTTTCATGTATGTTTAATTCGAATTATTCATTCACAGGCATCAGGATACGTCCGCAGTGCTCACATACGATCACTTTTTTCTTGGACTGTATATCCAATTGTCTTTGCGGTGGAATCTTGTTAAAACAACCTCCACAAGCGTCACGGTCAACAGGAACCACTGATAAACCATTCTTAGCATTGGTGCGTAGACGGTTGTATGCAAAAACCAAACGCTGATCGATCTTTTTCTTCGCCTCTTCTGATTTTTTCACCAATTCTTCCTCTTCCTTCTGCGTTTCACCAACGATCTCATCCAATTCAGCTTTTTTACCTTTCAGGTCAGCTTGACGGAATTCGAAACGTTCTTTCGCTTCAGTCAACAATTCCTTTTTGCTTTCGATCTTCAGTTTCGCTTCTTTGCTCTTCTTATCGTGAAGTTTGATCTCCAATTCCTGAAATTCGATCTCTTTCGCAAGTGATTCGAACTCACGGTTGTTTCGAACATTATTCTGTTGTTCTTTGTACTTGGCGATCGCTGTTTCTGCATCCTTGGTAGCGTTTTTACGATCCTGGATCTCTGTTTCCAACTCCTTCACCTCATCCTGGATTTTGTTGATACGAGTCTCCAAGCCCTCCAGTTCATCCTCCAAATCCTGCACCTCCAGTGGCAACTCACCACGGATCGTACGGATTCTATCGATTTCAGAATCGATCTTTTGCAATTCGAACAATGCGTCCAGTTTTTCTGCTACTGAAGCCTCTTTTTTCGTTGCAGTTGCTGCCATGCGCTAAAAATAATTTATTGGATTTGTATTTATTTCCGTTAAACGAACGGCAAATGTAGTAAATTTTTTCTTTAAAAGTTCCGCCAATAAATTTGGTGTAAACTGTTCGCTTTCGTAATGACCGATGTCAGCAATGACGATCTTCCCTTCAGCATCGAAGAATTCGTGGTATTTGAAATCTGCGGTTATGAAGATATCTGCCTTTGCGGCCAAAGCATTTTTCAACAAAAAGCTACCCGAACCTCCACAAACAGCTACTTTAGAAAATGGCTTGCCCAGCATTAAAGTATGCCGGATAGATCCGCAGTGAAATGTTTCTTTTACTTTCTTCAGGAACTCCATTTCATCCATTGGATGTTCAAGAAAGCCGATCATCCCACTGCCTTCTGTCTGATTCGTATTTTTAAGAACAAAGACATCATGAGCCACTTCTTCATAAGGATGAGCTTCTTTCATCGCGGCGATGACGGAACCTAACCTATGTGCTGAAACCAGGAATTCAGCTTTAACCTCCTTTTCACTTCTCAATTCACCGAGATTTCCGGAAAAGGGCTTTGCCTCTCCCACCGGTCTGAACGTACCTGTGCCTTCCTGGTAAAACTGACAATCCTTGTAATTCCCTATCTCACCCGCTCCGGCAGCAAAAATGGCCTGACTAACAGGCGAATGGTGTTCTGCAGGCACAAAGACCGCCAACTTGTAAAGGACATCTGATTTCGGTACAAGAATGGAGGTGTTCACCAAACCCAATCGGTCGCAGATCTCTTTATTTACACCAAAGCGGTAATTATCCAGATTGGTGTGAATGGCATAAAGCGCAATGTTATGTTGAATACACGCCAGGACCGTGCGCTCCACGTAATTCTTACCCGTAATCGATCGTAATCCTTTGAAAATGATCGGATGATGAGCGATTATCAAATTGGCACCCACACGAACGGCTTCCTCTACGACTTCCTCAGTGCTATCAAGGCAGAGTAACACTCCTTTGACTTCAGCTGTGCGGTCCCCAATCAAAAGTCCACAATTGTCATACGACTCCTGACTCGAAATCGGAACAATGCCCTCTAAAAATGTAATGACGTCTTGAATCTTCATACGCTGCTATAAATTTCTGATCAAACCAAACGTAACCCCGTAAGCCCTTCCTTTATGAATATACGCATCCTGACTTAAGTAAGTAGAATTCAACTGCCAGCGTAATTCCGGAGCAGCGAAAATGCGCCAATTCTTATGAATCGAAAGTTCAAATCCCAAAGAGGCAATTGCGCTCAGGACAAAACTATTATAACCACTTTTCATTGTTATATCGTTAGATGAACTTCCATTGGCCGGCGTTGACCATTGCTGATGCTGTTTGTATCCGAAAAACATTTGTGGAAGCAAGCCTGCGCCTCCGTAAATTCTAAAAACGTCCCCATGAGCAAAATTGATTTTCAGAGGCATACCTACATAAGTGTAGGTTGTTTTGTAGATGAATGAGGAATCTGTGGCAGGGTCGTTATAACTGTATGATTCTCCATTTTGTAGAAACGCCAAGCCTCCTTCCCAGAAAAACCCTGCTTTCATTTCACCCCTAACCCCAAGGAAATAAGACCACGTATTCAGTGTCTTTTCATCCGCTCTTTTACCCAATGCCTCGCCAAAAAGATCACCATTAGGCTTTAATTCTCTGTTCGTTTGAGACCAATTAGCAGCCACAAAAAAAGCCGTTCCGGAGGTATTGTATTCCTTCTGTTTAGAACTCTTTTCATTTGACGAGCCATCACTGATCTCCAATTGTCCGTGCGCAAAATAAACAACACAAAAAAGAAATAATCCACCCAATAAACCTTTCATAATTTCGTTATTTTTACGCCTCGTTGAACAACGGCAAATATCTAAAAATAAGTCCTTACATCATGAGTGAACAAGAAATAAAACCAAAGAAGAAAAGTCTTATCAAACGTATTTTGAAATGGACAGGTATCAGCCTGTTATTATTGATCATTATCTTGATTGCAGTACCCATCTTTTTCAAGGATGAATTGAAAGAAATGGTCATCGACGAGGTCAATAAATCCCTGAATGCCAAAATTTCGATGGGTGATTTTGATCTGACGTTCATCAGTACGTTCCCAAACATGACAGTTGAACTCGATGAAACGAAAGTCGAAGGAGTAGGAAAATTCAAAGGCGTTGAACTTGCGTCCATCAAACAATTCGTTGCTCACGTTGATTTCTGGAGTGTTGTATCCGGAGATCAGGTGGAAATCGATGAGATTCATCTGGAAGAGCCAAAGTTTGATGTTCGTATTCTTTCTGATGGGACTGCAAATTACGATATCGTAAAACCGGATTCGGTAAAAACGCCTGAAGAAAAAGCGGAACCTTCTAATTTTAAATTGTCTTTGAAAGAATACAGTATTACCAAAGCGAATATTCGCTACGACGATCAATCTTCAGACATGTTTGCAGAAATTAAGAATCTAAACCACACCGGAACAGGCGATCTGACGGCAGATGTAATCGATTTCAATACGTCTACCAGCATGGATGAATTGACCTATGAAATGGATGGATTGAATTACCTGACCAAAGTAAAAACGAATGCTGACGTTAATCTCCTCATGGAATTCACAGAAAAAACCTCGAAGTTCACCTTCAAGGAGAATGAATTTAAATTGAATGCGCTCACTTTTTCCATTGATGGGTTTTATGCCATGCTAGAAGGTTATGATGACATGGACATCAAACTCGACGCTTCGAAGGCTACTTTCAAAGATTTTCTGTCGTTGATACCAAGTTTTTATCAGTCGGGTTATGAAAGCATGATCACGAAAGGCAACCTCGCCATGGGAGGATTTGTGAAGGGTAAAATGGATGACAAAAACATGCCGGGCTGGGACTTCAAATTAAACGTGGATAAGGCATCCATAAAGTATCCTGACCTACCCGGTACAATTAGCAATATCATTGTCAAAGCCGGGTCGAAGTTCGACGGTGGTGAAAATATGGATAAGATGACGTTGGATGTAGAAAAGTTCCATGCAGATTTCGTAGGCAACACGATCGATGCGAATTTAAAAATGCGTAATCCGATGACTGATCCCTTACTCGTTTCTAAGATCGTTGCCAAAATGGATCTTTCGACATTGAAACAGGTGATGCCAATGGCTGAGGGAGAAACCTACACAGGTAAAATGAATGCAGATGTAAACATTAATGGCCGCATGAGCGCCCTGGACAAAGAAGATTACGAAGCGTTCAAAGCAGAAGGCACCTTGGAATTGATGGATATGATCTACAAGACCAAGGACCTCAATGATCAGGTAGCCATTAAAGACATGTTATTCCGCTTCTCTCCTAAAAATCTCTCGCTTGAGAAATTGAATGCAGTAACCGGGAAATCGGACTTCGCCATGGCAGGATCGATAGACAACTACATGGGCTATGTATTCAGAAATGAATTACTGAAAGGAAATTTCAGTTTCAACAGCAACAACCTGGATCTGGACCAATTGATGAACCTTGTTCCTGCAAGCGAGTCAGCACCAGCCGAGGAAACCGCTGCTGAAAGTTCAGAAACTACTACTGAACCTACACTCATTCCTGACAATATCGATTTCCTGATGAACACGTCCATTTCGAATTTGAGATACAATGGCATGGATATCAAAAATGTAAAAGGAGCTGTTCGTATTAAGGAAGAAGTAGCCTCGCTTGACGATCTGTCCATGAATACAATGGGCGGAACCGTAGGATTAAAAGGTAGTTACAGCACTAAAGATCATAGCAAACCAAAAGTCGATTTCGCCTACACCTTGAAAGAAATCGATGTGAAGCAACTTGCTGACAACTTTGTAACTGTAGAAAAACTGGCTCCAATCGCAAAATATGCGACAGGAAAGATCAGTTCAAATTTCGAAATGAAATCTGACCTTACGGCCAACCTGGAACCGATCTATGCTTCCTTATCTGGTTTGGGTGACCTTTCTACGAGCACACTGAAGATCTCCGGTTTTAAACCAATGGAGAAAATGGGTGAAGCACTCAACATCAGCAAACTTTCGTCACAAACATTGAAGGACATCAAAGCAAAATTCCAATTCGCGGATGGAAAAGTAACTGTAAAACCGTTCGATGTACAGATGGGCAAGATCAAAACAAACATCTCCGGCTTTACTTCATTCGATCAAAAGATCGATTACGCGCTTAAAATGATGATTCCAAAGGAAGAAATTCCGGCATCTCTCATTAAAGCCGCCGAACAAGCAATCAGCAAGGTGAATTCGCTTTCTCCGAAACTGAATTTAAGCAGTATCCCTGATGTTCTTCCAGTAAAAGTAGGCATGGGGGGTACAGTAACCGATCCAAAGGTCACCACGAACTTTAAGGAAGCTCTTCTGGACGCAACCGGAAACCTGAAGGATCAAGTTGTCGACAAAGTGAAAGAAGCTGTGAAAGACACCGTGAAAGCGATCGTTGATGAGAAAGTCAAAGAAGTGAAAGAAGATCTGAATGCCAAAAAACAAGAAATCCTTGACGATGCTCAGAAACAGGCAGACAAAGTAAAGGCAGAAGCTAAGAAAGCAGCTGATGCCGTCAGAGCACAATCAAAGAAGGAGGCAGATCAGCTGATGCAACAAGCTGGATCTAACCCGCTCAAACAGCAAGGAGCTAAAATAGCCGGGGAGAAATTGAAAAAAGAAGGTGACGAAAAAGCACAAAAGATCGAGAAAGAAGGCAATCAAAAAGCTGATCAGATTATGGCAGCCGCTAGACAAAAAGCGGATGCAATCAAATAAGTTTAAAGCTCCTCCGGGAGCTTTTTTTATACTTTAATGGGAATGTCATCAAGATCATATTCACATAACGAGAACATCGGATTATTCCTAACTTTGACTTGATGAGTGAACGCATGTACTTCTTGCAGAATTCGAAGCGACTTTTCTTCAGATTAGGCATTGTTCTGATGATGTTGTCGTTGACTCGAATCCTCTTTTATTTTTTCAATGCTTCTCATTTCGGTCACGTTTCTTTCATTGATTTTTTAACCGGAATCTGGTTTGATGCAATCACTATTGCGTTGTACTTTTCACCCTTCATTTTGATTCATATTATTCCTGTCAGAGGAGAGCGATGGTACAACTTAAAAGAACGCATACTGAAATTGCTGTTTTTATGTACATCTGGACTCATGCTCGCCATGAATCTGATGGACTTCGAGTACTTCAAATACACGAACAAACGCTCAACTGCCGACCTTTTTTCGATCCTCGGGGCAGGTAATGATTTTTCGCAGCTGGCGACAACCTTTGTCAAAGACTTTTGGTTGCTCATCGTTCTATTGGCTGCATTTTTATGGTTTCTCGAACGATTATACCGCAGATCCCGAGGCACCACCATTCCAACCATTTCTTGGAAATCAGTTGTTTTTGAATTTCTCGTCGTGATTCCAGCATTAATCATTGTGGCCAGAGGAGGTTTTCAACTAAAGCCAATTGGGACCATGGAAGCGGCGCAATACACTGCTCCTGAAAACACCGCCCTGGTGCTGAACACGCCACTCACGATGGTAAAATCGTTCGGTCAGGACAGGCTCGAGGAAAAACATTTCTTTTCATCAAAAAAAGAGAAACATTTTTTTGATCCCATCCGAAAAAGTCAACCACAGCATCTATTTCCGTATAAAACGAATGTGGTAATCATTATGCTCGAAAGTTTTGGAGATGAATGGGCAGGACCATCACCCAAGCGAAAAAGCTTCACCCCATTCTTTGATTCGCTTTTAAACCATTCTTTAACATTTGAATATGGCATAGCCAACGGAAAAAAATCGATTGAAGCCGTACCTGCAATTATAGCCTCCATCCCAACCCTTATGGACAATCCATATATTTCTTCGCCCTATGGAAATAACAAAATAAAGTCACTGGCGACAATTCTGAAAGAGCATGGTTATTCAACGGCCTTTTATCACGGGGCAACAAATGGTTCTATGCGCTTCGATGGATTTGCAGCTCAAGCAGGATTTGATCACTATTATGGCCGTTTTGAATACCATAATGACAAGCATTTCGATAAAACCTGGGGTATTTTGGACGAGTACTTCAATCCCTGGACGGCAAAGCAATTGTCCAAATTAAAACAACCTTTTTTCGGAACGTTGTTTACGGTCTCATCCCATCATCCTTATTACATTCCACCACATTACAAAAACAAAGCGAAAAAAGGACCTCATCCCATCTGTGCATCGATCAATTACGGCGACTATGCTTTGAAAAAATTCTTTGACGAAGCAAAAAAGCAAAAGTGGTTTAAAAACACAATATTCGTTCTCGTAGCCGATCATACGCCTGCAACAAATTCAGCAGCGTACAGTGCACGAGAAATGATGTACAGAATTCCAATTGCCTTTTACGACCCATCGGGCCGATTACCGATAAAAAAGGATAATCGCATCTTTCAACAACTTGACATCATGCCTACTTTATTAGACCTTTTAAACATAGACTGCAACTATTACAGCTATGGCAATTCACTCTATTCCAAACAAATACCCGAAGGAATCACCTACCTCGAAGGGACTTACCAGTATTATTTCAATGGTTCCATCTACTATTTATCAGACGAAAGGGCACGAAATTTGTTAGAAACGGGCGCAACATTGCGATCGGACCCACTTACTCCCGAAGAGAAAAACCATCAGGATAAGTACGCCTTGAACAGATTAAAAGCAATCATTCAACGCTATAACCGTGATCTGATCAGCAATAAGACAGCTGTAGAATGAAACAAAAGATCCGATTTATCATCAATCCTATTTCCGGCGGGGTAGAAAAGAATGAACTACCAAACATCATACAAACGCACCTCGATCATACCAAACTCGATTACGACATCGCGCATACCGAATACCGTAAACACGGAAAAAAAATTGCGTATAAATCGAGTCTGGAAGGAATCGACATTATCTGTGCTGTAGGTGGTGACGGCTCCGTGCATGAAGTTGGAACAGCACTTATTGGAACGCAAACAAAATTGGCAATTCTCCCTTGTGGATCTGGCAACGGATTGGCAAGACATCTTGGAATTCCCATGGATCTTTCGAAAGCGATCGCTTGCATTAACAAAGATGAAAGCTTGAGAATGGATACAGTCGTTGTTAACGACAAACCTTTTCTTGGGATTGGAGGATATGGTTTTGATGCCGTCATCGCGAAAAAATTCGATAAATCTGTTAAACGGGGATTTTGGAGTTATGTGAAATTGGTAACCAAGGAATTTGGCCGTTTCAAACCGGTAAATGTTGCTATCGAAGTCAATGGAGAATCACGTACCATGAAATTGGTTTTGTGCACCATTGCTAATGCTTCAGAGTTCGGTAATGGGTTTGTCGTTTCTCCAACTTCCGACATCACTGACGGAAAAATCGAACTATGCCTCTTGAAGCCATTTTCATTTCTTACAGCTCCCGGAGTGGTGTATCGTTTTTTTAAACGTACTTCTCACCTGTCTCGTTTTGTTGAAGTGATTACTTTTGAAAAGGCTCGAATACAATTGACCGATAGAATTGCACATTATGATGGGGAACCTTTTGATGTGCGTGAAGAACTCAATGTACAAGTCATACCGAGTAGTTTAAACATCATTAAAGGATTTAAATGACACCTGCATTTTTAGAATTAGACATCACCCTGCTGGTAAGCAAATTAGATGAACTTACACCTAACTCTCAACCTATTTGGGGAGGGATGTCGGCTCAACGAATGGTGGAGCATTTGAGTGATTCGATTAAAATCTCATCTGGAAAGTGGAAACAGGAACTTGAGATTCCTGAAGAAAAAATCACCAAGATGCAGGAAATTCTTGCTTCGGACAAAGAAATGCCAAAGAATTTTGAGGTTCCTTTTGCGAAAAAAGATACGCCTCTGCGACATGAAGAACTCGCCTTGGCAATTGATGAATTCTTGCTGGAATGGATCGATTTTGAAGAATATTTTAGTGAGCATCCAAATACGACGGAAATTCATCCTTATTACGGACCTTTGAATTATGATCAATGGCTACGATTACATTCTAAACACTTCACGCATCATTTTCAACAATTCGGTTTGATATAACAGAAAAAAGAGGCTTTCGCCTCTTTTTTCTGTTATTAATTCTTTTTCTTATCCATTTCCTTTTTTTCCTTGGAGACCGGAGCCTGCTTTCTGCGATAAGGTCTTGTTGTATTATTGTTCTCCACTTTTACAGATTTACTCACTGTCTTTTTAACAGGTTCCTGATCGATTGATTTATCCTGCGAAAGAATTGTGAAACTTATACTCACAGAGAATAACACACCCAAAAATAATCGTGGAAGCCTCATACGCCTCGTTTGACCAAATAGCAACATGACAGAATCAATCCTTTTTTGCTGGTTCTGCTTGTTTTTTAAGAGGAGCTGCCTGCTTAATCTTTTTGGAAGCGACTTTTTTACTCTTAAATTGAGCAGGTTTTGTTTCCGTCTTTTTTACCGGATCTTGCTTTGCCCCACTAACTTCCTGAGCGTTTACCGCAAATCCAAATGCTACAAAAAATGCAGCTACCACCATTTTATTCATTGCTTTCATAATTTTTATTTTAAAGTTCGCGTTTTCTTTTCAAACTACGTGCCAATATAACAATTATGATCTTCACTTACTCCTTTTTAATTGGAACCGCACTTAGCTGCATCAATTTCATCCTGCTACGAAAACGGGGATTTCGTTCATATACGTATCTCATCATGGGATTTTTTGCCTTTTCCGCAATATGCTATCTCATTTTGAAAAATTTCATGTAATGCATCGTATATTTGACACATACAAACACCTTACGACAGCTCATGTTGAACATCCATGAACTTTTTGAAGTTCCAGACTTTGAAAAATGGAAAGAACTCCTAAAAAAAGATCTTTCAACTGAAGATTTTGATCAACTCACATCTATCGATCCAGTTGAAGAGTTAACTATTGTTTCCGCTACCCACGCCTCCATGCTGATCGGTACTTCTCAACTTCCCGGAAATTTTCCTTACACCAGAGGTTTCAACAAAAAAGACAACGAATGGTCCGTTGGTACATTGATCGTTGTTACTTCGGAACAAAATGCGAATCAAAAGGCATTAGATTTATTAATGAAAGGGGCAGACCTACTCATTTTTGACCTGCCAAAAGAAACGGTAGATCTGAAAACCTTACTACAAGAGATTGGACTTGAATATATTGACACACAATTCTGTATCCACTCGTTAAACCAATGGCAGCAACTACAGAATTATTTCAACAAGGAAATTCCTTCTCATGTTAAAATTAACCTCGACCCTTTAAAATTGACCAAACCTGAAATTCAGGAAATCGCCACTTCTTTAAAATTTAGGCAATCACCTGTATTTAGTATTAAAGGCCATAAATTAATCGATTCAGGAGCTGCATCCTTTCAGGAAATTGCTTTCTGTCTTTCAGCAGGACACTATCTGCTTTTCACATTATTGGAAGCAGGTCTAACAGTCGATGAAGCCTTGGCTTGCATACACTTCTCTACGGGTATTGGCGCTAACTATTTTATTGAGATCGCAAAATTCAGAGCATTGAGAACACTTTGGTCGAATGTCGTTGACTCCTATTCGCCCGAACATGCTTGTTCCTACCATTGTCATATAACGGCACACACTTCAAGCCTAAATAAATCCCTGAAAGATCCTTACACGAATTTATTGAGGCAAACAACCGAGGCAATTTCAGCAGTGGCTGGAGGAGTCCAAGGGTTGGTGATTTATCCATATGATTTTCAATCCGTTCAGGAACCTTCAGCACTATCAGAGCGTATGGCTCTCAATATTTCCCTACTTCTCAAAGAGGAGAGTCACCTCAATGCCGTAAATGACCCATTGGGTGGCAGTTATTCGGTTGAATTGCTTACCAAGGAGCTCTGTGATAAAGCCTGGGAATTATTCAAAACAATAGAATCCCATGATGGACTTGAAAATTCTGACGCGCTGCGCTTCCTGACGGAGCAAATAGACCAAAAAAGACAACAGCGTATTGAACTTTACGAAAAAGGGAAGAAAACCATGATTGGATTCAATAAATTCCCTGATATCGAAAACCGTTCAGTCACATTCAAACCCGAAGAATCGTATCTTGGAATGAAATCACTTATTATTGAGCGTGATGTTAATCTTACCGCATGAAGAAAGCTGAATTTAATACCTATAAAATCAGTTTTGATGCTGTCAGAAAGGTCGAAGCTGAAAACACCTACGAAACGGCTGAAAACATCGTGCTCAAATCATTTTACAGTCCGGAAGATTTACTAAAAAGTGATTATTCGGGCTATGTATCAGGTATTGCACCATTCCTCCGAGGACCATATGCTTCCATGTACACGATTCGGCCATGGACAGTGCGCCAATACGCAGGTTTCTCGACCGCTGAAGAGTCGAACGCGTTTTACCGTCGAAATCTTGCTGCAGGACAGAAAGGACTTTCGGTTGCATTTGATCTGGCCACGCACCGCGGTTATGACTCAGATCATGAGCGCGTAGAAGGAGATGTCGGGAAAGCCGGTGTTGCGATTGATTCTGTACTGGACATGAAGATTTTGTTCGACCAGATCCCATTGGACGAAATGTCGGTTTCAATGACCATGAACGGGGCTGTTATTCCTATCATGGCATTTTACATCGTAGCTGCTGAGGAACAAGGTGTTCCAATGGAAAAACTTTCAGGAACCATACAGAATGACATTCTGAAAGAATTCATGGTACGCAATACCTACATCTACCCGCCTGCACCATCGATGCGAATCATTTCGGACATATTTGCTTTCACCTCGCGACATATGCCGAAATTCAATTCCATTTCAATCTCAGGTTATCACATGCAGGAAGCCGGTGCAACTGCTGCTATCGAACTGGCATACACGCTGGCCGACGGACTAGAGTATTTGCGCGCAGGTGTCAATGCAGGAATGCAGATCGATGATTTCGCTCCTCGATTAAGTTTCTTCTGGGCCATTGGCATGAATCACCATATGGAGATTGCCAAAATGCGCGCAGGAAGACTGATCTGGTCCAAATTGGTCAAACAATTCGACCCTAAAAAAGAAAAATCTCTTGCCCTTCGAACGCACTGTCAGACTTCAGGATGGAGTTTAACAGAACAAGACCCTTTCAATAATGTTGCCCGAACATGTATCGAAGCATTAGGCGCTGCGCTCGGAGGGACACAGTCTTTGCATACCAATGCCCTGGATGAAGCCATCGCTTTACCTACTGACTTTTCAGCGCGAATAGCTCGCAATACGCAGCTATATCTACAGATGGAGACAGGAATCACTTCGCACATAGATCCTACAGGTGGAAGTTATTACATTGAAACTTTAACGGCGGAGCTCGCTGAAGAAGCCTGGAAACTGATCGAGGAGGTTGAAACTCTAGGAGGAATGGCCAAAGCGATAGAAACAGGGATTCCAAAAATGCGTATCGAAGAGGCGGCGGCAAGAAAGCAAGCACGCATAGACTCCGGAAAGGACATTATCGTTGGCGTCAATCGCTACCAGGTGACCGACTCTGAGGAAATACTTGATATCCTGGAAGTTGACAACACGAAGGTACGTTTGGCTCAGATCGAACGCTTGAACAAAATGCGTTCAGAGCGAGATCAACAGGCCGTATCAGAATCTTTAGCTTCGCTCGAAGAAGCCGCACGCAGCGGACAAGGTAATTTATTGGAGTTGGCCGTGATTTGTGCAAGGAATCGCGCTAGTCTCGGTGAGATCTCTGATGCCATGGAACGAGCCTTTGGCAGATATCAGGCAACCATCCGTTCGATTTCGGGCGTATATTCACACGAAGCCATGCAAGACAATGATTTTCAATTAGCTCGGGAATTAACTGAGAAATTCTCCAAACTGGAAGGTCGAAGACCACGGATCATGATCGCGAAAATGGGACAGGATGGTCATGACCGCGGGGCCAAAGTAATCGCAACTTCTTTTGCTGACATCGGCTTTGACGTAGATATTGGTCCACTCTTTCAGACACCGTCAGAGGCCGCTAAACAGGCGGTTGAGAATGATGTACATATTCTTGGTGTTTCCTCTCTCGCAGCAGGACACAAGACACTCGTTCCACAGGTCATTGATGAATTAAAAAAACTTGGCAGGGATGACATCATGGTGGTTGCAGGTGGGGTTATTCCACAGCAGGACTATGACTTCCTCTTTAAATCCGGGGTTTTTGGCGTATTTGGACCAGGAACAAAAATCTCCAAAGCGGCCCAAGAAATTCTTCACCTTTTATTGAAAAGTGTTGAATAATGAACAGTCAACTGTAAACCATGCAGAAGCGCCCAAAACTTTTGTACTTTCGGCACAAATATTGAAAGCCACTGCGAAATTTTTAAACGAATGAAACGAATTCTTGCCACACTAACAGTACTATTTCTTGGAAAGTTTGCTTTTGGACAAGCTCCGGGATATGATGATCTTAAAATTCTCTATGCGGATGCAAATTATGAGAAACTCGTAAAGAGTTCCGAGTCGTACACGCTAAAAGAGGAGTTAAAAAAAGATCCTATCCCCTATGTTTATTTAGCAAAAGGCTTGTACAAGATTTCTTTATCAGGAACAGCGGATGAGAAATTTAAAAATGCCTATAAAGATGCGATTGGTGCGTTATCGAAAGCGATTAAAATCGTTAAAGACAGTACAGAATTGTTAGCTGACCATATGGAATTCATTGGTCAATTTCAAGGTTCGATGGTTGAAATGATCAGTAATGATCTTGCGGCTAAAGATTATAACAAAGCCTCCGGATGGGTATTAAAATACTATAAGATAACCGCAAATCCTATCGGCGCGAAATATCTTGATGGTGCTACGAAATACCGCAAAGCAGATAAAGGTGGAGCCAACGTTCTCTGGAAAGAAGCTGAGACATTGCTTAAAGGCATTACCTCATTGGACGATTGGACAGAGGCAGACAAAAATCTGCTGAAATATGGCGTCATAGAAACCGCAGACTGCTATGTCGCATCCAAACAAGTTGAAAAAGCGAAAGAAACGATGAATAAGGTTGCTCAATGGTTTGAGAATGACACCGAGTTCAAAGAGAAATACGATTCACTTGTGAATTGATCTGAAGCCCGAAGGGGCTTTTTTCTTTTAACAAAGCAGGTTTTAAAACTAGCGGTTCGGGAACATTATTGAGGTGAATTTGCTCGTACATTTGTTTCATGGAAATCCGGAAATATTCAAAATATTACAAGAACAAGTTCATTGTAGCCGGTTTTCTGTTCTTTGTTTACATCCTATTTCTTGATGATGTAGATATTTTTACGATCATCAATCAAAATCGCAAATTGTATCGACTTGAGGCCACACGCGATGAGGTAAAAGTAAAACTTGACTCGACACGTGCACTTTACAGAGAATTACGCACATCTCGCTCGCTGGAAAGCTTCGCTCGTGAAAAAAAGTTCTTCAAACAAAAGAACGAAGATATCTTTGTGATCTCTTATGAATGATCCCATTTCTCCAAGGGAAATTGAATAAATCGCGATGTCAAAAAAGAAACTTCTGCTCAGTATTTTCGCTTTATTCGCTTTAATACTAATCGTCTTAATACTCATTGTATTTTTCATTCCTGAAAAAATGCAGCAGGATGAAAAGAAATCCATCAGCGAAGCGAAGACAAAAGGCAAGATCCTCATCGATTACGGGAAACCCTCATTTCGTAAAAGGTTATGGCTAATGGATGGCGACAAAATACTGTTGAATACTTTCGTTTCTCATGGAAAAAATACAGGATTTGTCTATGCTCGTGATTTTTCCAATAAAGAGAACTCCCTGAAATCTTGTGTCGGACACTTTTTAACTTCAGAAATCTATTTCGGAGACCATGGTTTGAGTATGCGCGTCATTGGATTGGATTCCACAAACTCAAATGCTTTTAAGCGAGATATCGTATTTCACTCAGCGGATTATGCAACCAAACGTTTTCTGCTTACGCACGGTTATCTGGGTAGAAGTCATGGGTGTTTCGTAACCGGCCCGAAAGAAAATAAGATCATCATCAATTATGTGCGTGAACATGGTCCGATTGAAGTGATCGTGACTAAATAGTTGATTAGAATTAGTTCAAACGGAAATAGCGCTGATCAAAGTAGTTCACCAGCAAAACCTTTGGGAAATAATAACGTGCAATCTGGTCATAGGTATAACCCAGCTTTGCCATTTTCATGGCACCCTCCTGGCACAGGCCTACCCCATGACCGAATCCTCTTCCTTGTAAAACAACATCCTCACCTTCAGGATGACATGAGAAAAAAGTCGATTTCAAATCGAAATGATCGCGAATATCCCGAAGCGGAATCCCGAACATTGGGTGCAGGTAAAAGGCCGTTCGTTCGGGTTGATCGAAGGTACACACAAGCGAAGCGCACAAACTATCATAAATGGGGTAACTGTATTTGAGCACCAGAAAATCAACCCAATCCTTCTGAGAAATCCGTTTTTCCCATGTTGCTTGCTTTGTATATATACAAAATGTGTCTCTGAACGTCGATAAATAATCGATTTCTTCGTTCCATATCAGATGAGGTTCACAGGTTTGACCACCGCAATTCGCATGAAAATAAGCGTCAATCAATTTTCCATCGTAGGATTCCATAACAACGTCGTGGGTAGCAATTACGGCCGAATCAATTTCAGGGGAATAACGAACCATATTGTAGTATGCCTGACAATGCGTTCGATCACATAGATCAAACCCTTCCTTCTTATGTTTTCCAAGATACTTCAGTGCATAGGTTCTACTGATAACCGCCTGAACTTTGTAATATTCCAACTGACGTCCAGAGCCTCCCTCCGATTCGACCACACCAGACACATAATTATCTACATCTACCAAATTCACCAGGGTGATACCCTTTGACCCACCGGTGAGTTCAAAGTCATCCTTATATTTCCGTTGTTTCAGATTAGGTGATTTAGGTGCCAGAATAAGCGATGTCCCTGTTTGGTTCTGTATGACTGTTACTTTGGTAAACTGTCCTAATTCTTCGGTGCCCTTCTTTAATGAAACACTACCTTTTTTGATGAAGGAGACCTCAATGAATTCATTGGGTAAGATCGAACCAAAATCAGTTGTATCCGCTATGATTGAATAGCTGCCATCATTATAGGACAACGTAATGCGTTGTAAATTGTTATCGCGAAACAACCCGATCCTCAACTGCTGCGATGATGCAGAGGCACTTCCAAGAATAAAAAGCCAGAAAAGGACACGTTTCACGATTCAAAATTACAAGGTCAACTTAAGTCAATGAGACTTAAGCGTTCATAGTTTTCAACAAGGATTGTGCAACTTTCTCGCTTGCACCGCCCTGACCAAGTGTAGCGCGTAAAAGAGTAAAATCTGAAAGCATTTGTGCTCTGGTACTACCACCCTCTATAATTTTTTCCAATTCCTGCTTCATTCGTTGAGGATTACACTCATCCTGAATCAATTCCGTCACCACTTCACGATCCATAATTAAGTTTACCAATGAAATAAACCGAATCTTGATCAAAGCCTTTGCGATATGGTACGATATCTTGGATCCTTTGTAACAAACCACCTCCGGAATGCCTAATAAGGCAGTTTCGAGTGTTGCTGTTCCCGACGTCACCAAGGCTGCCTCTGATAATGTTAACAGGTCATAGGTTCGTCCAAAATACACCTCTGCTTTGTCTTTGATAAAAGTGTCATAGAAAGAAGGCTCTAGAGAAGGAGCTCCGGCAACAATTATTCGATGATTTGAAAAGGATTCTGCGGCCTGCAGCATCAGTGGTAGCTTAACAGAAACCTCTTGTTTCCTGCTTCCCGGCAGAAGTGTTATGATTGGCTTTGCATCTTTTTGTGTTATTTCAGTTACAAACACTTCTGAGGGCTTGAAATTCTTTAACGCATCAAGCAATGGATGACCAACAAAATTTACCCGGTAGTCGAATTTCTTGTAAAAATCCTCTGCAAACGGAAGGATCACGTACATCTCATCCACAAATTTCTTGATCTTGTGTACCCGTGACTGTTTCCAGGCCCATACTTGAGGAGAAATGTAATAATATACTTTAATGCCTTGTTCATGCGCCCATTCAGCGATGCGTAAATTGAATCCCGGATAGTCTATCAAAACCAATGCATCCGGTTTAAATTGGGAAATGTCTTTTTTACAAACAGAGATGTTTCGCAGAATGGTTCTCAAATTCATCACCACCTCTACAAAACCCATGAAAGCAAGCTCTTTGATATGTTTAACAACCTGTGCGCCTGCCGCTTTCATTTCATCGCCACCCCAGCAGCGAATATCCAAGCTGTTATCTTCCCTTAATAACGCTCTCACCAGATTGCCACCGTGCAAATCACCGGATGCTTCGCCTGCGATAATGTAAATACGTTTCTGTAGCGTTGACATTTACATGATCAGATTAACGTATACAATGAACGGCAAATAGGCAATCGTTCCCAAAATAATCCCCATGGCCAATCCATAATTGTTTCTATTGATGAAAATGTAAAACCATAACAGATTCGAAATAATGGCCAGAGAAATGACTTTACTCATCGTTTGTGTACTTAAAACGAACATATCCCAAATCTCTCCAAATGAGTAATTTCTCGCCCATGCCAATAAAAGGATGACCAGCGGAACAAAAACAAGCGGTGAAAAAATCCCAACAAGCAATCCTTTTGTGTGTGCGAGTGTCCAGTTTCTTAAATTCATAAATACCAATTATTAAAATGGGGCATCACTTTGTAGGCTGTCATATCAAATTGCGTAGGAACGATACTGGCGTAACCTTGCTCTAGCGCTTGAAGATCAGTCCCCTCCTCTGTATCGTGACGTAGAAAATCACCCGTCAGCCAAAAATAAGGTCTGCCAAACTGATCAAGCCTTTTGTCGAAACGATCCTCCCAGAAAGCATGAGCCTGCCTGCAAAATTTAATCCCCTTCAATGCAGAACGATTAATTTTCGGAATATTAACATTCAAACAAACATTTTCTGGCAATCCCTCTTTCAACACTTTGGGAATTACTTGATGCGCTACATACTGCGCCACAGAAAAATCAGCATCTGAACTAAAATCACACAAAGAGAAACCAATGGCCGGAATATTTTCCATGGCACCTTCGACAGCAGCCGACATTGTACCGGAATAAAGCACATTGGTAGACGTGTTTTCACCATGATTGATGCCGGATACAATAAGATCCGGACGCCGATGCAAGACCTCACAAATGCCCAGTTTAACACAATCAACCGGAGTTCCTGAACATGTAAATGCCTTAACTGACTCAAACAATTGCGACGAATCCAACCGAAGGATCTGGTTCACAGTGATAGCGTGTCCCATTCCCGATTGGGCTTTATCCGGCGCAACGACGACCACCTCTCCGTAATTTGCGGCAACCTCGATAAGTGAACGTATCCCCTTTGATGAGATCCCATCGTCATTTGTAACGAGGATCATAGGCTTTTGAGCTGTGTCTGTCATATGTCAACGAAAGTAGAAAATATTAGACTACAACCGTTGATAAATATGGTGTAAAAAAAATGTCATCAACCGGGAAAGTTGACAATTAAGACCCTAAATTTGAACTGCAGATGAATACCTTCAGAACAAACGATCTATTGCACGATTTGGCTGCAATTACAGAAAATAACAGGAACGCTGTAGAGCGTCATATTTCAAACCTCTCGAAGGAGCAACTTTACTGGAAAAAAGACAATGCCAGCTGGTCTGTCATTGAAATTCTTGCTCACCTCAATGAGTATGCAACGTATTACAATGAGGTTCTAAACAGACGCATTGAAAAGACTCGTTTCAGAGAACCAAGGCAAGTTTTCATTTCCTCTCCGCTTGGCAGATCTGCTTGGTCTTCCATGAAGTTAGGTAATGCCCGCAATGTCAAACGGAAATTGCGTGCGCCAAGACTTTACAATCCCGCCATAAACAAAGACATTTCTCTCGAAAATAGCGTAACGAGATTTATTGAATTTCAAACTGAACTGCTCGAAATCCTCACAAAGGCTGCCAACGTGAGTTTAAGGAAAGTTAGAATCCCTATTTCCGTTTCAAAGCTTATCCGCTTGCGACTAGGCGATGCACTGATGTTCGTTATCTATCATAATGAAAGGCATATTCAGCAGGCTTTGAATGTTATTGCTTACAAAAATTTCCCTCAAAAGACAGGTGAAGAATGAAGTATGCCTATTGCCTTGTCAGTAGTTCTCCATTAAGAGCAGATGGAAGAGATGCTTCCGAAATGGTATCCCAACTCTTGTTTGGTGAACCTGTACAAATTCTTGAAGAACAATCACCCTGGGTAAAGATCGAAACGATGCTCGATGGCTATAAGGGCTTTGCGGACAGTAAACATTTTCGAACGCTGACTGAAAAAGAAATGAAGCGCTGGATGGATGGACTTTCAATTCTCCCTTCATTAACGTGTGAACTCTCTACACCCTGGGGGACGCAAGAATTGGTTCGAGGAGCTTTTATTCCGTTTGAGAGAACGAAAACATTTTCAATAGGCAACGATCAATTCACTTTTATCGCAAACCCTGAAGTTTTAACCTGGAAGTCATCCGTTGAGGCAGCATTTTCCTATTTGAATTCCCCCTATCTCTGGGGAGGAAAATCGCCTTTCGGAATTGATTGTTCCGGGTTGACGCAAACTGTCCTTCGTTTTTTTGATGTCAATATTCCGAGGGATGCATCGCAACAAGTGGAGTGTGGACGAGAAATCTCATTTGAAGAGAAAGAACCCGGGGATCTGGCATTTTTCAGCAATACTGCCGGAAAGATTATTCATGTAGGTTTTTGCGGAAAAGATCACGATTTTATTCATGCCTCCGGGCGTGTCAGAGTTGATCGGCTTACACCGGAGGGAATCATTAATCATGAAACCGGAGAACTAACGCATTACTTTCATTCCATCCGAAGGATGTAAGTATTCATTGAAATAATAACGATATTCGCAAAAAAATAAACATGAAAGTACTGATCACAGGAGGCGCAGGATTCATTGGAAGTAACCTGGCAAAAAGGCTTGTACATGATGGTCACTCGGTGGTGGTGCTTGACTCCTTGTTACGTGGGAACAAGCTGGACAAAGAAACCTACGCGCAGGTGAAATTCATCAAGGGCGATGTCAGAGATCAGGATACGGTGATTCGTGCAAGTAAGAATTGTGACCTCATCTTCCATTTTGCTGCCGTTTTGGGAGTAGACATTGTTGCAGACAATCCCGTTGAGACGATGGATGTAGAAGTGATCGGAACGCGCAATGTTGTTGAAGCTGCTTTCATTAACAACGTAAAGAAGATCATGTATGCGTCTACAAGTGGCATCTACGGCCATTCTGCCATAGAAAACGCACTCACAGAGGAAGTTTTGGTGGATCCGCGAACTTCTTACGCAATGGCGAAACGCTACAACGAGATCTATCTCGCATCACACCACGAAGAAAAAGGCTTGAATGTGATTTCCTTACGTTTCTTCAATGTTTACGGTAAAAACCAGGATAACCGCATGGTGGTTCCACGTTTCTTCGAGCAAGCTACAGAGGGCGAACCAATCACTGTGTTCGGTTCTGGAAAACAAACACGCGATTTCACTTACATCGACGATACGGTTGAAGCCTGCGTAAGACTTATAGACGCGAATGGATGTCATATCGTCAATATCGCCAATGAAGCTGAGTGGTGCATTACAGATCTGGCAGAACGTATCAAGAAGATCACGGCATCGGATTCTGACATCATTTATCTCGAGGCACCAAAGAAACGCTATGATTACGAGGTAGAACGTCGTGTCGGTAGTTCAGACAAATTGCTCTCACTAACCGGATTCAAACCATTAACCTCACTGGACGAAGGTTTGGCTGCCATTTATAAAGAAAATTACAACCATTAATACGATCATCATGAACAGAGACAACGAGATCTTCGAACTAATTGAAGCAGAAAAACAACGTCAGTTGCATGGCATAGAACTGATCGCTTCAGAGAACTTTGTAAGCGAGCAAGTGATGCAAGCCATGGGAAGTGTTCTCACCAACAAGTATGCTGAAGGATTACCCGGGAAACGTTACTATGGTGGTTGTGAAGTCGTCGATAAAGTAGAACAACTTGCGATCGATCGACTTTGTAAGGTTTTCGGCGCCACTTGGGCGAACGTACAACCGCACTCCGGTGCTCAAGCAAATGCAGCAGTGTTTCTTGCATGCCTTCAAGCGGGCGATAAAATTTTAGGTTTCGATCTTTCACATGGAGGTCACCTTACGCATGGTTCACCTGTTAATTTTTCAGGAAAAATGTACAAACCGTACTTCTATGGTGTGAACAAGGAAACTGGCCGTGTGGATTATGATATGATGGAAGAAGTCGCACTGCGTGAAAAACCAAAAATGATCATCTGTGGCGCCTCCGCATATAGTCGCGACTGGGATTACGCCAGAATCCGCAAAGTAGCGGATCAGGTTGGCGCTTTGGTTTTAGCAGATATTTCTCATCCTGCCGGTTTGATTGCCGCGGGCTTGTTAAATGATCCGTTGGAGCATTGTCATATTGTTACCACAACAACACACAAAACGTTACGTGGACCTCGTGGTGGTGTCATCATGCTGCGTCACAATTTTGACAATCCATTTGGACTGAAATGGAATAATGGTAATCCCAAATCAATGGCTGCCTTGCTGGATGCTGCTGTATTTCCAGGTATTCAGGGCGGACCACTCGAGCACGTTATCGCGGCAAAAGCAGTAGCTTTCGGAGAAGCTTTAACGGACAACTACAAGCAATACATGACACAGGTTAAAACAAATGCAGCTGTCATGGCTGATGAGTTCATCAGGAAAGGCTACAACATTATTTCAGGTGGAACGGACAACCATTCTATGCTTATTGATCTTCGTTCGAAAGGCGTAACGGGAAAAGATGCTGAAAACGCATTGGTGAGTGCCGATATCACAGTCAATAAAAATATGGTGCCATTTGATACAGAATCTCCATTTGTAACATCTGGAATTCGCGTGGGAACACCTGCCATTACTTCACGAGGCGTGAAGGAAAACGAAATGGGTGCTGTTGTTGATCTCATCGACAAAGTATTGATGAATACGGGTAATGACGCTGTCATTGCGCAAGTTCGTAAAGATGTCAATGCATTGATGGGTCAACTTCCGCTGTTTACCTGGTAATTTAAACACATGTTTATTGCCCCCAAAATCTACCCATCCCGAAAAGACTGGGTGATTAAGCTCGTACTTATGATCCTGATTCTACTTGACATCCTTGGATCAGTTTACCTTTATATTGCTTTCAATGGCAAGATGAGTGATGTACTGCCCTTTACGACAGCGATCACCGTGACAGATTCGCTTGTTATCGCCATCTACTTCACCACGCGATATACGTTAAACGAAGATGAATTATTTTGCAAGAGTTTCATCTTTACAAAACGAATTTCTTACGAAAACATCCAACGTATCGAGCAAAACAGAAAGATCTTTGCAGGATTGAAGTTAAGCCTCGCGTCCAAAGGGATAGTTATCTATTACAGCAATGGGTTTGAACTTTTTATCACCCCAGAGAACGAAGAAGAATTCATCGAAGATCTTCGGTTTAAAAACCAATCGATCGAGATCAAGTAGCAGATTGCTTTCGAATAACCTTCCAGAATAAGGCCGGAAAATAGCGCTTGATCTTGACAGCCAGAATTTCTCTGTTTCCGATATAAATCTCTTTTTTATTGGATTCCACAGCCCGGATCATTTGTGCAACACAATCTTCAACCGACATTCCGGTTTCCTGATTGTGATCCATGATCCCATGTTTCTCCCCTGTTCCATTCAACGCGTTTACAGATATATCGGTATTTATCTTCCCCGGACAGACAATCGTCACACCAATGCCATTGTGTTCTTCCTCCAGTATAAGACTTTCATAAAATCCATGTAAGGCATGCTTTGAGGCACTGTAAGCCGAACGAAGAAAGAAACCAAACTTGCCTGAAATACTGGAAATCACAACGAAATGACCACTTTTCTGGGCTTGCATGTACGGCAATACCGCTTTGGTCAATGCAATATTCCCAAAGTAATTGATCTCCATGATCCTCCGGTCAATTTCTAAGGATGTTTCCGCTGCAGTTGATCGCTGACTTAATCCGCCATTATTAACAACCACATCAATGCGACCAAAATGGTCAATTACTTCCTTCGCTTTTTCAGTGAAATCTGAAGAATTTTCCAGATCGAGTGGCATCACCATGTGACCCTCACCCATCAATGAGGATTTCACTTCTTCGAGGCGTGAAGCATTTCTGGCAGAAAGAATCAATTTCGCACCTTTTGCAGCCAATTGCACAGCGGTTTCCTCACCTATCCCGGAGGAGGCACCGGTAATCCAGACAACCTTATCTTTAAAATCTCCTTTCATACAAAAAATCCCAACCTTCAGAGGCTGGGACTACATTTTATGCGTTTGAATCAAAGTCCTTCAGGAAGGGTGGCTTCCTTGACTGTTTTTAGTTTTGGCTTCAGTTTCTCGATAAAGATCACTTTAAATTTCTCTCCATCTGCTGTATAGATCATCTGCGAGATCCCATTATCAATGGTTACCGGAGCTTTTTTCTCGTTATAGAATTTCTTCTCGAGCAATTCATAAGTATTGTCATCATACTGAATAAAGATGGAGACAACCTGACCGTTCTCTACACGAGCTTTGCCTGACACACATCGTGTTCCTTCTTTTTCAAAATAACTGATAATCACACTACGGTGCATATCATCTGCAACCGTATACGCTCCTCTTTTCGCGAAAGCTTCTTCCAAACGCTTGTAGCAATCGTCTTGCGAAAAGGATGAAAAGCCCAATAAAAGTGAGGAAAGAATGAGTATTCCTTTTTTCATGTTGTTGTTGTTTTGTGAGGTAAAACCCTCGTTTCAAATATAACAAGTTTGGCTGAAAATCCTCTTATGACTTGAATTTATTTATTTTTGAAAAAATTCAACCGGATGGCCGACAATCAAATAGCAGACCAATTTTCAGAAGCAGCTCGAATCCTGCAGGAATTCAGTACAAAAGAAAATTTTGAACGCATTGAAGCTGCGGGTCAGTTAATGGTTGATGCACTTCATTCAGGAAAAAAGATCTACAGTTGTGGCAACGGGGGCTCCATGTGCGACGCCATGCATTTTGCAGAGGAGCTGACAGGCCGATACCGTGATGATCGAAAAGCAATACCGGCTTTGTCTATTGCCGACCCGAGTCACCTTTCTTGTGTCTCCAATGATTACGGTTATGAACATGTATTCTCCCGTTTTCTCGAAGCTTTCGGACAAGATGGAGATGTATTACTCGCCATCTCAACTTCAGGAAATTCAGCAAATGTGCTCAAGGCGGTTGAAACAGCTCGCTCCCAAGGAATGAAAGTCATCGCACTAACCGGAAAAGATGGCGGAAAGCTTGCATCTAACTGCGATGTTGAATTACGCGCACCTTTTTCATCTTATGCGGATCGGGCTCAGGAAATCCATATAAAAATAATACACTCTCTGATAGGATTTATCGAATCTCAATTGAACTGACAAATCTGTTGAAAAACTGCCTTAAAAGTGAATAACGGCACGGAATAATTTAACTAAATTTGCCCTTTTTAAGGCTAAAATGTCCAATCAGGAGCTTCAAACGACCGTCAAAAATATCTTCTCAGCTTATCTGGAGCAGAACGGGCACCGCAAAACCCCGGAGAGGTACGCCATCTTAGCTGAAATATACAATTATACGGGGCATTTTGATGTGGAATCACTGTACCTCAAAATGAAAAATCAGAATTACCGTGTTTCCCGGGCCACCTTGTACAACACCATAGAATTACTTCTGGCTTGTAATCTGGTGCGCAAACACCAGTTTGGAAAGAACATCGCACAATTTGAAAAGTCGCATGGTTCAAAACAACATGACCACGTGATCTGTACCGACACGGGTGAAGTGATCGAATTCTGTGATCCACGTATTCAGAGCATCAAAGACACCATCGAAGAACTTTTTGGCGTTACCGTTCAACATCACTCGCTGTATTTTTATGGCGTGAAAAACAAAATCAATTAGACCATGTCACTTGAGTTTAACCTGGAAAAAACAGGTCATTTTAACATTTTACGATTGTCCGGAAAGATTCTCAGCGAAGGGGAACTGGATGACGTAAAAAAGATCATTTATCCGATGGACTCTGAAAAAGGGACCAATTGGATTTTGGACCTCTCAGACCTGACACATACGAATTCTTCGGGCATCAGTTTTATGGTCAAACTTCTAACCAGAGCCCGGGTTAACGATGGCGAACTTGTTCTGTCTGGGGTAAAAGGGACGGTTGCCACTTTATTCAAAATAGCGAAGATCGATCTGATCTTTACCATATTCAACACTCCTTCGGAAGCGAAGGAATTTTTCACAGCAAAAGCATGAAAGTAGACGTATTACTTGGTTTACAATGGGGCGACGAAGGCAAAGGCAAGATCGTCGATGTACTTACTCCGCAATATGACATTATTGCACGCTTCCAGGGCGGACCAAATGCAGGTCATACCTTGGAATTTGAAGGAATTAAGCACGTTTTGCATACTATTCCATCCGGAATTTTTCACGGAAACGTAATCAATCTTGTAGGAAACGGAGTTGTCATTGACCCGGTGATCTTTCAGAAGGAACTTGAAAAGCTGGAGCCATTCAACATTGATGTAAAAAATCGCTTGCTGATCTCAAAGAAAGCACATCTCATCCTTCCCACACACAGACTGCTTGATGCCGCTTCGGAGGCCGCAAAAGGAAAGAATAAGATCGGTTCTACATTGAAAGGAATCGGCCCGACTTACATGGATAAGACTGGTCGAAATGGCCTGAGAGTAGGCGATATCTACACACCAAATTTCATAGAGAAATACCATGCGCTCGTTGAGAAGCACGTAGGTATTTTGAGTCATCATGAAGGTTTTGAGTATGACCTCAAGGAATTGGAAGGTCCTTGGTTTGAAGGAATCGAAACATTGAAGGGTCTGACTGCCGTGGACAGTGAGCATTATCTGAATAAGGCTCTGAAAGACGGTAAAAAGGTGCTGGCAGAAGG
>Ga0172372_10002091_pt1 | contig 30593 bp, 26 predicted proteins | sample LakKiv5m_2_FD_114544 | JGI IMG/M metagenome (GOLD analysis project Ga0172372, IMG submission 114544) | Freshwater microbial communities from Kabuno Bay, South-Kivu, Congo - kab_092012_9.5m | ecosystem: Environmental > Aquatic > Freshwater > Lake | place: Democratic Republic of the Congo...
GCCACCAGATGATCCAACAAACCAGCCATTAAATGTGTAACCAGCTCTAGTTGGCGTTCCAGGCGAGGTTGAGATTGAACCACCAGTGGTAGTTGAGCCAGCAGAGATGGCAGAACCACCTTGGCTGTCGTAGGTGATTGTAAATAGATCAGCAATAACACTTGAAGACTCTGAAATACTAGGGTCTGAAGCAACTCCAACTGAAACATTTCTAAGTGTTATTTGAAACTTTATATACTTTCCAACATCAGATGAAGTTAATAGATATGTCGAATTGGTGGCACCACTGATAGATGAAAAGGATCCAGAGGAGCTATCGCCACGAAGCCATTGATAAGAGGTGGTTGCACCAGATGGTGTGGTACTGGTGGTTGAACCTGTTAATAACTGTCCCGTTTGCAAAACTCCACTAATTGTTGGAGTTGCAACACCAATTTTAGGAGTAGCGGGCATACTGCCAGTAACTATTGCACTACTTGAACTCTCATTGCTTGCAATTACATTGACATACACATACCCCAATAAGTCAGAGTCGGTTAAAGTGTAGGTGCTACTTGTTGCACCACTTATTTGAGTAATGCCCTCACCCGTAATAACTCGATACCATTGATAAGAGTAAGTAATTGTGCCTTCACCAGATGCTGATGGAGTTGCCGTAATAGTTGCCCCACTGCGGGCAGTGCCAGAAATTGATACTGAGCTAAGAGTTGGTGCGTCATATAAATAGACTGCCGAGGTAGCACTTGAAGCAAGTGAGGTTGAGGTTGCAGAGTTTGTTTGAGTTACATTTACTCTAATGAATTTTGAAAGTACTGAATTTGTTACTACATATGTACTAGAGGTTGCTCCGGAGATATTTGAGTAGGAACCATTTGCGGTATCAGCGCTCTGCCAATGATAGCTGGTAGATCCACCACCAGAGACAACTGCTGTTGCAGTGAGTGTTTGACCAACTTTTGCAGTACCTGAAATTGAAACACTGGTAATTACTGGAAGTACGGCATAAAAGACAAAGATAACTCCGCTTCCACCGCGACCGCCGTAATAATCGTTACTATTATTATTTCTATTTCCCCCACCACCGCCACCAGTTGATGCAGTTGCATCACTACCGTTAGTACCTGCTGAAGCAGATCCGCCAGCACCACCGCCATAACTTGCTGTGCCGCCAGTTCCATCATTTACTCCGCCACCGCCACCACCACCGACGTTTACACCAAAAGCTGTTATGCCAATGCCACCAGCACCACCGGAGCTACCACTTCCATTAGAACCTGCTGCCCCTAAACCTCCACCACCTCCTGATCCATACGCCCCAGCTGAACTACTTCCTGATCCACCATTACTTCCATAAAGAGTTGCGCCACTACCTGATCCTTGAGTTGCACTTCCACCAGTTCCAACCGCTGCACCACCAACACCACCACCACCGCCGCCAGATCCTCCTGACCCACCATTTCGTGCACCCTCATCTCCACCAACGCCACCGCCATAAGCTGTTAGTGATCCAAAGATCGAGTTACTCCCTTTAGAGGCAGAGCTTCCCCACTTTCCATATCCACCTCTGCCACCACCACCTACTGTTAAAGAGATTGATGAACCTGCAGAAACTGCATAACTTGTATGAGTTGCACCGCCACCTGATCCACCGCCGCCACCTAGATCGCCACCGCCACCGCCACCGCCACCAATTACAACAACTTCAACACTTGTAACACCAGATGGAACGCTCCAACTTCCAACACAACTGGAGTCTGTATTACTTGATGTAAATTTAACTAAATTTCCAGTTATTGATCCAGATGTGTAAGTTGTTGGTGAAGTAGATGCACAGGTGTTTTGATATCTAACAATTATGACTCCGCCACCACCACGACCAGGAGAGTAGGAAGCCTCACCACCACCACCTCCCCCACCACCAGTTGCATTTGTGCCATTTACACCCGCATTTGAACCATTTCCACCTGCACCACCTCCGCCACTTCCACCTGAGGTTCTAGCGCCTGAGGTGTAAGTACCTCCACCACCTCCGCCGCCATAATAAGCACCAGATCCCTCTATCGTGGAGTAATAGCCGCCGCCTCCATTTCCAGCCGTTATACCAGCGCTACCAGCTCCGCCACCACCACCGCCGTAAGTATTTGAGTTTGCACCACCATCATTCCCGTAAGTCACATAAAAAATATCTGAATCACCTGTGCTATCTCCACCAGATTTCGTAACATTATTATCATTGTCATGGCCAGCACCTCCACCACCACCTTGGGATGCAAGGCCATCTGAGTAACGGCCACCGCCGCCGCCACCACCTTCAACATATTGATTATCGAAGATGGAAGTTGCGCCGGTACCACCCTCTGGACAGTTACCACTTACACAAGATGTTCCTGCTGGCGCTCCCCCCGCACCCACAGTTAGCGCAATTGCCGCAGCTGGAGTCACATTCCAATTTTTGTAATAGAGCACACCTCCGCCACCGCCACCGCCGCCTCCATCTCGGCCACCGCCGCCACCGCCAGATACCAAGAGAAATTCAACTTGTGTTACTCCAGCAGGGACAGTAAAGGTTGAGGCACAATTTGTTCCAGCATTATTTGCTGCTGTAGTTAACTCGTATTTGTATACCGTAAAGCCATTTGCAGAACTCTCACTTCTAACTCCATTACCACTGCAAATAGAGGTAGTTGCAGATTGTGCATTTGGTGCAACCGCTACTTGTAATGGAACGCTTACCAACAGGCTGATTATTATAGATAGAGATAGATTTATGCCGCTAAACTTTAAGATATTAACTTTCATAAATATAGTGCTAATCATGATATCTGCAGTAACAATCCATTAGCCGCATCACTAACATCTAATGCCCAAATATTGTTAAAGGTATTGGCATTGGTTCTAGTATTAGTGCAATCAGCATTTGTTAATGCCACTGAGTTAGCATTAACGCCGCTATTTGCATCTAAATCTAAAACTGTGGTGCATTGATAAGAATCTGCTGCTACATATCCTGGTGAGCCAGTTGCATATATCGGGGCAGATTTGATCTTTAATACTGCAGATAGTGTTTGATTATCACAGGCACCAGCTAACTCATCCACAATGATCGCACTCATTTTAAATTGACCATCAACATAAGCGGTCTCAAGTGAGATTTTTACACTAGAGTCACATGTACCAACCTCAACATAACCGGTACCAAGTGAGCCAGAACCACCGCTTCCACCTGTCCCATTACATGCATATGAGATTGTGCCGGTTGATGAAATAAATTTTGTGCCACCAGCAGAGCAATTTGCATCCCCTACCGCTAATGCAACAATTACTACACCCTCACCGGCAACACCTTGTAAACCTTGCGGTCCTTGCAGACCTTGAAGTCCCTGCAAACCTTGCTTGCCTTGTTCACCAGCTGGACCAATTGGTCCTTGCTCACCAATCGCACCTGGGGCACCAGCAATTCCATCCTTGCCTTGGTAACCATTCAAGCCAACAAATCCATCTTTTCCAGCAACACCAGCAGGTCCTGGTGGACCTGCGGGTCCAACCATTAATGCTAAAACTTGATTGCTACCGCCATTGTTTGCACCCTGGCCGCCACCTTGCGTAACACCACCAGTAGTACTTTGCGATCCAGTTTGAATCTCTTGCTGCACCCCAATTAAGCCAAAGTTTCTAAGAAGTAGTAAAACAATTATAAAAAGGGCAGCTCTAAAGAGTAGATCTCTATTTTTATTACCCTTACTACTCTCTGCCTTGCGCCTAGGCATCTCAGTTGCCCCAAATAGATAATCATCATAAAGATCCCGGCTTTTTTGATTTTTTAAAACTGAGTAAGCGGTTGTGATCTTTTGAAATCTCTCACTTTGATCAGCACCGGCATTAAAATCTGGATGGTAGGCCCGAAGTGATTTACGGTAGGCAGATTTAATCTCAGCAAAGGTAGCATCTGGAGTGATACCAAGATCTTGGTAGTAATTACTACCCTCCCAACTCTTATCGATCATGTGATTACTCCAGTGGTAATTAAGGCTGCAAAAATTAAGGTGATTGGACCAAATACCCGATAAGCAATCTTCATCGACTCCCTGCGATACCACCTAACATCACCAGATTTAGGGGATCGACCAAATAATTTAAGCAAGCTAATTACAAAGCCAGGTAGGCTGCAGAGCACCACAATGGTTTTTGATTTATCAGTAGCTAAAAGTGGTAGTGAGTTAGCCCAATTTGAAAAAGCTGAGCCAATAAAGCTCATCACAATAATTGCCGGCACTCCCCCTGGGATGATTTGAAATAGAGCTGGAATATTGGGAAATGATTTACTTACCCGCTTAAGAGCCTCTGGAATAATTAAAATTGCAGTAGCTGCAAGTATTTGCCAACTTATGCCAAAAAAGCCGATCATAAATAAGAAAAAGATTAGAGCCTTAACAAATAGTGATAATAAAAATGCATCTAGATCTTGGCTCTTAACCTTTGGTGGTGATAGATACTCAAGCCGGGCTGGGGTAAATCTGGTGGCAAACTCCTCAAGTAGGTAGCGAATAATAATTAAGCCACCACCAACTATCGCCAGCAGATCTGAGTGGGTTGCGATCTGAGTTTTCTCCTTGGCAAAGCCATCAATGGCTAAGACCATTCCCTTTATGGCCCAAGATGTAATTAAAGTAGAGACCAAAACATCTGTAGCTCTTTCCCATAGATCCCACTCGAAGGCTGCTCTTCGAAGTGGTCTAGTTGCACCAGCTGCTAAAGCCGGAGTAAACCAAAGTAGAGATAGACCAAGCAGGGCTTGAATATCATTGAAGCTAGCGATATTTCCTGAGAACAATACAAATAAGAAGTAGGTAATAAATGCTGTTAGCCCGGCAAGGGCATCAAGAAGTGCTAAGACTAATATCCCAAGAGTTAAGCCAAGTGAGGTTGGAATCAATGAGTCATTTAGATTGGTATCTAAGCCGATTGCAAAACCTAAACCAATACCTATTAACGGCATGATTACTACCAGTAATCCAGAGATTGCTTGTAGATAGGTTGAATCTGCCAAGATGCGCATAACAAGTGGTGATCTTGGCGCGGTGTTAGAGACAGATATATGTCTGAGAAGATCTAATTGCTGCGTTAATTTGGATCTACCGATTTTAAGTAAATCTCCCTTGCCCCGTTTTGTGGCACCAACTCCCATATAAGCCGTATCAACTGAGCCAAGGGCGGATGGATCATCCTCTTGATCTTCTTCATTACTTTGTTCATCACTTTGTGACTCTGATCTGTTGCCGGTAAAGAATGTAAGGAGTGTGAAGGCGATAACTGCAATTACGCCAACTTTTTTCGGATCCCCTAATGGATCATATGCAATGGTCGGTGAGATATTTACATATGCAACGGTATTTGCAGCTACACCCTGTGAGTAGACCAAGACTTTATACCGATCAACTGACAAATCCTGCGGGATCTCTATTGTGTAAACAATAAAGCCATCCTTATTTTTTGAAGACTGATCAAATTTTAAGGATTTACCTGCCCCCTCTAACTTGATCTGCCAAAGTTTTGAACTGGTATTACCACCTAAGGTGATGGATTGTTGCCTGCCTCTATCCCAGGTCAGCTCTGGGGTATCAAGGGCGGAGGCTATTGGTGTTACTAGAAGTAAGAAAATTACTGCAAGTAGATTAGTTGCAAATACCTTACTCTTCATCACGGAATGCGTCCACAATTAACCACAATCCAAATGCAGACAATAAAATCAAAACAAATATTTGCGGATTAAGTAACTGCCCTACATACGGAATGGTAAGTAAAACTACTCCTTCAATCTCACTCAACGTGGGCCGCTGAGTATCCGGGCTTGGGTTGTTATCACCTTTAACAGTGAAGCCAGATTGGCCATTGCCAGCAATTATTCGGTGAGCAAATGAGGCAACCTTTGTGCCATCAAATCTCTTTCCTGAGTAAACCACAACATCACCAAATTCTGGGGCGATTCGATTTGGCGAGGTTGAAATCACCATATCTCCAGGGTTAATTGCAGGTTTCATCGATTCTGTTAATACGATTTGAGACTTAACTGTGCCTGTAACATTTAGAAACGAGAAACTTAGAAGGAACGATACAAATATCCAACCAATTACTTTAATTCCAATTGAAACAGAATTACGTAATACATTTGTTGGCTTACTTATTCTCTCTTTTGGCGCCAAAACATAATTTTTGGAGTCAACTACCATCAAGCCTTTACTTGAAATTAGAACACTTTTCTCGCCCTGAGTATTTGATACAGTAACTAAAGCCATGGCAGTGCGATTAACTCTACTTGGCTGCACCCAACGAAGTGGTGCCCCAAGTTCAGCTTGCAGATTTGCAGTTAACATTCTTAAGTCGTGAAAATTTAAGAGCTTGTTTCAACAGTAAATTTAAAGACTGTTGTTGAATCCAATGTTGATGCAGGAGTAAAAGTGATTACCGTGGCATCTGATGCATAAGTGGAATTTATAGTACCCACGCAATTGTTTGATGATTCAGAAGCAATAGACATACTGCCCGAGGCTATGGTTGGCGTTGCTAAACAAGCAGGTGAACTTGCCCCGCCAGTACTTAGTGTTAATGCGGTGCCATTACTGTCTGCATATGCGGTCAGTTTAAATTTTTTCCCACTGCAAGCATTCGCAATGCCTGAGATAACGACGGTGCCTACCTTAAATGTTCCTGCTCCAGATGAATTTGTAAACGTAGATGTTGGAGTTACCGTTACATCAGAATCACAGGCTGTTGCCTGTACAACTCCTTGCCCAAATTGAACTGCACTGCCAGTATTTATTGCGATAGAAGCCGCAAGAGTTGTACCAATTACAGGAACTGCTATAAGGGCCGCAATGCCAAGAAGAATTTTTAGTGTTTTATTTTTTTTGCGCTTTGGCGCAACACTTTCTTCGGCATGAATATTTAAAGGTGCCATGACTTAGTGCCCTCCAACAATCTCCCCATGTAAATTCCAATAGGAATACCATAAAAGAGTGTGCTTGAAATGGAGTTTCTCAAAAGGACAACTAAATGGGGGTCATTCTCGCCAATGATGCTTTTGAGTTCTTTATTTACGCTTTTCGTCCAGTGCTAGATATATAGCTCTTGACACTGGCTTTGAGGGCTCTGGATTTTGAACAAGATAAAGGGGGTAAGAGTGAAGAACAGAAGGTCTGCCACCCCACTTACAACCAATATTGGATCAAAATTTGCAGGAAAAAAAATTGTGAGAAAACGAGCTTTTGTGGGCGTGGCATTGTTGCTAATTATTCCTTATGTCGGTTCCTCGCTAGCTGCCACCGTCACTATTAATGGTGCCTCTGGCTCTGGTGCAATTGAGTTTGGACAAGGCTCTCAAATTACCGTCGTCTGTGATTCAACAATTAAAACAAGTATTGATGAAGAGTGGTATGCAACTAGCAGTATTTTTAGAGTAAAGACCATCACCTTATCCGGCATAAATAATACCGCAGCACTAAATGCAACAACTGATAACGCAGGGTGTGGAAATAAAGCTTTAACTTTAAAACTTTATGCAACAAATACAATCGTAGATATTGGAACCACTGCTGGTGAAAATGCAGCTGTCTTTACAGTTCCCGCCGCAGGTGCAACCTCTGGAAGTGTTTCAGTCACTGGTGCTACTGGAATGACTGCAGCATCTAGTGTCGGGGCATCAGAGACTTCATTGACGCTAACGCTTTCAGCATCGCTCAATATTAATGCAACAAGTATTACTCGCGTTGTGCTTGAGTCCTCAAGCTAAGACTTTAATCTAAATGAAACGGTTGTTTGGTTTTAGGATAAGAACTCTACTGAGAGCAGTGCTTAGTGGAACTTTGCTAATTTCATTACTTGTGTTTGTCCAGTCTCCTGTGGCTAGGGCAGAAATAAGTTATGCCAATGCTGGCTCACAATTTCAAGCAACCAATTTGGCATCGGATACCATGCAGACTGAAAATTTTGACAACATCAATGTTGAAAGCTATTCCACAAGCTTGGCAATAGGCTTTGGGACTTTTTCTAGAACAAGCGGCACCGGTAACCATCTAACGATATCCACATTTAATCAATTTGGGGGCGCAGGTGGGGCAGGGAGATTTATAACCGCAATCGATACGACTTTAACTTTCAACACCACCCAACGCTATATTGGATTTTGGTGGTCCGCAGGTAATTCAGCAGGTGAAGGTAATAACGTAACTTTGAATTTGGTGACAGGAGGTACCGAATCGTTTAACGCTGGAACTTTGTCAACGGCATTAGGAAGTTGTCCAGGAAGCCCAGCAAACGCATACTGCAACAATCCAAATACGGGTGTAGTAGGTAGAAATACAAATGAATTGTATGCCTATGTAAATATTAGAAATGAAACAGGTTTTAACAGTGTTAGGTTTTCAGGAACCGGTTTTGAACTCGACAATATTTCTGTATCTACAACAGTCCCAGATCGTGTCTCGACTGAATCAACATTTAGTTCACAAACTGTTCGCACAGATTGTTCTAGTATTACCTCGACGGACGCCACAAATAACACTCGTGCATGCCCTAGAACTATTACAATTTCAACCGGAACTGCATCTGAATACAATCCGCTTTTAGAATCACAAATTGCCGGCTACACCTATCCAAATACCGTTTCAGTTACTAACTCAGATATCAACTCAGGAGTTGGTAGTGAGAGTCGAAACGGAAATGTAATTACTCTGTCTTCTACTACCGTTGGTTCTTTTACCGTCAACTTTTCCATCAGAAATTCTTCAACTGGCGGTACCGATACATCAAGAATTACTGTAAATGTTGAAACTGTTACAGCGCGATTACCAAGTATTTTATATGTAGATCCGCAGGAGGTTTCAAAAAAACTACCAATTCCATCAATATCAGGCGGAACAAACATCACTTTGTGCACCTCCCAGGTTAGCGATGGCTCAGGTGGTGCTTTGGGAGGTGCCAATACAATTGAGATTGTGAGAGGCTCAGAAACTTCAGGTGTAACAAGAAGTTCAGGCAATAATTTAGTCACCTACTCTGGAACTCAAGCAAATATAAACACGCAGTTGGGCACACTTTCAGTGCAAGGAGTGTCAAATGCTGTTGTCGTAAATGGTGCTTCTAAATTTCTGCGAATTGTCGTGACTCCAACCTCTAGTGCAGTAAGCAACCAATGCGCAACAGGTGTTAGTCAGAATATTGAGATTAAACCACTTGAACTTGGTAAAACTAGATTAGTAGACGTGGCGGTCAGCTAATGGCTATCACAACCACAAAAGCCTCGCTGAATATTATTCTATTAGAAGATCACCCTTTATATCGAGATGGCTTAATTAGTTTTGTTGATAAAAACTTCCCCAAGGCAAGATTTGTCTACGCTGGTGGGGATTTTTTAGCTGCTAAGAACTCGCTAAGTGATAAATCCATTAACTTAGCAATTGTTGATCTTCACCTAGGCGATGATCGATCCCCTAGTGAGTTAGTTGGTTTATTTACTGGTCAAAATATTCCAGTATTGGTAATTAGCGCTTTAAATAACTTTGAATCAGTCCGTAGTGCCTTTGCGATGGGAGCAAAAGGATTTGTAAGTAAAGAGGCGCCAATTGAGGAGATTGCCAAGGCGATCTCTACCGTAGTTGCCGGTAAAGAATGGGTAAATAGCAATCTGGCTAAGGCTTTAGGCAGTAGTAACTCCCCTACTGAAGCGCTAAGTAATCAGGAGCGTAAGGCTTTGATCCTTTATGCATCTGGATTAAAGCTTGAGGTAGTTGCCCGCCGAATGGAGGTCGCACCCAGCACGGTTAAGCAATATATCGATCGAGCTAAGGCGAAGTATCGGCTTGCTGGCATAAATGTTCGCACTAAAACTGAGATCTATAAATTACTTCGAGATGAAGGTCTAGTTAATTAATTCAAGTTTTATTAGCCCAGCCAAATAGGGGACGAGTTACACAAACACATAACTTTAGTTGGCAGTTATCGTACTTGGCGTAAGTAGTTCAAACTTATCAAAGTAAATTCAATTTTTCCCAAGAGAATAGGAGTAGGTTTATGAGCATACTTAGCCTATTTCGGGGATTTGAATTCAAAAATTCAAATTTGAACAACACAGCTGGCAGAACTGAATTAACTACTCCAGCGCAGGAGAATAAGTACCGCACATTTAATCTAGGAAAATTTGAAGATACTGAGCTCTCTATATTTTTTGAGATTTGTAGCGATCAAATTTCAGATCAATTAAATTTGAGAGTAAAAAATGAAGGATCAAAAGTAGTGTCAGATATCCAGTTAATTGTTAGGACCTCCTCACAAATTGTGATTGAAAATCGTGGTGAGGTCTTTGGAACTAGCAAAAAGAGAGAAATTATTAAATTTCTTCCAAAAAATAGATCATTAAGTTATTCAACTCAGATCAGAATTTATGAGGATTTAAAACCTGCCTATATTTCAGTAGTGCTGATAAAAAAGGGTAAAGGCTCTAAAGGATCAGAACTTTCTGCCCAATTATCTATTTCCCCAAAGATCAGCCAATTAGGTGCCTAATTGGCTGATCCGCATTATTAACTGCCCTGTATTACATATACCTATTTCTCTATTACTATATGGAATTGTCTTGCCTTTGGGGCGGTAGCTCAGTTGGTTAGAGCCCCGGACTCATAATCCGGTCGTCGTAGGTTCGAGCCCTACCCGCCCCACGCAAAAATAAAGGAGCGCAATGGTTACTTTGCCTAATGCAATCAAAACTTTTGATGCAAAAAACTACATATCATTATTCTCACCTTCCTTTTCAATGAAATTTGAAAGATAAAGATGAGTGCTCAACTAGTTGCCGGTATTGATTCTTCAACCCAATCAGTAAAAGTAGTAATTAAAAATGCTGCTACCGGTGAGTTAGTGCGTGAGGCAAAGGCTGCGCATCCAGATGGAACTGAGGTTGATCCAAAACATTGGCTATCTGCGCTAGATAAAGCAGTAGCAGCAGCTGGTGGGCTAGATGATGTGGCTGCAATTTCAGTTGCGGCTCAGCAACATGGATTTATTGCCATAGATAAAGATGGTCAGGTGATTAGACCTGCGCTACTTTGGAATGACCTGCGCTCTGCTAAAGCTGCTGAAGATTTAAATTCTGAGTTTGGTGGGCCGATTGAAACTGCAAAGGCCATTGGCTCAATATTGGTTGCATCTTTTACAGTCTCAAAGCTTAGATGGCTAGCTGAAAATGAAAGTGAGAATGCCAAAAAATTAGCAGCAATAGCACTTCCCCATGATTGGATCTCATGGCAGCTACAAGGTGGTAAGGATTTTAATACTCTATTTACTGACCGAAGTGATGCATCAGGTACTGGATACTTTTCACCAGTTACAAATCAATATCGGCAAGATCTGCTAGCAATTGCCTTAAAGGATGATCGTCAGATAATCCTTCCTAAAATTGCACAATATGATCAATTTGCCGGGCAGACAAAAAGTGGCATTCCTATTGCTGCCGGTGCTGGTGATAATGCTGCTGCTGGCTTTGGCCTGGGTGCTAAAAGTGGAGATCTAATAATTTCTTTGGGCACAAGTGGCACAGCTTTTTTTGTTTCAGATACACCAACTACTGATCCAACTGGCGCAGTTGCAGGCTTTGCCGATCTCACTGGGCGCTACCTACCATTAGTTTGCACCTTAAATGCGGCCAGAGTTTTAGATGTAGTTTCAAAGTTACTTGGAAAAACCCATGATGAAATTGGATATTTAGCATTAGCGGCTAAACCCGGTGCGCAAGGATTAACAATGCTGCCTTACTTTGAAGGTGAGCGCACACCAAATCGTCCAAACGCCAAGGGATTATTAGCTGGAATTACAAATAGTAATTTAACTGCTGAAAATATTTCTAGAGCTGCAATTGAGGCAATTTTATGTTCTCTGGTTGATTCTTTTGATCAGCTAAAAACAAGTGGTGCAAAAATTGAGCGGGTAATGATTATTGGCGGTGCTGCAAAAAATCCTGGAATTGGTCCTGTGGCCTCAGCAATTCTTGGTAGGCAGGTTATGACATTTCCACCAATGGAATTAGTGGCAGATGGTGCTGCACGGCAAGCCGCTTGGGCGCTATTAGGTGAAATTCCTAATTGGAAGATTCCAAATGTGATGACAAGTGAGGCAGCGCATTCACCTTTTGTATTAGAAAAACACCGAGAGTTAAAAAATAATTCAAACTCAATAGATGCAATTAAATTTTAATCTAGATTTCTGAGATCTCAAGCTCACTATGGCTTGAGATAAACTCTTTAATCCGCTCTAAGTTTGGTTTTCTAACTGAGCCCTGTGGTAATTCAGCCACCGAAGCTGCTGCGGCACTAGCAAATTTTAATCGCTCAATTGTGTTCATATTATTTAAAATTCCATATGCATAAGCACCATGGAAAATATCGCCGGTGCCATTTGTGTCAGTGGCAGAGATCTTATAGGCACCAAGCTTTCTAATTGCAGGCGTTGTAGCATCTTTAAAATAGCAACCATTTGCACCATCCGTTAATACGACAGCGTTTCTGGAGTCATTCCACAAGGCATTAATAATCTCTGATACTGCCTCTTTACCTGTCACCTTTTTGGCAAAATTAATTGGTAGAACTGGATCTGAAACACAATCAATCATTTCAAGAATTATTGATTTTTCAATAAAGAATTGTTCAGCATCTAGTACTACTGGAATTTTGTTCTCAAGACATTTTTTTACTACCGCTAAGGTGCCAGGAGGACAAATACCAGCATCGACCATAAGTAATTGGGCTTGCGAAATTGCTTTTTCAACTTTTGAAATTTTGGGAAGTTTTATATGGTGAAGTGGCTCATCGTCATAAACAATAAATCGATCACCATCGCCGGTGATAATAATTGTTGCCTCGGCTGGATGAGATTTAGCGTCGTAATCGACAAACTCAATGCTTACGCCATTTGATTTAAAGTCATCTATTGCTGATTGCCATTTAGGTTCATCGCTCATGGTGCCAACATATGCAGTTTGAATACCTAGGGCTGATATGGCAACTAAAGAGTTTCTGACATTGCCACCAAATCTATTTTCGCGGCGGGTGATTTTGCCTTTTTCATCTTTCCACTTCACATTTGTCACTAAAATTTGATCAGATGCAATACAACCTATTCCAATAATCATAATTTATTTAAGCAGCTTTGGTATCTGAATAAGTTGGGTATACATAACTTATCAACCTAATCTGAGTGCTTATGCTCAATTTTCTCCCCATGAGGCTGGATTAACGTTAACTGTAGTGGCGCTTAATTACTTTACAAAGTTTATTTTTAAATGAAATCACTAGAGATAAACCCATCGGCAGGGTTTTTAATACCAGGCCAAGTGGCTTGGTTGAAGATTGAGGAATTGGCTTAAATCGGGACTCTCAACTGTTACTCGAGGGTCTAAATTGAGCGTGAATATAACAGGTTTGTAATAACAATTTTAAGAATCTGGGTTGTCTATCAGGGGATATTAAGTAAGAATACCTCTGACTATCCGCACTACCCTATAGGAGGGAATAGTAAATGAAGAAATTCTTCACAAGAAAATCCGTTGCTGCTATTGCAGTACTCGGAGCTTCGACATTACTACTTTCTGCTTGTTCATCTTCTGATGATGCAGGTGGAGACAGAGTAGGTGTTTCACTTATTCTGAAGAATGATACAAACCCATTCTTCGTTGCAATGACTGCAGGAGCAAAGGCTAAGGCTGCCGAACTAGGCGTTGAACTTAGCGTTGCTGCAGGAAAAGATGAGAACGATGATGCTGCACAGATTGCTGCAATTGAAAACGCAATCTCAAAGAAAGATGCAGGAATTTTGATTACACCTATTTCAGGTGGAGTTTACAATGCAATTACTCAGGCTCGCGAAGCTGGTCTATATGTAATCGCACTTGATACACCAACTGATCCAGCAGATATCGTTGACATTACATTTGCAACAGATAACTGCAGAGCCGGTGAGTTAATCGGTCAATGGGCAGCTGTAAAGATGGGCGGCAAGAAAGCTATTATCGCACTTCTAGATATCTTCAACGATAAGAACGTGCCAACTGACTACTGCCGTGACAATGGTTTCTTGAAGGGTATGGGAATTCCACTAGGAGATCCAAAGAAACTTGCTGATGAACCAAAGACAGGTAAGTACACATTCGGTAAGGGTGGCGATTACCAGATCGTTGGTAACGTTGCAACACTTGGCGCCGAAGATGGTGGACGTACAGGTATGGAGCAATTACTTGCAAAGAATCCAAACATCAACCTTGTTTACACTCTAAATGAGCCAGCAGCTGCTGGTGCTTATGCTGCGCTTAAGGCTGCAGGAAAAGAAAAGGGTGTAGTTATCGTTTCTGTTGACGGTGGCCGCGCAGGTGTTGAGAATGTTAAGGCTGGAATCATTGGTGCTACTTCACAGCAGTATCCATTATTGATGGCAGATCTTGGCGTTCAAGCAATTTATGACCTAATTAAGACTGGCAAGAAGCCAACAACTTCAGAGGGTCTAGATTTCTTTGATACCGGAGTTAAGTTGATTACTGATGACCCACAAGAGGGAGTTCCATCAGAGTCAGTTCAATACGGTCTAGATAACGCCTGGGGTTAATCCCAGATCTATTAGTTAAAAACTAATAGTAAAGAAGTAAGTAGGGCGGCTGAATAATTCAGCCGCCCTACTATTTACAATTTGCATTATTGTGAATAAACTATTAAAAAGTATCGAGAGGGAAAATAGTGAGTAAAACTGACTCGGCAATAGATGCAGCAGAAACATTTAAGGATCGCGCAACAACTAAGCAAAAGGTGCAAACAACACTGCACAACTATCCCTGGTTAAGTTCAGCAGCGGTATTGATCGTTGCCGTCTTCGTATTTAGTTTTGGTAATGAAAACTTTCTAACCACTAATAACCTTTCCCTGATCCTGCAACAGGTTGCTGTAATTGGTGCAATCGCGGCAGGCCAAACTCTTATTATTTTAACTGCAGGTATTGATTTATCTTGCGGTGCTATCGCAATTTTTGCCTCGATGGTGATGGCAAAAACTGCATTTGTTAATGGTTGGCCAGGTTGGGCTGCATTCCTATTAGGAATCGCAGTTGGAACTGGTGCTGGCGCATTCAATGGTTGGTTAATTACTAAGGTAAACCTGCCACCATTTATCGTTACCTTAGGAACATTTAACGTATTTTCAGCATTGACCTTGTTCTATGCAACCGGTCGAACCATTATGGATAAAGAGTTAGAGCCTATGTTCCTTTACTTAGGTGAGCCGATTACCATATTTAGTAACTTTAGAATTACTTACGGCGTATTACTTGTTATCGTAATGTATAGCATCTTGGCATTTGCACTCCGTTACACCGCCTGGGGACGCCATGTTTATGCAGTTGGTGATGATATTGAAGCCGCCCGCTTAGCTGGTATTCAAGTAAAGCGAGTCTTAATGAGCGTATATTTCAGCGCCGGATTTATCTTTGCAATTACATCCTGGATCATAATTGGCCGTGTTGGAGCTGCCAGCCCTAACTCTGGTACTAACTTGAACCTGGATTCAATCACTGCGGTAGTAATCGGCGGTACCAGCTTGTTTGGTGGTCGCGGTGCAATATTTGGTTCGCTCATCGGAGCGGTTATCGTAGGTGTGTTTAGAAATGGACTTACGCTAGCTGGTGTGGACCTTTACTACCAAACATTTGCAGTTGGATTATTAATTATCACCGCTGTTTCAATCGATCAATGGATTAGAAAGGCAAGGGTATGAGTAAATCAAAAGCACCAGTTCTTGAAGCAAAAAATCTGGTTAAAACCTATGGTCGCGTAATTGCAATTGATGGCGCGGATTTGCAACTTTTCCCTGGTGAAATTCTTGCCGTCGTTGGCGATAATGGCGCTGGTAAATCCACAATGATTAAGTGTTTATCTGGTGCTGAAGTACCAGATGGTGGTTCAATGGAGTTAGATGGTGCTCCAATTACTTTTAAACGTCAAAAAGATAGCAGAGATGCTGGAATCGAGACTGTTTATCAGACCTTAGCGGTATCGCCAGCTCTTGATATTGCAGCAAACCTATTCCTTGGCCGTGAGGTTCGTAAAAAAGGACCACTTGGAGTTTTACTTAGAATGTTAGATAACTCTGGTATGCGCAAGCGTGCAAAAGAAGAGATCACAGCCTTGGGTATCGGTACTATCCAAAATATTAGCCAAGCAGTAGAAACTCTATCTGGAGGTCAGCGCCAAGCTGTCTCAGTAGCTCGCGCAGCTGCTTTCGGACAAAAGGTAATTATTTTAGATGAACCAACTGCAGCACTTGGTGTTAAAGAATCCGGGCAGGTATTAAAGTTGATTGAGAGTCTTCGCCAAAGAGGATTATCAATTATTTTAATTAGCCATAACATGCCGCAGGTCTTCGAAGTAGCAGATCGCATTCATATTCAAAGACTTGGTAAAAGAGTCGCAGTTGTTACACCTAAGAGCCACACCATGAATGAGGTGGTTGCAGTAATGACTGGTGCTTTAAAGCTAGATGTTAAAGATCAAACCTTAGGGCCAGTTCGCTAAAGAACTTCAAGAAGTCGATTCCGCATTATTGCGGGGTCGACTTCTTCGCCCGTCCAATACTTAATTCCTAAAACTGCTTGATTAATTACCATTCCTAGGCCATCAATTATTTGGCAGCCCGCCTTTTGCGCATCTTTTAATAGGTTTGTCATAGGTGGATTAACAATTACATCCGCAACTACTAACTCTGAGCGAAAGCTACTTACCTCAATATTTATCTTTGCATGAAAATCAGGTGCCATACCAATAGAGGTAGCGTTTACTAAAATATCAACATGCTTAGGAACTTCATATACTTTTGTCCAAGGATGAAACTCAGATTTACAGTTGGTTTTTGAATTAAGCAAGTTTACTAAGCTTAAAGCCCTAGATTCATCACGATTTACAATAATAATTTCACTCGCATTTTCTAGCGCAAGCTCTACTGCTATTGCGCGTGCTGCCCCGCCTGCTCCTAAAATTACAACTCTTTTACCTGCCGGACTAACTACAGTTTTTAGTGATTTTAAAAAACCCTTACCATCTGTATTCTCGCCAATATATTTACCATTTCTTAAAACTACGCAGTTAACCGCGCCCATTAACTCAGCAGACTCTCCTAGTCCATCCAAATACTTGATTACCTCAACTTTGTGTGGCAGTGAGCAATTAAATCCAACCCAATTCATTGCCCTAGCACCCTTAACCGCATCGCTAAGATCTTCTGGCATAACCTCACAATTTAAGTAACGAAAATCAAGTCCATGGTGTTTATAAGCTGCTTCAACAATTTCAACTGTTGGATTATCTTTTGAGGGGGTAGAAAAACTACCAGTTATTTTGCTTAAGAAATTCACTACTAAATTGTATATCAATTCTGCGATATTTCGATCAAACTAAAGTAACTATGAAATAACTTGATTGATCTATTGGCATTTAATTCCATTTCTGCTTAGATTGGATGATTAAGGAGCCCTCAATGAGTGCTGTAGATCTTGAAAGTGATGTAGTAATTGTTGGTTCTGGCATGGGCGGTGGCACAACTGCATATGCACTTGCAAAAAAAGGTGTGAATGTATTAGTTCTAGAGCGTGGCGATCGACTACCCAATGAGAAGGAAAATTGGGGTCCAAAAGAGATATTTGTTGATAAGCGATACAAATCAAATGAAGTTTGGGTAGATTTAAATGGTAAAGAGTTTGCAGCTGGTGTGCATTTCTATGTTGGTGGAAATACAAAACTTTATGGTGCTGCGCTTCCGAGATTAAGAGAAAAAGATTTTGAAGAGGTTAAGCATTTAGAGGGAGTATCTAAGGCCTGGCCCTTTACCTATTGGGATTTAGAGCCTTTCTATGTTGAAGCAGAGAAGATGTATAAGGTACATAGCAACTCTGGTGAGGACCCAACTGAACCACGGCGAAGTGAACCATTCCCCTTTCCTGCTATTCCGCATGAGCCTTACATACAAGAGCTTGCTAAACGACTAAAGAAATCTGGAGTAACACCACACTCTAATTCAATGGGAATCGATTTGGGTGAAAGCGGTAAATGTATTCGATGCAAGACTTGTGATGGCTTTGTCTGCCGTAAGGGAGCAAAGAGTGATGCTGAAATGAATGCAATTAATCCAGCATTGCTCACAGGTAAGGTGAAATTACAAACTCGAGCAGAGGTTGTAAAAATTGAACTAACAGCTGATGGTAAGCGCGTTGATTATTTGCTGGTTAATGGCCCAGATGGACAATATAAAGTAAGAGGCAAAAAATTTGTTCTCTCCTGTGGCGCAGTTTTAACCGCAGCCTTGCTCTTAAAATCTAAGTCCAAACAAGCTCCAAATGGCGTGGCAAACTCTTCAGATTTAGTAGGTCGAAATTTTATGATGCATGTTAATACCCATATTGCGGCCTTTGATTGGAAGCGCAAAAACGATGTGACTTTCCAAAAGACACTCTCATTTGCTGACTGGTACTTTGATGGCGGCAAGGGATATCCACTTGGAATGGTGCAGCTAATTGGCAAAGTCCAAGGAATTATGATGAAAAGCTATGCAACTAAGGTTCCATTACCAATTTTAAATTACATTGCTAATCGAAGTGTAGAGATGTTGATTATGACAGAGGATCTACCAAGCAAAGATAACCGGGTGGAGGTAGATTCTAAGAATCGTATTCACTTAAAGCGCAAACCGATTGGTATGAAAGCCCATAAGGAGTTAACCAAAAAAACTTTAAAGGTTATTAAGAAGTCTGGTTATACAGCAGTCTTTAAACAGCCCTTTGATATGTCAATGAATGCTCACCAATGCGGCACAGCTGTAGCTGGGCATGATCCAAAACTATCTGTGGTTGATGAGTACTGTAAAACACATGATGTTGAAAATCTATATTTAATTGATGGCAGTTTCTTTCCATCCTCAGCTGCGGTAAATCCGGCTTTAACAATTGCAGCTCAAGCCTTGCGGGTTGTAGCTAAATCAGATCTAGCTAATTAATTTACATCAAAACTACTCACTCTAAGCAAAGGATATAAAAAAAGATGAATATGTTAAATAATTATAGATTTGGCTCCTATGCAATACTAGCGATGGGGTTAATAAATTTAAGATACCAGACAGGATCTGAAGGAAATCTTTCGACTAGTTCTGTTTTGATCACAATTGGGCTATTAGTTTTTATCTCAACCTTCATAACAAAACTATCGGCATTTTTGTTAAATAGCTTAGTTAAAAAAATATCACTCCTACTTCTTGTTGTACTTATAATTTACGGCATATTAATTTAAATTTATGGAGCTTTCCCAGATAAAGTTACGCTGGAATGAAGTACTAGATTTACTTCTTGAAAAGGATCGAATTGCTTGGCTGGCATTCTTTGATGCCAGATTAGTTTCTTATGAAAATAATCAATTAACCTTAGATTTTGCTGATAGTCAGAAGTTTGCAAACCCGCATGATTTTAAGAAAAGCCGTAATCCTTCCCACACTCAGCTACTAATTGATGCAATTAAAACCATTTTTGGCATCTCACCCACAATAATAGAGCTGTGAAGCGCGTACCGATATTTTTAGCCATAGTTGTAATGGCCTCAGTATTAACACCAACTTCAAATACTTTGGCTAGCACTGCTACCGTCTCTATCGGAGTTCAAAGCACGCCAAATGCTGGTGAATCACTAGTTACCTTTTTTGGTCAGGTAAAGCCGGCTGTTAAGGCAAAGATAGAAATTAGTTCATTTGATGGAATTGCATGGAAAGCCACACCATTTACTACTACCTCAAGTAGTAGTGGGGCTTGGCGAATTACGGCAGTTGCAACTGCAATTAAGGCAGAGGGTCAGTATCGCGCGACTGCTGTTATAAAAAAGAAAAAAGTGCTTTCGAAGCCAGCAAATTTTAAGGTAGATAATTCAAAAACTTTTCCAGACCACAATACTCTTTTCATTACAACAGAAACTAGTAAATTAACCGGTGGACGAATTAAAGGATCTGATATAAGTAGATGGCAGCACCCAAATGATCAACCAATTGATTTTAAGAAGATGTTTGATGCTGGGATGCGATTTGTAATCATCAAGGGATCTGATGCTCAAGAAAAGGCTGATATAGAAACAATGCGTTGGTTAGTTGGAGATCGTAATGCTGCCCAAGCTGCCGGTCTTTACACTGGCATGTATCACTTTGCTTACATGCCAAATACCACAGATAAAGATTATGTAATTCGAGATGCCAAAGCTCAAGCTCAAAAAGTAATTTGGCGCCTGGCAACTTTAGGTGGCTATAACGACCGTGACTTACCCGTTGCATTAGATTTAGAAAATAATTGCGTTAAGCGAAGTAGCTCAGGTGGATGCGCTAAATTTCTAGCTAGAAGTTTAGTAACTCTATGGGCCGAGACCTGGCTTGAAACCGTTGAAGAAAAAACAGGTAGAAAACCAATTTTATACTCGTATGCACAGTTCTTAGAAAGCGCAATGACTAGAAGTGAAAAGCTTCGCCAATTTCCGTTGTGGTTAGCTCATTATGGAATTAACCCAGCAGATCCAATTTCACAACCTGGCCAGCAGCCACTAATTGGTTGCTTTGTTCATTCCTGGAGTACAGCAAATTGTTCATCACAGTGGCAGATATGGCAGTACTCATCTTGTGGAATTGGTAAAAAATATGGAGTACCAAGCTCTCGGCTGGATTTAAATGTCTTTAGAGGATCTGCAGATAATTTTCTTGCTCTAATTAAGGGTAAATGGCAACCAGAGCCTGCTGACATGATGCCAATTAATGAACCAACGAATATTAATTTAATATCGGTAACTGCAACTGATACTAATAAACCCGTTGAGATAAATGTGGAAGTATTTCGAAATATTGGTACACCAGTTGTTACTGGAACTGTTGTATTTAGACCACTTGATGAAAAGATAAAGATTAAGAAGCAAACCGCAGTTAGATCTGCCAGCGGTAGATGGGAGTTAACAGTAGAGGGTTTACCTGCTGGTGTTACTGCTGGAACCCTAAATTATGTTGATATCTCTAAGACGCATTCAGATAATCAACTTCCACTTTCAATAAATTTAATGCAAGGCCCAGAGCTGCCAGTTCCAACACCAACACCTAAGCCAACCCCTACTAAGCGGCCAGGGGATAGTTGCGCCAAACAAATAAAACATTAATCCCCTTCCACTACAGTTAGCGGTATGAAGCTGCAACTACCAGGTGGAGTTATTCGTCAAAACCTAAAGCTCTCTGATGGTAGAGATATCTTTTATTACGATAGTAAAGAAGTTACTCGCAACGCAGTTGATACAAGAGATGATCAGGCCCAGCCTGGCATCGGTCATTTACGCCTTGACCTACTAGTAAATGAGTGGGTAGTTGTTGCATCTCATAGACAGCATCGAGTATTTCTACCACCGAAAGAGTTGTGTCCACTATGTGCATCAACTAATGAGAAACAAACCGAGATTCCAGATAGTAATTATGAAGTTGTAGTTTTTACTAATCGCGCACCAGCTTTAACTGTGCCAAATACCGATTGGAAATTGCCACGACTAGATGGATTAGATACCCCCAATCCAGATGCTGCTGGTGCTTGTGAGGTTGTTTGCTACACATCTGATCATGGGGCAAGTTTTGCAACGTTACCAGTTAAGCAAATCAGAGCTGTGTTAGAGGCATGGAAAAATCGAGATCGTGAGCTGTCAAAGTTAACCTATATTGAACATGTATTTCCATTTGAGAATAGAGGTGAGGAGGTCGGAGTTACTATTTCCCACCCACATGGTCAAATTTATGCCTACTCATTTATTCCAACTAGAGTAGAAAAGATGTTGATTGCTGCGCAAGATTACTTAGAAAAAACTAGCAGAGTACTACTTGATGATTTAGTTAAGCGTGAAATTAAAGATGAGAAGCGAATAATTGCTCAAAATAATGAATGGATTGCCTACGTTCCTTTTGCTGCCCGCTATCCATTTGAAATACATTTAGCACCACTGCGTAGCGTTGCGCGGATGAGTCAATTAGATGAGAAGCAATCTGAGGCATTTCCGGCGATCGCTAAGGAAATTTTAACTCGTCTTGATGGTGTATTTGGAATTGAAATGGCATATATAGCATCTTGGTATCAAGCACCAGTTAATGTTGGCAGTGATTGCATGCGACTTCATTGGCAAATTGTTTCAGTTCGGCGCCAACCTGGAAAACTAAAGTACTTATCAGGATCTGAATCTGCTATGGGTGCATTTATTATGGATTTAGAGCCTGAACAATCAGCCGAGCAGCTACAACAAGTAAAAATTTAGTTATTCAACTGGGGTTATTGAAATAACCTCTACCCCACCAATTGCATTTAAAACATTAAGTAAATCTGTTGGATCACTACCAGGAACTGCAATAGTGATGTCATCCACACCTTTGCCATTTTCGCTACGAAGGACTACCAAGCCACGAATATCCCCACCTGCAAAACCAATTGCTGATGCCACCGCACCTAGTGAGCCTGGACGGTCAGGTAGTGAGATCTGAACTCGGTATAGCGCCATGCTCCCTGACTTGGACTCGAACCAAGAACCTGCCGGTTAACAGCCGGCTGCTCTGCCAATTGAGCTATCAGGGAATACGTTAATCTGATTAGAGACTAGCGAGGGTAAATAGTATCGAATAAAACAATGTACTCAAACCTTCGGCTAAATCTGGCTTAACTCTCCCCCAGCGCCAACTCTTTTTGTACCCGGCGGGCCGCCTCCATGCCAACTAATTCTGTAAAGATCTCTTGATACTGCGCTTCATTTTCGACTGGATTTAATCTTTGTAGTGTTGATTTAATCTCGGCAATTAATCTGCCCAATGCAACTTCACGTAGGCGTGCAAATATGCTGGTTATGTAGCGATCAGAAACCTCACCATCAGTTCTAATCGGTTCAACTGTTAACTCTGTAATCAACGATTTAAGTTCATCGGAATCAGATTTATCAATTAACTCTTGAATATTTAGCACTGGCTGCTGATCAATTAATTTTCTAAGTTGATCATAAAGTGGGAAGGAAAAGGCTGAATCCTCTAGATCTACCCAACTATTAGCTAAATCTGGTAACTGTAATTTAACCTTTAGTACTTCACGCTCAAGCACTAGGATTGGATCAGTTAAATTAATTTTTGCTGGTGTCGGTAATTCACTACTTCGGCCAGTTTTCTTAACTGCAGTTGAAACTACATCTACCTCCATGCCTAACCAGCCAGCAAGTAGTCGGACATACTCTGGACGAAGGGATGCATCCCTGATTCTTGCAATTAACGGTGCCACTTGATTTAAGGCAGTTACTCTGCCTTCTGCAGATTTAATATCGTAATTTGCGATTACAGATTTTATTGCAAACTCAAAAAGTGGAACTCGACGCGCGACTAAATTTCTAACAGCATCATCGCCATGGGCCTGCCTTAACTCACATGGATCCATTCCATTTGGCTCAACTGCAACAAATGTTTGGGCTACAAATTTTTGATCATCTTCAAACGCTCGAAGTGCTGCTTTTTGTCCAGCAGCATCGCCATCAAAGGTAAAGATAACTTCACCTCTAAATGCATCTGCATCCATAAGTAATCTTCTAATAATACGAATATGTTCATCACCAAAAGCTGTACCGCAGGTTGCAACCGCTGTAGTAACACCAGCTAAGTGCGCTGCCATAACATCGGTATAGCCTTCAACAATTACAACCTGTCGATTTTTTGAAATCTCTTTTTTGGCCATATCTAAGCCATATAAAATTTGATTCTTCTTATAAATTGGGGTCTCAGGTGAGTTTAAATATTTTGGCCCTTGGTCGACATCATCTGATGCTAACTTTCTAGCGCCAAAACCAACTACATCTCCGGAGATATCTTTTACTGGCCAAATCAATCTATTGCGATACCTATCGATTGGACCTTTGGTTCCTTCTTTAACTAATCCAGCCGAAGTTAACTCTTCATCGGTAAAACCTTGGCCTTTTAAGTGCTTATATAAGCCATCCCATTCATCTGGGGCGTAACCAACATTAAAGATTTTTGCCGCATCGCGATCAAATCCTCGTTTAGTTAAAAAATCTCTACCATGTTGGGCTGCGGGCAATTGAATCTGTTCTTGATAGAAGAGTGAAGCAGCGGTATTGGCTGCAACCAATCTTGACCTATTTATTGATGGACCAGAGCTAGCACCAGATGTTTCATACTTAAGTGTGTAGCCGATTCGATCTGCTAGGCGTTCTACTGTTTCCATAAAAGTTAAATGCTCTAATTTCATAATAAATGCAATTACATCACCACCTACCTGACAACCAAAGCAGTGAAAAAACCCTTTACTTGGAGTTACATGAAAGGATGGTGATTTTTCATCATGAAATGGACACAAACCCTTTTTCTGACCACCACCAGCATTTTTAAGTTGAACATAATCAGCTACTACTTCATCGATCGGAGAGTGATCGCGGACATATGTAACATCCTCGTCTTTAATTCTTCCGGCCATATTCCTATCCTAGTTTGTAGATCTGATCTTTGAATTACTTACTTGTTAATTTGGCCTTACTAAGCGCTTATGAAGGGCTTTTGCACCTGGATCAGTCAATGAGGCTACTTGATCTATTACTACCCGAAGTCGCATTTGATCTGTTTGTGCATTTTGCCAGTCCTGCAAAAAGAAACTCTCAAGTGTAATTGGCGCACTCTCTAGAATGGCTTCAACTAATTCAGTAAGTAACTTTTGCTGCTCTGCATATCTAACTTGAGAGGCTTCGGCGTTAATTACATAGTGGCCAGCAATTGATTTAAGTAGTGCGACCTCAACCCGTTGAGCTCTTGGCACCACTAGATTTGCGTGATATCTGGTTAAATCACCATTGCCATACTTTTCCTGCGTCGCCACCTCAACTGATTGAGCAAATCTTCCGATTAGCTGGCTAGCTAAATCCTTTAATCTAGCAAGTGATCTATGTGAACCATCGTAATACTTTGGCCAACAAGATAGTTGTTGTAATGATTTAAGGGCGTTTTCTATTTCAGCTTCGGATATATCTGGTAGGTAATCTGCCTTTGCTACTGCATACAAACTAGTTAAATCACTACTTAATTGATCTAATTTAACCTGCCCAGTAACAAGTGAATCCTCTAAATCATGAACACTGTAAGCAACATCATCTGACCAATCCATAATCTGTGCCTCCATTGAGGTCACACCTGGTTTAGCACCCTGGCGATACCAATTAAATATATCTAAATCATCCTCATACACCCCAAATTTTTCTGAATCTTTATCTCTACTCCATGGATACTTAGTCGCAGCATCTAAAGAAGCTCTGGTTAAATTCAATCCAATTGATTTTCCATCTGGCAAAACAGTTTTTGCCTCAAGCCTAATTAATAATCTAATACTTTGAGCGTTACCTTCAAAGCCACCACAACTTTTTGCAACTTGATTTAATGCCATTTCACCATTGTGGCCAAATGGTGGATGTCCTAAATCATGGGCTAAACATGCACCCTCCATTAAATCTGGATCTGCACCTAATGCTGCACCTAACTCTCTACCAACTTGAGCACACTCAAGTGAATGTGAAAGTCTAGTTCTAGGAAAATCAGTTGCCCATGGAACTGCAACCTGTGTTTTAGCAGCTAGGCGACGCAGTGCAAAGGAATGAATAATTCGAGCACGATCTCTTGCAAACTCAGTTCGGCCACCACGTTTTGCCGGCTCATCTAAGTATCTTGCTCGGTCATCTGCAGAGTATCCAGGGTGCTCTACTGCTCTTCTGATAACCATTACTAAATCCTACCTTTATTCAAACTTGTTTCTATATTCAATTTATTTACTACCTTTTTTACCATCAAACTTAGGTAAGTGAAGATCAAAGTAAATAGAGATTATCCGAGTGGCAATTACCACCACAGCACCAATTATGGCTGCGATATTTTGCACTACCTCTAGTTGATTAAGTGATACAAAAACTATCGCTCCCATCAATGATGAGGTGCCTATAGTTTCTCGGTGCAGTAGCACTGGCTCTACTTGGCACAATACATCTCTTAGTAATCCCCCGGTAACTGCAGTAATTACACCTAAGATGATTGCAGTTAACCATGATGTGTTTTGCTCATAGGCTAAGTGAACGCCAGAGATTGTGGCGATTGCTAAACCGAAGGTATCCATAACTATTAAGGTTTTTCCAATACGAGTAACTCTTCTAAAGACTAAGGTAATTAACACTGCAGATAAAATTGCAACCACAATCCAGTAATCAGTAATCCAAACTGGCTTTAAGCCTAGAAAAATATTTCTTAATGTGCCGCCAGATACTGATGCCACCGCTGCAATAAATGCTATCCCGCCATAATCTAAACCTTTATCAGCTGCAATTCGTGCGCCAACTAGCGCAAAGACAAGTGTTGAGAGAAGATCTAGAAGAGGTAGTAGTTCCATGGCTTAAGGGTAGAGCGAACTTTGGATTAGTCGATCACTTAACTTAATACCCAATCTACCAACTGTTATATAGGCTAAATAAGCACCAGTTTCTCGAGTTAAATAGCTAAGACCTGAATTTTCAAGAGAAGCTGGGCCATCTAGAACTGGTGCGCAGCTAGCCGATAGATTTAAGTCTTTTGCCATCTTTACTGCTCTAAAACAATGGTATGGATCGGTCACAATTAAAACGGAGTTAAGTTTAGATTTTTTCATCTGCGCAGCATATGCCTTGGTGCTATTTAGAGTATCTCTACCTTTTGGAATCGCTAAGACATTTGCTTTTTTAACTCCATTTTGGATTAGCCAATTTCTACTTGCAGCAGCTTCAGTAGTTCTATCCCCAGGAGCACCGCCACCAACTGTATAAATCCTTGGGGCTAGATTTGATTTAAAAATCTGGTTTGCATGTTTGACTCGTGCCAGTAGTACATCACTTGGCCTACCATCAAATTGTGCTGCTCCCATAACTAAAATTACATCTGACTTTTCCGATGTACTCTGCCGTGCGTTATACCAAACACTTCCTGCCACATATATCGGTACGACAATAATAAGTAAGAGGATAAAAGAAATAATTCTTCTAATAAATCTAAAGATAAACAATTAACTAGCCGCCAGAGATCGCGTCATCAATTGTGATATTTGCAAACTCATCTGGATCATCTAGCCAGCCATCTGGCAAACTAACTGCTCGACCATGACTAGTTCTACCCCGTGGTGCATCACCTACAGCTTGCGGATACGGCTGATCTTCTAGGTGTGAAAGTAGTTCAGACATATGCGCTAATGAGGTAACCATGCCAAGTGATGATCTAATCTCTCGTGGAACTGAAAAACCCTTTAAATACCAAGCCATATGTTTTCTAATATCGCGCATTGCTCGATCTTCATTTTCAAAGTATTCAACTAATAGTAGACCATGGCGCAACATCACATCTCTTACCTCAAATAAAGTTGGATTAACCCGAGTATTTTCACCATTTAATGCACTAACTAAATCTGCAAATAACCAAGGTCTACCTAAACATCCTCTGCCAACTACAACACCATTGCAACCAGTTTGATTGATCATATTAACTGCATCTGAACCAGACCAAATATCGCCATTTCCTAAAACCGGAACTCCATTTGGTGCTAAGTGTTCAACTAATTGGGTAATTTTATTCCAATCAGATCTACCTTCATAAAGTTGTGCTGCAGTGCGAGCATGAAGGGATACCCACGTAACTCCCAAATCTGCTGCAGATTTAGCTGACTCTAAGAAAGTTTGATGATCTGAATCAATTCCAACTCGCATCTTTACCGTAATTGGAATTCCATACTTTGAAGCGTTCTTAACGGCAGCTTCAACAATTGCTGAAAATAATCTGCGCTTATAAGGCAGAGCTGCTCCACCACCGCGTCTAGTTACCTTTGGCACAGGACAGCCGAAATTTAAATCAATGTGATCGGCTAAATTTTCACTACCTAATAAATCAACTGCCTTACCAAGAACTACTGGGTCTACGGCATAGAGTTGAATAGATCTAGGAGTTTCACCAACTCCTGGCTTAATTAATCTAAATGTTTCCTCTCGCCTTTCAATTAATGCCCGAGCAGTGACCATTTCCGATACAAATAAACCCGCACCCTGTTCTCTACATAATCTTCTAAAAGCAGCATTTGTGATACCAGCCATTGGTGCAAGCACGACTGGAGTGCTTAGAACTACCTCATTATTTTCAAAATTTCCATTAGAAATTGGCAGCCGAAGAGGTGCGACTTGAGTTAGCAAATTAGCAACCTAATAATTTTTGTGCCAGGTAACTTTCTACCTGGTCAATTGCAATTCTAGATTGTGCCATTGAATCGCGCTCTCTAATTGTTACAGCTTGATCATCTAAGCTTTCAAAATCAATTGTGATACAAAATGGCGTACCAATCTCATCTTGGCGGCGATATCTTCTGCCAATTGCACCAGCATCATCAAAATCCACATTCCAGTGCTTAGCAAGTGCGGTAGCTAAATCCTTAGCTTTTGGCGATAAATCAGCGTTTCTAGATAGTGGCAGTACTGCGACCTTAATTGGTGCCAATCTAAAATCTAACTTCATTACTGCGCGCTTTTCCATCTCGCCCTTTGAGTTTGGTGCTTCATCTTCAGTGTAAGCATCTAACATAAAAGTTAATGCACAGCGATCAACTCCTGCTGCTGGTTCAATTACATAAGGAGTCCACCGCTCATTTTTTTCTTGATCAAACCAAGTTAAGTTTTCACCTGATGCTCTGGAGTGTGCTTTAAGATCAAAATCAGTTCGGTTAGCAATTCCCTCTAGCTCACCCCACTCAATACCAGCAAACTCAAATTTATACTCAATATCTGCAGTTCGCTTTGAATAATGGGAGAGTTTTTCCTTTGGATGCTCAAAAATTCTTAATCGATCTGGATTAATTCCTAAATCCTTATACCAAGCCAGTCTGGTATCAATCCAATATTGATGCCACTCTTCATCTGTTCCCGGAACTACAAAAAACTCCATCTCCATCTGCTCAAACTCACGAGTTCTAAAAATAAAGTTTCCTGGTGTAATTTCATTTCTAAATGATTTTCCAATTTGACCAATTCCAAACGGGGGCTTTTTTCTAGAGGTTGAGGCCACATTATCAAAATTTATAAATATTCCCTGGGCTGTTTCTGGTCGCAAATACGCCAAACCAGATTCATCCTCAACCGGTCCAAGATAGGTTTTTAGTAAACCAGAAAATTGTTTAGGAGCGGTGAATTTTCCTTTTGTGCCACAATTTGGGCAGTTAACATCATCTAAGGATGCCGGCTTTTTCTTATGCTTATTTTCATAAGCCTCTTCTAAATTATCTGCGCGATAACGCTTATGACAGCTAGTGCACTCAGTTAATGGATCAGAGAAAGTTTCAACATGGCCGGATGCTTGCCAAACCTCACGAGCTAAAATTACGCAAGAATCTAATCCGACTACATCATCTCGACCTTGCACCATAGTTTTCCACCATTGGCGCTTAATATTGTTTTTTAACTCAACCCCAAGTGGGCCGTAATCCCAAGATGCGCGAAGTCCGCCATAAATTTCAGATGAGGGGTAAACAAAGCCACGACGTTTGGCTAATGAAACTATTGTCTCTAATCGATCTTGCGCCATTTAGATCTCCATCCGGCTGGCTGTCGGCGGCTTACTTATTGCTCTAAGTGTAGGGCCTGGAAGCGGCTGGCCCTTGAGGTAGGCGAGGTGATTGAGCATGGGTAAAGATAATATTGATAATCATTCTCATTTGTGCTACCTTTTTCTTCATGGACCTAGCAATTATTTTGGCAGCAGCTACAGCTGTTGCAACCGCAATTGGCGGAGCGATAGCGCTCCGTGCCCGTGATCGATTACACCTAGTTTTAGGTTTATCGGCCGGTTTACTACTTGGTTTGGTCGCCTTTGACCTACTACCTGAGGTTTTTGAAATGTCTTCATCTAACTTCTTAGGTGCTCCTGCAGTTTCAGTTGCCATTGTGGGCGGCTTTTTACTGCTGCATGTTTATGAAAGATTTTTTGGCTCCCATGAGCCAGCAGAATCTGATTATGGCCATGACCACAAGCACTCTGCCAACTTGGCGGGCTCAGTTGGTGCACTCGCCATGGGCGTGCATGTATTTCTAGATGGCTTAGCACTTGGTGTGGCATTTGCAATTGATGAAAAATTAGGAATTGCAGTCTTTGTTGCACTCTTAGTCCACGCATTCAGTGATGGTTTAAATACCGTCTCATTACTAGTTAAAAGTGGAAAATGGAGTAGAAAAGCTATCTGGCTACTTGGGGTCGACTCAGTTGCCAGAATAAGTGGCGCAGCAATTGGTGCCAGCCTTACTATCAGCAGCAATCTAACTGCCATTTACTTAGCGGCATTTTCTGGCATATTAATTTACCTAGCTACTAGCCATATCCTGCCTGAAGCTCACGCCAGGCATGAATCACGATGGACATTAATTTCAACTCTTGCTGGAGTTGCAATTATGTGGGCCTTGGTAA
>Ga0172372_10002096_pt1 | contig 30575 bp, 19 predicted proteins | sample LakKiv5m_2_FD_114544 | JGI IMG/M metagenome (GOLD analysis project Ga0172372, IMG submission 114544) | Freshwater microbial communities from Kabuno Bay, South-Kivu, Congo - kab_092012_9.5m | ecosystem: Environmental > Aquatic > Freshwater > Lake | place: Democratic Republic of the Congo...
CGGCTTCCGACCCCACGGTTCCTCTTTCCCCTCTGGGCACTCATTTTCTTCATGGATGATGGTGTGGCTGCTTCCCCCGGTACGCGGATTGAGGTTCTTGGCGGTTCCGGTGGCGTCGCTAATTACGATGTCTCGAGTATACCTGCGTTACCACCACACCTCTGACGTTTTGGCCGGCTCTTTGCTCGGTTCCGTTGTTGGGTGGACGCTGCGCCGTTTCGTACGTTGGCGTTGATTTCTTGGTCGCGACCACGGCTTTTCCGTAGGAATTGGCTAGGAGTCCGCCCCGCAGTTTCCCAATTCCCCCTCTAAGATAACCCCACCTCGGTTTTTTGATGTGTCTTGCTGAACCAAACTTTCTCCCCGCGTCCCGTGCCGATACTGTTTCGTGCCGCCAATGGTCAACCGAGGTAGACTTATATGAGTACTTCCAACCAGCCCTATCGCATGGGTACACGCCAACTGTTGATTTACGGTTCTGCGCTGCTGGCCCTTTTACTGGTGTTGACTCTCCCTGCCTCACTCTTCGCCTTCGCATCTTGGTTTGCCGTGGTCCGAACGTTCAAGCGGTTCGAAAATGCTCTTGTTTTCGTCGGAGGACTGCTATTTTCCCTGGTCACGGGGTTCTCTTCGGCTTTCTCTTCTCAGGTTTCCTGGTTGCTCGGGATGGTGGGGTTATCCGATAGGGTGTGGTTGCCTCCGGTCTTTTCTACTGTTGCGCTGGGGACGCTGTATGTCGGATTGTACGGTTTGGTTGCTTCGACGATCCTCTGGGGCAAGGTGGCCACCCGCTCGTCTTCTGTCTTCCGGGTGTTCCGCTCCCCGTTTGCCCAAGATTCACTGGTTCCCTCGGAGTCGGAGAAGAGCAAGGTGCGCCTAGTTCAGCCTCCAGGCGGGATCATCTCGAATCCGGGGTCTTCGGCGCGCGATCAGTCCGAGCCAGGTAAGCGCTCTTTTGCGGTTGGTCTCAACCGTCGGAAGGAACCAGTCTATCTCACCGAACAAGAGATCGGCATGCACGGGATGATCCTCGGGTCCACGGGTTCTGGTAAGACCGAGACGATCAAGGTACTCGCCGCGAACTTGGCTGATCTTGGTTGGCCCGGCATGGTGCTCGACTTGAAGGAGGACACCGCTTCGGGTGGCTTGCGCGACTTCTTGGAGAGTTACTCGATGCACCATACGGTACCTTTTCAGCAGCTCGCGATCTCCGATTCGAGCCCGGAGTACTGGTTCAACCCGCTTGAAGGGATGGGTCCTGACGAGGCTCGCGATACGATTCTCTCTCTCACCGACTACGACGACGAATACTGGAAGAATATCAACAAGAAACTACTCGGTCAGATAGTCACTTTGGTTTTCGACGCCCACCACGCCGATCCGCAGCAGTTTCCCTACCCGACGATCCTCGAGATCGGCCGCATCCTTTCGGCCGGGGACATCTCGGCGGCTACCCGTAAGATGCGGGGTGTTATAGCGAGTGCTACGGGCAAAGTTGACGAGGAGCGGTATTCCGCCCTCATTCAACCCACCCCGGATGAGGCAAAATCTGCTTCCGGTTTCGGAGCGAAGTTGACCCAGATGTATAACACCCAGGTAGGCCGCACGGTTTTGCGCCCCGATCCGGCCAATCCGCGGCCTTCGCTCGACGTAACCGCCAAGGGTCTTACCTACATAGGCCTTGATACGCAATCGAAGAAGGACCTCTCCCTTATCGTGTCTTCCGCCGTGCTCCAGCGCATGTCTGTCTACTCCGGCCAACGCACCCGTGGGGAAGTGGGCGCAAAGAAAACCCCCAGGTTCATCATCATTGACGAGGCGAACGTGATCAACCGCGAGATCGTCAAGACCATCTTGCAAAAAGCCAGGGGCGCCGGTCTGGTGGTCGTCCTATGCACACAAGGGCCGGAGGACTGGATAGATGCCCGCGGCGATGACTGGTCGCAGATGGCGAACAACATAAATTTCGCGGTTATCATGGCCCAGGGCTCCCCGGTCTCGGCGGAAAAGTGCGCCGAGTTCATCGGCGAGAAGAACAAACTGCAGGTTTCCCAGCAGGTGGATTTGATGGAGTACGGGCAAAGGTCCACGCTGCGCGAGACCGTGGACTATCTGGTTCCTCCGCACGAATTGCGCGCCCTGTCCATCGGTGAGGCGATTTTGCGTGTCAACAAGCCGACCGAGAAGGTGACCTGGTTGACGGTGAAACGCCGCGATCCTACCGCGCGCCGTTGACGGGATCTTTCGATCCGCGGTGGTGAAGTACGGCACTCGCAATGAGTCCAAAGACCAAGGTTCCCCCCGCCCATTGCCAAGTCTCAGCCCCCGCGTTCGAGAGGGTGACCGACGCTACGGCGGCCACTATCCCCGGGCGCACGAGCCTAGGTTTCCCCTTGCCTCCGCTGTACCGTAATGCGACCCACGAGCCGGCTGCGACTGCCGCTATCCACGACCAAGGATGCAAGAACGCTGTCCGCACGATCCCTGCTGCCGCGTGTACCAACCATTCTTCCCGCCCGAGCACCGTTTCCGCTCCGCGTTCCATGGTTCCTTCTATGAAGAAAATCGTGCTGCTCGCTACTGCGGCGACGACGGAGTTGCCCCAGATACGCCGTCTTTCAAATCTCCGCCGCCCCTCGGATGGGTTAGGGTGGACGTTGCCGCCCTTTTTGTTCCCCCCGCCCGCTCCGTTTCCCCGAGTTTCCCGAGTTTCCCGAGTTCTGCCCGCTTGGCCTGCTCCCCTCTCGGCCCCGCCGGCTTGGCCCTCTCCGCTGTTTCCGCCGCTCTTGTTATGTCCCTCTCTGTTGCGCCACTCCTCGTATGCCCGGTCCCAGTTCGGTTGGTAGCTATAGTAGCCCTTGGTGCGCGAATCCCATCGGCGCGTCTGGTGCGCAGGCCCAGATTGGCCCTGTGTGTAGCTCTGTTCTAGTAACCGACGCTTCTCTTTGGTGTTGATCTTCTCGTACGCCGCGTTGATTGCGCGGAACGTCTCGGCCTTGCCACCAGCGTCCGGGTGGTGGATTTTAGCAAGGTGCCTGTACATGGCTACTATTTGCTGGTCGTCGCACCCGGGATCTAGTCCCAGTATCTGGTATGGGTCTCCTATTGTCATCATAGCTCCCCTCCTCGCGGGCCCTCTTGGATCCTTGGAAGTTTCCCGGGGCCGCCGTAGGACGGGCCGACACTGGGTATATGGAGCGTCCGTCCTGGTCTTCAATTCCTGCGGCCCGTAGTTCGTTGCCGGTGTTGCGTATCCGCCTCTGGATCGTGCTAGGATTGCTTGGTTTGTGCTCTACTTTGGGTTTGGCTTCTACTCTGGCTTGGGTTCTAGATGAACCTCCGGTGGTCGATTTCACCCTCTCCCGCCCCCGTGCTCAGGGGCATGCTTTGGCTATAGCTAACTCATGGCTGAGCGGGCGCGCAACCTCCCTTCCGGTTGCCTCCGGCATTGACCCCGGGTTCAATGAACAGATCTCAGGCGGACTGTACGAAAATGTGCGATCGCTCTCCCCCATGCGCTGGACCCGCACGACGGTTACCGGCGCCGATGTGGAGACCCACTACATTCTAGTCGACGGAACCGTCCGAGATTTCATAGTGGTGGTTCCGTTCGTGTTCGTGAGTCCGTCCCCGGGGAAACCAGCCGTTCCGGTGCTTGCCGCGTATCCGTCGCTGCTGCCCGCAGATCCGGTTGTCTCGGTAGACCCTTTGGAGTACCAAAACGTCGAACTGCTGGACGAGGATGGTCCGTCTTTTGAAGTGCGCGAGAGGTTGGAGCAGTGGGGCCGAGCCTATGCAGTCTCCGATGGGGCGTCTTTGCGCGACTTGGCAGACGATACCGTCGCTGTTCCTGAACAGTATCAAGGGCTCGGCGGGATGACATTGATCGCCGCTCCCGAGGTGCGAGCCACCGTCGACACGGTGAACGGCTTGGTGCTGAGGGTTCGCTTCTTGTTCGTACCTGACTCGGCTCCTGCCGGGTTTACGATGGATTTAGATCTGCTGGTGACAGCAGCAGATTCGACGAAGCCTCGGATAGTTGCCTGGGGTCCCCCGGGGTCCGGTCCGAGCCTTGAGGCCTATTCGAACCGCCGCTGAGCAGGTCCCGCAAGGGCTCAACCCCTCTGGTACCCCCGCACCGCACCCCCCTACCGGGCCGATACTGGCTCGGTTAGATCCCAAGTCCATGTCCGCCTCCAGGCGGGCTTGTGTTGGCGGTCTTCCCGCCCAAGTGTGTGGGTGCCGGCCCGCCGGGCCGAGTAAAACACACAGGAGCAACATACACATATGAACACACTAATTTCCAGCATCATCATCTTCGCAAACGACGACGGTGGATTCAAAGGCACTATCAACAACAAGAGTTTCTGGGACACATCCTTCGGTAGTGCCCTGGCCGCGTTGATGGGTGTCATTGGTATCTTGGTCGTCGTCTACGCAGTAATCAAGGGTGTCAAGAACATCTCGACCGGTAAGGTGGCCGATTCCGTCAAGGGAATCATCGGTGCCGTACTACTCGCCGCAGTTTTGTTCAACCCGCCGATCATCCAGAACGCTGTCGCTGCCGGTAGCAAGGTAATGAATGCCGCTATCAGCACCATCTCCGACATCGCATCTACTGGTGGGGGTTCCACATCTTCGAACACTGGAGACGCGCCAGACTCAAAAAACAACTGAGTTCTTTAGAAACGCTTTCCACAGGTTCTCTGCTCCTTTCAAGTGTGTCGCAACGACCGGGTCCGCAAGGGCCCGGTCGTTCGGCGTCTGGTGTCCCGATACTCTCTATGTGCGTTGTTGTAAGAAGTTTCCCCGGGGCCTTGTATGAGCCCGTCTCCTGATGGCCCGACGATGCTCGTCGCCACCGAGGCGCTCCGCCCACCGAAACTGCGTATCGGTCGTCTCGGCAACAACTTCACCCTTCCACGGACGGTCCCGGCGGCGGCCCTCATTTCCGGGGCCCTGTGTGCACTCGTCGCGGTAGGCCTCTTCGGCGCGGTGGTCGGCTACACCGTCACCTCGATTGCATACTCCGCCCTCGTCGGCGCCCTGATCGGTGTCGCTTTGGTGACGTATTCGCCGTTGCGTGGAGAGTCGCTGCTTCGCTGGCTCGGTTTGAAGATAAAGTCGCGACGCAACCGGGCCCGCTATGTCGACGGTTTTCCGGTCCGACTTGCGGTTGGTATTTGCTACATTCCGAACCCTAATCGGGGGATGGTGTCGTTACGTTCCGGTGCCGTGCAGGTTCGACCTGGTCTTTTCGATGAGCGCGGGACGCGCCGCCGGGAGGCCCGTCGGGTTCTGCCAACATGGTTCGTCGAGCAGGTTCGTTCCTCGAACGAGGAGTCCGCGGCCCACCCCGGATTTACACCAACCGCCTTGGCGGTTGGTTCCCGCATGGAGGCGTTCCGCACCGCCTCCTCCTCTAGCGCACTCCCGGAGGATTATGTCCCAGCCGCCCCACTCTCCGCGAGACGTTTCGGCCGCTGGGAGCAAGACGCCACCGTGCTTCGCTCACTTTATGTCAACCAAACCCTGCCAGAGGAAACCCTCCCAGAGGAGGGGGACCCGCAGGTCTGAGGGTAAGCCCCACAGGCCCAGCCATACCCGCTCGTTTCGCCGCGGCCGCCCCAAACACTTGGCCTGGGCACTTGGTCTAGAACTGGTTCAAGGTGTCAGTCTCCCGGCTTACCGAGCCGACACTGGTGTGGTGAGGTGCGTCCATGTCGCTGTTTGAGCAACTAAAGTCGATTCCGAGGGTTCTTTCCCTGCGCAGTGTCGGTGGCCGGGCCGGCTCGGCGCACGAAGAGTCTTCCACCTTTTGGACTACGCCTTGGGCTTGGCGCGACGAGGGGGGACTTTATATCGGATGGAACAAGGAGGCTTGGCTGTACTGGCAGTTGCCGGTGAGTCCGCTGCTTTGGGAGGATCCAGGTCAACGTCTCGACGTAGGCAGCTCCCTCGTCGCCCTTCTCGCCGAACTGGGAGACATGAATGTAGACAACTCCATGGGGCTCGCCATATTGTCCAATGCCCGTCAGGTTCACGTTTTGTCGGTATCGTGGGAGGAGCCCGGCCGCCCCGCCCCCGGCTCCTCTGACGATTTGGCCGACTTCCAAGCAGCCTGTCTGGATTTTTTGATTCCACAAAAGGCGCTCTTCGTGGGGGTGAAACTGCGCTCTGAGTCGGCGGTCGCCGCCGTCAAGTACAAAGGCCTAAAAGGCCTCCTTGAGCAAGCTAAGGACGTAGGCACCAGGACACTCGGCGAGGAAGTACCTTCCCGTGAGCTTTTCGACGCCGACCGTTCAAAGGTGGAGCGCATCTTGAAACGACACGGCGCGTTCGCCCCCGCTGAGTCGGCATCCTCGCAACTTGAGGCTTGGTACAATCAAGGACGCTCCCCTGACGTACTCGTGCAGGTCGCTGACGAGTCTCTTTACGTATCCGATTACGATCAGTTCGAGTTTTCTGCGGTGATGCGGTTCAAGGAGAAAACCATGATCGCCCCCCATGCTCAGTGGGCGCTTGATGCGGTCACCCACCCGGACGGACCCAAGATAGTCTCGATTCGCGGGGAGTTGCAGGCCCCGTCGATTGCCCGCAACCGTGCCCGCCAAGCCCAGCGCCGCATCCGCGCCCAGATTGAAGAAGAGATGGCCACCGGGGACATCGAACGCATGGAGGACACCATGGCATTCGAACAGGCCCAGCAAACCGAGCAGTTCATCACTCTCGGTCAGGCCCCGCTCTTTGCCAATTGTTCGATCCTTATGGCCCGCAGCATTACCGGGGAAGGTGAGGAAACCTATATGGATGACCTCCGCCAGCGCTACGGTATAGAGATGAAGCCGTTGGTCATGCGCCAACTTGAGTCCCTAGACGAGACGCTACCTTGCTCGGCCCGACGGGTGAACCCGTTTTTGCAAGATGTGTCACTCGAGATGGTCGCCTACTGCGGCTTGCAGGGTTGGTCGAATATAGGCGACACCATCGGAGCCTTCATCGGTCTCGCCGACCCGGACTACACTCCGGTATGGTTGGATTTTTTCGGCGCCCCAACCATGAACGAGCCTCCGGCAATGGGTATTTTCGGCGAGCCCGGTTCAGGCAAGACTTATCTTTGTCAAATGATCGCCACCCAGGCCGCCTTGGCGGGCTTGCAGGTGATTTTCATCAACCCCAAGGGTTTCTCGACTCTCTCCCCGTTCGCCGAACTCGTAGACGGTGCGGTAGTCAAGATGAGTGAGCTGGAGGAGTCCCGGTCGGGTTATTTCGACCCGTTCCGCTTCGCCGAACCGGAGATGGCGGCCGAGATTGCCACGAGTTTCATCCTCCAAGTGCTCGGTAATACCGGTGTCGCAGGGATGGGGTTCTCGGCCGAACAGGAGTTGCGCCTCGGATCCGGGCTCAAGCAAGGTGCCCGCTCCGGTGCCCGCTGCGTGCTAGATGCCTTGCAATATGTCGATGACCCGGATGTCCGCCGGATGGTGGTAGAGCAGATCTCGTCCTCCGCCTTGTTCTCGATCGGCATATCGGATACCCCGGCCTCCCGCTACCAGGGTCGCACGGGGTTGACGCTCATCGAGTTCGATAGGAAACTAGATTTTCCGGAGAAGGGCAAGTCGGCATCTACGTATTCGCGCGCCGAACGCATCTCCCTCGCCGCCGTTCGCCTAGTAACCAGGGCCTCGATGGAGATCCTGGTCGGCTCGGGCGGTGGCGTGATGGTTGTGGACGAGGCTTGGACGTTCCTCTCCTCCTCCGAGGGGCTCGCCGCACTTCAGCAAATTGGCCGTGAGGGTAGAAGTTTGAACCTGCTCCCGATTTTTGCAACGCAGCGTGTTGATGACTTGCTGCGCGACGGGGTGGACATGGAGGGGTACATGTCCCGGGTGATGGTTATGAAACTGACCGATGATAGGGAGGCCCGTGCAGCGTTGAAGCTATGCGGTCTCGAACAGACCGAGGAGCGGGTGCGCTGGCTGCGCTCCGCCGGCCCGCGCGACGGTCGCCCGGCGATGGGGCTGCACCGCGATCTGCGTAAACGGCACTCGGCTGTCTATGTCGGCCCGGTTCCGCCCGCCGCCCACCAAGCTTTCACGACGAACCCGGCCGAACGTCGAGACCTCGACAGGCCCACCCGACGGTTTGACGAGGTAGGTTCTGCTCCCGGGGATCAAACGATCCCCTGACCTCCGCACTGGAGGGGTCTCGGTTGGGTTCCATCCAGGGGCGCACAATGTGTAATTCACCGGACCTGAATAAGCAAGGTCCGGTCCGAACAGTGGAGTACTAGTATGCAAAAACCCCCCAAGAGCACCAAGTTTCAAGGCGCCTATCGCCGCCCTCGGCTGTTCCGAGTTGTGCTCTGGCTCGTCTTTTTTGCCACCCTCGCCTCCGGTTTTTCTGCTACCACCGCCGCCGCCCTCCCCACCCCGGCCCTCGCAGCGCCCTCGGTGTCGAAACAGGACCTTGAAAAGGCCCTCGCCGATGTCAAATCCCAACTCAAGGCGAAAGAGGCGGCGTTGGTCAGCGCGGTCGGCGAGGCCCGCGATAAGTTACTAAAAGAGATTAAAGTTCTAAAAGAAGCCGAAGGAAAAGCCAAGACCAAGTTGACAGACTACGTAAATGTCTACAACACCGCATCACAGGCTCGAGGTTTGTACAATACCTATCGCAACACTTTCTGGGGCGGTACCACTCCTTTCAACGACTCCGCCTATGTGGATTTCCAGAAGGCCGGAAGAAAGATGTTCGAAGCCGAAGCGGCCGCAGCGGCTAAAAGCTTCGACCTTCCGTGGGGGTCGGCGGTAAAGAAGGCGCCCTGTGCTTCGGGCACTTATTACTCAGACGTCTCGTCCAGCGTGAGCTGCTCTGCCCCTCTGGTGGCTGCTTCTGTCCTCGAAGGCTTCAAGAAGAAGCATCCGTCGCAGAGGACCTCGTTCACGGAAAAGACCAGGGAGGATCACAAGAAATCCCTCGCCAGCATCGATGACCTGATGAATAAGCAACTTGAGTGGTTGAAGCAAGGGGTCGGTGGGCTGGAACGGAATAAAGGTAAGGATACTTACCTTATGCTCGGTAAATGGAAAGACGAAATCCAAGGCCTACTAGACGAAGTCGAAAAGAAACTTAAAGAGGACAAGGATGCGGAAAAAGCCGCCGCCGACGATCTAAAGACAAAAACCCAAAACTATAACTTCGACCTCAGCGCCAAGCGTACCAACGTGGCAATCGCCGCCAAAAAAGACCTTAAAAACGATGATAACTTCAAAGTTTGGCAGGCCGCTCTGAAGTCATTGTACGATCTGGAGCAAAAAGCCCTTGCCGACGGCGTCTCGGTTACCCTGACGGTGGAGCCACAAATCAAAGGTGGCAAGATTGACGGGTTCATACCACTCGACCCGATGCTCGGCTGCGGGGATAATTGCGGCAAAGTTTCCAGAACCTCCACGCCTGGCGGCCTCTCGCTGGTAGCCTCGCCTTACCCGCGTACCGACCCGGGGACCGGTCCCTGGTGCACCAGGTATCGCGAACAACTCGTCGCAGACCAAGGCAACCAACGGCGCACCGCCGGTGCCCCTGACGGTGGTGGTTACGATGATTCAAGCACCTGCAAATCACTCATAGCGGTCGCAGGTCTGAATTTGAAGGCGCAGGTCTCCGGCGCCGCTATTAACGCAGTAGAGAAAGGTGCCGTATGGTACCAAGTTGTCGCCCGCGACAACCGCACGACTACATGGACGATGATGTTCCCGGATGGCAAGGGTGGGTTCAACGCTATCGTTCCGGAAACCTTCCCCCTTGACTTTTCCTCCTCCTATAAGGTGCGTATCGCAGCCACCTTGCAAAGGAGCATCGCTGGCGACATGCAGCGCTCCGGAACTCCGTCAGTGTCTTGTACGACGCCCACACAGCTGACGAATTGTGTGCTTGCCTCCGAGGAGTTTACTGTGGCTACTACTGGACGTCCGTTCACTCCGATCGCAACGACCACCACGACCACTGTGCCTAAACCTACCCAGACGACGGTCGTAAGCTCTAACGGGGGCTCTAACGGGGGCTCCAACGGTTCTCAAGAGTCCACTTCGGATAGCCCGGGCGCGACTTTTGCCCCCGAGACGCGCGTCGGTAGATCTGCGAATGGTCCCGGTGGAGGTTCTACGATAGAGATAGCGCAAGGGGACCTAGGTACGGGGGTGACCGACGCAAAACAGACGCTGTTTGGGAGGTTTTACTCTTCTCAAGGTGCGAGCATCGGTAAGGTGGACGTGGGATCGACCTCGCCACCGATTTCATGTATCGGTGTCGGAAAGAACTCTGAGCCCCGCGACGCTTGTTTCATCAAGTATTCTGCATCGCCCGAACAGCTGCTTCCAGCCTGGCGTTGGCGTGAGCATGTGTCCTTGTACACGAACGTCCCGGGGATGGACGGTATACCTGCCTTATTGTATTCTTTTCTTGCCTCTACGGCGTTTACGTTCTCGCAACTAGTGTGGTGGATGCTTCTGGAGGTGACCCAGTGGTCTCTGACGGACAACCTGGTGGAGCGCGCCGGTTCGTCCATGAACCGAGGATACCTGCTCTTCGTGGACCTGTTGAATTCCTCCGGGATATTCCTCTTGCTTGCCGCGCTCGGCTTGTTCACTATTGCCAGGCTCTTTCTCCGCGGACGCCTCGTCAAGGTGTTCTCTATGGTGCTCGCCTTCATCATCCCTATAGCACTGATGCAAGGACTCGCCGTCCAGGCCGCCCAAACCGGCAAGGGCGAACGCACCAGCTGGGGCGACGAGCCCCTCCCGACCGCCTCGCCCGCATGGTTCGCGGTTCGCGGCGTGAACGTCGTGGACGGGTTCTCCACGTGGATTTCTTCCGGTCTGGGCCGACTCTCGACGGTCTCAGGTTCGCTGCAGATCCAAGAAGCCTCCGCCGTTGACCCTTCCTGCTCTTCGTATGTGGCCGCCATGTATGACCAGTACTACGCCTACTCCTCCGCCCCGATTCGCAACATAAAAGATGAAGCAGCGCGCAAGTACCGCGCCGGTTTCGAGTCCTTACAGAACGCATACACTTCAAGTTCCTCCGGATCCGCCGAACGCTGGGGTTTGGTTGCCCCGGCGCTGGCTGGACCGCTTGAGTACAATGCGGTCCAGGCGAGCAAGCCCGTGTCGATGGAGAATTGGCAGGCCATGCTCGCAGGCCGGTCCATTAACGAGAAGCTCTCCGATGCCCGTTTCTACAAGGTCGCCACCGTCTCTCAACTCTGGCACCGGGCATTCCTCGGTTCCTGGCAGTCGGCCCAGTTCGGTAATCAAGCCTACGGGGCGCGCATGTACTGCCACATGCTCGAATCGAACGCCGATATAGATCCGCTCGAGCAGGCCGCAATCGCTTCGATCGCCGGAAGGTATTCCTACGTTCTCGTCGGAACGGGGAATGAGCAGACCATGGTACCCTCGATAGGTTATGACGGTATCTCGCTCGGTGCGTTCGAGCGGGGCACCACCTCTCTCGATCGTGAACAGCGGATCCTTGCCTGGGCCGCGTGCTCTAGGGTCCTAAACCCATCTACGGGGGATTGGGAGTGGAAGGCCTCCCCCGGCTGGTCCGCCTTGGGTAACGGTAAAGGCGTCAACGACAAAGACTGCCACTCGTACTTTTTTGACAGTTATTCGAACGCCACGAAGGTTCGAAACCTCTTCGCCAACGGTGCCGCCAGCGCGGTTACGTTCTTCACCAGCGCCGGCTGCGGGTTCGGGTCTGCCGGCAACGCAGCCAAGACGGCCCTCACGCTCGGGGGGAACTGTGTACTGGGGGCCGTGGACGGAGCCATCAAGAGCATACCAGTTGTCGGTAAATTTTTGAGTGTGAGTGCATGGGGTGAGCGCATCGCCGACGGATTGACTCCCGACCCGTTCGGCCAGCTGAAGTTCAAGGACAACGAAGAAGTCGATAAGTCGGTGGCCGCCGCCGCCGCCGAGGCCGGACAGGCCGGGAAGGATGCGGGCCAGGCGTACGCCACCGCGAAGGATGCCGGCAAGACGGTGCTCTCACTCAAGGGCCACAATGGACCGCAACGTCTCACTTTGGGTATTCTCGCCCTAATCACGTCGTTTCTTTACGCCTACGCCATCGGGTTTTTGGCTCTTGGCACGTTTTTCGCCAAGATTGGTCTCGTGATCATGATTATATTGCTCCCCGGAACGCTCCTGATGCTCGCGGTGCCTAGCGCCCGCACCGCCGGTGATGGCGGTGCGCAGAAAATGGGGCAGAAGATGTTGCGCATGACCGCCGGCTTCGTCCTCTCCCACGGGATGCTCTCCTTCGTTCTCGGCTTACTTCTTTCGGTGATGTTGGTGTTCGAGTCCGTCATTGGTGGTACCGGTCAAGGCGTCGGCGGCGGGTTCGTCCACGGCCTGATACCAATAGCTGCCTTGTTCGTGGTTCGCACGGTGCTAAAAGCCGTCGGTTTGGGAGATATTGCCTCTGCCCAAGGTGCGCTCGGAATGCCGCTCTCCGCCGCCCTCCGAGCTGGTGGTCGGGATATGCAGGCGCTCGGTATGAGGTCTTTCGCTGCCGCAACAAACAAAGCCGGCCTGGACCGCTTCGACGCCGCCGCGAAACGGGTCGGGAAGCGCGCCGCCCTCGCCGTTCCCAAGTTTGCCGGCCGTACGGCTGCAAAGTGGGGCAAAAAGTTGGGCAAGGCGGCCGGCGACCGTCTCGGCCTGCCTGAAGCTAAACGATGGCTGCTCGGCGAGCGCGACCCGGTTACGGGCGCGATGAGGTCCCACGGTCTCGCCTCTAGGGTGAAGACGCTTGCTGGTTTGGTCGGCCTGGCCAACAGTGCTCGCAAACTTGACCAGAAGGCTCTTCGCAAGCTTGGGATAACACCAGCACTCGCCGCCGTTGGTGGCCGTCTTGCCGCTACCTCTGGCGGACGGAGGATAGGTCGCGCCGGAGCCTGGATCTGGGGGAACGGTGTCGACGACAAGCGCCTTGGTGCAACCTTCAACGCCTTCAAGAACCGCCCCGGCATCCGCAAGCTGGTTCAGGATGATGGGACAATTCGACGCGAGACTCGTAGGTCCCGGCAAGATTGGCTGCGGGTGGTTGGTCGTTCGAAAAACAAGCGTGCCGATCTCCGTAAAGATTTCGCGAATCACAAGAAGCACGAACACTTCGCGCTCGACCTCGCCGACCGGGAACCAGAAGGTCCCGACAAGGGGAAGATCATCCGCACCGCCGACGGTAAGCCCGTGTACGCATACAAAACGTACCGAAAAGTAGTCAAAGCCGACGGCACCGTGATCACGGATGACACAGGTCGCGATCTCTTCGCGCTCGAGGCTATCGATGCCGCAGGCCGCCCTTCCCGTATCAGCCTATCCGTCGCCGACGCCCGCCCAGGCCTCACCGCACAAAAGGACGCAGCCGGGGTCGAGGTTAAAGTGGGCGGTGAATCCGTTTACGGGTACAGGCTCGACGACGGGAAATCGGTCCGGGTGCTCTCGCAGGAGGAGTACGATGAAAAAGTGGCTGCCGGACTGGATCCTTCAAGCCTCACCCCGGTGTTCGCCGCCGACAAGGACAAGTATAAAGAGGGTGTTCGCTATGTCTATGACCGGGAGGAGGGTAAGTCGCTGCTCCGCAAGGTTGACGTGCTCGCCATCTCCGACGACGCCGTGCGCGCCGAAGCCCTCGCCTCCCCGCTCACCGATCCCGAGGAGTTCCGCAAGTTCTTCACCGAGGACGAGATCTGGCCAGCTGCTGAGGAGTTCCGGGAAGATTACGGTCTCCACCCGGGTCAGTTCTTGGTTTCTGCCTATAGCCGTCCCGTTCTGCGCCCGGCCTTGGGGGACGCCAATGGGAAACACCGCTTCGTCATCACTAAAAATCTCCAGACTACCTACGAGCTCGCAGCCTTTGAGCGCACTCAGTACCTGGTCAACCACCAGAAGGCGAGACTCCCCGGGGAAACAGATGCCCAACAAGCGATAAGACTGAGGTTGCATGAGGAATGGCTGGGTGGTTTCGGCCCCGACGGGGAGAAGCCAGACATAGTGTTCGAACGCACGGGGCACAAGTGGGACTCCCCCCGCGGCCAGCACGAACTGCAACTCGCACTCGAAGGCAAGGAGTGCGCCCTCACCTCTTGGGAAGCGGAGATCCCACCTGAGGTATTCCAAGCTCAAGTTATGGCCTCCAAAACCATAGCCGACGAGGAGGTCCTCGGTAAAGCGACCAAGGACCTGTACGCCGAGGTGGCCCGCGTCCGCGACGAGATGATGTCCGAGGCCCACATGACGGTGGTCTCCGCCGACAGCGCCGTAACGGCCAAAGCGGCGATGTTCAACGAGATCGGTAACCTGATGGCCTCGATTCCGAGCAAGATGAAACCGCTGAAGTTGGACCTCGCTACCCGTACCAGCGAACAGAAGGCTATACGTCAAGGCCTCGTCGATGTCGCCACCGAACTAGCAGCCGCCCGGGCAGCAGCGGATAAAGCCCGCATCAAAGCCGCCGAGGATCTTGAAAGAGACCTACTTATCAAAGATCTGGCCACCGAGGACGAGATCAAGAAGCTCAATAAAGTCCTCGACGAGTTTAAAGCCGAGTTGCTCGCCCACGCGGACCGCAGCAAGACACTCGCCACGGAGATCCTCGAGGAGAGCAAGATCGCAGAGTCCGCTGGCAAGACCCTGCAGTACGGTCACCTTGCTCTCAAACGCGACAAGGGCACGGCTGACGGCTCCGAGATTGATGGTAAGATTGATGACGATATCAAGGAAATGATGGGCCGCTGGGCCGCGCTCGAGACCCAACTCAGCTCCCACATCAACGCCATGATCGACGGCGCCGAGGCAAGGGAAGGGCAGAGAACCAAGACCGCTTACGAAAATTTGAACAAGTTGGTAGACCGCACCGCCGCCGCCGCCTCCGCCGCCGCCACCTCCGGTTCCGGGTACCACCTCAAGATTGTACGTGACCTCGCCATGATGGAAGGGGATTCGCGCTCCACTGACTCCTCGAGTACGCCTTCGGTGCGGAACCTTCTCTCCCGTACCCGCCGCGGGTGATGTACGTGCATTCCCGCTCGACGAATCAGCCCCTCTCCGGACGGTCATGCTCATGAAATCGAGGGTCCGTCTCCGCCGCCAATCCAACAAAGTCTACCGCCGTTTGCAAGACGGTCCGGTGCTTCCTCCCTGGGTGAAGGTTCTCCCCTATGCCTTAGGTGTGCTGGCTTTTGTATTCGTCTCGATACAGTTGTTCAGACCAAAGGTGGATCCCTCTGATGCGATGGTGGCCGACAATTTCGACGCCGAGGTTGAGTTCGTGGGCGGGCTTCTCACCGATCCTGAGACACGCGACCAGATTGAGGCCGAGATATCTGGCACCGCCCCTGCGGTGCCACCCCCCAATGCCGAGGGCTCTTTCGAGTCCGAGGATCTCTCCGGGACCGTGGTGCTGCAATTGGATTCCGGTGGTCCGGTGGAGGTTCCCGCTTCCGCGCTCGCCGTGGCTAGGACGGCTACGATGTCCCTCTTTACGGGCGCCTTCGGTGGGGTACCGCTCGCCGATGGTGTCGTACTTCCAGATCTCGCTCGCACATGGTCGGACCCCTATGTCGGCGATCCGGTGGTGGTGTCTCTTGGGGACGGTACCATTAGTTTCGCATTCCGTGTCGACCCGGATCGTGACGGTCCTGAACCGACGTATAAGACCGCGGCGATGGTGCTCTTCGTTCCTGCCCGTGGCTGGGTTTGGGCCGGGGTCTAAGAGCCAGAACCCTTTCGAGGATCGGTTGCTCCCTGGTTGCTCCCCGATGCGTGTCCTCTCTATTTTATAGCCTCCCGGTATAGCCTCCCGGTATAGCCTCCCGGTATAGCCTCCCGGTATAGCCTCCCACCTCGTTGCGCTCTTCGTTGCAGGCGGCCCCCGCCACACTGGTTTGACCCAGTTCGGCGCTCACTGTCAGAGGTACCAGATGATGGTGCAGCAACGAGGTAGCAATGGTGGATTCGAACGACACGCCTGACAACAACGGCCAGCCGGATGACCGGCCGGATGCTTCTGGCCGTCCCGACGCCCCTCGCTCGGCTGACTCGCAGGCCCCCGGCGCCGACCCATCCCGTACCCCCGACTCTCGAAACGGCGGGTATACTCGCCCACCTTTCTCTTCGTCGCCGTCTGGCGGTTCCACCTCAGAGAAGACACCGCAGAGCACGGGCCCATCTGTACCCAATCCTGGGGGCAATTCCACCGCTAATAAATCACCAGGTTTACCCCGCCCCGCTAAACCAAGCATCCCCAAGCCCCCCGCCCCTGGTGGGACCGCCAACCCGGGTTCGCCCGCAGGTGGAAATCCTTCTAGCATAAATCCTTCTAGCAGAAATCCTTCTAGTGGAAATCCTTCTAGCAGAAATCCTTCTAGTGGAAATCCTTCTAGTGGAAATCCTTCCAGCAGAAATCCTTCTAGTGGAATGCCCTCTGGGAAAAAAGACCAAAAAGCTGGCTCCGGCGACGACCCACAGGGAGGATCGAAGGCCGGCAAAAAATCTCGCTGGGGCTCAAACGGGTCCTCTTCGAATGCGGCCCCGAACGCAGGAGATCGCGCGCGTTCCGCAAAAGCGAATCGTCAGCGTGATCGTGCCGGCCAGGTTGGCAGGGGCGCCTCTGCTGCCATGGGTGGGAATAAAGATGACCAGAATCTCGGCGAGGGTCTCGGTAAGGATCTCGCCGATGTTAAAAATGCCGAGGGTTTGGACAAGGTCAAGGCCGCCCGAGACGCCGGAGAGAAGGCTGCCCGTTTGGTGTTGAACAAGAAAACTGGTGGTGCGTCGGAGAAGATTCTAAAAACGGCCGCCGGGAAAGCGGCGTTGAAGGTGGTGAAGGTAGCCGCCGCCGTGAATGCGGTTATGCCAGTGATTCTCGTGTTCGTTTTGGTGGCGGTAACCGTTGCGATAATTACCGCGGTCGTGGGTGGATCCGCCACGGATGAAGGTGTTGAGTACGCTCTCGAGGATGGGAGCCCGATGGCGCTCACTGACGAGTACCTGGATATCTACAAAGAGGCTGGCCGTGAGCATGAGATTCCTTGGACGCTTCTCGCCGGTATCGCTCAGGTGGCTACCGAGCACGGGCGCTTTGCCGCCTCCGACGTGCTCGATTACGGCCTTTTGGTGGACCGGTCGCCGAACCGCGCACCAATCGGTTCGACGGGTCAGAACTTCGGCTCTTCTGGTAAGTTTGCTCCTCCTCCCGGGACTTCGATCGCGGTGATCGGGGACTCTTTCGTGGCCTCCGGTGCGATCCCTCCTGCCCTCGTCAAGGAGTTGGCCGGGTATTCTCTCGCCACCTCCGGCGAGAACGGGGCGGGGATTGAAGACGTCGCCCCAGATGCCCGCGCCGCGATCGCCACCGGAACCCCGGTGGTTGTGGTGCAAGTCGGCGTGAACGACGTGAATCAAGAGGAGTCGGTGGACAAGTACCGCGCCGAGGTGGCATCTTTGATGGACGCAGCCTCCACTTCGACGTGTTTTGTCTGGGTGGGCCTGCAAGAATTCTACGGCGGAGATTACGGATATCTCGGACCACGAGCCCGTAGGTTCAACCGGCTACTCCAAGAGGAGTCGGCGACCCGCCCGTGGGTTACTGTCGCCGATGTGGCAACCCCGCTCGCTGTCGCAGGTATGCAGTCCGACGACGGTTTACACCTTTCTCCACTCGGTTCGCGAACCTGGGCTGCGGCAGTGGCACGTACGGTGCGTGGATGTGTCCGTGGACGCGAACTTGCCGGCCCCGCCACCCTCCCAGGCTCCGCTACGGCCCCTGGTGCCGGCACCGAATCCGATGTAGCCGGATCGTTCGGGGCTCGCACCACCGCTTTGGGGCAACCGGTGAAGGTTTCTCCGGAGTACGGTACCTATCTGTGCATCGATGGCGTTTGCGGTCCGAACCCCCCGATCGGCATCCACAAAGGCGCCGCCCGCGGGGTGTTTCTGCTCACACCGGAGTTTTTGAAAACCTCATCCGCCGGACGCTCCCCCGATGACGTACAAGAGGCCGCCGAGATGCTCGCCGAAGATCTCGCCAGGATCCGTGACGCTGTTCTCGACGGCGATTTGTATGATCAGTACGACGGGTGGGAGACCGATCCGGTGGCCGCCCGGCTTTTTTGGGGGCAGGTGGTGTCCCAAGCACCTGTGGCCCTGCCCATGCAAGCTTCGGTATCTTCCGAATGCGATCCGGGCCCGGTCGCTGGACCCCAGGGTTCGCCGTATGCATGGCCGGTTGCTGATCCGGTTGCCGTCGGTGAGTTTGGCGCCGCTCTCGATGGGGATGAGCGGGTGCAGGTTGCCGGGATGTTGCTCGGATCCTCTTCCGATTCGGAGCCCAACGAAGCCCTGGCCTCCGGTCCGGGGAAGGTGGTTGAGGTAGGCTCCGACGTGGACGGAAGTTTCGTCGTTCTAGCGCACGATGGGAAGTTCTCCACAGTGTACAAACGTCTAAAGACCCTCGATTCGACCGTTTCTGTCGGTACCGAACTCGTTGCCGGTTCTCGGCTCGGTACGTTCACTTCTTCACTGTACTTCGAGGCCCGCGTGGCCTCCGCACCCCGTAATCCCCGTTTGTACGTAGCCGACGCCTCCTCGCTTCCGCTGGCCGAGTCGGTTTCGCGAAGCGTCCGTGGTGAACCTGAATCCGATCCGCTGCTTGGCTCCCCTGTAGACCCGTGCACCAATCTGCGCCTAACGTCCTCCTCTGCCCCAGCCACCACCTACTCGGGGGCAGCCGGACTTTCCGGATCGTCGGTTATGCCGAATATCGGGCTTCCCGGGTCGTTGGTTATGCCAGCCGCCGGCGTGCGTCCCGACAAGTTGGTAGATACGTTCTCAGATTGCCGTGACGGGTGTGCTCGCAAGCACCAAGGCATCGACATCATAATTCCCGTCGGCACCCCCTTGATCGCGGTGACCGACGCGACGGTGTATGATGCCGCCGCCGGAGGCGTACCTTGCCCAAAGACCGGACTACCCGGCAAGGGTGTCACCTTGAAAGATGCGCAGGGCAACCACTATTACTACGGACACATGGATCAAGTGCGTGTCTCGCGTGGACAAAAAGTGGCCGCCGGCGCAATTATCGGCACCTCCGGGGCAACCGGAAATGCCTGCGTCTCTGCACCGCACCTACATTTCTCGATCAACGAGAATACCCCTAGGGTAGTGAACCCGTACCCGGTGCTATCCTCGGCCCGCCCGCTGAGTATCGGGGATTTCGCCTCCGCTCTCGGTGCGGGCGAGGCTTCAAGGCTCATGGGTCTCAATGCGCTCAACGGCGGCCCGGAGTACGTAGTTGCGTACGCGACGCTGTATGGTGGTCTCGTCGCCAATGATCCAGACGCCGGAACGTTTCCCGGCTCCGCCGTCGGTTTCCAACCCGACGCCCAGTTCGGCTCTTCTGGGGATGAACTAGCTCGCCGCGCCCCCCAAGTGGCCGCGGTCATCCGGATGTACTTCCCACCGGAGCAGTGGGATAACGCGATCCGTGTCGCCGAATGCGAGTCCGGTCTAGATCCCTCTGCCGTCGGGGAGAACCGCAGTAGTACGGGAACGGTACGTTCCCGAGACCGGGGCCTGTTCCAGTTCAACGACGGGGACATGGCCAAGCAGGGGACTTTGCAAGGCTGGTTGGCTCGCACCGGCGAAGATCCGACCAATTTTGACAAGGCTTTCGACCCGCACTGGAGCGCCCGGGCGGCTGCCGCCAAGGTGCGTGCCGACGGCGGATGGGGTGCCTGGTCTTGTGCACATACTCCGTACGGGAAAAGGACGTATGGTCTCTCAATAGTCTCACTCTCGCCCAAAGAGATAGCCTCCAACGGGGCTACGATAGACTACTCTTGGCAGCAACCAGGTGCCGGGGACACGTCCCGCCGCTCGCTCTCCCTTGCCGCCCCGTCTAAGATTAATCCACAAGATACATACTCGACACCGAACCCGGCGATCTACGCCGGCCCATTATCCAGCTCTATCGTTAGTGTGAGGGCATACACGAAAGGGGGGCGGTCCCACAGTTGCACCGGGACCGTGGTCGCAGGTTCCCGCGCGGTCCTCACCGCTGCACATTGCGTCGTGCTTGAGGGCACAGGTAAGTTGCTCCGCGACATCAAAGTTTCCCAAACTCCCCGGCTAATCCAAACCGAACCCATCCCCACCGAGCCGTCTTACAAGCCCTCGTCTGTGTCTGTGCGTCTCGACTGGGAGAACCCAGAAGCATGGTGTGAAGATCTCGGCCGACTGATCGAAGCCACAGAAAAATTGCAAGATTGCACAATCACCAACGCCGACGTGGCCGTGCTCTGGTTCGATAAACCCCTACCGTTCAAGGCGATGGAGGTACCACGCTGCAACGCCTCCTGTCCCGTCGACCTTACCGGAGATGTGCTTCTGCTCGGCTTCCAACTCTCCGGGGCCAATGGTGTGGTTCTGCGCTCCTATCCCTCGGTCGACAAGAAGGTCAAGACCCCCGCAGCCGTGATACCGGATACGGACCAGCCAGCCGCAACCCTTCCGCTGGCCGCGAAGTTGACCTCGTGCAAGATTCCGGTGAGCCTCCAAAAAGTGTACACGAATTTCACTATCGGGGTGCGTTGTGGGATGATCTCTGGATCATCCGGGGGTGTTCTGGTGCAAGACCCAGACGGTAGCCCCAAGGTGGTCGGGGTCTTGTCGGGCTCGTACGGAGAGCATCTCTGGAACCTCATGGCGCCTCTCTTCACGGTGAGCGATGCCGTATGGCGTTCTTCCGGATTTTTCCAAGAACACCGCTTGAAGTAGCCCCCAAGAATCCGAGGACTTGTGGTTGCCGTCTTGTCAGTTGTCGACGATTTCGACGCCACCACTTTCGGTTAGCAGTCTAACCCAACCAGAGACCTTCTCCGTCTCTTCCGAGTTGAGCGGTCGCACGACCAGCGTGGACATTTCATGGAGGAGTGTTCTCTGGGCCTCGGTGGCTTGTTCCGTCAAGCCCTCGCTCTCGGCGAGCCTGGCTACGATTGCTAGGACGGGGTCGGTGTCCTGTCCGCCAACGCCGCGAATTCTTTTTCCCAAGTTGGTCTCGACGCACTCCAAATCGAGCGCCCCCAGGGCTTCTCCGGCCTTTTTCGAGGCCTCTTGATCGAGTTTTCGGTCGTTGACCAGTTTGACGAGGTCGACTCCGGCATGGTCGAGGAGGTGGACGAGGTTTTCCCAATCGCTCTCGACGATGGAATGTATCTCGCCGTTTGCGGTTCGTACAAGCGTATCCATGGTCAGCACATCAATATTGTGCCGGTCAGGTATCGTTGCACATAGCCGCATTGTCGGGCCGAACGGATGTTTGGGCTGCTGCTGTTCATACTACCTCGAGTACTGTAACTGTATACGTTCCGCCCGGAGCGGGGACCTGGCAGGTATCCCCCGCTCGTTTCCCCCAGATCGCCTCTCCGAGAGGAGAACCCCTACCGATGCATCCAGCTCCTGCGTTCATTTCGTAACGGTAAGTCTCTGGACCCTCCCCGGCATCGATGGTGACGGTGGACCCTATCCCGATCTCGCTACTGCCCCCTTCGACTATTCTGGCATCCAAGATTGCGCGTTGCAGTCGTTCGACCCGGGCTCTCGCCGCGTCCGCCTCGAAAACCGCCTCGACTCCACTAAGCCCCTCCGCGTCGCCGCCCCCGTCTTGGATGTCCTCCATCCGCGTGTGTGCCTCGGTGTACTCACGCACCGCAACTTCGAGTTCGGTCTCGAGGGCACGGTACGCTTGTTGCGACATTGGGGTGCTCATAGCTAGTATGGTCCTCTGGTAACCGCTTGCTACAAGACTTCTCGTGGTTTACGTATGATCACGTTGGTGCTTGTACCTTCGTGCCGCGCTACCCAACCTGGTTCCAACCTGGCTGGCTCGATGGAGGAGTATCCCTCTATCTCGTACCAGGGCTCACCCGCCCATCCGGCTTGGTGCCAACCGATGAGGTTCGGTACCGCTACCCCGCTAGGGGCGCCTATCGAAACGCCTACGCCTATGGTGCACGGAACTACCACCTGGTACGGACCCTGGTTGGTTTCGATGGTACCCACGTAGTCAACGTCGATGGTCCCGGGGCACCTGGTTCCGATGGTTGCCGCTTCGATGTCGTCGATGTTTAGTTTTTCCGCGATGAGTTCGCCCACCCGTGCTGGTGTTAGAGGGTCCTTCGTCGTTTTGGTGCGTCCGGTTCCATTGGTTCGGTGGATTCGCATGACCCGCTCGTCCCCGTGGATCAAGTACCGCTCTCCCGCTACTTCGATGACTCCGCTATGCCGGTCGCCTCGCAGCAGCCACTGCTCCGCCACCGCAACCGCCTGGTCCTCATCCGTGTCGCACAAGATCTCCGGTCCCCCGTGCAGGAAGGAACCTCCTATGAGTATGTAGGCACCGCTTCGCACCGATTTCAGGCACGATCCCTCCATTGACAAGAAGCGGTCTCCGCTGCGCGAACCGATGACGGAAAGGGTCGCCGCCTGTGAGCAGATGGATTCTAGGTCCCCACCCCGTCTCACCGTGGCGCCCCGCCATCGGTACGCTTCGTCTTCGATCCGAACTTGCAACCCTACGAGCGCGTTGGTTGCGGTGGCAAGGTGCAGTGCCGCCGCCTCCATTTTGTCATTGTCTAGTTCTAGCTCCTGTATTTTCTTGGATATCTCGGATGTTGTGGGTATGTCGATGCGCATACTTATCCATCGTTGCGGCCGTACCGGTTCGTAGGCCCCATATCCGGGGTCGCCACATGATGTCTCCCGTCATCTGAGTTCAGCGGGGGTAGGGTTCCCCATCTCGGTTCAAGATTGGTACGTTCGCCATCTCCTTGGCCCAAGCGGGGCACTCGGGTTGAAAATGGCACCAGGTGCACAAAGGTCCGCGTTTCGTTTCGTAGTTTCCGGTCTTGGCATCTTTGACGATCTGGCGCCATACCGTGTCTAGCGTCTTCTCGGTTTTTTTCAAAGTTTCCTCGTCTACGGGCTGGTATATGACGTCTTCACGTCTTCCGTTCATTACGTAGATGAGACGAATTTTTTCGACGTCGATGCCCAGCATTTTCTTGGCCAAAAAAGCGTACACATTGAGACCGAAGAAGGCCTTAGACACGTACGGACCCGTTATCGGTGTAGCCTGCCCCGCCGAGGAGCCTTGTGCATAGAACGGGCCATCCACCCCCGGCTCTACCTCACCGCCACGCTGGGCTATGTATGTGGGGGGTTTCCCGGTCTTGTAGTCCGATATGACCCAAGAGACGCTTCCGTCCGCCCGTACCACCTTGTCAAGCCTGTCTATGTATCCGTGAACCTCGACTCCGGCCGCCTTGGCCTTGACGTAGAGTTCGCGCTCCGCAGGGTCAAAATTCCAAGGCCTCTCCACGTCGAACCACCGCTCGACGAGGCGCTCGGCTTCCGCCAGCATTGTCTCCACCTTGTCTTTACCGGCCGCGAGTACGGGTGCGTATTCTGGTTTTGCGGAGATTTCCTCCCAGTGGGCCCGGACGTATGGGATAGCCTTCTCCGCATTTCTATCCCCGCGCGGGTGGTCGAATATTTTCTCAAAAGCGTAGTGAGCCAGGGTGCCTTTGCACGTGGCGACGGTTGCGGGGGTTGGTAGTCCGAGTATGGTTTTGTAATAGAAGAGTTTCGGGCATTGCTGGTAGTCGCTCGCCCGGCTCGGGGAGAGTCTCTCGGGAAGGAGGTGCTCGAAGTTTGCCCCTCCCCGCTGTTTCTTTCGGCCAGTTTGTTTGCGGCCTCTCGCCGCCGCGCTAGATCCGGGCATGGGTTCTACGGTGTTCTGCACTTCCTTGTGCGCATTCACCCGAACGTCCCCATCCGCGGTAAGGACGCGCTCAAGACGGACGTGTCCCACATGGGAACGTCTCACCCCTGTGCGGGTCTAGTTTCGACTGCCCAGCTTGGGTTGTCCCGCTCAGTTTATATGACGCCCGGTCTCCCTACGGGACGGTGCTGGGTGTGTCTACCACCAAAGTCGCACTCTTAGGGCACGGGGTGGTCGGCTCCGCGTTCGCCGATTTGGTCTATGGTGGTCGTCTACCGAATGTCGAGATAGTCTCCATACTGGTTCGCAATATGGACCGGCATCCGGGACCAAATTCCATGGCCCCGGCCTCGGTCTTCACGGTTGATGCCGAAGCAGCAATTCACGACCCGGACGTCGATGTCGTCGTCGAGTTGCTCGGCGGCATTGAGCCAGCCCGCAGATTGGTCCGCTCTTCACTTATCTCAGGTAAGCACGTGGTTTCCGGTAATAAGGACCTGCTCGCCTCGAGTCCCGACCTGTTCACCTTGGCAGCCTCCTCTGGTGTGGATCTGCGTTTCGAGGCGGCGGTCGGCGCCGCTCTACCCGTCGTAGCGGGGCTTGGTCGGTATCTCGCAACCGTCGACATCTCCTCGTTCGAGGGCGTCTTGAACGGCACGTCGAATTTCATCCTCTCACAGATGGCCGAAGGCGGTTCGCTCTCTGCCGCCCTCGAAACCGCCCAGCGGCTCGGGTTCGCCGAGCAGGACCCGGGTGCCGATATAGATGGGCACGACGCTGCCGCCAAGGCTGCCCTGCTCGCTTCCATGGCCTTCGACTCCTGGGTGTATCCCGACTCCGTCGAGGTTCGGGGTATATCCAAGGTTTCCCCACTGGAAATCTATGCGGCAAAACTTATCGGCCGCAACCTACAACTACTCGCAACTGGCGTACCCGGTCGCATCGAGGTGGCTCCCACCTTGCTTCCTTCCGACCATCCGCTCGCCAGTGTTAGAGGCGGGCGCAACGGCTTGCTGGTAGACACGGGTATCGGGCGTCTGGAGTGGTTTGGCCCTGGCGCGGGCGGCCCACAAACCGCACTCGCCGTCGCGGCCGATGTCGTCGCCTTGAGGGAAGGAAGCTACACGATACCACCCTCCCGCCTCACCGCCGCCGCCCGCGTACAATCCCCGCCGCCCCATTCTGCCACACCCGCGGTCAAAGACGTCTACCTCTTCTGTGTTACGGCCGACCCAACCTGGTCGCTCAACGGGTCTGACTTCTCTGACACCTCGATCGAATCTGACAGTTTATTCCCAGATGTCCCTGGGCTGTGGTTGCTGCGTACGTCCCCAGTGTCCCGCCCCGCCGTCGAGCACACCCTGCACCGACTCGCCAGCGTCCCCGGCGTAGAGAGGGTTGGCCCCCCTCTTCGGCTTCACGGCCCCAGCACCAGAGGCTGAACGCCCACCTCAACCCCCACCCAACCCCGCAAAACATGTAGCCGAACCCCCCGGGCCAAACTCTCCAAAAACGGCATTATAAGGGAAACATGTTTTTCGAGGAAAACCCAGTGTTATAAGGGGTTCGGCCTGGTTATAAAACTGGCAACCGGCGTGCCGAAACGTGCACTACCCAGTAAGAAGAACCACAGGTACTTAGCCACGCCGCGGTCTACTGGGGCATACTGAGATCTATTGGCGTCTATTGGCGTCTATTGGCGTCTAACCGTATGGAGGGTCAAAGGCTTTGCCTTTGACCCTCCATACGGTTCTTACTCATCGCCCCGTACGAAGGTGAGGCGTACGACTCGGTTTTTGTCATCCCAGGCTAGTGGGAGTAGTACGTCTACGTCTTCCCGCTCGATCTCTTCCGCCCTGCGTAGGAATCGCTGTGCCCGCCGGTGCGCCGCATTGAAACCGTCGCGCAGTACGGTAACAACCGCCCCACCCCGCCGGGCCCATTCTTCGATGGCATCGAAAGCGGCATCCGGGTCGGGGTAAGTTTGTATGAAATGTATGGCCGCCTCCAAGCTCGCCTCCGGCAACTTGGAGCCGGTTTTTGCCGGGATGGATCGTAGGTAGGAGTTCGGTTTTTGTCCGTCTCGGACTGCGCGCCCGATGGACACGACGCTACCGCCAAGGTGCCGGTCGATGAGCCGCTTTAGGAGGAGTCCCCGCACCAGCAAGGCCCCCGCCGATTCGCGGTGGACGTCGAACAACTCGTCGCTGAACAACGAGTTCGCGGTCAACCTAGGGGTGAGTACACCGAACGAGAAACGCTCTCCGTTCGGGGCGACCCCAGCTACCTGCCACACGCCAATTCTCCGGCTCGCCCACACCCCGTTTTTTTCGCGCAATCGCACGTCGTACTGGACGCTCAGGTGTAGGATCTTGCCTCCCGGGAAGAAGGCCGCCACGTCTTCGGTGGTGAAATCCCCGGTAGCATCCCCGCTGAGGCCGTCCGGGCTCGAGATTAGTTTGGTTTGTAGTTGCTCCCATCCAGGCGCCGCCACCTTGTTCAATGCCTCTACCGCTGTTCGTATGGACGACAGGTGGTCGTTCAAGGTTTTGAAAGCCGATCCGACTTCCCCGCTCGCAGTGTTGAACAGCGCCCGCCGCGTTGCCGTAACTTCGCTCATGACCCACCAGGGGAACAGTAACCCATTGCCCATCTGGGCCAGTCGTTGGGGGAAATCGGGGCTCGGTTGTTGTAAGGTCCGCCCGGGTATCTCAAGGTGCGGCCGAACCTGTGGGCCGGTCCCTTTGGGGTCGTAGAATTTACCGGGTAAAAGTATGGCAGCGTATGATCGGTCGGAGAATCCGGTTATCTCGCTTGCCTGCTCTACCGCCCAGGTTGCCCAAACGCCGGCCCGTTTTGCAGGGTCCGGTTCGCGCAGATCCCCGACGCGCGCCTGGCCGATGAATGATGTATAAAAGGGTGTGGGGAGTATTTTCGCCCGTATGTCTCGCGGATCCATGTCTAGTATGGTTGTAAGTTGTTCTGTTTAGTCCATTATCCCTGCTTGCCCCCTTCCCAGATTCGCTCACCGTCGTGGATGTGAGAACTCAAAAACGTCGACGCGGGTTCACTTTGACTGAGGTCGCGATGGTGTTGGTGGTCCTCTCGATTCTGACCGTGGTGGGTAAGGTAGCTTTTGATGGGGTTACCCGTTCAAGTCAGGATACCCTGGCCGAGGAGGCTTTGACGTCCTTCTCCGCCGCCCAGGTTCTCCGGCACGACACGGTGGGGGAGTTCGAGTCCGATCCTACGCAGGCGGTGGGGTTGTTGGGGTCCTACGAATATGTCGACGGTTCCGAGGTTTCTGATTCGGCGCGGGAGATCTCGTTCATGGTGGCCACCTCTTCTGGGGAGGATTTTGTGGCCGCAGCGGTGCTCTCTCCCTCCGGCCGCTGCTTTATGTTCAAGGTTTTCGAGTCAGAATCCGAGGTTCAGGACGATCGCAGGTTTTTCGAGACCGGAGGGGTGGAATGTTCGGCCGCTTCCGCCACCGCCGCTTCGGGGGGTGCGGCATGGTGAGGAACCGGGGTCTAACCATGCTTGAAGTTGCTGCTATGCTTTTCGTTGTCGGTATCATTTCTCTGGTATCGTACACCGCGGTATCGACCGGATCGGTGGAGGCCCGTTCGCGCCCATCCCGCCTCGCTGTGGCTCGTGTACTCGCCACCGAGCAGACGTTTGCCTCCGCTCATGGGAGGTTTACCCCCGCCCCCTCCCAACTTGTCGGGTTGGGTCGGGACCTGACGGTAACCGATGCGGCCTCCACTTCTTCCGGGGTCGTCAGTTTGGCGGTCTCCGAGGAAGATACGTTGGTTGTTGCGGCCTTGGGGGCCGAAGATACGTGTTTCATAACGTCTGTCGCCTCGCTCTCGACGGGAGCCGAGGTGTCCGAGTGGACGTCGCTCGATACGTGTCTGGCCGCCAATTTCCTACCCACCGGGGAGGCACCACTCCCGCCCGACCCAGTCTGACCTCCGGTTGGGGCTTCCGCCCTCCCGCCCATGGTTGTTGGGAGTGGTTTATCTGCGCTCGTCGTACGAAGAACCCCCGGGTAGTTTCCCGGTGTCTATCCAAATGATCATCCTCGAAAGGAGGAACGTATGGCCATCTCGGCCGTTGACGCGCTAGTTGCGCGTGCTGACAATATGGAGCGTCGCTTGAAGATGTACAAGGTGTTGTTTGCGGCCGCAGCGGTCTCATTCGTCATCTCCCGGGCCCTCCCGTGGTACCGCTTTGAGTACGTCTCTGAATGGTTCGGTGGTGGTTCTCTAAAAGTCAAGCCAGTGGTCGACGTAGATGTCCCCACGATGCTTGGCCTCTCCGGCACCACCTCCGCCATGGCGTCGAATCCCCAAGTAGCCAGTTTCATTGGTTTTCCAATCTTCCTGATCGCCCCGCTTTTGGGTCTGTCGGTGTCAACCTTCGGTGTCTGGGTAAGGTCCGCAGCGCTAACCGCGCTCGGCCTCCTCGGTCATCTGTTCGGTTGGCTGCACCTATCAAGGGTGCGCTGGTGGTTCGAAAATTCTCCTGGACGCGAGGGTTGGGAAGTGTCCCGCAGCCATGGTCAGAAGTTGTTCTTCTTCGCCCTGGTGCTAGTCATCTTTGCCACGTTGGCAGCTTCGCTTCAGGCTCTAGCCGCCTACAAAGCCTCTCGCAAGTTGCGTCTCGCCAAGGGCGAGGCCGTGGAGGAGTCCGCCAGTGAGATGTTTGTTCGCATAGTGTTGCGTTCGGCGTCTAACGGGAGGGGCACTGAGTCTTCGACTTTGAGGCAGTAAGCCTTCAAACAATCGATTACCCAGCTGTTGGTTTACTCAACGAATGTGTTTCCAACGAAACAAGCACGAGGTGGGGGGTCTTGCAAAAGACCTTTCACCTCGTGCCTTATTTTGTGCCCACCGTCAGCGCACGACCGGCATGACTACACAAGAAACCGTCTCGTGTTCCCTCCCCCCGGTTATGTGTAGGGCTTTTCGGCTGTCCTGGTAGTGCAGTCTGGCCGTCTCACCTCCGACTGCCTCTATTGCGTCTATGAGCAGCGGGGAACTGACCGCGAAACTTCCGGCCCCTTCGCCTGCTACCTGTACGTATTCTACCCCGGCCCCCTCTCCGCTTTGGGCGTGGATGCACAACTCCCCGTCCCCTATCTCTATCCGCAAAGCTTCCCCACCAGCTACGCTCGAAATTCTGCGGAGCGCTGTCATCATCTCGACTGAGGGTAGTTCCCAAACGGTTTCCCCTCTTTGTGCAAGTACACCCTCTATTGAGGGGAACTCTGAGGCGGCGAGTCGTACGGACGTCAACGTTGTGGAGGAATAGAATGCTGCGATCCTGCCCCTTGGGTCGACCCGGAGCGTATGTGGGTGTTGCCTGAGTGCTGTGGTGAGGGCAAAGGACGGGAACAATACGGTCCACGTTCCGTCGCTGTCGGTTCCCCGTTCCGCCGCCGCACCCCGGTACATGTCGGTGGCGTACATCGAGAGTTTTCCGTCCGCGCATACGCACTTGACGACTGGGTGTCTGGGATCAATGGCGTGGCGGACGGCCGAGTATAGGTCGGACAATCCCGATACCCCCACGACGTGTGCCCCTTCTCCGGGTTCTTCGACGGGCAGGTATAATTGGTCGATGACGGCGAAACGGTAGACGCGTCCACCTCCCGCGATATGGAGCATCACTCCTTCTTTGGATACCTCGATGGGAGTTTCCGAAGTCATGGCACCGGTGTACGAGATGACGGGCTTTCCATGGCAGATTACGCTACCTTCTATCTCCACAGTGCCTTCGATTCGGCTCCTGATTCCAATCTCCCCGTCCCCTCCGGTTGCATGTATGCCAGTTTCTCCGGCGGCGATTTCGATGTTGCCGCTGTTTTTTGCCGCGGCTTCGGAGGTGGTGCAGGCCTGGTGGAAATGTCCCGCGGTTGTCTGGAAGCGCATGGATTCAGTGTCGCCTCTTCTTCCTCCACCCGTTCCTCTCTTTTTCCGGTCTCCAACGTTAACCGGTGTGCGGTTCCACCCTTGCGCGTACTGTCTGGTGGTATGGAGTCGGTTGCGTGCAAGGTTGTAGGTCTCCTCGATGTGGATGCCTTTTTTGCCGCAGCCGAGGTGCTGCGCCGCCCCGAACTTGCCGGTGTCCCGTTGGTGGTGGCTTACGACCATCCCCGCTCTGTGGTGTCGACCGCCTCGTATGAGGCCCGAGCGTTTTCTATCCATTCCGCACTTCCGCTCTCAAGGGCCCGTGCCCTCTGCCCCCGACTCGTGGTTGTCGAGCCGGATTTCGCTTGGTACCAGGAACTCTCCCTCGAATGTTTTGCCGCCGTCGCTGGTATGGTCGATGTAATCGAACCGCTCTCGCTCGACGAAGCCTTGTTTCCCGTCCCCGCCGAGCTGGGTGAAGATCCCGGCAGGGTTGAATCTTGGCTGCGCTCGTTGCAGGCTGAGGTTGGGTCGCGTACCGGTTTGTCGGTGTCTGTGGGTGCAGGTCCTTCGCGTACGATCGCCAAACTTGCCGCCACCTCGGCCAAACCGTCGGGCGTGCGCTTCGTTCCTTCTATGGAGGCAGGTTCGTTTCTCGCCGCTCACCGACTCGGGGAGATACCAGGTGTCGGGCCGACTTCCGCCGCCGCGTTGGCTGCTGCCGGGTTTGAAACCGTTGCCGATGTCCAAACCAGCGGCCTTGGTACACTCCCCGGATCCCTGCCTCGGCTGCTCTCCGGTTTGCTCGATTATGGC